>Ga0265298_10008669_pt1 | contig 12189 bp, 4 predicted proteins | sample AusTroGonzalo_MG_3_FD_193486 | JGI IMG/M metagenome (GOLD analysis project Ga0265298, IMG submission 193486) | Bovine rumen microbial communities from tropical cattle in Woodstock, Queensland, Australia - Gonzalo_01 | ecosystem: Host-associated > Mammals > Digestive system > Stomach > Rumen ...
TCGATTGAACGTTGGAACTGGTGGTGGTCACTTGGGCAACCTCAGTGCCAGCGGCATTGTAGACATGGATGGCGGCACCACGGAAGCCCGTGAAAGAAGCTTGAGTGATGGTGATCGTCCAACCGCAGGTGGGACCGAAGCTAACGCTATTGGAATAAGCAAGTTTGCCATGGCTGCCGTTGCAGACCGCATAAACCGTGTAAACGAAACTGTCATAACGCGGCACAGAGTTGTCAGTGATGGTCATCGAGGCACCGGGAGTAACGTTGTCTTGCGTGTAAACAACTTCACCGTTGCGGCAAACCACAATCTGGTCGATGGAAGTCAAAGCGCTGTTGTTCAGGGCTTGCGAAGGATTGGTCCAAGAAACCTGGGCCGACAATGCGGTGGAGCTTTCAGGCGTAACAACCACGTTCGTAGGAGCCTTGGCCGTGCTATTGTAGACATCAACAGGAACGAAATTGGTGACAATCTTGTTCTGGGCATTGTAATCAATATCATCGATGAGGAACCAGTTGTCGCCACTGCCGCCCCAACCCCAGTTGAAGTGGAAGTAATCGTTGTCGTCGTAGCCGTCGCAGATGAAGGCGTGACCATAAGGAGCACCCGATTCAACACCTGCATAATACATGGGCCATCCCATGTCAAAAGACTCCTTAAGGGTGTTCATCCATACGGTAACGTTTGACTTGTTCATCACCGCAGCAGCTCCTGAATAACGGAAATAATTGGAAATGGCTGAGGGAACACTTTCCGTGTTGGCACCACTACCTTGTTCAATATCGCCACCATAATCCATGTTGACGGAAACGCCGCAATGATAGCAAAGTGTAGCGACGGCTTGCTCTTCTTCAGGGGTAAAGTTGTTGCCATAGGCATTCAACATGTGATCCCAGTCGTAAGTCGTGGCACCGAAATTGGCACTTTGCTGGCCATACTTCGGATGGTTGTACGCATGGCTTCCTTGGCCTTGGGCCGGATGGTTCCAATACTTCATGATTTGCGACATGGCCGTGGCCACGCAACCCACATAGGCATGATAACCTGAAAGAGGGCTTTGGGCATCATAGGGGCACATGCTGTTGTAGGGAGCCGGGCTTTGGTTCCATCTGGTCTGCACCAAATACACACGACCCTTGCCGCCATTGCGCGAAATCAACTCGCCAGAGTTCATCACGCTCTGCCATTCGGCGACGACTTTAGGAGTGGCCTTGCCCGTGAGCTTGCCGCTACGGCTGGCAATCACCTGGTCGAGCATGTAATTCAAAGCGGGGTTGATGTTTTCGGCATCGAAAATCCCTTCGTTGGAATAAGCAACGATAGGACGGTAGAAATCATCGGCGGAGACAATGACGTGTCCCTCTTTGCCGACATTGAAGACATAAAAACAGGCTTCGCCACGGTTGGAGACACCCGTGTAAACAAGGGTAAGTTCTGAACTTTGGCGGGCTTGTTCGAAATTGGCCTGGACAAACTGTTGTCCGACGTACTTGGCTTGGCTCACGCCGACCGGATTGGCAAACGCCGTTCCGAGACCGAGCATCAAGGCAAGCACACTCATCAAATACTTTTTCATTGGTGTAGAATTTAATTAATCAATCGTTCATTTTCAAGGGTGCAAATGTAGGAAAAAATAGCCACATACATCCGTTTAGTCAACAAAATTCATCAATGCACGATGGAAACCCGTTTTGTGATGGTTCCGTTTTTCGTGCGGATGGTCGCCAAATAAAGGCCTTCATTCCAGTCGAAAGTGTTCACTTTCAGCGTATTGTCGTCCAATTCGCTCTCAAAGACCACTTGTCCCAACACGTTGCAAATCGTCACCTGCGTCATGCCTTCCGCCTCCAATGTGAGGCTGTGGTCAGCGGGATTCGGATACAGGCTGACAGCCTGCTCAACCGACTCGTACACATCGGTTGGCGAATAATACACATGGAGATAGAACAAGTTGGGATGATACAACACGGAGGCCGGAGCCGAGGTGCAATCGGTGGCGGAATAGTAGGCGTAGAGGCGATAGTAGTAATCGCCTTCCACATTGGCGGTGTTATCTTTGTAGGAGGTGACGTTGGGGCCGAGCAACTTGATTCTCTGGTAGTCTTCCTCATCGCCATATTTCCTGTAGAGGGTATATCCCGACAGTCCCTCGTTGTTCGCCGGTGTATCCCAAGTCAGCTTGATTTTGTAGTTGTCGCCGAAATACTCGAAGAAGAAGTTGGAGGCAGCCATGCAGTCGCCCGCCGAGGCACAGGTCTCGTTGGAGTCCTCCGATTCGCCACCTTCGCCCAAGGCCCTCACCGTATAGCAATGTCCGGTTGTGATGTTCTCATCGGTGTAGGTTTTGCCTTCGCGCACCAAGGCAATAAGATGCCCGTCACAATAGATGTTGTAACCATAATACGGATTGGAATCACAATTCCAAGTGAGCACGGCATTGTTGGAACTCACATGTGACACCAAACCGTATGGGGTTTCCTCCAACTGTCCCGAGCCGCAATCGTTGTTGGCACGAAGGAAAATGCCGGCCTCCAAGCCTGACGAATTGCCCGAATAGGTGTAAAGCGAATTGCCCTCACTGTCCTTGATGACAAAACTCATGTTGCTCACCACTTGATTCGGAGCTGTCCAGCCAAAACTGACCTTTCCAACCATAACGGGAATGTTCAACGAGATGGGCGAGGAATTGGTCATGGTATAGCGAGCCACTTCCTTACCCGTGGCGGAATATAGTGACACATAACCACCGTTCCAGCCTTGGAATGCGCTGCTCTGCATGACGATTTTCCAGTTGCAAGTCGGGCTGACAAGGATATCTTCGGCGTATGCCGAGACGCCGCGCTGCCCATCGGAAACGGCATAAACGACATACTTGAAGTTGTCGTAATACGGGACACTTTCGTCCACGAAGCTCATTTCAGCGCCTGGAGCGACGTTGTCCTCGGAATAAACCACTTGTCCGTTGCGTTCGACCACAATCTGGTCGATGACGGTGAGGTTGGTATTGGATAAATTCTTGGTGGGATTCTTCCATGAAAGGGTGGCCTCCAAAGCGCCGTCGGTGGCGGGAGTCACGACAAAGTCGGTGGGGGCATCGGGCGTGGCAGCATAAACGGCGGCAGGCACATAATTATAGATGACGCTCTCGTCGTCGACATAGCCGTGATTGTCAATGTCGAACCAACCATCACTGCTTCCACCCCAGCCCCAGTTGAAGTGCACCATGTCGTTGTCATTATAGCCGTCCAACACGTATGCATGTCCGTTCCCTCGGTGCGCCATGGGCCATCCCATGTCGATTTCATTGATAATCAACTGCATATATTCTTCACGGGTACACTCTTCACGGTAAAGGTTTTGCATGTTGTTGGTGTAGAAAAAGTATTCAGGCATACTTTGGCAAAGCTTCCCTGTGACAGCGCCGCTACTGGTAGGACGATAGTTCATGTCTACCGAAACGCCCGCATGGTAAATCAGTTGGGCCACAGCCTCAATCTGCACTTGCGGCGAACTTGCATTGATGTGATTGGGCATGTTGTCCCAGTCGTAGATGGTCGCGCCGAAATTGGCCGTCAACGGGCCGTATTCCGGATGGTCTTGTGGAACATAGGTATAGCTGCCATGTCCTTGCAGCGGATGGTTCCAGTACTTCATGACCTGGGCAGCAGCAGTCGCCACGCAGCCGGCATAGCAGTGTCCGCCTGGGCCGCCTTCGCCTTCGGGGCAGAAGTAGTTGTAAGGATAGTTTTGGTTCCATGTGGTCTGCACCAAGTATTCGTCTTCCCTACCGCCATGGCGCGAGACGAGACGTCCGCATTCCTCTAACATAACCCAGTCTGCGGCGACTTCAGCATTGCCCGTGCCTTTCTGCGCCTCGGCCATGATGCCCAAACGCATGCTCTCAAGGTAATCAACCAAAGCGGGTGCCATGTCGTCGGGGTCAAAAGTGCCCTTGTCGGAGTAGCCGATGACGGGGCGCACCGCATCATCGCCGGCGAGGATGACGAAACCCGTTGTGCCCACGTTGAAAACGTAGTAGCAGGCCTCTCCCCTGTCGGAATATCCCGTTTTGACAAGACTCAAGTCGGAGCTTTGGCGGGTGAACTCAAAGTTGGCGGTCACGAAGGATTGCGCCAACCGCTGTGCAGTTTCTTGGCTGACAGGCCGCGCCGACATAGTGACGGCAAAAGCCAAAGCCAATAACGAAAGTATTGTTTTCTTCATCGTATTAGGTATTTAGATTTAGCCCGCAAATATAAACAAAAAAAGGAAACGCACAAGGCGTTTCCTTTCTAAAAGTGAATGATTGGCTATCAATGCATCACGGCGAAGCGTTTTGCAGTCGTGCCGTTTGCTCTCTTGATGCTGATGGTGTAAACACCTTCGGCAAAGCTGGCGGTATTGATGACCATGCCATCCTGGTCGCAGGATTGGGCGTAAACCCTTTGTCCCATCATGTTGTAGATGACCACTTGCTCAAGTCCCTCAGCCTCAACGCTTAACAAGGCATTGGCGGGATTGGGATAGACCTTGAAACTATCATTGCTGCATTCGCTCACCGAAGTGACCTCAATGCTGACAAAGTCCTTGTCGTCTGCGGTCCAAGCGGGCGTCGACTCGCAATAGGAACGGTAGGCCGTCACCTTATAATAATAAGTGCCAGCTTCGACCCTATCGAAATACTCATGCAAGGTCTTGTCAACAGTGGCGATTACGTTATAGGTTTCGCCGTCTTCGCTGCGATACACCTTGAACGACTGCGGCTCACCTTCATATTCCCAAGTGAGCAAAGTTCCAAATTCTCCGTTAGTCCATTGATACTCAGCGGTGAGACCCGTTGGAGGCAGACAGCCACCACAGTCGTTGTTGTCCGTATGGATTACGCCATTCAAGTTGTTGGAGCTGCCCGTGTAGGTATAAACGGATTGATTAGCGGAATTCTTGATGTTGATGGTCAGGCTACTGACGGCAGTGGAAGGCGCCACCCACTTGAAGGAGACGTTGCCTTCGGGAATACGCACCTGCTGGCTGAGGGGGGTCGATGAGGTCATCGTGACTTCTTCAATGACTGTTCCGAACGAATTGACCACTTGCAGTTTTCCGCCGTTCCAGCCTTGGAAGTTGGTGGTTTGTCCGACGACTTTCCACGTGCAGGTCGGGCCATATTGGTAGGTCACCTTGGCGAAACGGCCCTTCGTATTGTTGGAGAGGAAATACAGGCTGTAGGTGTAGCAATCGTAATCGGCAACTTGGTCTTCAAAGTGCATCACTTCACCAGGAGTCACGTTGTTTTGCGTGAAAACCTGCTGGCCATTGCGCAACAACACCACTTGGTCGATGTTCCCCAAAGCCTCGCCGCTCAATGAAGTGGTAGGATTGGTCCAACTGACGATACCCGTCTTGGAATTTGCGTTTTCCGCAACCACTTCCAAATCCTCCACAGCGGGAATCAGCTCGTTGTAGATGTAGTCGGGGACTATGTCAAAGATGGCAGCTTGGCCGTCGTTGAAGTTTCCATTATAGGTGTTGAGGGCATCGATGGCGAAATAGTTGTTCAGCCAACCACTCCAGCCCCAATTGAAATAGAACTTGCGGTCGCTCTCACGATAGCCACAGCATACAAAGGCATGGCCACCTGAAGCATCGCTTCCCGAATAATACAGCGGGAAACCTTCTTCAAGGCTGGCTATCAGCATTTCTTCCCAGTCCGTCTTGGTATAGAGGTCACGTTCCTTGCGGCTGACTTGGTCGGTGTAGCGGAAATAGGTGGAGATGGCATTCGGCACGTCTTGGGAATAGGCTCCTGAAGAACTCGGACCATACATCATGTCAACCGACACACCGCAGTGGTACATCAAAGTGGCAACAGCCTGATAGTTGGAGTTGTTGCAGGTGTTGGGCATGTTGTTCCATTGGTAGTAGGTGTTTCCAAAATCAACAGTTTGGGTGGCATAGCCCTCGGGTGTATAGCTGTGTGTGCCCTGGCCGTGGTCGGGCCAATCCCACCTTTTCATCACCATCGACATGGCCGTAGCCACGCAGCCGGCATAAGCATGACCTTGAGGGCCGCCTTGACCCGTCGGGCAGTAAGCGTTGTAAGGATAGTCTTGGTCCCAACTCAAGGTGATGAGCGGGGTGATATCGCCACGGGTGCTACGGTTGTCGTTCTCGAAACCGTCCTTGGCAACATGCATCCATTCCGAAGCCACCTCGGTCTCTGCCTCAAGGTTGTTTTCCTGGGCATAGGCGATTTGGCGCGCATAGAAACGCAGGTAGTAGGCAAAGCCATCAGGCATGAGGTTCGGGTCAACGCTCTGCTCGTCAGAGAAAGCGAGAATGGGACGCGCCACATCGTCGGCGGAGACGAGGACGAAACCGTTGTCGAAATTGAAGATGTAAACGGCGGGATTACCGCTTTCAGTCATTTCGGTGTAGGCGAGACTGAGTTCTGTAATCTGTCTGGCAGAATGGCTCTGCACATACTTCATGCCGAGCTGACGGGCTTGCTCCACATCAACGGGCGAGGCGATGAGACGGCTCACGAAAAGAGCCAGAGTCATCATCAGGAATAGGGATTTTTTCATTTTTTTGTTATTTTGTTGTTGTTTTCAAATTTAAGGCTGCAAAAATAATCATCTTGGCGAAACGAATCACATTTTCACCACTTTTTTGACCATAGACCCTGTAGCGGCATTCACTTTGACGAAATACACACCGTTCTGGCAGTCGCTCATGTCGATGACTGTCTTTCCGCCTTCGCCCACTTTCTCCACAAGGCACTGGCCGACAAGGTTGTAGACCTCAACCGAGAGCACATCTTTGGCCTCGACGGTCAGCAGGCCGGAAGTCGGATTAGGATAGAGCGCCATGCCGCTCGTCGCTTCAACGACGGACAAGTTGCTGAACCTGATGAAGTCCTCGCCTTCCTCGGTCAAGCCGTATTCCGACTCACAATCGGAATATACCGCCTTGACTTTGTACGACTTATCCATGCCGTTGGAGTCGATGTCCTCTTCATAATAATCATTAGTGGGCGCAGGGAACGAGACCTCGGTAGTGTCACCAGTCAAATGGTCAATGACGGTAACAACGAAATGGTCGGGGATGCGCTCTTCGTAAGGATGGCTCCATGTGAGGCGAATCTTATTGGCAGGTTCCGACAAACGCCTGAAGTCATACGGTGCCGGACAGGGCAACGGCACAGATTCAAAGGTCACAAAGACCTCATTCGTCTCAAACCCATGATAATCTCCCGAAATGCCTTCAGGAGCAAAAGCCATCACCTTGTAAACATAAGTGCCACCTGGCACCAAGTCTTGGTTATCGGTATAGGTAACTCCCGTCACCTCATCAGAAAGTACCGTCCCATTGCGCAAAACACTGTATTTCATGTCTAAAGCTTGATAAATCGGCTCCCAAAACAACGTGACCGACATGGCCTCTTCGTCCACTTTAGCAATCAGTTGAGGCTCAGTGGCATAATACTGTTCATTCGACCAATTTACTTCCACATTGAACTGATCCTCGTCGAAGAGGTTAGTAGCGTATGACGAATAGCAGTCAATGTCCTGATAATAAGCCACTACCGCATATTTGTAAACGGTTCCCGCCACAGCGGTGTTGTCCTTAAGGTTGGTTGCCGTCAATAATTTAATACGTTTGTAATCAGTGTCTTCCGTCTTGCGATAGACGATATAGCCTGTAACATTCTCGTTTTCGGGGGCTGTCCAGTACAGTTGCACCTTATTATTATTATTGATGTAGTTGAAATACAGGTTGGAAGGTGCGTCGCAGCCCGTGCCAGAAGTGACGCAATACTCATTGGAATGGGTCGTTTCGCCGCCATTGCACAAAGCCGTGATGTAGTAACTATGGCCACCGATTTCCGTGTTAACATCCACATACTGAGTCTCGTGCGCCATGTTGAACAAGAAACCATCGCGGTAGATGCAGTAGCCGAATTCGGGGTCGTGGTCACTATCCCAAGTGAGGATGACGGTGCGGTCGTTCTCGGGGTCGAGGCTGGCCTTTAAATTGTAAGGTGCCTCGCAGGTGTTCTCGTGGCCGCAACCGTTGTTCAAGGTCTTGATGAGGCCAGGCTCCAGTCCCGACGAGGGACCGTTGTATTCATAAACAAGCTGGTTTTCAGCGTCTCTCACCTTGAAGGAAAGGCTGCTGATGTTGGAATTGGGCGCCGTCCAATACAGGTTGTTGTTGCCCAATGACATCTGGAAGTTCTGGATGGTGGCAGTGGCTTGGGTGGTAGTCAGGAAGTCGATGTAAGTGCCCGCAGCATTCTGCACGGTGATACCGCCTCCGTCCCAGCCGTGGAAATCGTTTGAAGTCATGATCACTTTCCAAGTGCAATAGGGGCCAAAGACTGCTTTAGTGATGGTCGAGCGGCCGTATGAGCCTGCATTAACAGCCATTACTGTGTATTCGAACTGGTCGAAATAAGGCACTTCATCATCATAAGTCATGGCCTGTCCCGGAGCAATACCCGTAATTTCCTGAACGACAATGCCATTACGCTTTACAACGACCTTGTCAAGCGCAGTCAAAGCCTCCCCTGTCATGGACTCAGTGGGATTCGTCCAACTGAGATGACCAATCCGCGAAACGTCGCTGTCGATGCTCACGCTGAGGTTTTCAGGAGCCTTGGGCATTTGGTTGTAGACGTAATTCGGGATGAAGTCATACACAATGGACTGACTGCCAGAATATTCGAAGTTTTCGCCGTCGATGAGAAAATAGCCGTTGGAAACACCGCCCCAACCCCAATTGAAATAAAACAGGTCGTCCACATCATAACCGTCGCAAATGAAGGCATGGCCGCCTTCCGAACTTTGTCCGGAATAGTACAGCGGAATATGCTGGTCGATGTTCGATTTCAACAAGGCAATCCACTCGTCATAAGTATGACCGCTCTTGGAAATGTGTTCGGCATGTTCTGAATAGGAAAAATAAGTGCTGATAGCCACAGGAACGTCGTTAGAAAAAGCACCGCTGCCGTCAGGGGCATACCCCATATTGACCGACACGCCGCAATGATACATCAACACGGCAACAGCTTCTTTCTGTTCTGATGTGGGAGAGCCAATGGAATAGTTCTCAATCATGTTGTCCCAATCATAGGTGGTCTCGCCGAAGTTGGCGCATTGCTGTCCATAGAACGGTGCATTGTAACAATGCTCACCCGCTCCCGTGACTGGCCATTCCCAGTACTTCATCAGCTGAGCCATCGCCGTGGCGACACAACCCGTCGGGCAGCCTCCAGGTGCATACATATTATAAGGTGCGTCTTGGTTCCATTTCAACGGCACGAGCGGCCCCACCACGGGAGCGCCACGGTCGGGATGCAGCACACCATAGGCTTCCAAGTTTTTCCAACGGCAGATGATGTCGCTCGAAGCATTACCGCCCTGTTGCACAACGGTTTCAATGCCGCGGGAAAGCTCGTCCAGCATGAATCGAAGTCCGTCGGGCGCGGTCTCGTAGTCGAACTGGCCTTGGTCAGAATAGCCGAGTATGGGCGACGAGCTGTCGTCGGCTGCCACAACAACGAAACCGCCATTGAAGTTGAAGACGTAGGCCGTAGCCGTGCCATTGGTGGCGCGATAGGTATAAGCCAATTCAAGGTCGTTCACCGCGTTTTTGGCAAACAGGGCCTTGTGCTGGATGAAATTGAGTCCCAAGCGTTGCGCCGTGCCCACATCAACGGGGCTGGCCTTTAGGATTGTGATGCCCAAAAGCAGGGCAAAAACAACAAGTAGATTTCTTCTCATAGACTATGATTTTTTCGAATTAATTCAATTTAAAGCGGCAAATATAAACATTTTCAGGTTTTCTGCTCCTTTTTCTTTGCCGCAGGGAACAAAATGTTGTTCAGGATGAGACGATAGCCGGGTGAATTGGGATACATGTCCAATTCGGTGGGCGGGTCGCCGACGATGTGCTGGTAATCTTCAGGGTCGTGACCGCCGAGGAAAGTCCAAAAGCCGTTGCCAAAATTGCCGTGGATGTAACGGTCCTCGTCCAAAGCGGCATTGTCGCCCAACACAACGACCGACGGCTTCACGACCGACTTATGGAAAGCCGTGGTTTGTCCCATGAAGCCCTTCACCAACCTTTCGTGGCATTGCGTGAGCATGGTCGGGACAGGGTCCCATTTGGCGGAGAAGTCGAACAGCAGGAAATAGTCGTTCTCCTCCCTCACCCGTTGCATTCGCCCTTGTGTAACGTCTATGTTGGAAATCTCATATTCCTGCGGGTTGGTTGAGACCTTGAAGTCGGTGAAAGCGAAACAGTTGTCATAATCAAGACGTTGTGGGTCGCCGTTGCGGATGGGGTCGCCGTCGAACATATAATCACAGATGTCGAGGCCATCGGCGGACAAGGCCACATCAAAACTGTCGGGCGCGGAACACATGGCGAACATGTAGCCGCCGCCCGCCACAAACTCACGGATTTTCTTGGCCACGGCCAGTTTCAGTTGCGAGACTTTGGTGAAGCCCCATCGTTGCGCGGTAGCCTCCTGCATCCTCACATCCTCCTGATACCAAGGGTAATTGCGATAGCGCGCCCAAAACTTTCCATACTGTCCCGTGAAGTCCTCATGGTGCAGGTGCAGCCAGTCGTAAGTCGGCAAAACACCTTGCAAAACCTCATCGTCATAGACCACATCGTAAGGAATTTCAGCATATGTCAGCACGAGGGTGACGGCATCGTCCCAAGGCAGGTTGTTTTTCGGCGCATATACCGCCACACGCGGCACTTTCTGCAATTTCATTTCGTCCATATTCGCGCCCGGGTCAGCGATTTCGGCCAAAATCGCGTCGGCCTGCGCATCGGCGATGACGTTGTAGGAAACGTTGCGCATCTTGCACTCGCGCTCAAACATCTCGTGATAAGGGATAAGGTAGCTCCCTCCCCTATAGTTCAGCAACCAACTGATTTCCACCTCCCTTTGCAGCACCCAATAGGCCACGCCATAAGCTTTCAAGTGGTTGGTCTGGGTGTTGTCCATCGGGATGAGGAGATAGGCGGCCTTCGCGGGCCACGCCAAGGAAAGGATAAAACACAAGATTATCAGTCTAATTCTCATCATGCTTTTCAATTGAAGCGCAAAAATACAAATTTCCTGCATGTGGACGGGTATACCTTCATCTTTTAGCCACCGCATTGCACATTTCAGGGAAGGCTAGCTATAGCATTGATGTAAAATAGACAGGCAAACAGAGCGTCGTCCCGTCTTTTTGGTAATCCTTGGTGTAAAGCATGATTCTTTCATTCACACGCGAGGAGTATTTTTCTACAAACTCATCCAATGACTTGTGCGACAAATAGTTCGACGACTTCACTTCTATTGGAATGATTTTATTACCTTTCGACAACAAGAAATCTACCTCATAATTGTGTTTACTTTGCGATGGGAAAGTGTGATAATACAATTCATTGCCCGAGACCCTAAGCATCTGGGCTACAACATTCTCATACACATATCCTAAATTGGCTTTCAACTTGTCCGACAGCAGTTTCTCATAAATAACATTCTCGGTAAAATCCTTGTCCCAGAAAGCCAAAGTAACAAACAGACCCGTATCGGCCAAATACATCTTATATCGCGTCTTGTCTGCAGTCAAGGCGAGACCTACATTGGGATCGGACGCTTGATATGCGATATTGACAATCATACTTTCACGCATCATTTCCAGCAACTCTTGTTTGCGTTCTTGTTTGGTGTTTTCGATTACCGTGGTCACTTGATAGCGCGAAGCGTTTTTGCTCAATTCCGATGGCACAGCCCAATACAATGCCCGAAGTTTGTCAGAGGGATCCAATTTGTGAAGGTCATCGGCATACAGTTTCAGTATGCGTCTTTTCACATTGTCCACCTTCTGCAAATTCTGGGTGTCGAGAAACTCGTTCACTGCCTGCGGCATTCCTCCAACAAGCATATACAGTCTAAAGTCGCGCATCATCCGACGATGCACATCCGCTCCCAATGGTGTTCGGCTTTTCATGACTTGCTCCAACAACGGCATTGTGGCTTCATCTTCCATCGCCCAACGGAATTCCTCATAGTCCATCGGGTACATCTGGATACGCTCCTCCTCGCTCGGGATGACAATATGCTGTACGTTTTGGCGTATTGAAATCAAAGAACCTGTTTCCATATAGTCATATCTG
>Ga0265298_10008671_pt1 | contig 12188 bp, 10 predicted proteins | sample AusTroGonzalo_MG_3_FD_193486 | JGI IMG/M metagenome (GOLD analysis project Ga0265298, IMG submission 193486) | Bovine rumen microbial communities from tropical cattle in Woodstock, Queensland, Australia - Gonzalo_01 | ecosystem: Host-associated > Mammals > Digestive system > Stomach > Rumen ...
AGAGCCGATGGCATGGGGGTGCCAGCATCGGAATACTATCGGCCAAAGGATCGATCGAAGGGCCACTCGTGAAGGACAAGATGTCGTTTCTGCTGACGGCACGGCGCACCTATATGGACATGTTCCTGAAAGCCTCTAAAGACTTCAAGGACAATACCCTCTATTTCTTTGATGTGAACGCGAAACTGGACTGGACGATGGGGAGGCGCGATCAGCTGTTTCTGACGTTCTTCACCAGTCACGACAAGACGGCTGTGAAGAAGATGACTGATATCCGCTGGAATAACATGACGGCCAATCTGAAGTGGCTGCACCATTTCAACGGTGATTCTTACGCGCAGACTACGGCGTTCTATAGCAACTATCTGACAGACAATGGCGTGGACTTCCTCAAATTCAACCTCTGGTATAAGGGGCATATCCGTCAGATGAGTCTGCGACAGGATTTCTCCATCAGCCCTTCATCGTCTTCACTCCTTCTGAAAGCAGGGTTGCAGACATCGCTTTACAACGTGAAATCAGCCGAGTGGCAAGTGCTCAACAAGTATAATAATGAGCAGCGGCGTGCCTGGGAGAATACGGTCTGGGTGAACGGTACATACCGTTTCGGGGACCATCTGGAGGCTTCTGCGGGACTGCGGCTGAATGCCTTCTCGCCACTTGGCGGCTCGCTCTACTACGACATAGAGGAAAACGGGGATATCGGGTGGTACTACAACTATGGCAAGAACGAGATTGTCAAGACCCATCTGACCCTGGAACCTCGACTCTCTGTGAACTATAAACTGTCTGCACGCCATTCCATCAAACTAGGCTATGCGAGAACGTCGCAGAACCTGCACGCACTCAGAAACCAGAGCACGTCGACACCCTTTGACCGCTATACAATGAGCAGTAACATCGTCGAGCCGGAGATTGCCGACCAGTGGAGTGGGGGATTCTATGTCATGACGTCTGAGCAGGACTATGACCTCAGCCTTGAGGCCTATTACAGGAAAATCCAGAACGTGCTGGACTATCGTGACGGCAAATCGTTCAGCAGTGAGATAGAGATTGAGCGGTTGACGTTGGCTGGCGATGGAAAGAGTTACGGCGTGGAATGGTGCTTGCGCAAGAACACCGGCAGACTGACAGGATGGCTGGCCTATACGCTGTCGTGGTCGAGGACGCGTATCGATGGTATCAACGGTGGGCGGTGGTATGACGCCAATAACGACCGTCGGCATGACATCAATATCGTTGGAACGTTCCGTCTGAACAAGCGCTGGACATTCAACGCTGCGTGGGTGTTTAACAGCGGTCAGGCCTTTACGGCGCCCAGCGGGAAGTATCAGATCATTGACAACTGGACGTATTTCTATGCCGAGCGCAATGGATACAGGGCTCCCGACTATCACCGTCTGGACGTGAGTGCCATCTGGACAAGCGGACAGCGGAAGGAGACGGGCGAAAAGCGGAAGGTGGAGAAAGAGTGGGTGTTCGGCATCTATAATATATATAATAGGTATAACCCCTACCTGATCAATTTCGAGGACAGTGAAGACGGAGCCCGAACAAGTGCCAAACAATACTCGCTGTTCGGCATCGTGCCGTCAGTAGCGTTTAATATTCGTTTTTAGTGGAAAGTGGAATGAGGAAAGTTTTAGTTGAAAGCGGAAAGTGGAAAGTGGAAAGAGATTACTTCTGCCGCAGAGTATTCTCCTTCCTCCTTCCCCTTTCCTCTTTCCTCGTCATAATCTCCTGTGAGAAGGAGATAGACATTGATTATCGCAGTGTGGAGCCGATATATGTGGTGGAGGCCTCTGTCTCAGACGATGGCATGAAGGCCCGAGTCAGTCAGACACAGGATATGGACAACAACAATACGACGAGCGATGTGGCAAATGCCCATATCAAGGTGACAGGTAGTGACGGCAGCGAAACCAGTCTCTCGTATAGGAATAAAGGCCTCTATCAATCGTCGGCTATAGGGAAGGCTGGGTGACGTATCAGATAGACGTGGAGATCGACGGACATCATTACACGTCGTCATCCATCATGCAACGGAAGCCTTCCATCAACAAGTTCCATTTCATCTGGAAAGACATCATGGGCCAGCGTTTCTTGGTGGGCGAATTGTTGTTCCAGGACATTCCCAATCAGGACAACTGGTACTTTATGCATATATACCGTAACAATATCGGCTACCGTTGGGCAGTGAAGCGCGATGACTCGAATCCGAATAAAGAACAGCAGCAGTTGTTCTCTATTGCCAGCGAAGGCAGTAACGACAAAGATATGCTCAGGGAAGGCGACTATCTCCACATCGAGTTACGGACCATCGACAAACGGGCATACGACTACCTCTATTCCATGCAGATTATGAACAATACGGGAACCAACCCCATTGCGAACTTTACGGGCGGATGTCTCGGGTACTTCTCTGCCTATAGTCAGGTGACGCTCGAATATGTCTACCATGAGGCAGACGTGGATGAGGAAGAATAGAGTAAGGAGAAAGGTTAGAGTTTGCGGATGATGAGGGAGACGGAGATGTCAACTTCCTCAAAGGTGTATTTCAGACAGATGGTGTCGTCGGTAAACGAGACCACCTGTGCCAGGATAGCTCCCTCGATGGTGGAAGGCTCCAGTTTCAGGTTGTGGTTGTCGCACTGATAACGGCCTTCGAAAATGATCTGGCCCCTTGTATCGTATGCGATGAAGGTGCCCTTGCGCACCATACCGTTGTAGCTGCCGTCATCGTGGAACTCAAACTTGTCGTAGGTGAAGTTCTCTGGCGTCAGTTCCGTCTCGCCTTCAAAGACGACGTCACCTTCACCCCAACCACGCTGCCAGGTGCCTACTATCAATTCACCCAGTCGTCGGCCGTCGTCGTCACCACTTCCGCAGGCTGAGAGAAGAATAAGGGCAGTCAGAAAGACTGCCCTGATTGTTGTTTTACTTGACATTACCAACCTTCACAAGGTACTCTGCTATTTGAACGGCATTGAGGGCAGCACCCTTGCGGATCTGGTCGCCAGAAAGCCAGAACGTCAGACCACAGTCATCGCTCAGGTCCTTGCGGATACGGCCAACATAGACATCGTCCTTGCCGGCTGTCTCCAGCGGCATGGGATAGGTCAGGGTAGAGGGATCGTCCTTCAGCGTACAGCCAGGAGCAGCAGCAATGGCCTGCTGAGCCTCCTCGACACTGATAGGCTTCTCTGTCTCAATCCATACACTCTCGGAATGGCTGCGCAGTGAGCTGACACGGACACACATAGCCGAGCACTTGGCATCGGTATGCATGATCTTACGGGTCTCATTGTACATCTTCATCTCCTCCTTCGTGTAGCCGTTGGGTTGGAACACGTCAATCTGGGGAATCACGTTGTAAGCCAACTGGTGGGCGAACTTCTTGACGGTCTTCACCTCACCCTCTTCGACCATCTCCTTGTACTGCTGCTGGAGTTCGGCCATAGCTGCAGCACCTGCTCCAGAGGCACTCTGATAGCTGGCGACGTGAATGCGCTTGATGTGAGAGATCTTCTCTAATGGCTGGAGCACAACAACCATCATAATCGTGGTACAATTGGGGTTGGCAATGATGCCACGGGGACGGTTCAGGGCATCCTCGGCATTGCACTCAGGCACGACAAGGGGCACATCATCCTCCATGCGGAAGGCACTGGAGTTATCGATCATCACGGCACCGTATTTTGTGATAGTCTCAGCAAATTCCTTCGATGTGCCGGCACCAGCAGAGGTGAAGGCGATATCAACGTCCTTGAAGTCGTCGTTATGCTGGAGAAGCTTTACTTCTATCTCCTTTCCTTTGAAGGTATACTTACGGCCTGCACTCCGCTCAGAACCAAACAACACCAATTCATCCATCGGGAAATTCCTCTCGTCGAGGATGCGCAGGAACTCCTGTCCTACGGCTCCACTTGCACCTACAATTGCTACTTTCATGTTACTTATGACTAATAAAATTCATATTTCGGCTGCAAAGTTAGTGATTTTTCCACAAAAATCACTAACTTTGCAACCAAAATGATAGTATTGGCATCATATTTTCCCATCACAGACCCCACATTGATCTTCTTTGTGGTGTTACTGATTATCCTCTTCGCACCTATCGTGATGAGTAAACTGCGTATTCCGCATATCATCGGCATGGTGCTGGCGGGTGTGATGATCGGACAATATGGCTTCGATATTCTTGAGCGTGACAACTCTTTTGAACTGTTTGGAAGAGTGGGACTTTACTATATCATGTTCCTCGCCGGACTGGAGATGGATATGGAGGGCGTGAAGAAACATACCCGAAGATTCCTGATATTCGGACTGCTCACCTGTTTTGTGCCACTGATTATGACTTATGTGATGGCGATTACCATCCTGGACTATTCTCCTGCAGCATCGTTCTTGCTGGGTTGTATTATGGCATCGAACACGCTCATTGCCTATCCCATCATCGGGCGATATGGTCTGCAACGCCATCAGAGTGTCGGACTTAGTGTCGGATCGTCAATGATCTCGCTGTTTATGGCTCTTGTGATGTTGGCGGCACTGTCTGGTTCGTTCGAGAGTCGAAGTGGATGGCTGTTTTGGATACTCTTCATCGTGAAGTTTGCGGCATTCTGTGTGGGTAGTGTCATCTTAATCCCCAAGCTGACGCGCTATTTCCTTCGACGTTATAGTGATGCGGTCATGCAGTATATCTTTGTGTTGGGTATCATGTTCCTCAGTGCTGCCCTCACATCGCTGATAGGGATAGAGGGCATCTTCGGCGCTTTCTTTTCCGGACTGATCCTTAGCAGGTATATCCCCCGCGTGTCGCCTTTAATGAATCGTATTGAGTTCATCGGCAACGCTCTGTTCATTCCTTATTTCCTGATAGGTGTGGGTATGCTCATTAACGTCCGCACGATTTTCTCAGGCATTGAAATGGTTTGGATTGTGTTCCTTATCGTCTTCTTTGGCACCTTCGGCAAGGCTGTTGCTGCCTATATCTCAAGTCTGTTGTTCCGTCTGTCCAAGGCTGATGGCAACATGATGTTCGGTTTGACCTCCGCTCATGCTGCAGGCGCTATCGCTATGGTGATGGTTGGCATGCGTCTGGAGGTGGCGCCAGGGGAATATCTGATCAATGATATTACGCTTAATGGTGTCGTCATGATGATACTCTTCACTTGTGTGATTAGTACGTTGATGACAGAGCATGCCGCCCAGCAGATTATCATTCAGGAGAAGACTTTTTTGCAGACAGTGACTCCAAAAGATGACGATGAGAAGATCCTGCTCTGTGTGAAATATCCTGAGATCGCCCCGCAGTTGCTCTATCTGGCTACGCTGATGAGAAATGAACGACTGAAGCGAGATGTCGTGGCGCTGAATGTGGTTTATGACGATCAGAACAGCGCCCAGGCAAGGGAGCAGGGACTTCGATTGTTAGAGCGGCTTCAGCAACAGGCCAGCGCCTCTGATGTTACAGTACGCACGCAGGTGCGATTGGCTACGAATATTGCGAACGGCATCAAGCATGCGTTTCGTGAGTTCGGCTGTTCGGAGATTATCATGGGCATGCATATCCATACCGACGTGAATCCGCGTTTCTGGGGTGAGTTTATCCAGAGCCTGTATAACGGACTGAATCGACAAATCATTCTGACGCGTTTTGTTCAGCCTATGTCTACGCTCCGCAGAATCAGGGTCGCCGTGCCCTCCAGGGCAGAGTTTGAACCTGGTTTCCATCGGTGGTTGGGACGTTTGAGCAGACTGGCAGGACAACTGGATTGCAGGATTCAGTTTCATGGGCGAAAGGAGTCATTGGTGCTGATTGCGGAGTATATCAACAATCGTTATCCGAGTGTCAGGGCTGAGTACACACCGATGGGACACTGGAACGAGCTGCCACGTTTGGCTGCTGACATTTCTGAAGATCACCTGTTCGTTGTGGTGACGGCCCGTAAGGGTACGATTTCCTATAAGACCGCACTTGAGCGTCTTCCCGATGAGTTGCAGAAACATTTCTCGGGTAAGAATCTCATGATCATTTTCCCTGACCAGTTTGGTGACACGAAGGAAGACCGTATGAGTTTCACTGAGGCACAGCACCATGAGGAGAAGAGTATTTATGATACTATATCAAGGTGGATACATAAGAAAAGATAACGTATGATGATTGAAATCAACAATATTACAAAAAGTTTTGGGGCACTACAGGTGCTGAAAGGCATAGATCTCCAGATTGGAAAGGGGGAGGTGGTCAGTATTGTAGGTCCCAGTGGAGCGGGGAAAACCACTTTGCTGCAGATTATCGGGACGCTGGATAAACCTGACACAGGAACAGTATGTATTGATGGTGTTAATGTCACCTCTCTTAGTCAGAAACAGCTATCGGACTTCAGGAATGCCAAATTGGGTTTTGTGTTTCAGTTTCACCAGCTGTTGCCGGAGTTTACGGCTATTGAGAATATTATGATTCCTGCCTATATCGCAGGGAAATCCCGTAAGGAAGCCCGTATGAGGGCAGAGGAATTGTTGCAGTTCATGGGGCTTGGTGAACGGGCTTCACATAAACCCAATGAATTGTCGGGTGGTGAAAAACAACGTATCGCTGTGGCACGTGCTCTCATGAATAATCCTTCCGTCATTCTGGCTGATGAGCCTTCTGGCTCTCTTGATACAAAGAATAAGGAAGAACTTCACCAATTGTTTTTCGACCTGCGTGATAAGTATGGTCAGACGTTTGTCATTGTCACCCATGATGAATCATTGGCGGCCATCACCGACCGTACCATTCATCTGCGTGACGGCTTAATAGAAACCCCGGAAATATGCTTAAACTCGGAGACTACAATACCCTCAGAATAAGGAAACGTACGGAATACGGCCTATATCTGGATGGTGGCGAAGAAGGGAATATCCTTTTGCCTAACCGTTATGTGACTAAAGATATGCGTATCGGTGACGAGATAGAAGTTTTTATCTATCTTGATCAGGAAGAGCGTACGATTGCGACGACAGAACATCCTATTGCAAAGGTCGGGGAGTTCGCCTATCTGGAATGTGCCTGGACGAATGAGTATGGTGCATTTCTGAAATGGGGACTTATGAAAGACCTCTTTTGTCCGTTCAGGGAACAGAAGACCCGGATGGAGATAGGGAAGACGTATTATGTCTATATCATGGAGGATGAGAAAACCCATCGTCTGATGGCCACGGCGAAGGTCGAACGATATCAGAAGAATGACGGGCGACAGAGGGTTCTTGATTTCGCGGAGGTCCTGCTCCGTTATCTTTATGAGCATGACGGCCATTGCGATTTGGGTGACAAGTCGCCTGCAGAAGAGATATACGAGCGCTTCCAGGTATCCAAGAAGGATTACAAAAAAGCCATCGGCGATCTCTATCGCCGACGGCTTATAACAATCACTGAAGAAGGAATCCAGCTTATTTAACCGATTCTTCAACTGAGCCCTAACAAAGGCTTGAGGTCATCTTCTTTGTACATGAGATCTGCTATCCTCGTTTGAGTATGTTGGGATAGATCATCGTTAGAATTCTGCCGACTTCGGTGTTCTGGGGAAGGGGATGACGTCGCGGATGTTCTGCATACCTGTAACGAAGAGGATTAGACGTTCAAAGCCCAGTCCAAAGCCTGCATGTGGACAGGTTCCCCAGCGGCGGGTGTCAATATACCACCACAGGTGGGTCTGGTCCATCTCGCGGCGTTCAATCTCCGCCATCAGTTTGTCATAGGATTCCTCACGGACAGAACCGCCAATAATCTCACCGATTTGTGGGAACAACACATCTGTGCCCTGCATGGTAGGACCAGGGGCGATTGCGCCCTTGTAACCTACAGAACCATTCTCTCCGGTATCTCCGGGTTTTCCGGTGATTCCTGGATTCTGTTTCATATAGAAAGACTTGAAGGCACGTGGATAGTCGGTCATAATGACTGGCTTCTTGAAATGCTCCTCCACAAGGTAGCGCTCATGTTCGGAGGCCAGATCGTCGCCCCAGTTGCAGGGGAACTCGAACTTCTTGCCGTTCTTGATGGCCTCCTGAAGAATATTGATACCCTCTGTGTAAGGCAAACGAACGAATGAGTCCTTGAGAACACCTTCCAGACGTTGGATGAGGGTCTTGTCAATCATCTGGTTCAGGAAGGCGAGGTCATCCTTGCAGTTGTCAAGGGCCCAACGCACACAATACTTGATGAAGTCCTCCTCAAGGTCCATCAGTTCTTCCTGATCAAGGAAGGCAACCTCTGGCTCTACCATCCAGAACTCTGCCAGATGGCGCGGCGTGTTTGAGTTCTCTGCACGGAAAGTGGGACCGAAGGTGTAGATGGCTCCTAAAGCCGTGGCTCCAAGCTCTCCCTCTAACTGACCGGAGACGGTCAGTGATGTCTGCTCGCCGAAGAAGTCGTCGTCGTAGATGATCTTTCCCTGCTCGTCTTTCTTTAGGTCATACAGGTTCTTTGTCGTTACCTGGAACATGTTGCCTGCACCCTCGCAGTCGCTGGCTGTAATCAACGGTGTGTGGAAATAAAAGAATCCATGCTCATGGAAATAGGTATGGATGGCCATCGCCATGTTATGTCGGATACGCATGACGGCACCAAAAGTGTTGGTGCGCAGACGCATGTGGGCATTCTTGCGCATGACTTCGAACGACTGCCCCTTCTTCTGCATCGGATAGGTGTTGTCGCAAAGACCATATATCTCCAGTTTTGTAGCCTGAATCTCACTACTCTGTCCGGCTCCCTGGCTTTCCACCAGCACACCTTCTGCACAGATACAAGCTCCTGTGGTGATTTCCTTCAAGATCTGCTCGTCGAATTTTGTCGGGTCAACGACCACCTGTACATTCTTAATGGTGGAACCATCGTTCAAGGCAATAAAGTCAACTGCCTTTGAAGAGCGGTGCGTGCGCACCCAACCCTTCACGCAGATGTCTTTACCATATTCTGTACTTTTCAGTACATCGATAATCTTTGTTCGTTTCATTCTAAATTGTCAATTATCAATTACTCGTAAGCTCCCATGCGCAGACGATCTACCTCCTCCTCTGTGAGGTAGCGCCAGTCGCCACGCTTCAGGTTCTTCTTCGTCAAACCGGCAAACTGCACACGGTCGAGTTTCTGTACACGATAGCCTAAGGATTCGAAGATTCGGCGCACGATACGGTTCTTTCCACTGTGAATCTCGATACCTACCTGCTTCTTGTCGGTAGGACTTGCATATTGCACGTCGTCGGCCTTGATCTCACCGTCTTCGAGCTGGATGCCATCGGCAATCTGCTGCAGGTCGTGGGCTGTTACGTTCTTGTCAAGGTAAACATGATAGATCTTCTTCTTCAAGAACTTCGGGTGAGTCAATTTCGATGCGAGGTCTCCATCGTTAGTCAACAGGAGAACACCTGTGGTATTGCGGTCCAGACGACCTACAGGATAGATACGTTCCGGGCATGCGTTCTTCACGAGGTCCATCACAGTTTTACGCTGCTGGGGATCATCGCTGGTGGTCACATAATCCTTGGGTTTGTTCAACAAGACGTAGACTTTCTTCTCGATCTTTACGGGCTGGTCGTGGAACATCACCACGTCAGTGCGCAGTACCTTCGTTCCCAATTCGGTCACCACTTCTCCGTTCACCGTCACTACACCAGCCTGGATGAACTCATCGGCCTCACGACGGCTGCAGATGCCTGCGTTGGCTAAGAACTTGTTCAGGCGGAGGGGCTCGTTGGGATCGATGTTCACCTCTTTATACTCGATGCGCTTCTTCATGCTGTATTTAGCATTCGGATCGTAATCGGCGCCATGCTGACGAGGCCCTTTCTTATAAGGATTGTAGGGCTTGCCATAAGGCTTCTGGAAAGGTTTGCCATAACCACCCTGACGCTGATAGCCCTGACCTTGACGGGGCTGATAACCACCTTCTTGTCCCTGACGAGGTTGGTAACCACCCTGTCCTTGACGGGGTTGATAACCACCTTGGCGAGATTGGTAGCCGCCTTGACTCTGATAACCGCCTTGACGAGGCTGATAGCCGCCTTGGCGAGGCTGGTAGCCTCCCTGACGAGACTGATAACCGCCATCTTGTCCCTGACGAGGACGATAGCCTCCATTGTAGTTGTTACGGGGACGATACTCCTCACGCGGTGTACTGCTCTCACGAAGAGCTGCTCCGAATCCCTCGGGACGGAATCCGTCTTCGTCGCTATCGTGTCGACGGTAGTCTGTACGCTCAAAGGTGGGGCGCTGACTTGTATGTATACGTGGACGCGGTGCGCGTCTTGTCTCTCTCTGAAAACCTTCCTGTTGTGTTGGTTCTTCTTGCTTCTTTTCGTTATTCTCGAAATCCATGTTCTGTATGTTTTTGATATTGAAGATAAATTATATGCCTGTGTATGTGGAGGGACTGATGGCGCGGAGCTCTTCCTTTACGTCATCGCTCACTTCGAGGGTCTCGATAAAATCGCGTATCTTCTCTGCCGTCAGTTTCTCATTGGTCCTGGTCAGGGCCTTCAGCGTCTCATAAGGGTTGGGATAGGCTTCCCGGCGCAGGATGGTCTGGATGGCCTCAGCCACAACGGCCCAAGTGTTGTCAAGGTCTTCTGTCAGCTTTTCCTCGTTGAGGATCAGCTTACGGAGCCCCTTCAGCGTACTCTGAAAAGCAATTAGGGCATGTCCCATGGGAACACCTACGTTGCGTAGTACGGTAGAGTCGGTGAGGTCGCGCTGCAGACGGCTTACCGGCAGTTTGGCAGCCAAGAACTGTAGGATGGCATTGGCGATGCCAAGATTTCCCTCAGAGTTCTCATAGTCAATGGGGTTCACCTTATGGGGCATGGCGCTGCTGCCCACCTCTCCGGCCTTGATCTTCTGCTTGAAGTAATCCATGGAGATATACATCCAGAAGTCGCGGTCCAGATCGATGATGATGGTGTTGATACGACGCAAGGCGTCAAACAGACCTCCCAGCCAGTCGTAATTGGAGATTTGGGTGGTGTACTGCTCACGCTCCAGTCCGAGCTTTTCGCTGACGAACTGATTACCGAACTCCCGCCAGTCGAATTGCGGGTAGGCCACATGGTGGGCATTAAAGTTACCGGTGGCTCCTCCGAATTTGGCTGTGAGAGGAATCTCCTTCAGGCCACGAAGCTGTTCTTCCAGACGATAGACATATACCATCACCTCTTTCCCCAATCTTGTTGGAGAGGCTGGCTGTCCATGAGTCTTGGCGAGCATCGGGATGTTTTTCCACTGTTCGGCGTAGTCATTGAGTTGCTCAATCAGTTCCTCTAGCAGTGGGATGTACACATCCTCCATAGCCTCCTTAATACTCAGGGGCACGCTGGTGTTGTTGATGTCCTGTGACGTCAGCCCGAAATGGATAAACTCCTTGTAAGCCTTCAACTCAGAAAGCTGCGGCTGTTGGTCTATCTGCTCCTTGATATAGTACTCCACGGCTTTGACATCGTGGTTAGTCACTTTCTCAATGTCCTTGACACGTTGCGCGTCGTCGGGAGTGAGGTTGCGGTAAACGTCACGGAGTGGTTCAAACAGCTGATGGTTGACTTGTTGTAGCTGGGGCAGGGGAAGTTCACACAAAGCGATGAAGTATTCTATTTCCACACGCACCCTGTAGCGAATAAGGGCGTATTCGGAGAAATAGCCTGCCAATGGTTCGGTTTTACTTCTGTAACGGCCGTCAATAGGCGAGACGGCAGTCAGTGCATTTAAATTCATGTTTCTTAAAACTAGTACTTTATTACAATAAGCGCTTATACCTTAACCCGAAACCACAACCTCCACGGCTGCGGACGAGTCTTTTCTTGTGTTGTGGGCGCTGACGGATTCGAACCGCCGACCCTCTGCTTGTAAGGCAGATGCTCTAAACCAGCTGAGCTAAGCGCCCTTCTCTATTTGCGGCTGCAAAGGTACAGAGAAAAAACGAGACTGCAAAATTTCCAGACGGAAATTTTGCAGTCTCCGTCTTTTTTATAGCTGGTAGAGGTCGCTGGCTGCCATCAGCTCTACTTTCTTCGATGCCAGAATGTTCTCACAGGCGTCAAGGTCGGTGGGACGGATGACTACTGTAGCCACATTGCCGTTGGCAAACGAATACATATACTCGATAAATACCCCGTTGTCAGAAAGATGACGGAGCACGACGGCCAGCGAACCG
>Ga0265298_10008672_pt1 | contig 12188 bp, 8 predicted proteins | sample AusTroGonzalo_MG_3_FD_193486 | JGI IMG/M metagenome (GOLD analysis project Ga0265298, IMG submission 193486) | Bovine rumen microbial communities from tropical cattle in Woodstock, Queensland, Australia - Gonzalo_01 | ecosystem: Host-associated > Mammals > Digestive system > Stomach > Rumen ...
CGACGCAACGAGAGATATTGTCAGCGACGCAACGAGAGATATTGTCAGCGACGCAACGAGAGATGCTGTCAGTATTGTCATGATGGGATTTAATGATTTAGATGTCCTGAAACAGGCTGTGAACGATGTTGTGAGTTTCAAGGTATTCGGCGAAGTCCCGGATATGATCGGAATGCTCGGAACAGTCGGCTTTAATAATTTCCTCAACAACGAGGAAGTAGTTCTCGGCAACGGGCCGAAAAATGACAAATAGTCTTCTATGAAAAACATACGTATCGCAGTACTGCTGATTCTGCTCCTTCTGCCGGCTATAGTGGAAGGACAGACACAGACCTACTACCAGTACAAAACGGATGACGCCCGGCTGGTATTCTTCGACAAGAACCTGTCGCGCTATATTCCCCACATGATACGTATGTTCCAGAACGGCAAGGCGCTGCACGAACAGATATGGACAACGGATTCCGTGTATGTCCCTGAAGCGCCCCTGCTGCTTCTAACGGACTGGGAGGACGACGGCAACGGCGGAGCAACGCCGCTGCCGCGTTCTCTTATTCAGATCGGCATGGCGCCCCTGTCCATGTCGTATTACATCAACCCGTCGAGCGAGCGGTACCGGCAACTCTTCTGCCATGAGTACACCCACATCGTGATGACGGACAAATACAACCGCCGCGACCTGGGCTGGCGCAAGTTTTTCGGCACCAAGGTCAGTACAGACAACGCACACCCCATTTCAGCGCTGTGGAGCTATATGAGTGTCCCCCGCTGGTATGCCCCCCGATGGTATCAGGAGGGCATTGCCTGTTTTATGGAGACATGGCTCGGCGGCGGTGTGGGACGCTCCCTCGGCGGCTATGACGAGATGTATTTCCGCAGCATCATCGACGGAGGAGATAAACTGTTTTCCGTGGTGGGCCTCGAGACAGAGGGATCCACGATGGATTTCCAGGTGGGTGCCAACGCCTACCTCTACGGTACCCGTTTTGTGAGCTACCTGGCCAAGGAATACGGGTATGACAACCTCATCCGTTTCTACAACCGGACGGCCGACAGCCATATCTATTTTGCGACCCAGTTCAAGGAGGTTTACGGCCGTCCGCTCCGGAAAGTGTGGAACGAGTGGAAAGAGGATGAGAAAAAGCATCAGGAAGAGAATCTGGCCGCCATCCGGGAATATCCTATCACGGAAACCACGCCGCTGACCAAGGATCCGCTGGGTTCTGTTTCCCCGCTCGTCTATGATCCCGCCACGGGAAAGGCCTACGCTGCGATGAACGCCCCGGGCCGTTTCGCGCACATCACGGAACTCGACCTGAAAACGGGCAAGCAGCGGAAGGTCCTGACGCTCGACGGCGTCCAGCTTTATAATCCGGCTTTCGTAGCGCTGGACCACAATGCAGGACGCCTCATCTTCACCTGGAACAACGCGAAGATGCGTGGTCTGGAGGTATATGACCTCCAAAAGAAAAAGATCGTCAAGAAAAAGAAATATCAGCGCGTCAACAACATCGTGTACGACAACGCCACCGACCGCCTTTACGGCCTTTTCTCCAATGGTGGCACGCAATCGCTGGTCCGCTTCGACAAGGACCTTGAAAAGCCGGAGGTGATCTATGCGTTCCCCTTCGGCGTGAGCGTGTTCGACATCGATGTGAGCCACGACGGCAAGATGATCTCCATCACCCGGCAGGGTGACAATGGCGAACATATGCTGCAGTTGTTCCGGACCGAAGATCTGGACAACGCGAAATTTAAACCGGAAACGCTGGCCAAGTGGGAGGACACCAACCTGGGCCAGTTCCGTTTCTCGCTCGACGACCGCTACCTGATCGGATCCTCGTACTATACTGGCGTTTCGAATCTCTGGCAGATTAATATCGCCACCCACGAGATGGAGTTGCTCTCCAATACGGATATCGGCCTGTTTGCGCCGCTGGAAATTGCTCCCGACAAACTGATTGCGCTGGAATTCGAGCGCGACGGCATGCGTCCGGTGTCGCTGGACCGGAAAGTGGTGACCGACGCCAACGCCGTGGAACTCTACGGACAAAAGACCTTCGAAAAGAATCCGGAAGCCCTGGAATCAGTGGGCTTGCTGAAGCATCCGCTGCCCCAGATTGAATTTGGAGATGTCTATAACAACATCGTGCCCTACAATGTGCTGAAGGAAATGCGCTTTGCGGGCGCCTATCCCACCATCACGGGCTTTACCGACACGGCGTCGTGGAACCGTGTCACGCCGGTGCTGGGCTATCGCTTCATGTTCAGCGATCCTGTGGGCCTGAGCAGCATCAAGCTGGCTGTGGGTATCTCGCCCTGGAGCCACAATGACTGGCTCAACAGGTTCCACGCAGATTTCGAGTGGAAGTATTACTTCTGGAAATTGAAGGCCTCCTGGAACCACACAGATTTCTATGACCTGGCCGGCCCGATGCGGTCCAGTCGCAAAGGATACATGGTGAGTCTGGCCTACGATTATTCCAGCACCACGATTGCACCTTACACCCGCAACTGGGGATTTTCCGTGGGTGCCTATGGCCTGATGGACGCCCTGCCGCTTTATCAGGAGATCCAGGTGGACGTCCGCTCCATGCAGACCGCCTCGCTCTACGGCAAGATTTCCAAGCTGCGCGGCTCCCTGGGCTCCGTGATGCGGGAGCAGGGATATGAACTGGGCCTGCAAGGCTACACCTATCTGGTAAAAGGAAAATTCTATCCGTCGGTGGATGCCACCGCCGATTTCGGCTTCCTGCTGCCCATCGACCGTAACAACTCGTTCTGGCTCAGGACGGCAGCCGGACATAACTTCGGCAATGCCGAAACCGTTTTCGGCAAGAGCTATTTCGGCGGCTTCCGCAACAACTATGTGGACTACCGCAATGCGTTCCAGTATCGTACGGCGCGCGCCATGCCGGGTGCGAGCATCGATGCCATCTCCGCGCATTCCTACGCCAAGGCGATGGCTGAACTCAACCTGCGGCCGATCCGCCTCAACAATTTCGGCTTCCTGTTCTTTTACCCGACCTGGATTCAGTGCTCGCTCTTCGGCACGGGCCTTTCGACCTGGAATCCGGTGACGTATCAGAAGAAATGGCAGCATGACATGTACTATAGCGCCGGTGTTCAGTTGACCACCGAGCTGGTATTCTTCAATTACCTGAAAACCACGCTATCCGTCGGATACGGTCACCTGTTCGCGCCGGAAGGATTTCCCGCTGGCCGTCATGGCAATGAATGGATGGTATCGCTCAAACTCCTATGATATCGTTCGTCTCCTTCACTGCCGCGCTGCTGCCAGTCATCATTTACATTTTTGTCGTCTATAAACTCGACAACTTCTCGCTCTTGAGCGTGAAGCGGCTGTTGCTGCTGGTGGCCAGCGGCATGGTGGCGGCGCTGGCCTGTTTCGGCATTTTCCAGCTGACAGGCCGGTTCATGTCGGAAAGCGTCTCCGATTATGTCTATCCGGTGATCGAGGAGGCCGTCAAGGCTATTCCTCTCCTGATCCTGGCCCGGCGCAAGAAGATGGTGTTCTTTATCGACAGCGTGATCTGTGGTGCGACGGTGGGCGGCGGATTCTCTATCCTGGAAAATGTGTTCTATCTGCTGCTGGGCGACACCCTGGCTTTGGGAACCGTGCTGTTCCGCGGCCTGGAGGTGGCGTTGATCCACATGGGTTGCAGTGCCATCGTCGCAGCGGCGCTGATGTTTGCCGTGCGGCTGGTCGAACGCGTGAAATCGGGCCTGTCCGTGAAGCGCAGTGACGTACTCATGGCCGTGTTCCTGCTCATAGCCGCTCCGGCCCTGCATGTGGCCCACAATGCGCTTCACTTCAATCCGATCATGCAGTTTATGGTCGTCTTCGGCGCCATGGCCGGACTGCTGGTGTGGACCTACCAGTACGACGGCGACATGATCCACCGCTGGCTGGACCGTGGCCTCGACAAACAGGTCGGCCTGATGCGTTCGATCCGCGAAGGGCAGCTGGGCGAGACCAAGACCGGCCAGTACCTGCTGTCGGTCAAGGAGACCTTCCCGCCGGATGTGTTTTTCGACGTCATTTGCTTCGTGCAACTGAACGTGGAATTGTCCGTGGCGGCCAAGAGCCGTTTCATGATGCGGGAGGCGGGCATGGACCTGCCCCTGACGGACGCCCAAAAAGAATTATATCTATCCCAATTCGCCGAATATCAGAATCTGGAGCAGCGTCTGGGCAAAAGTGCCAAAATGACGATTGCGCCGGTCGTGAAATTCTATCCGGCCGACCGCAAATCGCTGGACGACCTGCTTGCCGAGTGCCACAGATAGAACCATGAAGAAGAGGTTTGTTTTGTTCCCGTTCGCGCTGGGCCTTGTCATGCTGCTGGCCTTCGCCTGCGGCGGCCAGCAGCAGGCGGTTTTGTTTGAGAGCGAGGACGATCTTCCCGGTAAGCGGGTGGTTGTCCAGACAGGCAGCGTGTATGATTTGGAGATGACGGAACGGGAGGACATTCAGTTGTTCCGCTGTAATACGGCGACCGACTGCATTGCTTCGCTCGTTTCCGGCAAGGTGGATGTTTTCAAGGACGATGAAGTGATCCTTTCTCCGGCCGACCAGCGTCGGCAAGGCATACAGTTGGTCGTCCGCGGCAAGGAATCTTTCCCCTGTGGCTTTGCTTTCCGCAAGGAGGATGTCGCACTGGTGGAACAGTGCAATGCCTTCCTGGCCGAGATCCGCGCCAGCGGTCTGTACCAGGAAATCTACGATCGCTGGATGAAGATGGACAGCGCGGAACAGCCCCATATTCCGGATGACATCCCCGTTTATCACGAGGGGATTCCTATCCGGGTGGCCGCTTCTACCTCCACGGCGCCGTTGGGTTATCAGGTCGGCGTCGGCCAGTGGGAAGGTTTTGAGATCGAGTTGCTGATGCGCTTTGCCGCCAGCGTGATGCGGCCGCTGGAGATCAAGCCCTATGATGCGGCCGCTGGCCCTGCTGCCTTGCAGACAGGACGGACGGATATCTGGTTCGGATGCATTTTCATCACGGAGGAGCGACAGGAGCAATTTCTGTTCAGCGATCCGTATTATGAATGCCATTCAGCCTATTTTATCAAAAGGGAGAATGACTCCGCAGGGAGTGGATGGGAAGCGTTCAAACGGAGCTTCCACAAGAATCTGGTGGAAGATAACCGCTGGCGTTTCATTGTCGACGGCTTGTGGGAAACCTTGGTTCTGGCCTTCTGGTCGTTGGTGTTGGGCACGGTGTTGGCCGGCGTGGTCTGCTGGATGAAGCTGAGCCGTTACAAATGGTTACGGAAGATCTGTAAAATCTATATCTCCTTGATGCATGGCCTTCCGATGCTGGTGTTGCTGATGGTGATGTTCTATGTGGTGTTGGCAGACACGTCCCTGAACGCTACGGTGATCGCCATCATCAGCTTTTCGATGGTCTTTTCCGCTTATGTGGGCGAGGTTTTCGCTTCGGCTATCGAATCGGTGGGCAAAGGGCAGACGGAAGCGGGCATTGCCTTGGGATTTACACCCGTACAAACATTCATCTATGTCGTGCTTCCGCAGGCTGTTCACCGCATCCTTCCGTTGTATAAGGCGGAAGCCGTGTCCTTGTTCAAGAACACCTCCATTGTGGGTTATATTGCCATCCAGGATCTCACCCGGGCTGGCGACGTGATCCGTAGCCGGACCTTCGATGCTTTCTTCCCGCTCATCGTGGTATCGGTCATCTATTTCATCCTGGCTTTCCTCTTGGGGAAAGGCCTGGATTTACTGGTTAAAAACAAGCAGTCATGATAGAGGTCAGACATCTTGCCAAATCGTTCCCGACGCCTTCCGGGAAGCCGTTGCAGGTGCTTCGCGACGTGAACTGCACCATCAACAAGGGCGAGGTCATCAGTATCATCGGCCCTTCCGGGACAGGCAAGAGTACCTTCCTGCGGGCGCTGAACCTCATGGATCCGCCTACCAGCGGCGAGATTCTCCTCGACGGACGCAACATTCTGGAAAAGGGATATCCCTTGAACCTGCTGCATCAGCGGATGGGGATGGTGTTCCAGAGTTTCAATTTGTTTGAGCATCTCTCCATCATGGACAATGTGACCCTGGCTCCGGTCAAACTGTTGCACAAGTCGCGGAAAGAAGCGGAGGAAGAGGCGCTGCAGCTGCTGCGGAAAGTGGGGATGGCTGAAAAGGCGCAGGACTTTCCCGCCAGCCTGAGCGGTGGGCAGAAGCAGCGTGTCGCCATTGCCCGTGCCCTGGCCATGCACCCCGAGGTCATCCTGTTCGACGAGCCGACGTCCGCCCTCGACCCCACCATGGTGGGCGAAGTGCTGAGCGTCATCCGGCAGCTGGCCGCGGAAGGGATGACCATGCTCATCGTTACACATGAGATGCGCTTCGCCCGTGACGTGAGCACCCGTATCTTCTTCATGTACGAGGGGGTCATCCACGAGGACGGCACACCGCAGCAGATTTTCGAAGCGCCGCACCGCAGCGCCACCAAGACCTTCGTGCAGCGCATCCATAAACTGCTGTTTGAAGTGGACGGTCCCGATTTCGACTTCTTCGGCATGTATTCGGGCTTGGGCCGTTTCTGCATCAAATACAATATCGCCGGTAAGATGGAGGCGGTCGACCAGATCGCCCACAAGATGGTGGATGAATTGCTGGTGGATTACCGTCCGCTGACCGTCCGCCTGACGCACAGCGAGCAGAGTGAAGTGACGGCGCTGGACTTCATGATCGAAAACCTGGCCACTTCACCCTTCGAGGAAGCCGGGTTCGACAGAACCTTGCTCGATGGAGTCCGCGCGCATAGCAAGGAGATCATTGAAGAGCCCACAACCCGTGGCTTCCGCATCAAAGTGCTTGTATAGCAATATTTTGTAGCAGAATTTTGATTTTTCCGCCGAATATCCGAACTTTGCGTTCGGTATGTATGCTCTGTCGGATCTCCTGCTCAGTGTTTCGCTGGCTGTCTATGTGACGGTCAGTGTCGTGGGTGCCGCCGTGCGCTGGGGGCACAAGTGCGATGGATATGCTGAGCATATGGACTACTATTTTCCGGCTTGGAAGATGATGATCTTCTGCTTCCTGTCCAACGCCTTGCTGATCCCGGTCGTCTTCATGCCGCAGGACACGGACGCGCTGCTCCAGTTGCGCATGGTCCTGATCCTGTCTTCTCCCTTCTTCTGCTCAGCCTTGATATTCAGCTCGTTCGGACGTATGTTGAAGGTCAGTTGGTGGAAGAAGCCCATACTGATCATGACGATCACCTATGTGTTGATGAGCGAAGTGGCGCTGGTTCTGACGCTGATGCCTGGCACCCAGCTGGAAGGGACGTTCCGCGACGGCTTTTTCTTCATCGCGGCCGTATTGGCCGTGGTGTATCTGATCGGCTATGTGCTGGCCCTTTCGATGATCATCCGGACCATCCGCCGTTTTTCCGAAGAGAACTATTCCAACCCTGAAGACTTTCCGATCCAATATGCGGAAGGCATCCTCTGGATTCCCGTGCTGCACCTGATCATGAGTTGGAGCATGACATTCAACGGTGCCAACTGGGCCCTGTCTTTCGGCTTGTTCATCCTGTCCATCCTGGCCGTGATTTTCCTGATTGGCGCCATGTCTTCGCACCGGCGGCTGGACGTGGACCGTCTGAAGGAGAACGTCGTGCCGGTCGAACCGGTCATTTCCGTAGAGGCGACGCCCGTGGATGAAACCGAACCGGTATCCCTGGAAGGTCTTTCTTCGGAACGGGAGGAAGAAATCCTCACGGCAATCCGCCGCGTGGTGGAAGAGGAAAAGGCCTATCTCGACAACCACCTTACCCTCAACAGCCTTTCCCGCCGCTGCGGCATCAACCGCACCTATGTCTCCGCGGTGCTGAGCAGCCGGCTCGGCGGCTTCTTCACCTATGTGAACCAGTGCCGGTTGGCGCATGTCGAGGCGTATCGGGTGGCACATCCCCAGGCGGACAGCACCGAGGCCATCCTGGCCTCCGGTTTCAGCAGCCGCCAATCCTATTACAACGCGCGCAAGCGGCTTGATTAATCCTTATTTCGGCAGGCCGAAGGCTTCGCTGAGCTGGCGCATCTGCGCGTCAGTCATGCCTTCCGGCTCAAAGCCCATGTTGCGGGCCGCGATGTAGATCTGGGCGGCCTTGTTGAGGACATCCACCTGATCGAAGGCGTTCAGGATATCAGTATCGACGGCAAAGACGCCGTGTTTTTCCCACATCACCACATCGTAGTCCTCGTCGATGGTCCGGATGGTGGCTTCAGCCAATTCGATGCTGGAGGGCATAAGATAAGGCACGATGCCGAGACCGCGCGGGCAGAACGCCCGGGTTTCGGGAATCATGGACCAGAGCATCTGTGTCGCGGCGTCTTTTTCAAGCCATTTCCGGCTGTGGGTCAGGGCGACGAGTTCGATGGGATGGGTGTGCAGGGAGGCGCGGTAGGGGGAACCCTTGGCCAGAAGGTAGTCGTGGACGGCCAGATGCGACGGGAGTTCGGAGGTGGGGGCGACGGGGGCGTCGGCGACGATTTCATAGGCGTCGCAGTCCGGAAGGATGCGGATGATGGAACCGTTCGCCATGGGGTCGCGGGCCAGGTCGCGCATGCGGCGGCCGGTGCCTTTGCAGTAGAACCAGCAGCCGGCCAGGTGCGGCAGGGTCTTTCCGATGGGCCTGGCTTCGCTGATCGCCGGCAGGGCCCGCAGGGTGTCGTCCACGTATTCGGTGATGTTGACGGTGATATTGCCGCCGTTTCGTTCGGCCCACCCCTTTTGCCAGAGGTATCCGGCCACTTCCGCCACCTTCTCAATTTCGGCCTGCAAGGCCGGTCGGGTATAGGTTATATTCATATCAGTTGCGGTAAGAAGGTTGAGAAAATCAGGACGGCCAGGCCGATGACCAGCACCACGATCGTCTTCTTGGAGGCGCCTTTCCATTCTTTGAGGATGATGCCCCAGACATTGCTGAAGGTGACGTTGAGGGCCATGAGGATGCACCAGCTGAAGGTGATCAGCACCGGGTAGTTCGTCAGGAATCCCTTGCCGATGCTCAGTCCGAAGAACTGGCTGTACCAGAGAAGGCCGGCCAAGGCGCAGAACAGCAGGTTGTTGCCCCAGAGTGCTTTCTGTTTATAGTCGCCCCAGGTCTTGTTCTTGCTGTTTTGGTAGAAGCAGTACACGGCGTTGGTCAGGAATCCTCCGAAAGTCACGAGCAAGGTGGCGGGCAGGCTCTTGAAGATATCGGGCGTCTGTTCCCAGGTGAGGGGTTCGCCGAAACTCAGGCCGATGTTGAAGCAGGCGCTCATGAAGCCGGCCAGCAGTGCCACGGCGATGCCTTTGCCAAAGTTGAAGTCTTTGACGGCTTTCTTTTTCTCTTCTTCGGGTTGGGCGGCGGCTTTCATGGCACCGGCGATGCCGATGATGGCAATGCCGATAAGGGTGACCACCACGCCGATAATGACCGAGGAGGTCAGGTCGTGGGCATGGCCGGTGAAGACGGGGCCGAGGATGGCGCCCAGGGCGGAACAGGTGCCCAGGGCGATGCTCTGGCCCAGGGCGACGCCCAGGTAGCGCATGCTCAAGCCGAAGGTCAGGCCGCCGACGCCCCACAGAGCGCCGAAGAGGATGGTCAGCAGGGAGGCTTTGGGGTTGGCGGCATAGAGGGCGAAGAGAGATTCGCCGCTCGGTACGGCAAGCAGGGCGCCCAGCAGCGGGAACAGGAGCCAGGCGAAGACGCCCTGGACGATCCAGTAGCTTTCCCAGCTCCATGCCTTGATCTTATTGATCGGCACGTAGCTGCTGCTCTGGCAGAACGCTCCGATGGCGATGATGATTAATCCGATGATTAAATTCATAATACGATGAGATGAATGTGAAGCGGAGACGGAGTATAGGGTTTAAAACACATGCCACCCTCGGCACTGTAAGAGGGAGGGGCCCAAAGCCTTGGCTTTGGGAGGGGTCGAGCGAAGCGAGACGGTTTTAAACCCTATACTCCGCGTAGTGGAACATTCATCGTTTAGAGGTGACATTCCGTTCGTACTTTTCGATTTCAGGGATGAAGGCAGTACCGACAGGGACGCCGTTCTTGTAGTTGAACCAGTCGAACACAGCGCCGAAAGGAAGGGTTTTGGCTTCTTCCAGGAGGGCCAGGCGCTGGAAACCCTTGCCGGCGTCTTCGTATTCGCGGAGCAGGGCCAGGGGCTCAAGCAGCGCGCTCAAGAGGCATTTCTGCGTGGCGCGCGTGCCGATGACATAAGCACCGATGCGGTTGATGGCGGCGTCGAAATAATCGAGGCCGATGTGGCTGCGGTGCAGGGCGTCGGCCCGGACGATCTCCTTGAAAAGGTCGAGCGTGGGATCGTTCATGATGGTCACGTGGTCGGAGTCCCAGCGGATGGGGCGCGAGACATGCAGCATCAGTTCGGGCACGAACAGCAGCAGGGAAGCCACCATGTCGGCCACGTTCTCGGTCATTTCATAGTGGCCCGTATCGAGGGTGTACATGAGTTTTCGGGTGGCGCAGTAGCCGGCCACGAAGTCGTGCGAACCGACGGTGTAACTTTCCAGGCCGATGCCGAAGAGCTTGGCTTCGAGGCAGGTCTTCATGCCGGGCAGGTCCTCTTTCAAGATTTCGTCGAGGCTCTCGGCGAAGATTTCACGGTAGCGCTTGCGCTCCACGGTCTGGTCTTTCGAGCCGTCGTGGACCCAGATGTTCATGATGCACGGGTCGCCCTGCGCCTTGCCCATCGCATCGGCAATGCGGCGGCAGCGTTTCGTGTGCTCGATCCAGAAGTTGCGGATGGCCGGGTCGGGGTTGGCCAGCGAGAGGTCGCCGCTCTTGGGGTGGCCGAACGAGGTGGAGTTGAAGTCGAGTTTCAGTCCGTTTTCGCGGGCCCACTGGATCCAGCTCTCGAAGTAGCGGGCGTCCACCTGGTCGCGGTCCACGAACTTTCCGCCGAAGTCGCCGTAAATCTCGTGCAGGTTGAGGCGGTGGTTGCCGGCGATGAGGCTTTTGGCAAAGAGCACATCGGCGCGCACTTCGTCGATATTGCGGGCGCGGCCGGGATAGTTGCCGGTGGTCTGGATACCGCCGGAAAGGCCGGCTGCGCTTTCAAAGCCGATGACGTCGTCGGTCTGCCAGCAGTGCAGGGAGATGGGAGTCTTTTCCAGGATTTCGATGGCCTTGTCGGTATCGACGCCCAGTGCGGCATAGCGTTCCCGGGCGATTTCGTAGGATTGGCGGAGCGTTGTTTCGTTCATATCGGGGTTTTATTTTGACGGATAAAAGGTTTTGACGGAGAAGGCGTCGGCGATGAGCCGGCGCATCTGCCAGCGGTCGGCCACCAGGCCGGCGGCCTGGGCTTGGACCATGATGTTGCCGATGGCGGTAGCCTCCGTGGGGCCGGCGACCACGGGCAGGCCGATGGCGTCGGCCGTCCATTGGTTCAGCAGTTCGTTGGCGCTGCCGCCGCCGATGACATGGAGTTTTTCGATCTCGAAAGGTGCAAATCCCTGCAGCAGGTCGAGTACTTCTTTATAGCGGTCGGCGAGGCTATGATAGATGCAACTGACAAGTTGCGCATCGGACACCTTGTCTAGCGACGTGCGAATTTCTTCTACCATATTGGCCGGGTTGGCGAAGCGGGGATCGTCGGGGTTGATGCGGCCCGGGAAGGCGGCCTCTGCGCGGGCCATGTCGACCAGTTGCGCATAGGAATAATCGCGGCCGTCGGCTTTCCAGACCTTGCGGCACTGTTCGAGCAGCCACATGCCGGTAATGTTCTTCAAGAAGCGCGTTGTGCCTTCAATGCCGCCCTCGTTCGTAAAATTGGCGGCCGCGGAGGCGTCGTTGATGATGGGAGCCGACACCTCGATGCCCATCAGGCTCCAGGTGCCGCTGGAAAGGTAGGCGAAATGTTCGTCGGCGGCCGGTACGGCGGCGATGGCCGACGCCGTGTCGTGTCCCGCCACGGCAATCACGGGAATACCCTGGTATTCGCCGATCTTCACGCCGGGCTGGACGATGGGCAGCAGGATGTCTGTCCGGACGCCCAGTTTCTCCAACAGTGCTTTGTTGAACTGCCGCGACGTCTGGTCCATCATGCCCGACGTGGACGCAATGGTATACTCGCACACTTTGTTGCCTGTAAGCAGATAGGACAGCAGGTCC
>Ga0265298_10008673_pt1 | contig 12186 bp, 10 predicted proteins | sample AusTroGonzalo_MG_3_FD_193486 | JGI IMG/M metagenome (GOLD analysis project Ga0265298, IMG submission 193486) | Bovine rumen microbial communities from tropical cattle in Woodstock, Queensland, Australia - Gonzalo_01 | ecosystem: Host-associated > Mammals > Digestive system > Stomach > Rumen ...
CACCTTCAGGAAGAAGTAGAGGAAGCCACCACCCATGTCAAAGGTTCCTTCCCAGGCGCCGTCCCCGGCCGTGGAAAGCGGAAACAGGGTCCCGAACCGGTCAATCACAACCTCTTTTGCGTCTTTGGCGATGATCCGGAAATGCACCTTCCCGTCAGGCAGCACTTCCGCGCCCTGAATGCCGTCCCGGTCCGGCTCCCCGAAATACGGGTCAAAGGAAACTGTAACATCCAGCGGCCATTTCTTTTCCATGGATACTCCTCCCTGTTTTTTCGTTCGGTTTTCTGTTGCTCAATTTGTACGAACAACTTGTCTGTCTTTACTTTACCGCTTCTTCCTTTTTCTGTCAACGAAAAAAAAGCGGAAGAACCTGCCCGTTTCTCCCGTTTATTTGGTATAATCATCCCGTAAAGCAAAAAAGGAGGGTTTCATATGAACCGGAAACTGCTCGCGGCTGCGCTGGTCCTGGCGCTGGCCCTGTCCGTCGTTCCCGCTTCCTTCGCCGTGTCGTCCGTCGGGATCGGTGACGCCGTTAATTCCCGCGACTCCGTTTATCCGCAGGACAACACCGTGATGACCATGTACGTCGTTACCGACAACGGCCTGGGCCTGAACGTGCGCAGCGAGCCGTATGTCAGCGACTATAACATCCTCGCCGTCGCGCCTTACGGTTCCCGGATCGAGGTGCTCCGTTTCCTGGATAACGGCTGGGCCGCCGTCCGGTGGAGCTACTACGGGGAAGCCTATGTGCAGAGCCGTTTCCTCCAGTGGTATGCCCCGGGACCCTATATTACAAACCCGCCCGTCACTCCGCGGCCGACCGCTGTTCCCTATATTCCCACCGCGGTGCCGTACGATCCCTCCTACGCGGATACCATCGCCGGCCTGAACGCCGAATTCCGCACCATGCGCTCGGTCACTCCGTTTGTCATTGCGGTCCGTCCGGCCCGCTCCAGCGGCTGGGTTAATATGCGCTGGGCTCCCGGCAAGGATATGGAAGTCGTTCGGATCTATTATAACGGCGACCGCCTGACGGTCCTTTCCGAAGGCGCCAACTGGTACCTGGTCCAGGATCCCTCCACAAATGCCGTCGGATACATGATGAAGACCTATACCACCCGCCTATACTGATTTCCGGGATCATAGAAGGAGGAACCGATCATGAAGAAAATCATTTCCATACTGCTCTGTCTCTCGCTTGTGTGCTGCTGCGCGGCATCCTTCGCGGAGTCCGCCGCCAACCAGTTTACCGCCACGGTCCGCGACCGTTTCCGCCTGACAGGCCCCCTGCCCGAAGGCTATCAGTATTCCATCCAGTCCCAGGATGACCTGACGACCCGCGCCGCCATAGCAAGCGAGGATCCCTCCGCTCCCGTCATGACGCTGGTAATCTCCTATAATGAAAGCTACGCGGTTGTCCAGCGCCTGAATGACCTGCCCGAAGATCAGCTCGAGCATATCAAGGCCGGTTTCAGCGAAATGAATGAAGTCACTTTCGACACCCGGGAAACTTCCCACGGCACCAAGCTGCTGATCGTTCGGGAAACCGGCGCCGACCTGGATTTCCTGGTCTTTTACACGATCTACCTCGGCCATGAGGTGGAGCTGCGGCTTGCGCCGGGAGAAGGCGCTGAAAATCCCGTCCTCACGGAAGCCCAGATTCAGAAATGCATTGATTTCCTGAGCGATCTGGATTTCAGCCCCATCGGGTAAACATCTCCGTTTTTCCTTCGCAGCGTGGCCGGTTCCGGCGGCGCTGTTTTTTGTGAATGTATTTTCATTGTTTTTTGGCGGCAGACACAGCTCGAATCTGATACAATATAAAAACAATTTGGCGAAGAGCCAAAAAATCTATCAAAGGAGCAAGCATCCATATGAAAAGAATCCTTAGTCTTGTCCTGACCCTGGCTATGCTGCTGACAGTTGTCTCCGGTCTGATGACCGCTGCTTCTGCCGAGGGAGAAACCTTCCATATCGGCATCGTCACCGGTTCCGTTTCCCAGTCTGAAGACGACCGCCGCGGCGCGGAAGCCTTCCAGAAGAAATACGGCGAAGACCGCGTCATCCTCGCGATCTATCCCGACAACTTCACTGAAGAGCTGGAAACTACCATCCAGACCATCGTGAACCTGTCCGATGACCCGCAGATGAAAGCCATCATCGTGAACCAGGCTGTTCCCGGAACGACCGAAGCTTTCCGTCAGATCAAGGAACGCCGCCCGGACATCATCTGCATCGCCGGCGAGTCCCATGAAGACCTGCCCGAAATCGGAAGCGCCGCCGACCTGGTCTGCAACAATGACTTCGTTGCCCGCGGCTACCTGATGATCCGCACCGCCCATGAGTTGGGCTGCGACACCTTTGTGCACATCTCCTTCCCGCGTCATATGAGCTATGAGACCATGAGCCGCCGCGTAGCCATCATGCAGGAAGCCTGCAAGGAATTCGGCATGACCTTCGTGCTGGAGACCGCTCCCGACCCCACCACCGACGTTGGCGTCCCCGGCGCCCAGGCCTACATCCTCGAGCACGCTCCGGAATGGATCGAAAAGTACGGTAAGAACTCCGCCTACTTCTGCACCAACGATGCCCACACCGAGCCCCTGCTGAAGCAGTTGCTGGCCTATGGCGGCTACTTCATCGAAGCTGATCTGCCCTCCCCCCTGATGGGCTATCCGGGCGCTCTGGGCCTGGACCTGACCGACGCGGGCGGCGACTTTGAAAAGATCCTGGCTGCCGTTGAGGCCGCTGTTGTTGAAAAGGGCGGCGAAGGCCGCTTCGGCACCTGGGCTTACAGCTACGGCTACACCGTATCCGCCGGTCTGGCGCAGCATGCTTACAACGTGATCATCGGCGAAAGCGAACTGTGCGACATCGACGCCATCGCCAAGGCCTACCAGGAATTCTCCCCCAAGGCCGAGTGGAACGGCTCCAACTACACCAATGTTGAAACCGGCGTAAAGAGCGAGAACGTGTTCCTCGTTTACCAGGATACCTACATCATGGGCAATCCCGGACATTACATGGGATCCACCCAGATCGAAGTGCCTGAAAAGTACTTCACCGTGAAGTAATCCCCGGGAGGGTTTTACAGGGGGAGGTCACCGCCTCCCCCTTTTCCCTTAAAGAACGATATGTAAGGACGGAAGACAGATGAGTCAGAACGCACCGCTGCTGGAGATGAAGAATATCCGGAAGGATTTCTTCGGAAATCAGGTACTGACCGACATCAATCTCACCCTTCAGGAGGGCGAGGTGCTCGGCCTTGTCGGTGAAAACGGCGCCGGAAAGTCCACCCTGATGAAAATTCTCTTCGGAATGGACGTGATCCGCGATACCGGCGGATACGGCGGAGACATTCTGCTGGACGGGCAGAAGGTCGATTTCAAAACACCCTTTGAAGCCCTGGCGGCCGGGATCGGCATGGTCCATCAGGAGTTCTCCCTGATTCCCGGTTTTACCGCTACTGAAAACATCCTGCTGAACAGGGAGCCGAAGAAAAAAAGCGTGGTTTCGGAAATCTTCGGTGAGCGCCTGGATGTACTGAACCGGAAAGAAATGACCGAAAAGGCCGATGCCGCCATCGAAAAGATGGGGGTGAAGATCGACGGCGCCATGGTCATTCATGATATGCCTGTCGGGCACAAGCAGTTTACTGAGATTGCCCGCGAACTGAGCAAGGACCAGCTGAAGCTGCTGATCCTGGACGAGCCCACCGCAGTGCTGACAGAGAAGGAAGCCGAGGCCCTGCTGGACTCGATCCGCAATATGTCCTCCCGCGGGATCGCGGTGATCTTTATTACCCACCGGCTGCAGGAGATCCTGGATGTCTGCGACAGGGTCGTAATCATGCGGGACGGCTATATTGTGGAGGATGTGTCCGCAAAGGAAACCAACGTGACAGAGATTACCCGGAAAATGGTCGGCCGGAATGTGGATCTTGCCGGCGAGCATGAGATCCGCGACAACCCGGACGCGCCGATCGCCATGTCCATCCGGAAGCTCTGGGTGGATATGCCCGGTGAAACGGTCCGCAATGTCAGCCTGGATGTGCGGGAAGGCGAAATCCTCGGCATCGGCGGCCTGGCCGGCCAGGGAAAGCTCGGCATTCCCAACGGCATTATGGGCCTGTATGACGCCGGCGGCGAGGTGACGCTCCGGGGAAAGAAAATACCGCTGAATTCACCCCGCAGCTGCCTGGACGCTTCCATGGCCTTTGTTTCGGAGGACCGCCGCGGCGTAGGCCTTCTGCTGGATGAAACGCTGGAATGGAACATCGCTTTCCCGGCGATGCAAATCCAGAATAAGTTCCTGAAGAATTACCTTGGCGGATTGATCAAATGGCGTGATGAGAAGGCCATCCACGACGTCACCCAGCGCTATATCAACGACCTGGCGATCAAGTGCACCAGTTCAAAGCAGAAGGCAAAGGAACTCTCCGGCGGAAACCAGCAAAAGGTCTGCCTTGCCAAAGCATTCGCCCTGGAGCCCGGTTTCCTGTTTGTATCTGAACCGACCCGCGGCATCGACGTCGGCGCCAAGGCGTTGGTGCTTGACGCGCTGAAACAGTTCAACCGTGAAAGTGGCGTCACCATCGTCATGATCTCCTCTGAGTTGGAGGAACTGCGGCAGACCTGCGACCGGATCGCAATCATCTCCGGCGGCAGGGTCGCCGGCATTCTGCCTGCCACCGAATCCGCCGAGCAGTTCGGCCTGCTCATGGTCAGCCAGGTAAAGTGAGGTGAGGAAAGAGATGAAAGAAAAACTGACGTCATTCATCGCGAGCTTCGGACTGCCGCGGCTGATCATTACCGCCTTCCTGCTCTCGCTGTTCATCCTGGCTCCCATCGTGGGAGTGGATCTGCCGATGCAGATCACCAACGTCATCAACCGCTTCAGCTGGAACGCGGTGCTGGTGCTGGCCATGGTGCCCATGGTCCATTCCGGCTGCGGCCTGAACTTCGGCCTGCCGCTGGGCATCATCTCCGGCCTGCTGGGCGCGACGCTTTCGCTGGAGTTCGGTTTTACCGGACCCATGAGCTTCGTGATGGCCGTTGTCATCTCCACCCCCTTCGCTATCGTCCTGGGCCTCGGCTACGGCGCGCTGCTGAACAGGATCAAGGGCGGAGAGATGATGATCGCCACCTATGTGGGATTCTCCTCCGTATCCTTTATGTGCATGATGTGGCTGCTGCTTCCCTACCATAAGGCGGACATGGTCTGGGGCCTCGCAGGCAAGGGCCTGCGTACCACCATCTCCCTGGAAGGCTACTATGACAAAGTGCTTTCCAATTTCCTGCAGATCAACATCGGCAAGGTTTCCATTCCCACCGGCGCGCTGCTGCTGTTCGCGCTTCTCGCCTTCGGAATGTGGGCTTTCCTGCACACCAAGACCGGCACCGCCATGACCGCCGTCGGCTCCAACCCGACCTTCGCCCAGGCCGCCGGCATCAAGGTGGACAAAATCCGGATGCTTTCCGTGGTCATGAGCACTTGGCTTGCCGCCATCGGCATCCTGGTTTATGAACAGGGCTTCGGTTTCATCCAGCTCTACATGGCCCCATTCTATATGGCTCTGCCTGCCGTATCAGCCATCCTGATCGGCGGCGCCACGGTCAATAAAGCCACCATCATGAATGTCATCCTGGGCACCTTCCTGTTCCAGGGAATCGTCACGATGACACCCACCGTCATGAACTCCGTGATCCATACGGACATGAGTGAAGTCATCCGCGTGATTGCATCCAACGGTATGATCCTCTATGCACTGACCCGGAAAACGGAGGTGTCAAAATGAGCAAAAGACCGCAGCAAAGCGCGGGCAAAAGCATTCTGACCTTCCTGCGCAATAACACGGTGCCGCTGATGTTCATCCTCATCTGCGCCGTCTGTATCCCGATCTCCGGCTTCTCCCCGGAATACCTGCTCAATGAAATCATCACCCGGCTCGGCCGGAACGCGTTCCTGATCCTGAGCCTGCTGATCCCGATCATGGCCGGTATGGGCCTGAACTTCGGCATGACGCTGGGCGCCATGGCCGGTGAACTGGCGCTGATCTTTGTTTCAGACTGGCAGATCTGGGGCATTCCCGGCGTCATCCTCGCCATGATCGTCTCCATCCCGATTTCCGTCGTGCTGGGCCTGATCTGCGGCAAGATCCTGAACATGGCCAAGGGCCGTGAAATGATCACCAGCTATATCATTTCCTTCTTTATCAACGGTGTATACCAGCTGATCGTGCTCTATCTGATGGGCTCCCTGATCCCGATCGCCCACGGCAGCATCAAACTGCCCCGGGGCTACGGCATCCGGAACACCGTCAGCCTGCTGAACATGCGCCAGTGCATCGACAACCTGCTGGCCATCCGGATCGGCACGGTCAAAATCCCCGCGCTGACGATCCTGATCATCATCTTCATGTGCCTGCTGATCGTCTGGTTCCGCCGGACGAAACTGGGTCAGGACATGCGCGCCGTGGGCCAGGACATGCAGGTCGCCCGCGACGCCGGTATCAAGGTGGAACGGACGAGGATCATCTCCATCGTGATTTCCACGGTGCTGGCCGGCTTCGGTATGATCCTGTACCTGCAGAACATCGGCAACCTGTCCACCTATTCCGCCCATTCGCAGGTCGGCATGTTCTGTATCGCCGCGCTGCTGGTCGGCGGCGCCTCCGTGGACCGGGCGTCCATCGGCAATGTGTTCCTGGGCGTGATCCTGTTCCATACCATGTTTATCGTGGCGCCCCAGGCCGGTGCGAAGATTACCGGCGATTCCATGATCGGCGAGTACTTCCGCGTGTTTGTATCCTACGGCGTTATCACCATGGCCCTGATCATGTATGAGATGAAGAAGCGCAGGCAGAAAGGCACCACCGGTGAACTGCTGGCGCTGGCGCAGAAGGAGGAAGAGAAGCATGAGCAACAGGCGTAAGTGGATCTTCCGGGGCTGCGCGATCCTGGCCGTCCTGGCCATCGCCGCCCTCATGTTTGTGATCGGCCGCGGGCACACGGTCTATATTGACAACAAGACCCTGGAATACAACGGGGAAACCTATAACGCGCTGAACAAGGTGGAAGTCTGGGTCGGCGACCAGCGGCTGAGCAAGCTGGCCAAACGGGAACGCACCAGTTCCACGGTCATCGGCCAGAGCTTTGAGATGAAACTGATCAACACCGTCAACAAGGGCGATGAACCGACGGAAGTTGTCGTCAAACTCTCCCTGCCCTACAGCTGGGACGGCATTGTGGTCAACGTGCCGGGTTACCTGGCAGGCCTTCCGCAGGAAGCCTGGATGACGGAGTTTGTCTCCGCGCCGGAACCGGTCACCGAAGAAGATGAACTCCCGGTGGACGAGGAGAATTCGCTCATCGGAGATTTCTGATCTGACAGCTGAAAGAGGTGCCGCATGAAACTGCTGGAAAAGATCCGCGGATTCCTTCGGGAGGAGGAGCCCCCGGAAACCCCTGCCGCGCCGGAAGCGCCCGCTCCCCTGAAAAAGGCCTGCAAAAACTGCGGCAAAACGTTTGTTGTGGATCCCGCCTGGGGTTTTGTCCCCACCTTCTGCAGGGAATGCAAGCAGCGCATGGCGAAGGAAAAGGAAATGAAGCAGAAAGCCGGAGAGCTGCGGGATATCAGACGCAAGTGCAAGGCCTGCGGCAAATTCTTCACCTTCCCCAGCGATACCGGTATTTACCCCACCTACTGCCCCAACTGCCGCAAGCGCCGGCAGCAGGCCCAGAAAGAAAAATACGAAGAAAAATACGCCCGCAAAAAAGTGTAATCAACGTCCTCCCCGCCGGGGAGGACGTTTTAAATCCCTTTTTGAAAAAAGGGGCTTGACAATTGTTCGGTACCTAATTATAATACAAATCGTTCGGTACCTTACTAATCGAAAATCATTCATTGATGAAAGGAGCAAAACAATGATGAATAAAGATTCCGAAGTGATTCTGGCCATCCTGAAGCTGGAACGCGCCATGCGCCGGTGCCCGCCGCAACGCGGGGATTTCCCCTTCCCGCCCGCCATCGGCCGGCTGCTGGGCTGCGCCGCGGAAAACCCCGGCGTTTCCTCCCGGGAACTGTGTGAGATCCTGGATGTCCGCCCCTCTTCCCTGAGCGAAATGCTCTCCCGGGCTGAGTCAGACAAGCTGCTGACCCGCACCGTGGACGAAGAAGACCGCAGGGTGCAGCGGATCACCCTCTCCGACCTGGGCCGTCAGCTTGTTTCCGACATGGAGGCCGCCCGGGATGAGGACGCGCGCAAAAAGACAGCCTGCCTGTCAGACGAGGAAAAGGAGAAGTTCTGTGCGTACTGCAACAGGCTCAGCGAGCATATCGAGAAGCTTGCCCTCGACCTGCCGGAGGACTTTCCCCCACCGCCTCCGCATGGTCACAGGCCCATACCCGGCCCGGAGGGAGAACCGCCCTGTTTCCGCTTCCGCCCGGAGGACGAGGGCGAAAAGTCTCCCCGTCCCCGCAAGCCCCTCCCGCCCGGAGGACGGATGAAAAGCTGATGAGGAGCCGTCGACGCTTCAGCGTCGCGAACGGCTCCCATGCTACAGCCGTCAAAGGTGCGAAGCAGCTTTGGTAACGGCGATCGCAAAAAAAATCCCATGCAAAAGCCGGCGCGTATGATTGCGCCGGCCGTCTCTTTATTCCTTCCCGTCTTCCGCGGCGGGATCTTCTTTTTTCTCCCCGGTTTCCCCGTCCTCCGATTTGGTTTCTTCTTCCTCCGGCAGGTCGGTGACCTTGATCTTTGTCACCCGGAAACCGTCCATCTCCGTCACCGTGAACTGATGCTTTCCCAGGGTGAAGCTGTCGCCCACCTCCGGCACCTTCTCCAGCATCTCCGCAGCCCAGCCGCCCACGGTATCCGCGTCGTAGGTATTTTCCGTTTCAAACTTCTCCAGCAGCTCCTGCAGCTGCATATTGCCGTCGATAATCAGAGTGCCGTCCTCCTGCTCGACGACTTCCTGGTTCACCTCGTCGTGCTCGTCGTAAATCTCACCGACCAGTTCCTCCAGCACGTCCTCCATCGTCACGATGCCTTCCGTGCCGCCGAACTCGTCCAGCAGGATCACCAGGTGCGTCTGGGAAGTGCGGAAAAGCTTCAGCAGGTTGCCGATGGACAGGCTCGCCGGCGCGAAAACCGGTTCCTTCATGATCTTCGTGATATCGGTGACACCCTCATGGGTCATCTTGTAGAAATCCTTCTCATGCAGGATGCCGACCACATGGTCCAGGTCCTCATGATACACGGGAAGGCGGGAGAACCAGGTGTCCCTGAACACGTCCGCCGCAGTCTCGATGCTCGCCGTATCCTCCAGCGCCGTCACGTCCACCCGGGGTGTCATGATATCCGCCGCGTGCTGGTCGTTAAACTCGATGGCGGAACGGATCAGCTCCACTTCCTCTTCCTCGATGTCGCCCTCGGTCTGCGCCTCGTCGATCATCGTCATCAGCTCATCCTCAATCTGGCTTTCTTCCGGTTCCGGTTTGACCAGTTTGCTCAGCAGCTTCCGCCACAGTCCGAACAGCCAGTCCAGCGGGCGGTTCAGCGTCACCAGGACCGTCATGATACCGCTGACGGACATAGCGTATTTCTCCGGCTGCTGCTTGGCCAGGGTTTTCGGCCCCACCTCGCCGATAAACAGCACGAGAACCGTCATCACGACGGAGGCCAGCGTTGTCGCAAGTTCCACTTTCCCGGGCAGGATGCGCGTCGTAAACAGCAGGGTCGCGATGGCCGCGCCCACGATATTCACCAGGTTATTTCCGATCAGTACGGTTGTAATCAGGGAGTCATATTTTTCCAGCAGACTCAGCGCCATCTGGGCCTTTTCCTTCCGGGGCCCGTCAATGCTTTTGAGCTTGATCCGGTTACAGGCGGAATACGCCGTCTCCGTGGCTGAAAAGAACGCGCTGAGCGCAATACACAGGATCAGGGCAAGCCATAGACCCATGAAAACATTCAATCCTTTCAAATCCCGCGCGGCATGAATCCGCGCAAATCACCGTTCCGCTTTGCGAAACAAGGGGATTATATCATGCTGACCTATGATTTGCAACAACCGCGCCGGTTGTGTAAACGGCCCGCGTATGGTATAATGCAGGGTGTTGAAGACTGTAGAGACCGACAACTCCATGAGCGAAGGAGGCGGCGGACACTTTCGCCCTCATCCTCCCTGCCCCGGTGCCCGGCATACGGGGGTGAAAAACCCCAGCCGGACCCTGTAACAAGATCAGAAAGGTGCGTTTGCTTTGACAACAGCCGCCTCCAAAACTCCTGCCGTGAAGCATCGCCTGCTCACGTGCCTGCTGACCGTCCTGGCCGGCGTCGCGCTGAACCTGCTGCTGCGCCGGATCGCCGCGCTGGCGGGGCTGCCCCTGTACGTGGACTGCGTCGGCACCGTGTTCACCGCGATCCTCGGCGGATATCTCCCCGGTATGATCGTCGGCTACCTGACCAATCTCCTCCTGTGGGCCTGGGATGATTCCGCCCTGTATTACGCCGTAATCAGCGTACTGATCGCGGCTGTGGCGGCATACCTCGCCCGGCGGGATTCCTACCGTTCCTTCGGCGGGGCAATCCGCACGGTTCCCTGGCTGGCGCTGGTCGGCGGCGGTCTCGGCTCGGTCCTGACCTACATGCTTTCCGGCATGAATCTCGGAAATGAGCTGAGCTCCGGCCTCGCGAACGGCTTCCTGAAATCGGGCATGACCCCGTTCATGTCCCAGCTGACCGGAGACCTGCTGATCGACCTGGCGGACAAGCTCCTGGTGGTCATCATCGTGGTCGTGATCCTGCATTTCCTCCCGGATCACCTGGAGGACCAGATCCGCCGCAGTTTCTGGCAGCAGCGCCCCCTCACCGCCGAGGAGCGGAAAGCCGCGCGACGTTTCCGCGTCCGGCGGATCTCCCTTCCGCCGCATTTCCTGCTGCTGGTCATGGGCGCCATGCTCCTGGTCGCTGTAATCACCACGACGATCAGCTTTTTCCTGTACAAAGGCGCCCTGATTGATACAAAAACCGATATGGGGTTCGGTGTCACAAGGGTCCTCGCCTCCTACTTTGATCCGGACAAGGTGGACGAATATCTCGAAAAAGGCCATGAGCTGGAGGGCTATGACGAGATCGAGAAAAAGATGACCGAACTCCAGCAGAGTTCGGAGGACATCACCTATGTCTACGTCTACCGAATTATGGAGGACGGCTGCCACGTTGTTTTCGATCCGGATCCAAATGGATCCGATCCTGGTTTTGTTGAGGCTTTTGATGAGGATTTCATGCCCCAGCTGCCTGAACTGCTGGCCGGTGAAGAGATCAAGCCGATCGAGTCTAACGCTTCCTGGGGCTGGCTGTATTCCATTTATCTGCCCGTAAAGGACAGCAGCGGTAAGACCGCCTGCTATGCCTGCGCCGACATCTCCATGGATAAGCTGACAAGGGAACAGTATATCTTCTTTGCCAAGGTATTCAGCCTTTTTGCCAGCTTCATCGCCATCGTGCTGGCCAGCTTCCTGCTGCTGGCAGATTCCCGGATTATCCTGCCGATCAATACAATGGCGATCGCCTCCTCCCGCTTTGCCTACGACAGCGAGGAAAAGCGGAACGCCGCCCTGGAGCAGCTCAAGGCCCTGGGGATCCATACCGGCGATGAAATCGAAAACCTTTATGACGCCATTTCCAAAACCACCGAGGACTCCGTCCATTACATCGCCGAAGCCCAGCAGAAGAGCGAGACCATCGCCCGCATGCAGGAGAACCTGATCACTGTCCTCGCGGACATGGTGGAAAGCCGGGACCAGTTCACCGGCGACCACGTGAAGAACACTTCCGAGTATACCCGGATCATCATGGAGCAGATGAAGAAGGAAGGCTCCTATACGGACCAGCTGACGGATGAGTTCATGGACAACGTGTATCATTCCGCGCCGCTGCACGACATCGGCAAGATCCGCGTTTCCGATACGATCCTGAACAAGCCCGGCAAGCTGACCGACGAGGAATTTGAGACCATGAAGCTCCACACCCTTTACGGCGCCGAGGTCATCGAAAAGGCAAAGAAAGCTTCTTCCGATGTCTCCTACCTGGACGAAGCCAAGAACCTCGCCGTCTCCCACCATGAGAAGTGGAACGGAAAGGGTTATCCCTACGGGCTGGCCGGAGAGGATATCCCGCTC
>Ga0265298_10008676_pt1 | contig 12184 bp, 10 predicted proteins | sample AusTroGonzalo_MG_3_FD_193486 | JGI IMG/M metagenome (GOLD analysis project Ga0265298, IMG submission 193486) | Bovine rumen microbial communities from tropical cattle in Woodstock, Queensland, Australia - Gonzalo_01 | ecosystem: Host-associated > Mammals > Digestive system > Stomach > Rumen ...
GATGGCATAGAGTGCATCTTTGCCTTGTGTGTAGCACACGCACGGTTGCTGGCAAGAATAGGTGGCATCCAAACCCTGCGGCACCTGCTTTTCAGCCCCATTGCATCCCCATTCACCTGTCAGGAAGCCTTCCATTACCTGCTTTTTCATCGTATTCGATGACCAATACAACGTTATCGTGGCTTCAAGTTCATGTTCTTCATAGGTGACATCGATACTATGCTGTAATCCATTGAGTTTTATTGCTCCTGTGTTGTTTTCCCGTGTATCTTCTATGATGGTTTTGCCATCGATGACCAACTTGGCTTTGTCTTCGGTTTGAATTTCAAAAGTATATGTGTCATCAGGACAGAAAAATTCGCCTTGCCAATGCGCTTGGAAGTGGTCGCAACTAATGGCAGGGTCGGGCGAGTTGCGTTTCCAGTCAAAGTCTATTTTCTCATCGGTACGCGAAACCCTGACAGGTTTCATTTCGTAGAACTTCTTGTAAGGCCGTGTTCCGTAAATGGCTTCTCCGTTGATTTCTAACCACTTGCCAAGGTCGAGAAGGCGTTCTTGCTGTAAAAGCGGAATCTTGCCGTCGGCAGCGGGACCTACGTTGAGCGTCATGCCGCCGCCAGCCGCCACGAGGACGCAGAAATGGCGGATGAGTTCTTCAGAAGTCATATAATTTTCAAGCGGTTCATTGCGGTTGAGGCCAAATGAACGACCCAAACCACGACATTCCGCCCAAGGGCGGTCGGTGAGCGTGATGCCTGCGCTGTATTCGGGCGTGCGGAAGCCGTGTTGCTGCCCGTCGCCCCAGCGGTCGTTGACGATGGCATCTTCACCCACGGTGTTGTAGTACCACGAAATCAATTCGGTGGCGTGCCATTGTTCGGACGAGTTGCGCCACTCGCCGTCGGTGAAGAGAACGGTAGGCTTGTAGTGCGTGACGAGTTCCTTGAACTGCGGAATCATGTGGGTATCGACGTATGTCTCGATTTGGTCGTCAGGGTCAACATACCAGCGATGGATGTCGCTTTTCCATTCAGGTAATGAATAGTAGAAGCCCATCTTGAGGTCTTTTTTGCGCACGGCTTCAGTCAGCTCGCCGCAAATGTCGCGTTTCGGCCCGATTTCAACAGAGTTCCAATTCGGCGCATATTGGCTAGGCCAGAGGCAGAAACCGTCATGGTGTTTCGAGACCAAAAGCACATATTTCGCTCCTGATTTTTGGAACAGTTCTGCCCATTCATCGGGATTCCACAATTCGGCTTTCCACATCGGCGCGAAGTCCTCGTATTTGAAATCTTTGCCGTAGATGCGCTCTTGGAAAGTTTTGCGGTCGTCGTTGGTCATCAGGCCGCGGTAGTACCATTCGGCATAGCCCTCGAGACTGGCGTATGCGGGCACGGAATACATGCCCCAATGGATGAAAATGCCCAATTTGGCATCGGAGAACCACTGCGGATAGCCCCGCTCGTTGATGGATTCCCAGGTGGGCTGTACTTGGGCGGAAAGAAGGTTGCAGAACAGCAACGCTGCGATGAGATGGAGGGTTTTCATGGCTTTCATAATGCGCAAAAGTAGTACATTTTATCCATCATTGTTTGGACTTGTCCAAAATTTCTTAATTTTGCGGTATGAACATCTATCAACTTTTTCCCCGACTGTTCGGCAACAAACAGACCGACTTTCATTTCAACGGCAGCAAGGCAGAAAACGGCTGCGGCACTTTTAACGACATTGACGAAACCGCCCTCAAGGCTATCAAGGACTTGGGTTTCACTCACATTTGGCTGACAGGTATTTTGGAACACGCATCCGAAAGCACAGGCACCCATCCAGACATTACTAAAGGCCATGCTGGCTCGCCTTATGCGGTCACGGATTATCGCGCTGTTGACCCCGATTTGGGCACGATGGCCGACTTTGAGCAACTGGTCAATCGAATCCATGAAAAAGGAATGAAGGTCATCATGGACTTTATTCCCAATCATTTGGCACGGCAGAACAAGGGCTTCGATGATTGCAATTTCTATTATTGCGAGGGACAAGGCTTTGCTTCGCCTCGAAGGGTTACGGAGCAACCTTACGAGGAATTTCCCGCCAAGGCAACTGGTAACAATATTTTTGCGCCCAATCCAAGCCTGAACGACTGGTACGACACGGTGAAATTAAACTATGACTGCCACGACACATGGGAGAAAATGCTTGACATTCTGCGTTTTTGGTGTGCCAAGCAAGTCGATGGTTTCCGTGTGGATATGGCAGAGATGGTGCCCGTGGCCTTTTGGCAGTGGATGATTGCCGAATTGCGCAAGGATTACCAGCCTTTGATGATAGCAGAAATCTATCAACCAGCACTTTACAAACCTTTCCTTGAGGCAGGTTTCGACTATCTATATGACAAAGTTGGATTGTACAATACTTTGGAGAATGTGCTTTGTCACGGTCACGAGGCGAAAGAAATCAGTCAGGTGTGGAAGGACTTGGACGAGATGGATGCTCACATGCTGCGCTTCATGGAGAACCATGATGAGAAACGTTTGGCCTCGCCTCAGTTTGTGGGTGATACTTTTGCTGCCTTGCCCGCCGTGGCACTTTCCGCCTTGATGAACACGGGGCCGTTTATGGTTTACAATGGTCAAGAGAGTGGCGAAATGGCTTTAGGTGAAGTTGGCTACAGCGGCGATGATGGGCGAACTTCCATATTCGACTATTGCCACATGCCAGAGCATCAAAAATGGATGAACGGCGGCCAATTCGATGGCGGCGGCTTCGACGAAGCGCAAAAGAAGCTTTTCATGTATTACCGCAACTTGTTGCATTTCAGGCAAGAACATTCTGCCATCAATGAAGGCAAGTTTTACGATTTGATGTGGTGCAATCCCTGGTATATGAACTTCGACCCGCAGTTTGTGTATGCCTTCTTGCGCTATTCCGAAACGGAGCGTCTGCTTGCGGTGGTCAATTTCCACCGAACCGAGGCCCGCGATGTGGAGGTGAAAATTCCGCACGATGCTCTCGCTCTCATGGGTCGGAGCAAGGCTAATGAGTTCGATATGAACGACTTCGCTTCAGAGATTCATGCCGTCCATTTGGAGCCTTCCGAGACGAAGGTTATTGATTTGGATTTAGGGAGTGTTGTTTTCTGAGGAGACATTCTGCTTTGTATTTTAAATGGAAATGCATATTGGTACTGGTCTTGGAAGGAATTTTGTTGTTTTGTTACATTTTTCATTAATTTCAGCGAAAGTGTTGTATATTTGCACTTTCACTTTAGATAAGAATTATGGCTACAACAATCAAGGAAACCATACATGCAAACGGAATAGACATTTCTGTCTACACGAATGATTTCAAGAGCGAATATATCTCATTGACTGATATAGCGCGTTATAGAAGTTCTGACCCACGCATCACCATACATAGTTGGCTCCGCAGTCGCGATATTGTAGAGTTTTTGGGCTTGTGGGAGTGCCTTCATAATCCCAATTTTAAACGTAGCGATTTCGATACGTTTAAAAAAGATGCTGGAACAAATGCCTACACCTTTTCTATCAAGGAATGGAACGATACTTTATGTGGAATTGGCATCATAACCAAATCGGGACGTTATGGAGGCGGTATCTTTGCCCATTCTGACATCGCTCTTGAATTTGCCAGTTGGATTTCACCGGAGTTCAAGCTCTATATCGTTAAAGACTATAAACGATTGAAAACTGACGAAAATTCAAGGCTCTCACTCAATTGGAATCTCAATCGGGAACTTTCCAAACTGAATTACAAGATCCATACCGACGCTATCAAGGAAAAACTGATTATTCCTGAACTTACCCAAGCGCAGAAATCGTTTATCTATGCCGATGAAGCCGACTTGCTCAATGTAGCCCTTTTTGGAAAGACTGCCAAAGAATGGCGCGAAGAAAACCCAGGCAAGAAAGGGAATATCCGCGATTATGCTAACCTTCAATATTTGTTGGTTCTCGCCAATCTTGAAAGTTATAATGCCATTCTTATTGAGCATAACATTGACCAAAGCAGACGTTTGGAATTGCTTCGTGAAACAGCAGAGCGACAATTGAGGACTATCCTGGGACTGGATTTTGGCTCACAAAAGGTGCTAGATATTCCTTCTGAGTTATAAGGTTATACTCTACATTGTTTTTACATGGTTTAGAGAGTTTTTTCTATTTTTGCAGAAATGATAGTTTAAGAAAAGGATATAAAAATGAGATGAAAAAAGGAAAACTAATATGAAAAAGCAAATACTATTATTCTTGGCTCTGATAATGAGCGTTGTCGCTTCTGCACAAGTGACTATTCAAATGGAAAAAGAAGGCGGGGTTTACAAAGTTCCGTGTACCGTAAATGGCGTGAAAATGAAATTCATTTTCGACACGGGCGCGGCAACGGTGAGTATGTCTCAAACGATGGCGCAGTTCCTGCTTGATGGAGAATATCTTTCTGTGAGCGATATTAAAGGTGTTGGTCAGTCCGTTGTTGCCGATGGTACTATTGTGAACCATGCCAGCATTGTCCTCCGTGACATTGAAATAGGCGGTTTACATTTGAAAAATATAAAAGCAACCGTGTTAGAGAGCCAAAATTCTCCTTTACTTCTTGGTCAAACTGCCATTAGCGAATTAGGCAGAATTACTATTGATGGTAATAAGCTTATCATTCATATAGCAGACAATGAACTGACCGAAGAACAAATCGACCAACTCGGGGAACAAGCCAAAAAACACATTGACGCTCAACGCTATGCTGCTGCAATAGAATGTATTGAGAAGATTGATGAAGCCGCTGGTCTTTCAGAATATGGATTATGTCAGCTTTGCTTTTGCTATTCGCAGAATAATAGTCATAGTCAGTGTATCAAAGCCTGTAATAGGTGGTTGAATGAGTATGAAAACACAGATGAGAATGGTGATAAATACTTCATTTACGGGTATATGGCAAGTGCATATTTGTTCGGATTAAAAGATTATGACAAAGCACTTCTTTGGTATCAGAAACAAGCATCTTTGGTTACAAATGATGATGATTTCTATGAGAATTATTTACGACAAGCCTGGTGTTATGAACATTTAAATAGTCATAAAGCGGTAGATTATTATTATAATTACATTCTTTGGAAGTCTAAAATACTCTTCCCGTCGTTAGATGAAAGAACTCTTACAAGCCAAATACTTAATGGAAAGATTAAAAATACAGATTTGGGTATGGTTTATTATAGTATGGCTAACTGTTTGTACGATATTGGAAAAAACAAGGATGGTGATGGCTTTATGATAAGTGCTGCACAATTAGGATATCAATTGGCTCAAAACTATTGCAATGCCTATTTGCGGCAACTTTATCCTGGCACACCATGGAATTTTAGATAATATCATTAAACATTTTGCAAAGTTTGTAAAATGTTTCAGGCGCAAGAAATACAACATCTACTATATAACAAAATCGAGTAAATTGTTTGAGTAATGGCAAAAGATAAGATATATCAAGTGTTTGTTAGTTCCACTTATGAAGATTTGAAGGAAGAACGTTTTGCGGTAATGAATGCCTTGATAGAGAAGAACTGTATCCCAGTTGGTATGGAGTATTTTCCCGCAAGCAATATGGAGCAATTTGAATACATAAAGAAACTTATTGATGAAGTAGATTATTATATTTTAATTGTTGCAGGAAAGTACGGCTCAATTGAGAAGAACTCTAATAAGAGTTATACGCAATTAGAATACGAATATGCAAAAAGCAAGAAGGTTCCAATTGCTTCTTTTGTGATACAAAACACAGATGTTTTGGTGTCGGCAAAAGTTGAAAAGACTACGAAGAAAAGAAAACAATTAGAGAATTTTAAGCAACTTGTCATGGCTGATAAAATGTGTAAAACATGGTCCAATAAAGATGAATTAGCTAGACATGTTCAAAATGCTATAGATGAACTTGTTGAATCGTCCCCAAGAGAAGGATGGGTTCGGCAAAGTAGTATTGTGAAACAAGAGTGTAATAAGGTGCATGAAGAGTTTGATTTGAACAAAACTGTGGAGCTACATCCTGTTTATAATCCTTTTTCTATTGATAATGACGAATTGGTTCAACAAACTACATGGAGAGATATTATTAGAGTAATAGTTCCAGTATTAGATACGCCTGTTACCAAATATGATATTGAAAAAGCGTTATTTGATGCCTTTAAAGGTATTTCAAGCAATGATACTGACAGTATCATTGAGCAACTGATTTGTTTTGGCTTTGTGAGTAAAAAAAGTGAAGGAAATTATTATTCAGGTTATATCAATGTATTGACATTGACGGAAAAAGGGTGGGAAGTCTTTGGAAAAGCGAAGAGTTATTTGTAAACGACAAATGATTAACTAAACAATATCACGATGCTCCCTATCGTAACAAACGATCCCTGGCTCAACCCCGTCAGCAATGCGGTGGAAGCCCGTCACAATCGCTATGAAGAACGGCTGCACGGTATCATTAGCCGCTACGGTAGCCTCAAAACCTTTGCATCGGCGCACCAGTTCCTGGGCTTCAATTATGACAAAAGAAGACACGGTTGGTGGTACCGCGAATGGGCACCGGCGGCGCATTACCTCTCGTTGATGGGCGATTTCAACAACTGGAACCGCTACGAGTATCCTTTGGAATTGGCAGGCAACGGTCTTTGGGAAATCTTCTTGCCTGATAGTGAATTTAAAGACGAACTCGTCCACGGTAGCAAACTGAAGGTATTTGTTCAGTCGCAAATCGGTGAGCATGAGCGTATTCCGGTTTATATCAAGCGTGTGATTCAGGACGAAGGTAGCAAGGATTTCGACGGACAGTTCTGGAATCCGCCGACACCTTATATATATAAGCACGCCGCGCCGCAACTGAAAAGCGAGCCGTTGCTGATTTATGAGACTCATGTCGGAATGGCTCAGGAGGAGGAAAAAGTCGGGACGTACAAGGAGTTTACCGAAAAGATTTTACCCCGCATCAAGGCGGACGGCTACAACGCTATCCAGCTGATGGCGATTGCTGAACATCCCTATTACGGCTCGTTTGGCTATCACGTCTCCAATTTCTTCGCTCCGAGTTCGCGTTTCGGTACACCCGAGGAACTGAAGGAACTGATTGACACAGCGCACGGTATGGGTCTGTTGGTCATCATGGATCTGGTGCATTCCCACACGGTGAAGAACATCCGCGAGGGCATCAACCTGTTTGATGGCTCCGACAGCCAATACCTTCATGCGGGTGAGCGCGGCAACCACAATCTTTGGGATTCAAAACTCTTCAATTACGGCAAGGAGGAGACGCTGCAATTCTTGCTCTCCAACGTGCGCTATTGGTTGGAGGAGTTCCGCTTCGACGGCTTCCGCTTCGATGGAGTGACCTCAATGCTCTATCTCGACCATGGCGAGGGTCTCGTCGTTGACAACCCGTGGAAATACTTCAATGAAAACGTGGATGCCGATGCGGTGACTTATTTGCAGTTGGCTAACACGCTTTGCCACGAGCTGAATCCCCATGCCATCACCATCGCGGAGGATGTGAGCGGCATGGCGGGCCTCTGCAACCCGATTGCCGACGGCGGCATAGGCTTCGATTATCGTCTTGGTATGGGCCTGCCAGATTATTGGATTAAGATACTCAAGGACCAGCCTGAGGAGCAGTGGAGCATGAACGACTTTTTCTTCACCATCACCAACCACCTGCCACAGACTAAAACGGTGGCCTACGCCGAGAGCCACGACCAAGCACTGGTGGGTGACAAGACTATTGCTTTCCGCTTGATGGACAAGGAGATGTACTATGCGATGAGCACAGACACACCTTCCATGACTGTCGACCGCGGCATCGCGTTGCACAAGATGATTCGTTTGTTCACGCTTACTTTGGGGGGCGAGGCTTGGCTCAACTTCATGGGCAATGAGTTTGGTCATCCTGAATGGATTGACTTCCCGCGCCTTGACAATGGTTGGAGCTACAAATATGCCCGACGCCAATGGTCGTTGGTGGACAATCCCAACCTGAAATACCGTTTCATGGGTGCCTTCGACAAGGCCATGCTCGACTTTGTGAAAAATCATGTCGTCATGAATGCCTTGCCTGCATGGTTGTTGCTGGCCGATGAAGCGAACAAGACCGTTGTCTTTGAGCGCGGCAACCTGATTTTCGTCTTCAACTGGGGACCGCATTCCATTCCCGATTACGAGCTTCCCGTCAGGCAAACGGGTGATTATCAAATCGTTCTCACCACCGACGACAAGGCTTTCGGTGGCTTCGGCAACATTGATGCGACCACGAAATTCCCATCGGAAAAGAAAGGTGACGCCATTACGATGAAGGTCTATAATGTGAGTCGAGTAGCGACGGTATATCAGCGCGTCCCATAAACGAAAAAAAGCCACCCGAAGGTGGCTTTTTGTTTTGGATTTCAATATTTTAGAAATTGTAGTACAATCTGATTTGCGGAGCAGCAAGGTCGCAATTCATAAAGAAACCATTGTCGGCTCCGTAATAGCCATGGTCATAGCCTACAAAGCCGAAACGGAAAGCTGCCGTCCAATGTTTGGTGGCCATCCAAGCGATACCGGGGCGAAGCGTAGCAGCCCAACCTGAAGCGTCAATCAGGCCAAAGTCGCCAGTGAGGTCGAAGAACAGGGAGAACTTGTCACCGATGGTAGTAGCCACGTAACGGACATAGGGCTGAAGAGCCAGCGTGTTGGTGTTAGTGGTGACAGTTTCTCCAAGCACATCGACTTTGGTCTGGTCGAAAGTGTAGCCGGCACCAAGAGCCAACTGCCAATGGTTGTTGAAAGCATAGCCAATTTCAGGAGCAATAGAGAGATTGGTGTGATTCTTTTGAATGTTTGCACCAAGGCCACCGCCAATCCAAACTTGAGCGTTTGCTGTGAAAATGCCAGTAACGGCAAGAGCTAAGACTAAGAATAATCTCTTCATTTTTTAATGATTTTAATGGTTAATAATTTGTTGTTAGGTTGATTTCAGTTTTTGAATCGGACACGCATTATCAATTTCTGTGCCAGAATTATTTCTCGATGAAAGCGATAGTGTCGCCCTTGGCAACGCGCTTGCCTTGCTCGGCCGTGGCCTCCACAATCTTGCCAGGCCAGAGCGCATAGACGGGTTCCATGCCGTGCTCACTGTTGATGGCGCAAAGCAGGTCGCCTTCCTTGTAAACCTTTCCTGGGGCGGGTGCGATGCTCTTGTCGTCGAAGTCGACTTCCCACATCACGATGCCACTGACGGGAGCGATGACAGGTTCCGCATTGGGATGACGCAGGGCGCGCAGGTCAGGAATGTTAACTTTGCCACCAGCCTTCTCGAACTTCTCCTTCATCTTGGCTTCCAGCTCTTGGTTGAAACGACGCTTGGCCTCGCCCGACTTGTACTCACGGTACTGCTTCTCGTGCATGGCGAACTCGAAGAGCTCTTCGTCGTCTTGACCGCGGTCCCAGCCTTCTTTCTTCATCATCTCGATGAAATGTGGCAATGCGTTGGGATAGTTGTCTTGCGGGTTGCCGGTGAAGAATTTCAGGCCTTTCTTCTTGGCCAGTTCCACGATTTCGGGAGCCAAAGTGCCAGGCAGTTTGCCGGCCTTTCCGAGAATCATGTCCCAAGCGGCGGGGTCGATGCTGGTCTCATAACGTGGTTCGCCCTTGCTCAAGGCAAAGAGGTTCATCAAGGCGATGTTCTTGGTGTACTGGCTGAATGGCGTCACCAAAGGCGGGTTGCCGAGTTTCGGCCAGATGTCCTGAACTTCTTGGAACATCATGACGAGCATCTCGTCTTCGCTGAGTTCCGGCAGGCCTTCTTTCTTGCGGTTCATGTTGATGGCGGCGTGCACCGGCTTGAGGTCGGCCATCAGCGAACCCATCATGCCACCTGGCAGGCCGCAGCCCAACAACAACGAGTTGATGTAACGGTTGCGCGGGTCAATCCAGTAGCCGAGGAAGTCGTCGATGAAGCTCTGTGTCATGCTACGGGCGGCCATGTAAGTCTTCATGTCGATGTCCTTCACGAGGAAACCAGCATCTTTCAGCATGGCCTGCACGCTGATGACGTCGGGATGGACGGTGCCCCACGACAGCGGCTCCATGGCCACGTCAACGTAGTCACAGCCAGCCTTGCACACCTCAAGCATCGAAGCCATCGAGAGGCCAGGAGTGGTGTGACCGTGGTACTGCACCTTGATTTCAGGATGTTGCGTCTTGATGTGGTTCACAATCTTGCCCAATGAGGCGGGACGGCCCACGCCGGCCATGTCCTTCAGGGCAATTTCCTTCGCACCAGCCTCGATGAGTTTTTCCGCCATCGCGATATAATATTCGGCGGTATGCACCTGCGAGTAGGTGATGCTCATGGCGGCTTGCGAGATCATGCCTGCTTCATTCGCCCATTTGATGGACGGGATGATATTGCGCACGTCGTTGAGGCCGCAGAAGATACGGGTGATGTCGACGCCTTGTGCCTTCTTCACCTTATACATCAGTTGGCGCACGTCGGCGGGCACGGGATTCATTCTCAGTGCGTTAAGGGCACGGTCGAGCATGTGGCACTCGATGCCGCCTTTGTGCAATGCCGCCGTGAAAGCGCGTACCGACGGATTCGGGTTCTCGCCGTAAAGCAGGTTCACTTGCTCGGCGGCGCCACCGTTGGTCTCCACACGGTCGAAGCAGCCCATTTCGATAATCAAGGGGGCGATTTGCTCCAATTGGTCCTTGCGTGGCACGTATTTGCCTGACGACTGCCACATGTCGCGGTAAACCAGGCTGAATTTTACTTCTTTTTTCATTATATTAGTGTATTTTATGCGATTTTATTTAGGGCTGCAAAGGTACAAATTTTATTTGGATTGTTTCCCTTGTTGCATTGCAAAGATTTCAATTCAGCAGGCATTGTCTGCTGAATTGATAAATTACTGAAAATCAAGTAAAACTTTCTGAAATTCCTAAGGTTGGTTTCTGAATACCCCTTGCCAAATTCCGCTGTCAAGACTTCAGAAGCTAATTTGATGATATACGCACCGTATTCAGCGCGAGCTTTTCCTTGCTGTTCCTGCTCCACTATGCGCCAACCCAAAAGCCAGTTGCTGGCAACTTGCATTAGGTTCACAGCCCGATAGGCTTGTGTTTTGGCTGTAACCACAATCTGCTTGATGTCCTCAACGAATCTTGTTTCTTCCGAGGGGACTTGTTTCTCAATGCTGTTTGATTTCAATTCCATAGGCGCAAAATTACAAAAAAACACTTTGCAATGCTTGCCCAACCCAAAAAGTTGTATCTTTGTGGCGGTTCTTATGGCGGAATTTTGCCGCCGACATATAGAAACACGAAGCGTTATGCTCGTCTTGTGGTTGGAAATGTGAGAGTTTTCAAGAGTCGCAAGAAAAGTGTAATGGTTCACGCAATTTGCGTGGGCTGTTGTTACACCTTCTTGACTCAAGGTATCTCTCACAACCTCCAATCAAAGAAGTGGTATATCAGTGCCACGCTTCTTTTGTATCAATTTTCCTTTGAGGTGCTGAAAAGGAAAATAGAGGTTGCTCCCGTCACGGATTAGGGAATAACAATATGGTTACTATTGAACAAGCACAAAGAATCATTCACAGAATGAGAGATGAATTCGATTCGCACGATTTCATTAATGATTACATGACCCTGTACGAGAGAGACTATGTTTGCCTTTTAATGGAAAAAATTGACAGCGAAGACATTTTCAGAACTGTAAATTCACTAATAGGAAAATTTTTGACTGACAATCAAGGAGAACTTGAAATAGCCAAAACTGATAGAAAACCTTCCCGTAATGTAAGAGGGAATGAAACCGAGAACCAAAGGTGGATGAAAAAGTCATAAGTCATGAAAAAGGCACTAATACTAGTTGTATCCATCTTCATGATGAGCAACATCGTTATCTCTCAACAAAGCTTGAGATTGACTTTTACAGGTCAAATTGGAGAGGGTTATTACCAAAGAATGGATAGTATTGAGATTAAAAACGTTACCCGGGATTGGGTGGAAGTTCTTTACTATCCTGATACAACCCTGGTGATCGCATCTCCTGATAATGTTGAAGACCATGAAAGCAACAAATCCATCAGCGTAACACCAAGTATTTTTGATGGAGAAGCTAATATCAATATCAATGTGGAGCGACCCTCAAATGTCAT
>Ga0265298_10008677_pt1 | contig 12183 bp, 9 predicted proteins | sample AusTroGonzalo_MG_3_FD_193486 | JGI IMG/M metagenome (GOLD analysis project Ga0265298, IMG submission 193486) | Bovine rumen microbial communities from tropical cattle in Woodstock, Queensland, Australia - Gonzalo_01 | ecosystem: Host-associated > Mammals > Digestive system > Stomach > Rumen ...
CAAGGAGGGCCTTCTCAAGACCATCCGCGACCAGCGCTACTTCGAGAAGCCGTGAGTCAAGGCGCGCAAGAAATCCCAGCGCGCCCGCATCCGCAACCGTTCGCGCCGCGGCCGCATGGAGCTCAACTAAAGCTCCTCGCGGAATCAAACGCGAAAGAAAAGGGCCGTGCATCCATCTTCGGATGCGCGGCTCTTTCGCTTTGCGACGGGCCGTTGGCCGCAGCACTTGACTTTGAGGGAGGGTTTTAGGTATAATTGTCGGCATGAAAATCAAAAAGACCAAGCCGATGAAGGCCCCCGGCGGCGAAAGCGCCGGTGGGGCCGCGATTGCCGACAGGTTCAAGCTCGAGCCGGTCGACACCACCGCGCCGCGCAACGGCTACATCAGCAAGAACGCGGCGATGTCCGCGCTTGTCTTCGGCCTCATTGCCTTTGTGGTCACCGTCACGCTTACGGTGATGATCTACAAGCATTGGGAATTCCTGATGCCTGCATAGGGGACGTCTCTTCCACATGAAGGACGTCATGCTTTCCACAAGGGCCCGCGCAGCCGTACGGCTTGCGCTGGACGAGGATCTTGCCGACGCGCTCGACGCGCGCAAGTCGAAATGGTGCGATGCGACGAGCGAGGCGCTTGTCGACCCCAAGGCCGTCGCGACCGGCGAGATTTATGCAAAGGGCGCTGGCTGCGTGGTCGCCGGCGCGACTGTCGCAAAGGCCGTCATGAAGGCGGTGGACTCGAAGATCAAGGTCGTAATCCACAAGCCCGACGGTTCCGTCGTGAAGCCGAAGGAGCCGATCCTTTCCTTCCGCGGCAAGGCGCGGTCGATTCTTGCCGCCGAGCGCACGGCCCTCAATTTCATGCAGCGCATGTGTGCGACTGCGACGCTCGCACGGAAGTTTGTCAACGCGACGAAGCGCTACGGTACCCTTATCCTCGACACGCGCAAGACGACGCCGGGACTCAGGGTGTTCGAGAAGTACGCCGTCCTCTGCGGCGGCGGCACGAACCACCGGCTTGGAATGTATGACCGCGTCCTTATGAAGGACAACCACCGCCGTCTCTGGAAAGGTGGCAATCCCGACGAGCTCGACCAGGCCGTTATTGCGGCGCGCAAGAAGTTCCCGAAGCTCGCCGTAGAGGTCGAGGTCGAAAGCTTGCGGGAGTGCGCGAGCGCGCTGAAGGCGAAGCCAGAGTGGATCATGCTCGACAACATGTCCTGCGCCGACATGAAGAAGTGCGTGAAGATGTGCAAGGGGATTTCGAAGACCGAGGCCTCCGGTGGCATCACGCTGGAGCGCGCGAAAGAAGTCGCGGCGACGGGTGTTACCGCGATTTCGCTCGGCTGCCTAACCCACTCGGCTGGGTCGGTGGACCTCTCGCTTGAATGGCGCAAGGTCTGATACAGGCGATTGCAAGACCACGAAATACATTTTAAACCACGAGATATTTTAAACCACGAAATACACTAAATACACGAAAAGGGAATTGGTAGAGACATGAAAAGAAGAGAATTCCTGAAGGGTGCGGCCGCGCTTGGGGCGTTCAACATCGTCCCGGCTAAGGTCCTTTGGGGGGCGACAGCGCCTTCCAACCAACTCACGCGCGCGCTGATCGGCTTCGGCGAGATCGCGCACAGCGCCAACCACCTGCCGTTCAAGGGCTCGCGGCTCGTCGGCCTCACCGATTGCTACGCTCCGCGCGTCGCGGCTGGCCTTGCCGCCGCCGAGAAGTGCGGCTGGGGCAAGATCAAGGGCTACAAGAACTTCATAGAGCTGATCAACGACCCAGGCGTCGACATTGTCCACATCTGCACGCCGCCTCACTGGCACGGCGTCCAGAGCGTGATGGCTGCGAAGGCGGGCAAGGACGTATGGTGCGAAAAGCCGATGACACGCACCGTTGGCGAGGGCAAGCGCGTCCGCGAGGTCATTCAGGCCCAGAAGCGCATGTTCCGCCTCAACACGTGGTTCCGCTTCAAGGACAGTTTCTACGGCTTCGGCACAACCGTCGAGCCGATTCGCCAGATCGTCGAGAACGGGCTTCTCGGCAACGGCCCCCTCAAGTGCGTCTTCGGCGAGGGCCAGGGCTTCACGTGGAAGTTCGGCTGGTCCGGGCGCGTTCAGGACAAGGCGCAGATGATCCCCGAAGGGCTTGACTGGGACATGTGGCTCGGCCCCGCGCCGTGGAAACCCTACAGCGACCATCGCTTCGGCACGTCCTTCCGCGGTTACTGGGACTATGACTCGGGTGGGCTTGGAGACATGGCGCAGCACTACCTCGACCCGCTGCAGTACCTTCTCTGCAAGGACGAGACCTCGCCCGTCAAGATCGACTACAAGGGGCTCAAGCAGCATCCAGAGGCGGTCGGCAGCTTCGACCGCTTCACGCTGACTTACGCTGACGGCACGGAAGTGATCCTCGACGGCGACGTGTCGCTTAAGGAAGAGCCGCTTCTGCGCGGATCGAACGGCCTTTGCGTCTACAAGAAGCAAGGCGGCAAGACGCTCCGCATCCGCGAGGCGGACGGCACGTGGTGGCCCGAGGAGAAGGTCATCAAGACGCTTGCCGAACTCCCGAAGCCTGCACCGCAGCAGACGGATTTCATCGATTCGTGTGTCAACCGCAAGACGTTCGCGCTTAACGAGTCGAACGGCTTCCGCTCGTCGACGATGTTCAACCTCGCGATCGTCGCCTGGCGTCTCGGACGCGGCTTTGAGTTCGACCCCGTCACGCTTCATGCGAAGAACGACGAGGCGGCCGAGCGCTTCCTGTACCAGGACGACATGATGCGCGAGCCGTGGCGCAAGGAAATGTTCGGCTGATTTTTAACGCAGAGGCGCAGAGACGCAGAGTCGTAAGCGCTGCTGCAAAATGAAAGGAGTTTAAAATGATTGCGAAGGAAAAACTTGTTCGTGTGTCGGGTCTTGCGTCCCTCGTTCTTCTTCTCGCGGCTGGCTGCGCGACCGAACAGAAATACGGCGCGTTCGAGCCCAAGGGCGAGCTTGGCCAGCCAAACGCGACCGCCTATGCTTCGTATGGTGCCGCGATGGCCCACGTCGACGGCTACCAGATGGCCTACGAGTGGCAGCGCGCCAACCCGCAGCTCGTCGCGGAAGCTACGAAGCCCGAGGTGCTGAGGGCGTTTGTCGAGACGCCCGCCGCGGCCGACGCGCTGCTCGCGAAGATCGGCACGTCCTACGACGGCGACCCAGTTGCGCTCACCCAGATCGCCGCCGTGACGCAGCTCGTCATGTGCCCGAAGTGCCCCAAGGCGCCCGCCTGCCGCAAGGTCTGGGTCGCCGCGCTTGAGCGCGCGCGGGCCGCAACGGACGACGGCTACGTCAAGACGTTCTGCGACCAGCAGCTACGCCTCTGCAAATGAGACTCGTCGTCGTAGACGTAGGAAACACCTCCACGGCCGTGGGACTTTGGTCCGACGGCCGTGTGAGTCATGTGGCCCATTGTGACGGCGGCTTCGCCGAGGCATCTCGAGTCGTCGAGTCGCTGGCCAAAACCCTCAAGCCCTCAAACCCTCAAACCCTTGCCCTCGCCTACGTATCCGTGGTTCCCCGGGTGGACCGGAAATGGAAGTCTTTCGCCAAGGCTCACAACCTCGCCTTCCGCCAGGTCACTTATCGTTGCTTTGCAGCGAAAAAAGTTGAAAAGATTCCTTTCTCCAACTCCAACTCGAAACTCCAACTCGACTACCCCAAGCCCGACACTATTGGCGCAGACCGTCTTGCAGACGCCGCTGGCGCGGTGTCGCGCTATGGTGCGCCAGTTCTCGTGATGGACTTCGGAACGGCGCTTACCGCCGCCGTTGTCACTTCCGACCGCGTCTGGCGCGGCGGCGTGATTGCGCCTGGGTTTCCTCTGATGCGCGACTACCTTTTCGAGAGGACGGCAAAACTGCCGCGGATGAAGATTGGTTCAGGACGCGTGCCGAAAATCGGCCGCTCGACCGAGGAGGCGATGCGCTTTGGCGCGCTCGTCGGCTATCGCGGCATGGTGCGCGAGATAGTGGCCGAACTGAAAAAGAACTTCAAGACGGACTTCCACCTTGTCGCGACTGGCGGCTTTGCGAAGTGGGTCCTTAAGGACCTCGACCTTCCTTTCACCATCGACCCGACTCTCACGCTCTACGGTGCCGGGCTTATCGCGTCTGGCGCATTTTGACAGCCCACGAGAGTTGTAGAAGGAAAGTGCATGAAGACTGTCTTGTACGTAAACTACTATGCAAGTCCTGTCAGCATGAGATTCCTCGACGGGGTGTTCCGATACGCCCATGAAGTGAAATGGAACGTGCAGGTTATCGACAAGGTTAGCGAAAATGCGCTGAAGAAGCTTGTTGATTTCTGGAATCCTGTTGGGTGCATATATGGCGCAAACGACGGCATAAAGCCTGGTCTGCTGAAAGTGATTTCAAAGCGGCCGCTTGTTCTGATGGACTGCGATCCTGACTTTTCCTGGAAAGATGCCGGGATGATTTGCAACGACGCCGAATCTATGGTCGGCGTAGCCGTCCGCGAGTTTCTGTCTATGGGGCTTGACAGCTTTGCGTTCTGCGGCTACAAGGGCTACTATTCTTGGACGGAAGATCGCGAGCGCAGTTTCAAGCGCTTGCTGGCTTTAAATGGGAAGAAATGCGAGACAATCTGGATAGATCCCGCTGATGCTGAAGACGAACATCTTAAGTCTGCTCTGCGTCGGCTCAAGCGTCCGTGCGGGCTCTTCGTAGCAAATGACGATATTGGGCGTCGTGTTCTTGGCGCCTGTCGGATGGTGCGGATCGACGTGCCTGTCGACATTGCAGTGATTGGCGTGGATAACGACGAGCATATCTGCGAAAACACAAGACCGCCTCTTAGCAGCATTCTGCCAGACAATGAGCAGGCTGGTTACGATGCAGCAAAGATGTTGGATGAGATTGTCGGTGGCGCTGCGCCGTGCAGAAGGTTCTTTGGCGCAAGGATGTTGGCCAAGCGTGGATCTACGCAAGTGTTTCACATCTCGGACCAGAGAGTTAGGCGGGCTGTCGCGTTCATACGCGGAGAAAAAAGCAGGGGCGTCTCTGCCGAAGCCGTTGCCAGATTCATGGGCTGCACCTTGAGAATGTCCGAAATTCTCTTCAAGCGCTGTCTTGGGCATTCTGTTAGGGATGAAATTCTGGATGCAAGGATAGACCTTGCCAAGCGTCTTCTTGCCGATCGGCGCATAGGCATGTCTGCATTGGCCGATATGTGCGGATATGCCGACGGGTCTTCTCTAAGGCGGGTCTTTCTTGCCAAGGTAGGCTGTTCCATGTCTGAATGGCGACGCAGGCCTCAAGTTTGATTTCGTTTTCTGCACTATCTTTGATTTCGTTTTCTGCACTATTGGCGGTGGATGATTTGCTATAATTTCCGTGTCGGCAGAAATTACGAGTCATCGCAATACAACTGAGGGTATTTATATGAATCCAGAGTTCAAGAAAATCGCGGTTTACGCGTGTGCCATGTCTACTGCGCTAGTTTTTGCGTGGCGAGCTGATGCGGCGATCTCTGATCCAGCCAAGGTTCATTTGAAAGCAGACGAGTCGTTGCTGTGGCATACGGCGCCGACTGGAGCTTTTACGGTGCGCTGGTCCATGCCGTCTGATTCTTCCTCCGCGACGTTGACTGTCTCTGGGGCGAAGTATAGGCAGGTCTACGATGGCCTTTCGTCTGAGGAAGCGGAGATATCTCTGCCGGCGGTTTCGTCTGCAAGGGACGAGAACGTATATGCGCTTACACTCGAATTCGACGACGGGTCCGTCCAGACGGCGATTCTTGGCGCAGTCACGGGAGTTGGCGTTGGATCGGATGAGCTCTCTGTCCCGCTGCGCTTGGAAGGTACGGCGCTGTGGCCTAAGTTCAACGGTCGTGCCGTAATGCCAGTCACAGCGGATGCTACGAGCCTTGCCGTAAACGGGTCTGAAATCGTGCCCGCGCTAGACGGCGCCGCCGGATGGCGCATGGTGACCTACCATGGAGGCATGAGCGAATACACTCTCGCACTGACTGACGAAGACGGCGAGCATAACGCCGTCCTTTACGGACGTGGCGGCGGTTTCGCGCTGATTCTACGATAGTCACGACAACAATTAATCATCAAAAGGAGCAAGCAATGAAGAAATCAAGTCTCGTCTTTTCCGTCGTGTCGACGGCTGCGCTTTTCGCCAATGCCGATGTTGCGGTAGACCGCGTCGTCGTGCACCAGCTCTGGCCGTGGTCGCAGAACGTCAAGTGCGAATACGTGCTTTCGGGCACTGAGCCCGGCAAGACGTACGACTTGCAGGTCGGCGCGCTAAACGGCTCGACTGTGATCGACACGTCGGGAATCGGGGCCGCACTCGTAGCGGGAGAGGGGCTCTTCGGGATCTCGGGTGACGGGACGCACTCGTTCACCTTCGATCCGGCGTTGCTTGCAGATGGAAATGTTGCGGGGTGGATGAACTTCAAGATGAGCGTAGACGTAAAAGGCGAAGGTGATCCGCTTGCGAGCCGCGAGGAGTACAGGATCTTCGACCTCGACACCGGTGCGATAACGACGCTCACGCGAAAGGACATCTACAACCGCCCTGACCTCTACGGCGAAGTGATAACCAATTACGCGGCCGTCGGCGAAGGTTTCACCACGCCGCTCACGGATGTCTTTATCGTGACCGGCTTCACCAACGACCTCTACAAGACGCAGAAGCTTGTCATGAAGCGAATTCACGCAAAGGACGTTGTCTGGAACATGGGTCCTGCAGACGGCGATTCCAACGCCACGGCTGATGAGTGGAACTACGATGCTCGTCGGCTTGGCGAATCTCGCTTCCAGGCGAAGTTCTCGTCGGACTACTATGTCGGAATCTACGAGTTGACGCAGGACCAGTATTACCGCATCATGGGCGCGAAGCCGTCATACTACTGCAATGTGAACTGGTGGGCGACGCGTCCCGTCGAAAGCGTGTCGCAGGAAGCGTTCCTGGCGGCTGGTGGTTTCGCCGCGCAGGCGACGACGAAGTGCGGAAAGACGATAACTATTCCGACAGAGGCGCAGTGGGAGTTCGCTGCGCGGGCTGGCTCCGACGCCGCGACGTTGCCCAACGGACAGGAGGCGACAATGGCTAATGTCGAGGCGATTGAGAATTTTGTCCACCGCGGGCATACAGGCGATCCCGTAAACCGTGACTTTGCCAACGAGCATGGAATCGACGGGGGCGGCACATATACCGTCGGGCGCGGCAAGCCGAACGCCTACGGCCTCTACGACACCCTTGCCAATGTCTCTGAGTGGACGACGGACCTTGTGCAGAAGAATCTTGCGAGTTACTATGCCTCTTCGCCTTCTCCTGCCGTAGACCCCGCGCCTACAAGCGAAAACCTCGGTTCGGCTATGTATCGAGTCTATAAGGGCAGCAACTTCCTCCACATCAATCGTGGTGCCTGGCAGTGCCGTCCCGTTGTGCGCTTCGCCGAGTCGAAGGACACTGTGTGGACATCGCAGGCTGAGAACGTCCGCCACCTCGGTTTCCGCGTGATCAGCACGGTAGACGACTGACTGACAGAGGAGAACGTCGGCATGATTTCGCGCAGGTATATGGCCGCCATGGCGCTTGGCACGGCGGTCTGGGGGTCGGTGTTCGCCAATGCGGACATACGTCTTCACATCGGCGCGTTCACCGATGGCGAGACGGCGTCGGCTTTGCGTGGCGACGGAATTGCCGTGGCGGTGGAAAATGCGTCTGGGGAACCGTTGCCGGGTCCGCTGTTCATCGCGGTGAGCCGCTGGGACAGCGAAAGGCCGGAGCTTGTAGGCGAGATCGTTCCGTCCGGCGCAGTGATTGCTCCAGGGGTGAAGAAGACTTCAACGGTGAACACAGCCTCTCTTGAGCCCGACGGCTATGTGGTCAGGGTCAAGGCAGGCACCAAGACGCTTGCAGAGCGAAAGCTCGGCGTGTTTGCCCAGTACAATCCGAAAACGCTTTTCGGCATCGGCAACGGCATGGTCTGCGAATATCTCCCCGGCAACAAGTATTACGGCGAGCGCAATTCTGTCGAGGCGCGCGACTTGAATCCAGTCTGCCTTGGCAAAGGCGATGCATACGAAATCGCAATCGTCCGCGCGCCAAATTCAACCGAATGCGGCATAGACGGTCCTTGCCAGAACGGCGAGGAAGGTGTCAACACGCCAGACGGAAAACACATCAATGCGCATTCTCCTGCTGGTCGCGCGGAATTGGTGCGTCGAGCGCGGGAGTTCGGGCTCAAGGCCTCGCGGAACCCCCAGTGGGCCGCTACGAAGCTTGAGAACGAACAGTTCTACCTTAATCGCGGAGACTTCTGTCCAGACAAGTGGGCTGATGCTGACTTCCGTGTATGGCTCAAGCGGCGCTATCGAGATGATCTTGCGAAACTCAACGTTGCCTGGGGGACGGTATGCACGTCCTGGGATGATGTCCGTCAGCCGATTTCTGCCGTTGACGGTGCGGGCCAGGAGGCGCGCACGGGAGGCGAGGCAATCGACTGGACCGCTGCTATGGGGAAGATGACGGACGAGGCCAAGGCCGCGATCCGTGCAAACCCAGCGCAGTCCCTCGACTGGTTCCGCTGGCGCGCGGTCGCGGTAAACAAGTGCTATGCACGATACATCGCCGAGGCGAAGAAGTGCGACGGCGGGCGTATCCTGTACGGCAATAACTATCCGTGGCCGAACTATTTCCCGCATATTGTCTGGCCTCAGTGGAAGAGCCAGGATGTGATAATGCTCGATGTTCAGTATGTATGCGGCATACCGCAGACGCTGGGCAACAACGAGGAAATGATCGACATCCTGGAGGCCGCGGAATCCATAGGCGGGAACCGCCCGATATGGGGTCGCGAGGTATACTACCAGCCGCGCTACGCCGGCGAGATCGCCGCGCTCCAGAACTGGGCCATGGTGGCCCATGGCATGGACGTGACGCTCGTTTTCGCCTGGAAGCCGTTCGCGGACTACAATCGCGAGATATTTGAGACGGGGCCGCGTTCGTGGGAGAGGCCTGAAGCGCAGCCAATGTGGTTCATGATCGACACGGACGGCACGCGTCTCCCCGGCTACCACGCGGCGAAGCGCTCGGCAGCCGAATTGGCTGCTTTCGACAAGGTGTTCGACGCTCGTTCGCTTGAGCGTATTCCGGGGGAAACGGCGCTTTTCTGGACTGCGGACACATCGGCTTACATAATGTACCAGACGTTCGACCGTCCGTATTCTTCGCCGCATGCTCAGGCCAGACCCGCGATAACGGCCGGGTTGCGATATCGCGGCGCCCGCGTCGAGTTTCTGGATGACTCGATGACAGACCGGCTTTTGCCAGAACGGTTCAAGACGGTTGTCGTTCCGCCTGCTCCCGTGGTGTCCGAGAAGGCGCTTGCCGCGTTGCGGCAATATGCGGCGGCTGGCGGGCATCTTGTCGTGTTTGCCCCATTTAATACATTGGACGTGAATCTACGCGCCAAAGAGGCTGCTGGTACTGCAGAATGGAAAGGTAGAATTACGACGATCACCGACTTCCCAGGCAGATATTCTCCGCCGCCGCACGAGCCGTTGGCGTATGCACGCTGGTTTGACGCGTTTGTCGAGAACTCTGGCATTGTTCGCTCTGCATGGTGGGAGAACGAGTCCGGCCATATTGAAGGAGAGGAGAATCTTTTGCCTGGGGAGGGGAGTCCGATTGTTGAAGTGGTTGTTCGCCGCCATGCGAAGACGGGTGCGAAATTTGCCTTTGTCCTGAATAAGGGTGGAGCTGGGAAGGGTGTCCTTCGCGGACCAGATTTTGCAGGTGGAAAGCTGGTCGACGCCCTCACGGGCAAGCCGGAGCCCCTCGCCTTCGAGTTGCCCGCATTCGGGTATCGCGTGTTCGAACTGAAACAATCCCGATAGCCGTGAAAGTAGCAATTCCGACAGCCGTCCTCTTGGTGGCCTTTTCCCTCTCTGTGCATGGCATGCAGGATGATCCATGCAATTTCGTCAACTTGTTCATCGGGACATCTGTCACCAACAACGGGCACACGACGCCGGCGGCGGCTTGGCCGTTTGGAATGGTGCAGGCGTCGCCCATGGCGGGGCGGGAAAGCTGGCGCTACTGCTCCGGCTACTCGTTCGAGGACAGGAGGCTTCGCGGGTTTGCCCAGAATTCCGTCAGCGGTACGGGCGTGCCTGAGCTTGGGGACGTGCTGATTCTTCCTGTCCGGGGAGAGATGGACGAATGGTCGCACGCCATCGACAAGTCTTCCGAGAAGGCGAGCCCAGGATGGTACTCCGTTGTGTTTCCAGAGGTTGGAATTACTTCCGAGGCCACGGTGTCCGAGCACACTGCAATTTATTCGTTTGACTATGGCAAAGGAGGAAATGCTGCGCTTTATCTCGACCTTCAGTGGGGCGTCGGAGGCGAGGAGGGAAACCGCGTGCTTGAGTGCGAGACGCATCTTTGCGGCGAGGGTTCGTTGACGGGGAGGCTAAAGACAAAGGGTTGGATAGAGAGGGATGTGTTCTTTGCACTTTGCGCGTCACGTCCCTTCAGCCGAACGAGGATCGCGAACGCGTCAGATGCCGAGAAGGGGGAGCGGTGGCTGCTTTCGTTTCCTGGCGAGGGCGGCGTCGTGCAGGTGAAGGTCGCATTGTCCGCCGTGTCCGAGGAAGGCGCGAAGGACAACCTTTCGTCGGAAATTCCGGACTGGGACTTCGTCCGCGTGCGCAAAGCATGCCATGATGCATGGTTGCAGTATCTTTCCCGCATTTCCGTGGACGGGAGCGTGGATGACAAGGTCAAGTTCTACACTGCGCTATACAGGACTGCGGTTCAGCCGAACAACATTGCCGACGTGGATGGGAGGTGCCGCACGGCAAAGGGCGAGGTCGTGAAGTCCAGCGGCGGGAGGTTTTTCAGCACGTTCTCGCTGTGGGATACATACCGTGCGGCGCATCCCCTGTACACGCTGGTTGCGCCTGAGAAGGTTCCTGAATTCGTCAACTCCATGCTCGACCAGTTTGATGCCCTCGGGCATCTTCCCATGTGGGGGCTTTGGGGCCGCGACACCGAATGCATGTTGGGCGTGCATTCCGTCAGCGTAGTTGCCGATGCCTGGGCCAAGGGGTTCGACGGCTTTGACGTCAGGCGCGCATACGAGGCGGTGCGCACGACACAAAGGGTTACGCACGCCTTGCCGCCAGGAATTCGGCGCAAGTACTTCCACCTTCGCGACGAGTGGGAGATTCTCGACCGTTTCGGATACTATCCGTTTGACATCGTGAAAGGGGAGTCTGTTTCGCGCGTTCTTGAAAATTCATATGACGACTGGTGCGCCGCGCGTATGGCGGAAGGGCTTGGAATGGACGCCGATGCGGCGTTTTTTGCCAACCGCGCCAGATGCTACCGGAACTTGTTCGACAACGAGACGGGATTCATGCGCGGACGAGACTCGCGTGGTTGTTGGCGTGATCCGTTCGATCCGTTTGAGATAGGGCATTCCTCCGAGACGGCGAACGACTACACCGAGGGAAACGCGCACCAGTGGGTCTGGCATGTTCTGCACGACCCCGACGACCTTGTAAGACTTATGGGCGGGGCAGAGGCATTCGGAGGCCGGCTAAAGGCTCTCTTTGAGCTACCAGACACGGTCAAGGGCAATGGCTTCACTGCCGATGTGTCAGGGCTGATAGGCCAGTATGCACAAGGCAATGAGCCCAACCATCATGTCATTTATCTCTTCAACCTGACCGATGAGCCGTGGCGCGGACAGGAGTTGATTCGCCGAGTGTGCGCCGAGATGTTCAGGAATTCCCCCGACGGGCTTCCTGGCAACGAGGACTGTGGGCAGATGAGCGCCTGGTACGTGTTCTCTTCTCTTGGTTTCTACCCTGTGTCCCCTGCGTCAGGCGAGTACTGGCTTGGTGCGCCGCAGCATTCCCGCGCCACAATACAACTCGGCGGCGGTAAACATTTCGAGATCGTCGCGGATGGTCTTTCGCGTGAATGCATGTATGTAAAGTCGGTGACGCTCAACGGAAGGCCACTTGTCGGCTTCAAGGTTCGGCATAAAGACATAGTAGCCGGAGGAAGGCTCGTGTTTAAAATGGCAACAGCTGACGAAACGAGCTGTTTTAGTCGCGTCTGGCGTTCCTCCACTCGCGTA
>Ga0265298_10008678_pt1 | contig 12183 bp, 4 predicted proteins | sample AusTroGonzalo_MG_3_FD_193486 | JGI IMG/M metagenome (GOLD analysis project Ga0265298, IMG submission 193486) | Bovine rumen microbial communities from tropical cattle in Woodstock, Queensland, Australia - Gonzalo_01 | ecosystem: Host-associated > Mammals > Digestive system > Stomach > Rumen ...
TGTTCTGGCGGATCTCTTCTTCTTTTTCATGAAAAGCAGCTCTGTTTGAAAGACCGGTCAGGCTGTCACTGTAAGCAAGCTTTTCCATAATAGCCGCACGTTCTTTTTTGATCGTGAGCTGTGTACGCTTGCGTATAAGCTGGACTCCAAGCAGTGATACAAATATAAGAACGCCTATCCTGGTGAAGTAGCTTGTATCCGAAAGCTTTCCTTTACAAAGGATATAACGAAGAAGATCACTGGCAACACCCAATGCCGCAAATGTCATAGCTGTGATAACTGTGCGCTGGAAATCGTCATCGAGCGTCTTCAGCTTTATGGCTCTTATCATCAGGAATATAGTCATCATCAGTGCAATCAGAACATTGAAATGTGAGAACGGAAGCATTAAATGAGCGTCACTTATCCTGAGAGCCGAAAGTGTCAAAGTCAGTGTAAAATTGATCAAAACCATCGCCAGCAGAATCGGAAGCAGTTTAGTTTTCCGGTTATTCGTGGAGCTCGCCATAAACGATACCGGCAGATATACCACAAAGATCAGACACATATATCTCATGAAGCTTATCAGCTCAGGATGCATCGTATATATCTGAAGGACCATTGTGTCATTTGCGGACCAGATTCCGACAATGATCGCAAAAGCTCCCAGTGAAAAAAAGTTTATATCAGAATCATCTGTTATTTTATCAGCAAATCCGATTATCACCATAAGAGCTCCGAACAGCGCTATAAGCACGCACACAGCAAATTTGGGGAGCCCTTTTTTGTATAGCTCTGCTATGAATACTCCGGCATCCTCAACGGCTGTGTCTCTTATAATTGGTGATTCTCCGGCATAAACAGAGTGGAGCTTTAATGTGACCGTTTTTGCCTCAGCCGGAATAGGTATCAGATGTACGTATCTTCCATAGGAACGCCCGAGAACAGCAGCCTGCTTCGGTGCATAGACATAGGTAACTTCTCCGTCAAATTCAGCAGTTACGTGTGTATCAGAACTCTCGAAGCATAACCGCATTCTGTGAAGATTGATTCCTTTAAGGCTGTGCGTTAATGTTATATCACCCGCAGGAAGATCGTTGATAGCATATGTTTTATCATCAGCAGTATACCAGCCCTCGTTAAGGGAATATACCTTTGAATTATATATTGCAGTCCTTGCCCGGCAGAAAAAAGCCACAACAGTGATAGTTGCTATTATTATCAGCAGAATCATTATATCAGCTAACAGCATACTGTTCTTTTTCAATAATGATCTCATAGCTTCACCTCACTAAGCTGAAATATATTTACTGATATTATACCACTTTGCTATACTTTTTTCAATATGGTCTGACGTAAAACTTTATACGGATAATTCGGTCTGTTTCATGTTCTGAGGTAGAATGATTAATATACAAAGCCAGCTCCCTAACGTTAGCTGGCTTCTGTTATATCGCTATATTCCAGACATCTTTCAGGTATACGTCAATGATCTTTTCGTAACCTCCGGAAGCCTCTGCGTAGTGTTTGAAGATGAATGCTGCATCACCTGGAAGAAAACTGTGAACCGCTCGGTTTCAGCTTCGTCAAGCATGGCTTGCGGACTTGTCTTTCCCGTGGTAAATCTTCTTTTTCTGATACAGCTCTTCGTCTGCCTGTGCTATGAGTTCCGTAGCACTGATAGCTCCGGATGAGCAAGTAGTACATCCTGAGCAGAGCGAGATCATCGGGATAAGGTCTGCGCACTTTTCACGCAAAGAGTTTACTTCGTTCTGGAGCTCAGTATGTATTTCTGTATCATCCTTGGTTATCAGCACAAACTCATCGCCGCCGTATCTTGCACAGAAGCCGTGCATACGGTCTGAAACATTGTGGAGGGCATCCGCAACGAGCTGAAGCGTCCTGTCACCGACAATGTGACCAAACTTGTCATTGACCTGCTTGAAGTCGTTGACGTCTATCATATGCAGCCTGAACTTGTTCTCCTCTGAGGCATTGTGTATCATGTCCTGAAGAAAGATCTCCATGCGTCTGCGGTTGTTAAGACCTGTCAGAGCGTCGGAGTAGATCTCACTGTTCTGTATCTCAAGGAAGGCGAAGTGTATGGGCAGGAACGTTCCGAGGGATACGATGGGAGTGAGAGGGAGAAAGCCCTCCAGCACAGCCGCTGCTGACGGAACGATTATGAAAAGAAGCGGCAGGCGGTATTCCTTCTTCAGCTTGACCTGCTGATCGGAAAAGCTCTGCATAAATGAGTAAATACCGCTTCCGAACAGCTGAATCAGTATAAAAATGATATGGAAGGTATAGTTGTTGGAAAACTGGAACTTGTCGTCATTGTCGATATAGAAGTAGAAGCCAGTGAAAACTGAACCTATGGTGATAATGATGTCCACGACAGCAACAAGATAATGTGTCCGAATGAGGTTCTTCATTTTTTTAGACTTGTTCTGGTCGAGGCGGTATATAACGAATACGCACCACAGGAGCGCCAGCATATCTATTGCAATGAGACCTAAAGCGTTTGCAGCCTTATTGAGCATCCTGCTGAAAGGTATGATACCGCCCTGACCAAGAGCCCAGAAACTGTCGCTAAGAAGATACATTATGAAGAACAGGTTCATTCCTCTGAAATAGTGCATCTGAAGGTCTGTACCGACATTTTTGTTTGCCTTGAATACAATGCCTATGGAAAAGAAAACGCAGAACAGCTCGGTTATGACATATGAAATATAAAGTGCCTTATCATCCATACGATCACCTCCGTTTTAACGCGCTCAAATCATACCGGTGACGAGCTTTTCGGCATCCTCTGCCGACATAGGACGTCCCCAGATATAACCCTGCACATAGTCGCATCCGATACCGCGGAGTGCCTCAAGCTGAGCCTCGTCCTCAACGCCCTCGGAGATGACATCCATTCCCATGATGTGACCTATTGATATCATCGCCGCGACGTACTGCTTCGATGACTCATTAGCATTTATCTTGTCAATAAAGGACTTGTCTATTTTCAGAAGGTTTGCGGGTATCTTATTGAGATAGCTCAGCGACGAGTAGCCCGTACCGAAGTCGTCCAGCGCAAGTTCTACACCCATCTCTCTTATCTTATTTATGCGCTCCAGAGCTTTATCAGCAGAATCTATCAGAATCGACTCGGTTATTTCGATCTCCAGCTGATTCGGCGTGATACCGTTGCTTTCGATAAGCTCACATATCTCATCCACAAAGCCTTTTTTCATCAGGTGTCTGACAGAAGCGTTGATGCTCAGAGTCAGGTCGAGCCCTGTTTTCCTTATCAATCCGCTGAAGAACCTCGTTGCTTTCTTGAAGACCATGCTGTCGACCTTGTCTATCAAGCCAACCTTTTCCGCAACAGGTATGAACTCTCCGGGCGAGACGAAATTGCCGTTTTCGTCCTTCATACGGGCAAGAGCCTCGAAGCCGCGGAGCTTGTGCTCCATATTGTACTGCGGCTGTAAATTGAAGTATATCGTGTCATTTTTCAAAGCTTTTCTTATGATGTTCTCGATCTCGAGGGTGCGCTCATTCTTGAGAATACCAGACGTGAAGCGGAGAATGTGGTCGCTGCTGTTGGCTTTTTTTATCTCGGTCATTGCAAGGCTTGCGTTGGACAGGAGCGAATCAGCAGTGCTTGCATCTGTCGGATATTCGGCATATCCGAAGCTCGCGGTCACATAGAGGTCGCAGCCGTCCACCGTCAGATGATCGGTCAGTACATCGGCGTACGAAGCGATAGCGCTGCGAAGCTCCTCCTCCGAGCCGTAGCCGTATATTATGAGCAGGAATTCATCGCCGTTCAGACGGGTTATGTAATCTGTGGTCTTTGAATCGGCCTTATCCGCTATCTTCCTCCAGCGCTTTGCTATCTCAACAAGCACCTGATTTCCCGCGTTGAATCCCAGCGTATCGTTTATGCTCTTGAAATTATTTATGTCTATGGAAACGGCGGAAAAACGCTCTCCGCGCTTTATAAGCTCCGCTGCGTAATCAGAGCTTGCAAAGCGGTTCGGTAGTTTTGTGAGGGCATCGGTATAACTCATGTACCTGAGATGTTCTATCATACGGTAGCTGTACAGCTCCGATGCAAGGATAAACGACGTGAGTTCCAGCGTTTCCTTTATGGTAGCAGCCTTTTCATCCCTGAAATTGATGGCCCAGATAAAGCCTAAAAGCTCCTCCTTGAACCAAAGCGGGAACATTACGATTGTCTTTCCTCCTGCACTTGTGATAGAGTCGTGCCAGATAGGATTACGCTCCTTGATCAAGTCCATATCATGTTTATTCTTGACTATCAGGCAGTTGCTTCCCGCGATGGTGTCAAGCCACGAATACGCAATATCATAAAAAGCATCGTCAACGTATTTATCCATGGGAAGAAGCTTTGTATCCTTGGAAAAAGCCTCACAGAGTACGGCGCACTTGCGGTTCGCTGTGTCCATCTGGAGAATACAGCAGTGCTCAGAATCGCAAAGGTCACGAATATCAGCGCACACTTCTTTCAGTGCTGCATGGAAGTCATCAGGGTTCTGGAGCTTGATACACGTTTCAAGGACAGAGGTGGCTATATCTCCCGATATAGAGGTCATTCTCTTCGCATCGGGCTTGGTGTTCATCTCCATGATGTACAAGCAATAGCATATGTTGACTTCGTCAGAATATAAGGGTACAAATGACATATTGAACCATATGTCATATCTTGCAGGATGTGCATAGGAGTTGACGCACTTCTTCTGTACGGCAGCCAGATAACAGGCATCCTCAAAATTAAGATCCCTCGACATATAATCAGTGTATTCGCTGTTCGGAGTAAATTTATTAGTAAACATTTCAACTCCGTTTACTGGTTTTTCAATAGTATCCAGATATGCACGGTTTCCTGTAACTATACGTATTTTTCCGTAGCTGCCGTCATTCAGTCCCTCAACAGATATAACACAGGCAGCTTTATCTATGCTGTCAACAATGGTCTGAAATACCATGATCGCACCTCCTTTGATCATATCAATACGGCACTGAAACACTCTGCCGCTAAATTCTTACGTTAATTATACATCTTTTGCACAATTTACTCAACAGAAAACTATAAAAGTTTACAATTTACTGCCGATAACTGGCGTTTTATACAAAGTAGCAAGCTGTATTTTAGATGTTAAGACAAATGCTTGATTTCCGGCATATGAGCATTTCAAGCAAACAGACAAAATTGCCGCTCCCGAAGGAGCGGCAAATCTGTTATATCGCTGTGTTGATTTTTTCTTCAATTATACTTCAATTGAATTTCTGGAAATGATCCTACATTCTTTCTCAGCATTCGCACTAAACTATTCAGCATAGAGTTACGTTTTTTTTCGTCTTTGCCTCCTGCCAAGCATTACAGCTATTGCTGCAAGCGGTACAGTCGTCATTAAGAAAGCAATACCGATATTTGACGAAAGTCCGGTCGGAATACTACCACTGCGTGTATTCACAACGATAAGAGTCTGCGGCTGATAGAGTTCAAAAGAAAGCTTATTATCATTAACGGTATCCAAAGCACCAAGCTTGAAGGTAGTCTCATAACCGTCGTTATTTTCTGAAATCGTTATCCTCCTGCCAACCGGCACAGTAATAACAACTCCATCATTATGCCGCATAACGAATTCTCCACCTGATACTATTGTCTGTGAGGAGCCATTGTTTTTCACAAAAGTAAACTTTTCATCAGCTCCTGCACCGTCGATCGTGAATGTAAAGGTAAACTCTTTTGTTGTGGTTGAAAATGCACCTTTGACGAGCTTTTCTATGGTAAGTTCAACGTTATTGCTCACTCTTTCATTCGGCACGCTGAGAGTATAGATATAGCTGTCTTCGGTTTCATACAAATCTCCCATATACGATGTGCTTATGAGTGATGGTACGCCAAGCGATGAGATTTTGAATATTATGTCATCTTCAAGCTTAGCATAATTAGGCGGTGCATAGGTCTCAGTAAGGAAAAATACCGAACCCTTTTCACCGGGATCAATAACTCTTCCGCTGTTTCCGCCGCAGACATCTACTTCACCGTTCACAGTTTTCATATCCTCGAAGCCGTTCAAAGGCTCCTTATTCTTGACATAGCCGCTTACAGACGTAGGCGACTGCTTGTATAATGCAAAATGCGCTGCATCAAGTTTAATATCTGAAGCCTCACTGTCTGTCTTGACGAGTTTGAAGTTGAACTGTTTATTGTAAACATCAACAAATGCTGACATTCCACTATCGCCTTTTTTCCAGTCAGCCCACTTGTTCTCGCCCCAAGCGCTGCCGTCTTCTTTTAGCAGCTCTACCGTTTCATTTTCATGAACAATGAATTTCAGCTTGTTCTGAAGTCCGACATAGCCCATTGGCGCTGATGTCTGAACAAGCGTATATATACTTTCCGTAGCATAATTATATAATATCTCTATTCTGCCTTCAGAATCCGATGTGTACTTGCCTACACTTTTACCGTTGCTGTCCAGAAGTGTGAAGTTTCCGCCGCCAAGAGGAATTTCACTGTCCCATTTAAAGAGTCTCAGTTTGATTCCGCCCTCGCGGTTATTGGATATAGTATCAATTCTGGTTGAATCCGCTTCGTTTCCGGGTTGATAGGATACCACATAATCATATTCCTTGTCAGCGGCTTCTCCTTCAGGAGTTGCAGCTGCTGTACGTTTTGCTGCAAGCTTCAGACTGTGTCCGCTTTCAAGAGGTTTTACCGATGTATATCCGCTCACGGTACCGTCAGGAGCAACTACCGGTGAACCTTCAAGAGTTACCTCCCTGACCTCATATCCTTCAAAGCTTGTTCGTGGTTCGCCATTTGACTTTGGTTCAAGCGAAGTCCAGAAATAGTATGCGGATATTGACGGTGAAGCTATTCGCTTAACCGAGCCTCTGAGAAATTCACCATCAACATAAACTGCTGTATATACCGCATCATGATGGGTTGTGATCTCAAGATCGCTCCATTTTTTACTTACAGTCAGACCATAGCCTTTTCTGTTCTTTACTTCGACCTGAGGATTTTCCTCGGCTCTTACTCTGCCCACGTTGTCCGGATTTCCCTGATACGGCAAATAGGATGCTATTTCTTCTGAGGAATGATCCTCGTTGATTTTTTCGCCCTTGATGCACTCATATCCGAGAAGTCCATATCCCGGTTTGACATCCTCTGTAACCTTAAAAACAGAGCCTACCGGAAGTCCCGGAACACAAATAGTATACCCTGCCGGTATACCTGATATGGCACCGAAACCAGATGTATCAAATGAAACATCATCATATTCCAGATCATAATCCTGTATAGGAGTGTGCTTTTCATTATATTCGATCCATACTTCATCATCATCTGTGATGTCGTTGGAATATGCCTTCAGCGCTCTCATTGCATCGTGCGAATAAGTAAGGTCGGTCTCCGCGAATTCACCGGTCAACGAATCGTACCTGCACATCTTCTTATCAGGTGACAGAACATGATATTTGTACATATTAACTGCCGGTATCTTATCGGTATCAACGTCTACCGACGAGAGATACAGTCTGAAATTGAACGTTGCAGGATCATCTGTAACTTCATTCATGTATTCGTCATAGAGCTTTTTCGTGATATAAAGATCCTTGATAACATTATCCTGAACAAAATTATCAAAAGTTATGGTAGGTCTTTCTTTAGCCGTGATCTTATCTGACTTATAGCTTTTTAAGTCTCCTCTGATCTCGATATTCTCATTTGGAACGGCCTTGCCGTTTATGAGGACATTGCTGTATATCGAGCTGTCGACCGCACACTCAACTATCCTGTATCCTATGGTATCCTCCGGGAACGTGATCTCCGCATTCTTGGCAGGATTTATAAAATAAATATTCTTGTAAGCATCGCTCTCGCTGAATCCCGGCGGACGATAGCTTCTTACAAATGTAACAGGCTGCGTTGAATTCTGATATGTAACTCGAATATGCTGATCATCATTATCGAGAAGCTGTTCCTCGCCCTCTTTGTTCGGATCATCCTCATCAGGAAGAGTATAGTATATCTGAAAAGGATACTCCACGAAATCAGTATCAATGACATCTGCACCGCTTCCGCTGAGATTCTTTCCGACAACAACATGACCAGGCGTTACGGATGCCAGATTAAAACGCATATGGATATTTGAGGCACCTGCACCTCTTTCCATATAGAACACACGCATATTGTGTGTAGTATAATCCTTGAAAGTGTACTGCCCCTTGCTGTTTTTCTCAAAAAGATCGTCAATCTTAGCATCTATCTCTGCTTCTGAGAGGCCTCTGTTTTGATAGTTGCTCCTGAACGTATCTATCAGAGTCGTTTTAGCACCGTTGACCTCGACTTCTCCGGTACGGAAATTTACCTTTCCGCCGAGAGCTGAATGTATTCCACCGAGGTCGATGACAAGCTCACCGTCCACATAGAACCAGAAGTCATCGTCGCCCTTGAATTCAAAGATTATATCATGTCCCCAAGAATCGAGACCACTTACCGTCTGAATGAACTGAGCGCTCATTTCCATTCCGAAATAATAGTTGATTTCATTCTTGTTTCCGGCAGAATAGAGTTTCTCATACTTACGGGGATTATCATCATTGAGCAGACCTACACTTTGATTTTGATTGCCGGGACGCGCATCTGCACTGTACAGGTTTTGCGAATTTTCCTTTGAATACTTTCCGGGAGTTATAGTATTATACGGATAGAACTGTCCATGCCGGAGAGTAGACTTCCCCTGATCCCAGCTTGTTCCAAGCTCGCGGTAGACTGTGAAGTTGTTATCCCCTGATGGAACGAGCGTCGCAAAATTCTGAGTGCTGTCAAATTCAAAGTATCCGCCTGAATTGTGAATGCTCTCAATAAAGAGGTGATTCACAGTCTGACCGTCGGCATAGAGACCTCCGAGATTCAAACGGCTTTTTGTTGCAACAGGGTATCCGTTTTCATCAAGTGTATTTGAAAGCAGACCGCTATTTGGATTATTGGCGTCAAATGTCTTATATTCAAGATATTTATTCTGCTCGTATCCGCCTGCATCACCATTAGATACGTTGCCTGCAAAATCCTTCATCTTCATTGTGATACCGTACTTTGTATTATCAACAGTATCAACGGTATGAAGCCTGTCGCTGAGATTCAGTTCCTCAAGGGTAGCAAAATAGAATGGAACAGAAGTTGACTGCGAACACGGCACAAGTCTTTTTTTGTCATCACTCGGCTTCATTCCGATATATGCATAGTGATCTTTATCCCATGCAATGATCTCAGAAAAGAATTCGCCTTTTCGTCTTCCGGGCATATTGATTCCAATAGTTCCGTCGGAAAGAATTTTACCAGTGCTCAGCTGCGGAGCTATATACTTCTCAGAGTAAGGATTGTAAAGCTCATAGTAATAATTCGGCTGCTTAGTTACCTCATCAATATACTCAGTAAATATCCATTCAAGCGAACACGTTCCGTCTCCGAGCCAGAGTATCTTACCGCCGCTGGCATAACATGGATACAGTGTACCGTTATAGTCAATAGCGTAAATATCGTATTTTTTATGGACTTCATCCCATAGACGTGTATAAACGATGACTCTGTCACCGTCAGCAACATCGGATACGCTTACTCTATCGGCAGAATAGGTTATCAGCTCATTTTCATCGAGATTTCCGAAATCAATGGTATTAAGCCACGTATACGCCGACTGTTCAGCCGAGAGCACAAAACTGTAAACCGGCTCACTGCCGCTGTTATCAATATTGAACGCTATGTACTTACCTTCGGAAGAAAGACTAATCCTGCCGTTAGTACCGACCGCTATGGTGAAAGAAGAAGCATCGTCGGCACTGCTGCAAACCGTAAGTGAATCTCCGCTTATCTTCAGATATTTCTCGCCGAGGTCAGTGTCACCGGAGAGCTTGTACTTGCCTTTGCCGTCGCTATGGAAAGTCCACTTGGTGACTTCGCTGTCCTTATCCACGAAAAGCTTTTCGCCGCTGTCGTTTGCATTCTGGGTATTCTTACGAGTCACAAGGTCTATCAGAGTATGAACGCCGTCATCAGCCATGAGTGCATAGCCATGAACTCCGCCGGGATAGTACATAAGGCCGTAGGACTTGCCGTCGAGTGAATATATGTCTCCGGTATTGTCAGGGTACCAAAGGTCAAGGTTATTGTTCACATCATTTTCGTCAGCATATGTACAGAATCTTTTGCCGTTTGCTCCACCCTGCATATTGATATACCATTTCACTCCGTTAATCGTGGAATAGAAACGGAAACCAGATTCTCCTGAAACAGCAGTAAAGGCAGTTTTTTCATTTTCATCAGCAGTAAGGGTAAGGCAGCCCTTTTTTTTGTCGTTGACATAGCATTTCAGATACTGCCTGCCGCCGCTGAGACAATAGATATAGAACTGATCGTCTGTACCATCTTTCTTCTCAAAATAATAAGGAACTGCTTGGGCTGACGGGACATCAGACTTACTGGTTTTTTTAATTCCAACTCTTCCGTCATCATCGGTCTGGCTCATAAAATAGTAGCCGCTGGTATGACCGATGCAGAGACCTGTTGAATCTTCATCGTAGCTTTCAAGCTCATCTATACTCTGTATTTTATTCCACGAAGCAGCAGTCGGAACAAGATTCGGGTCAACAACTATCTCATACACGCTGAATCCAGAAGCATAAAAGCTTATCCTGCCGCTTTCAGCAGTAAAATCTGTTATCTGCTCGCGCACACCGTCATCCCTGATGTGCCAGAGCTGGATGTTTTCATTTCCGGGTATAACAGGATCGTTTATCTCAACAAGCACCGGAGCATACTCTTCCGGCTGGAATTCGCCGCTGCTGCTGGTAATAGATATATCATACGCAGCTATTCCGGCATAGTCATCGGAAACATCAATCGCCTCTGCCGAAGCGCCCTCAGGCATGAGTCCCTCGAGAGTGATAAGCTGATCAGCATCTTCTCCGTTGGGATAGAGCTCGAAAGACTGCTGGCAGAGCTCGGGCTCTGTTGCTGTCAGCACAAAGGAGTTCAGTTCTGTCGCTCTGACCGGGAGCAGAATACTTCCAGCCTGAGTAAACAGCATCGCAGCAGCGCATACAGTACTGAGGAGACGTTTTCTGAGATCAATCATCACTGTCATCCTCCTCATCTCTGCGGCGTTTACAAAGGTATGACACTGTTGCAGTCAAAAAAGCTCCGAGCATAGTGATTCTTACTGTGTGCGCAGGAAAGCTGTCACCGGTCAATACAGTGTCGATGAAATCCGAGATCTTTCTGTCAGCAGATTTGCCGGCATTTGTGGTGCCCTCAGCATTGGTTGCAACAGCAGTAGTTGTTTCTGTAACTTCTGTTGTAATCATGTATGTTGTTGTCGTAAATGTAGTTGTAGCAGTTGCATTTTTTCCGCTGTCGAGCGATTTGTTTTTAAACTCAAGCAGTTCTGATTTATTGTCTCTTCCTTCAACAGAAGTGAATATTCCCCATTTAAGGCTGTCGTTCTCAGAGTTCTCAACAAAAATAGTAACGATGTAAACTGTATTGTCATAATCCACATCTCCAAGTTCGCCTTTTTTCTGATAGATTCTGTACACGAACGTACCAGGATCGCTTAAATCAATTGAAAACGCACCGATATCATTATTGCCTATCTCAATGACATCAGAATCAGGCATAGGTGAACGTTCATCTTCAGGAACTATCACTATGCAGTATTTATCAGAATCATCGCTGATATATTCAGCACAGCTTACGGGTATTGAGACTGTGATCGTTTCATATGCCCTTGAATCAAACTTGCCGGTACACATGATAACAAAAGAGAGCAGACATATAACAGCCGCAGAAATAATTCTACGCATTTCGATCATACGTCAGCCCTCCTTCAATTTATTTTTCAATTATGTAACAAAAAACAGCTATTCTGGAGACAGAACCAGCATCAGCGCAGGTTGAAAGCGTTAATATCCTATTATCACTCTCACTGCCGATAATATTCGCGTTATCATGTATGAATTGTCTGATTTCATCCTGCTTGATATCGAATACTATTTTTTCCCGTGAACTCACCCTCAAAGCAGCAAATACCCTCAGATCATAGACCTTCTCTGCATTTCTGCCCACCATAAGCGTACCGGAGGTGTGCGATGAGATATACTTCTGATTCAGAAACT
>Ga0265298_10008679_pt1 | contig 12183 bp, 9 predicted proteins | sample AusTroGonzalo_MG_3_FD_193486 | JGI IMG/M metagenome (GOLD analysis project Ga0265298, IMG submission 193486) | Bovine rumen microbial communities from tropical cattle in Woodstock, Queensland, Australia - Gonzalo_01 | ecosystem: Host-associated > Mammals > Digestive system > Stomach > Rumen ...
GGGGTGCTTGCTGCACTCCTGATTACTTTTAAGCGGAAAGAGAGGGATTCGAACCCCCGGTACCTTTCAGTACTTCGGTTTTCAAGACCGACGCAATAGACCACTCTGCCATCTTTCCACAAAATCGGCTGCAAAGGTACTGCTTTTTTCTGACATGTGCAAGAATTTAAGCAAAAAAATACATAAAAATTTGCATATGTGCAATTTTTGTTGTACCTTTGCAGCCGCAAAGGTTTTTTGTCGTCTCAAAAACATGAAGAAAAGAATACTTATCATTATCGGTTGCGTGCTGTTAATCGGCGCAGCGGTAGGGTGTGCCATATGGATGTACCATGAGGCCAAAGTGCGCCAACAACAGGCTGCCGAGCAGGAGCAGCAGGAGCAGGAAGCCCAGGAACTTGAGTTCCCTGAGCATGAGACCAACAATGTCATTTTCTTTGAGGAGGAAGTACCGCCTGCTGACCCGCTGATGGTCGGTCGATGGAGCTGTGTGGAGAACCCCGGTTGGCACAAGGTCTATTATGACGACGATGACGGCGAAGGACGTTACTGGGGCAAGGAATGGGACGAATCGGATGACGTGATGGAGGAAGACCTCAGCTACCATGGCAACGGTTGGTTCCGTTGGCGCAAGTCGAACGACACGCTCACCGAATTCTCCACGATGGACTTCCGCGATGTGCCTATCGCCCACGAGTACCTCGTTACGATTTCGGATAGTACGAACATAGCGATCGCAGAGACCAACCGCCGCTCTGTCTATAAAATGCGTAAAGAATAATCCCCTATTCCTATGAGAAAAATAGCCTTTTTGCTTTCCCTCATCGCTGTACTGCCGCTTGCCGCGCAGCAGGACGCTTTCGAGCAGTTCAGACAACAGCAGGCTGCGCAGTTCAATCAGTTCAGGAACGACCAGCAGGATGAGTTCGATAAGTTCCGTAAGCGTGTGAACGAAGAGTACGCGGAGTTCATGCGTCGTGCATGGCAGGAGTTCCCTGCCCAAGAGGCGGATGTGCCGCAGGAGGAACCGACCGTAGAACCGGTTTATTTTGAGGAACCCGCACCGGCCCCGCAGCTGCCGGCACAACCAGGCGAGCCTTCCGATGAACCCGCTCCTGTTCGTGAGGACATAGCGTCTCTTCCCACCCAGCAACCGGTCTTCGAGCCGCAGCCCATCGCTGTCAAGCCGGTAGTCATCGTCATCCCCGAACCGGCTCCTGCGCCCGAACCGATTGCGCCGGTACAACCTAAAGAGGAACCGTTCAAACGCGTGTCGATTGCGTATTACGGCTCGCTGATCACCATCGGTTTCCCCGAGAACGACAATCTGCAGATCAAGGGAGCGGACGAGAACGCGATCGCCGATGCATGGCAGGCGCTCTCCGACAGCCGCTATGACATCACCGTCAAGACTGCCCTCGATGCCCGCAAGGCGAATGCCCTTTGCGACTGGGCATACATGGATATGCTGCGTAACGCCTGCGAGAAGCAGTACGGCAAGAGCAACGAGGCTACGCTCGCGCAGGCGTTCCTTATGGTACAATCCGGTTACCGCATCCGGCTGGGTAACAACAACGGCAAACTGCAACTGCTTGTTGCCAGCCTCTATGACATCTATGGTCTCAAGTACTTCGTGCTGGACGGCACCAAGTTCTACATAGTCAGCGGTGACAAGAACACCAAGATGCATATATGCGAATCCAAATACGGAAAGGAGAAATCGCTCTCCATGCAGATGGCCCAACTGCCTAAGTTCACCAGTAACCCGACCCAGAAACGCACCCTCTCTTCCAAGAAAGGAGTCACCGCTTCTACCAGCGTGAACAAGAATCTCATTGATTTCTTCAATACCTATCCGCAGGCATGCTACAAGGGTGACTATACCACGCGCTGGGCGGCTTATGCCAACACCCCGCTGGACAAGTCCATCAAGAACTCCCTCTATCCTTCGCTCAAGAAGACGATTGACGGAATGAGCGAGCGTCAGGCGGTGGAGATCCTGCTCAACTGGGTGCAAACCGCCTTCCAGTACAAAGTGGATGATCAGGTATGGGGACACGACCGTGCTTTCTTCGCCCAGGAGACGCTGTACTATCCGTATTGCGACTGCGAAGACCGCGCTATCCTTTTCTCGCGTCTCGTTCGTGACCTCGTAGGTCTCGATGTCGTACTGCTCTACTATCCGGGGCACCTCGCATCCGCGGTGGCGTTCAATGGTGAGGAGCGCGGCGATTACTTGACGTACAAGAACCGCCGTTTCATCGTTTGCGATCCTACATACATCAACGCCGGCGTGGGACGTACCATGCCGGGCATGAATAATCAGGAAGCACAAGTGATTGCGTTGAAATAAAGCTAACGGCCAACACCTGATAGCTAAAGTCCCCTGAGAACGCAGAAACTATAGAGCATGCCCAGCAGCATTGTGAATTTGACAAGCTGCTGGCATGTTTTATAATCGGATGGTATCTTCGCCGCCCACAGGAGCCACAAGGCACCCAGCAGCGGTATTACTATTCCGAAAACGATATAACGTGTACTGAGACTCAACCAACCGATAGGGAACGGAAGCACGCGGTACCACAGATGACCGATAATAGCCAAGGCCAGTACGATCAGCGCCGTGACGAACACTTTGGTCCACAGCTCGCCCCATACGACCGGCAGCGAGTGACACTCGAACTCGCGGTCACCCATCTGATCCTGCATGTCCTTCACAATCTCGCGAATCCATGTGAGCAGAAATGCGAACAGACCGAACCCGCCCAGCCATGCATACAGATCATGCTCCAGCGTGATATACGGCATCACAATCGCATAGCGCTGATGGAGCAACGCCGCGTTGGTCATTGCCACCATCACCGGTATCAGTCCCGCCAGCAAGGCCACAATCAGATTGCCTACCATGAACAAGCGCTTGTAACTGCTTGAGTAGAACCACAGCAGACCTGGGATGATCACGAAAAGGATGCCCAGCGTCATGCTACGCAACAGAGCCGCCAGGATGATGCCGCATACGGCGCCCGAGACACTCAGACTGATGCTGAGCCTCATCGCCTCCGGTTTGCTTACCGTCCGTGTCACAATCAGTTCGTCAGGACGGTTGATACGGTCAATCTTCACATCAAAATAATCATTGATAACGTACCCGCCCGCCGCAATCAGCACGGTAGCCAGCATCAGTAGCGTCAGCATGTACCATGGCAGCTGCTCGCCGAACGCTGCCGCGTCCAAGATCGGCACAGCCACCCATTTCTCCATCAGCCAGACAAGCGCGGCGAGGAAGAGCAAATTGCTCCACCTCACCAGACGCATAATATCCTTAAATTGTTCCAAAATCTAAAATCTTAAATTTGAAATCCTAAATCATAAATCATAAATCATAAATTGCTGAAAATCATCGGATTTTCAGCACCGCTCCTGTCCATGCCGGCAGCGTGATCTCGAACACTTGATCCGGCACGAAGCAGATCGGCTGCTTGCCGCCGCGCAACAGGTCCGTAGCGGTCGCTTTCGGTTTCTCCTCCAGTCCCAAATAGACGAACGCATCATTGGGAATACGTATATGAATGCATTGCTCGCGGTCGTGGAAATTGACCACTACCAGCAGTGTTTCTCCCTTTATGTGGCGCAGGAACGCATAATGCTGCTGCTTGTCAAATCCCTCACTTTGCGCATACGTGATATCATACATCTTGCCTTTCTGGATGGCCTTGTCCTCACGGGCAATGGTCAACAGACGTTGGTAGAAATCGCGTATCTCGCGTTGCGTATCGCTCATTTTGGCACCATCGAACTTACCCTTGTTCGCCCATGCCTGCAAACTCTTCACGCCCCAGTAATCGAAGATGGTCGTTCGTCCGTCAATGCCGGAGAAGCCTTCCATATCCATGCCCCGCTCGCCTAACTCCTGACCGGAGTAGATCATCACCGGGCACTGGTTGAGCGTTGCCGTCACGATCATCGCCGGCTCGGCACAACGGCCGTCCCCGCAGAAAAAGCCGCTTGCCAGACGCTGCTCGTCGTGGTTCTCAAGGAAATAGAGCATATGGTGAATACGCTCGTCGCCGTGCTGCATCCACTGGTTGGTGATGCCCGCTGCCGACCATCCCTTGCTCGTCACGCCGCGCAGGTAGTCATACATGCCCACTTTGTCGTACAGGTAGTCAAAACCTGCCGCCAGATAGGCGTCGTACCGGCTAGGGTCATAACACTCGCCGATGACAATGAACTTCTTGTATTTTTTCTTGACCTGCTCGATTGCCCACGCGAAGAACTCCACGGGCACCATCTCCGCCATATCGACGCGTACGCCGTCTATCCCTTTGCTCGCCCAGAAGAGCAGGATGTCGCGCATCTTGACCCAGGTCGATGGGATCGGGTTGAATTGCTTCTCACCGCCACCCTGATAGAAAACGCCGTAGTTCAACTTGACGGTCTCATACCAGTCGTGCTCACCCGGATGGCTCGTGAAACAGTCGTTGCCGGTCACTTTGGCAGGGTACTCGTCATAGCCTTGTAGATCCTTGTCCATCGTGAACCGCTCGCCGGGGAGATAGTAGAAGTTATTGAGCGGCGAGAATGCCCATTCGGGATGGTCGCCTTCGCCCAAATCCTCTACGCCCGCCGGTTTGCAGACACTCTTGTACTCACGGCTGACGTGGTTGGGCACAAAATCAATGATCACGCCCAAGCCCGCTTCGTGCGTACGCTTCACAAGGTCCTCGAACTCTGCCATGCGTTTGGCGGGGTTCTTCGCCAGGTCCGGATCCACGTCGTAGTAGTCGGTGATGGCGTAGGGCGAACCGGCTTTTCCTTTAGTGATAGCCGGGTTATTGTATTCGGCCGTAGCATGACGGATAATGCCGGTGTACCAAACGTGCGTGGCACCCAGATCCACAATGGACCGGAGTGCACGCTCGTTGATATCCACAAACCTGCCGCAGCCGTTCTCTTCCCGTGTACCGTTATGCTTGCGTGTCTCGTTGTAGTTCGCAAACCAACGTGGGAAGAGTTGGTAAATAATAGGTTTTGCCATATAAATTGTGTTGTGTTTTTCTAATGGTAACAGGCTAGTTATACTAACGCCGCGGTGTCGCTGGCAATCATAAGCTCCTCATCCGTCGGAATGAGGCAGACAGTCACTTTGCTGCCCTTCTTGGAGATGATGCGCTCTTCGCCGCGAACCTTGTTCGCCTCTTCATCCAGTTCGATGCCGAGGAACGACAGGCCTTTCATCACTTCAGCACGGATGTACGGGTCATTCTCTCCGATGCCGGCGGTGAACACGAGGATGTCAATACCGTTCATCGCTGCGGCGTACGCACCGATGTATTTCTTCACGCGGTAGATAAACATCTTGCGTGCCAGATCGGCGCGTTTGTTGCCCTGGTTGATAGCAGCTTCGATATCACGGCAGTCGCTCGATACACCACTCACGCCGAGCAGACCGGATTTCTTGTTCACGAGGTTGTTGAATGCAGCCGTGTCCATACCTTCTTTGTCCATGATGAAGGTGGCGGCACCGAGGTCGAGGTCACCGGCACGGGTACCCATTACCAGACCCTCTACCGGCGTCATACCCATCGAGGTGTCCACGCTCTTGCCGTCCATCACTGCCGTACAGCTGCCGCCGCCGCCGATATGGGCGGTAACGATCTTCTTGCCCTTCGGATCCACACCGAGGAACTCACAGACGCGGGCGCTGACATAGCGGTGGCTCGTGCCGTGGAAACCGTAGCGGCGGATGGCGTATTTCTCATACAGCTCGTACGGAAGAGCGTACATGTAGGCGTAATCCGGCATAGTCTGGTGGAATGCGGTGTCGAAGACTGCTACTTGCGGAACGCCCGGCAATATCTTCTCAATCGCGTCAATACCCTTGAGGTTGGCAGGGTTGTGCAGCGGAGCCAGTTCCACGCATTTGATGATCATCTCCTTCACCTCCGGCGTGATGAGTACGGATTTGTTGAATTTCTCGCCGCCGTGTACGACACGGTGTCCGACTGCATTGATCTCTTTGAGGTCCTTGATGCAACCGATCTCCGGGTCCACCAGTTTCTCCAGAATCAACTCGATACCTACCGTATGCTCCGGCATCGGTTTCTCGAATTTCACTTTCTCGCCATTCGGCAACTTGACCAGCAGGAACGAATCCGGCAGACCTATCTTCTCAATTCCGCCTTGTGCCATCACTGCCTTGCTCTCCATCTCAAAGAGCTTGTATTTAATACTACTGCTACCGCAGTTCAAAACTAAAATCTTCATAATTTTAATTGTGAATTGTGAATTGTAAATTACTTGATCGCCTGGTTAGCCGTAATAATAACCATTTGTACGATATCCTGTACCTTGCATCCGCGGCTCAGGTCGTTCACCGGAGCAGCGATTCCTTGCAGGATCGGGCCAACGGCATCGGCGCCGCTGAAACGCTCCACGAGCTTGTAACCGATATTACCTGCCTGCAGGTCGGGGAATACGAGCACGTTCGCTTTGCCTGCCACCGGACTGCCTGGAGCTTTGGTTTTGGCTACGCTCTCAATCAGCGCGGCGTCTGCTTGCAGCTCACCGTCCAATGCCAGATCCGGAGCCATTTCCTTTGCCAGCTTGGTCGCCTCAGCTACTTTGTCCACCAGTTCATGCTTGGCACTTCCTTTGGTCGAGAAGCTCAGCATGGCTACGCGCGGCTCTATACCGGCGATGGCGCGTGCGGTCTCTGCTGTCGAAACGGCTATCTCAGCCAACTGCTTGGCATCGGGGTTCGGGTTGACGGCACAGTCGGCGAACAGCAAGAAACCTTTCTCGCCCAGTTGCTTGGCGGGCGTGAACATCAAGAACGCGCCGCTTACGATGGAGCAACCCGGTTTGGTTTTCAAAATCTGGAATGCCGGACGAATGGTGTCCGCCGTCGTACCGCGTGCACCGGCGAGCTCGCCGTCCGCATCGCCTGCCTTGATCATCAGACAACCTAAGTACAGCGGGTCTTGCGCTTTCTTCGCCGCCTCTTCCTCCGTCATGCCTTTGGACTTGCGCAACTCAAACAGCAGGTTAGCGTAAGCCGGCATCTTCGGATCATTGATCGGGTCCACAATCTTGGCCTCCTTGATATACTCGTAACCCTTCTCTTTCGCCATTCCCATGATGGTCTCGGGGTTACCGATTAAAATAAGCTGCGCAATCTTGTCCTTCAACAGAATGTTCGCAGCCTCTAACGTACGGGGTTCATCGCCTTCCGGCAATACAATGCGCTGCGGATTCGCTTTCGCACGCGCAACCATGTTCTCTAAAATGTTCATAATATATTGATTTTTAATTGTCTTTCCCTTTCAAAGCATTCAACAAGCGATAATCACTGTCAATCATGCTGCAAAGGTACAAAAAAAAATCCACATATGCAACACTGACTACAAAAAATATTTTTTTTTGCGAAAATATTTGGTAGTTTCAAAAAAAAGTTGTACCTTTGCACCCTGAATTGTGAAAATTTGAAAACTAACAATCTCTATCGTATTATGAAGAGACATATACTTATTATTTCAATGCTATGCATTGCCGTGGGTTTCATGGCGCAGGAGACGAAGAAAACGTTTACTGTGGTGGATGGTGACACGATTCAATTGAAAGGTGCTCACCCGTGGCGTAATTCGGAGAACGAACATGGTATCATCCGTGACTTTTCCCACTTGTCTATCTCCCCGATGATCGGTTTCAACATCTTCGATGGTGACTTTAACAAGGAGATGAAGCATGCCATTTACGGACCGAGTATCGGTTTGATGGCGGAATACAACTTCACCCCTGTTTGGAGTGCAGGTGTCGAGTACATGTGGTCGCGTTACCATGTGACCGGTAAGAATAACTCGAGCACTGCCAAAACGCTTCTCGATGGTAATATGCACAAGTTGGGAGTGGATCTGTCCATGGATGCTATCTCTCTCTTCTTCCCGCACTGGAATCGTAAGTTGTTCAACGGTTTCGCTTCCCTCGGAGCCGGTTATATGTGGTATAAGAACTCGGTCATGTTTGATGACTATTCGCGTGGTAAGACAGCAACGTCAGCGCCGATCAAGATGGATTCCTACAAGGGTACGTTCTATCTGCAGATGGGCGTAGCTTTCGAAATCAACTTGAACCGTACTTTCGCAATAGGTGCGCGCGCTACGTATGCGTATTTTATGAATGACTATACGGATGGCCGTGGATATTCTACCGAAGCAGCTTTGGCATCCAAGAACAACGACGGTATGTTCGATATAGTAGCCTACATGCGTGTCAAGTTCAATGCCATCAAGAGAACCCATACGCGTAACATCTATAGTCTGGATTCTTGGAAACTGGATGGTGTGGCAGGTCCGGCTCAGGTGGCTCACGATACCGTCATCATCCATCGCCATGACTCCATCATCGTTCGTGAGGTGGTTACGCAGGAGGTTATGCGTGAGATTGAGTACGATAATACGCAGTACTACTACGCATACTTCGCCAACGCTTCATCGGAGCTCAACGATCGCGCTCTGGTTACTATCCAGCAAGTGGCTGACCGTCTGAACGACGACGAAGAGTACTATGCAATCATCATCGGTTATTGCGACAATACGGGTACGGAAGATATCAACTTCGTTCTGGGTGACAAGCGTGCCGAGAGCGTCATCTCCGAGCTGCATGACGTATACGACATCAATATCAACCGTATGTACGGTATTGGTATGGGTAAGATCGCCGGTAAGGGACGTAGCTCCGCCGCGTATGGTCCGAACCGCCGTGCTGTCATCCGTCTGGTTAACAAGACTACCTTCAACCGCATGAGAGACGAACTCGAGGAGACCAAGACGATGCGTGCCACCAGTGCTCTGCCGAAAGAGACGGAGAGCGGTGACCTGCAGACCCGTCAGAACAAGAAGGTGGCAGCTACGCGTTCGACAACCCTCAACAAGCTGGCACGTACCGAGTACGGTAACCCCAACTGCTGGGTTTATCTCTACATCGCGAACAAAGACAAGCTAGAGTCGCCGGATATGGTCAATGAGGGTATGGAACTCGTTGTTCCGGAACTCACTGAGAAAGAAAAGAAGATTACCAAAGAGGAGTGCTTGATCCTCTACGGTATGATTCGTAGCAAACAATAACGGAACCCCATCCTAAACGGGGCCCCCGAAAATTTTAATTTTTGGGGAGAGCGTAGCGCAATACGTAGCACTACACAAGCGCAGAGCGCGCAGTCGTGCGAGTATTAGCGCAAGCGAGGTCCCATAGCTCAGTTGGTTAGTAGCACCTGACTCATAATCAGGGGGTCCTTGGTTCAAGCCCAAGTGGGACCACACAGGAGGATAGTCCCGCGACTATCCTCCTGCTGCATAAAAACCTTATATTATTACGTATGCGCGCGCGCCTGCTTATTATATTGGTATTGCTCCTCTCCGTCCTCGGAGAGCCGCTTTATGCGGCTCCGGCGAGCACCAAGAGCCAGACGAAGACGACCAAGACGCTCACGCCGGCGCAGCGCAAACGCGAAGCCGCCAAGCGCAAGGCGGAAAAGAAAAAGGCGGCCAAGAAAGCAGCAGCGGAGAAGAAACGTATCGCCAAAGCCAAAGCCGCCAAGAAACAGCGTATCAAGGACGGCAAGCCCCTTTTCTACGTCTATTCGTACGATCTGCGTACCGGCGAAAAGCTGCCAGCCACCCATATCGTGGTGCAGGACGTCCATGCGCGGCCGAACAAGAAACCCAAACTGAACAAACCCACCGATGCCAAGCATGCCCGTGTGTCCAAGGCACTGCCGGTAGGCAAGTATTGGATCCAGGCAGGCAAGATCGGCTATTTCACTTCCGATACCCTCTATTTTGACCATCGTGAAGACGAAGACAGTCTGTGCGTAGCGCTCTATCCGGAGACGCGCATCACGTTCACAGTCACCGATTCGCTGACAGGAAGACCCGTTGCGGCGAATATTGTCGTACGTAACCATGAGCGCCACAAAGTAATGCAGACCACCTCCGACAGTATCCACTCTACCCTCGCGCTGCTGATGGACGACCGTGTGCCGTTCTACACCATTGACGCCACGGCGATTGACTATTTCCCTTTCCATGATACGATTCTCGTCAACCGGGAGTTCGAGGGGGTCATCATGTCACCTCGGGAGATCAAGTCGTTCGTGCTGCATAATATCTATTTCGCAACGGGCAAGACGCGCATTCTCAGTTCGTCCGAACCGGCACTCGCTGAACTCTATACTTTCCTGAACATACGCCCCAACCAACGCATCCGTATCGTCGGCCATACAGACAATATCGGTTCTGACCGCTCCAACCAGGTGCTGTCCGAAGGACGCTGTAAGGAGGTACGCCGCGCGATGGTCAGCCGTGGCATTCGTGCCGACCGCATTGAAATCGAAGGGCGTGGAGAGCGGGACCCCATCGTTCCCAACACCTCCGACGAGAACCGCCAGATGAACCGACGGGTCGAGATTGTGCTGCTATAGCGGCTCCGGGAATCGGTTCACACCTATACCACCGCAAAGGTTTTTGGATAATTATAACACAACATATGAAAGAAATCAGTACAAAAAAATTATTGGATACCATTATCGAAGGCATCCGCAACCGCAAGGGACAACGCATCGTAACCATCGACTTGCGCAAAATCAAAGAAGCACCGGTAGAATATATGCTTATCTGCGAGGGACAGAGTAACACGCAAGTGAACGCAATCGCTGACGAAGTGGACGATTATGTCCGCACAACCACTCATGTGCATCCGCTGTCTGTATCCGGACAGGAGAACGCCGAATGGATCGCCATGGACTATGGCACTGTTTTTGTACATATCATGCAACGCGAACCCCGTGCATTCTATGACATCGAGCATCTCTGGGCAGACGGCAAGGTGACGGAACTGCCGGAGGTTCTGTAATACTGGTGAATATGGCAGAATCCGCTAATAAGAAACGGCTGCAACAGCCGCAGAGAGAGGATAACAATGGTCAGCCGGGCGGACCGCGCAGATGGCTGAGCCTCCTCTTTTATATCATTGCTTTCGCGCTTATCGCCTTTTATCTGTTCGGAGACAAGGAAGGCAACGGTGCCAGCAAGGAGTTGAGTTATACCAAACTGACCGCATACGTGGAAGCCGATGCGATTGAGAAGATCATTGTGCTGGATGACATGACGCTCAAAGCGACCGTCAAACCCTCCAAGTACACTCTGGTCTTCAATTCGCAGGGAGCAGGCGAGCAGGCGAAAGGCCAGCTGAACACGCAAGTGCCGTCGGTGGAAGAGTTCTCCAAATACATCGAGGGCGTGAACGCAGCGCGCAAGGCGAACGGTCAGGCAGCTATTGATGTCAAGTATGACAAATCGAGGGACTACTGGTACCTCATTCTGGTCAATATACTGCCGTTTGTGCTCTTTATCTTCTTCCTCGTCTATATGGGTCGTGGTTTCGGCGGCGCCGCCGGTAACATCTTCGGCGTAGGCAAAGCCAAAGCGCAGCTGTTCGACCACGACAAGAAAGACAAGGTGACGTTCAAGGACGTCGCCGGTCTGTACGGTGCCAAACAGGAGGTACAGGAGATCGTGGAGTTCCTCAAGAACCCGCAGAAATACACGGAGATAGGAGCCAAGATACCGAAAGGAGCCCTACTTGTAGGCCCTCCGGGTACGGGTAAGACCCTGCTCGCCAAGGCGGTAGCCGGCGAGGCCGGTGTGCCCTTCTTCTCCATGAGCGGTTCGGACTTCGTGGAGATGTTCGTCGGCGTAGGAGCGAGCCGCGTGCGCGATCTGTTCCGCCAGGCGAAAGAGAAAGCGCCTGCCATCATCTTCATCGACGAAATAGACGCCATCGGCCGTGCCCGCGGCAAGAACGTGATGACCGGCGGTAACGACGAGCGCGAGAGCACGCTCAACCAATTGCTGACCGAAATGGACGGCTTCGGTACCAACTCGGGCGTCATCATCCTCGCTGCCACCAACCGCGCCGACGTACTCGATGCCGCATTGCTCCGTGCCGGACGTTTTGACCGGCAGATACATGTGGAGCTGCCGGACCTGCAGGAACGCAAGGAGATATTCCAGGTGCACCTGCGTCCGATCAAGATGGACGAGAGCGTGGATGTGGATTTCCTGAGCAAGCAGACGCCGGGTTTCTCGGGCGCCGACATCGCCAATGTCTGCAACGAAGCGGCAC
>Ga0265298_10008681_pt1 | contig 12183 bp, 11 predicted proteins | sample AusTroGonzalo_MG_3_FD_193486 | JGI IMG/M metagenome (GOLD analysis project Ga0265298, IMG submission 193486) | Bovine rumen microbial communities from tropical cattle in Woodstock, Queensland, Australia - Gonzalo_01 | ecosystem: Host-associated > Mammals > Digestive system > Stomach > Rumen ...
TAGACGACGGCAGGTGTACCCAACCGATGTAGTCGTTTCCGGCACCCTGACCGTTCTCCAACAACTGGTTGGCAGCTTCCGTTTGTGACTCCAGTTTTTTCAACGCCTCGGCTTGCACAAAGCCCGCAGCATTCTTAAGACAGATTTTCATATTATTGTAATTTAGTTGTTAATGACTTGATAATCGGTTTGGCCTTCTGCTTGTTGTACAGAATTTCGTACATTGCATCCACGATGGGCAACGAGACTTGCATCCGTTCGTTGGCCATGTGAATGGCTTTGGTGCCGTAGTAGCCTTCGGCTACCATCTCCATTTCCATCTGCGCCGCCTTGACGGAGTAACCCAGACCGAGCATCTGACCGAACTGACGGTTACGGCTGAACTGCGAGTAGCCGGTTACCAGCACGTCGCCCAGGTAACCCGACGCGGTGATCTCACGCGGCACATTGCTCATCGCCGTAGCGAAACGTTGTATTTCCTGGATGGCGTTCGACAGCAGCACGGCCTGGAAGTTATCGCCGTAGTGCAGCGCCTGGCACATTCCGGCTGCGATGGCGTAGATGTTCTTCATCACCGAACTGTACTCCAGTCCCACGACGTCGTTGGAGATGGTCGTGCGTACGTAGGCGGTCTTGAACAGCTTGGCCCACGCTTCCGCATTCTGGCGGTTCTCGCAACCGATCGTCAGATAACTCAGACGCTCCAGTGCAATCTCCTCCGCATGGCACGGACCGGCGATGACGCCCAGCTGGTCATACGAAATGCCGAAGCGGTTGTGCAGATATTCCGTGATAATCATATTCTCATCGGGAATCATACCTTTGACGGCAGAGATCACCACTTTGTGCGTCATGTCACGGCGGATCTTGTTGAGGCTCTGCTTGACGTAAGGCGATGGGATGGCGAGGATGAGCACATCCGACTGCGCTACGGTCTGGTTGATATCAGACGAGAAATGAATGCGTCCCACATCAAAACTGGCAGCGCCGAGATAGGAAGGGTTCTTGCCGGTCGCAATGAACTCGTCAATCACTTCCTGGCGGCGGATGAACCAGTTAATCTCGCCTTGGTTCTGCATGACAATCTTTGCCAATGCAGTGGCCCAACTTCCTGAACCTAAAATAGCTACTTTACGATACATAATAGTCTTTACTCTTTTAGTGAGTGAAACGAAATAATCGTGCCCTTGTGGCTAAGAACGGTCTTTATTCCTTTAGCGAAGCGGTCTATTGTTCCGGCTTCATCGTCGGGAACAACAGTACCTCCTGGATGGTCGACTGGCCGGTCATAAACATCGTCAGACGGTCGATGCCGATGCCGATACCCGACGTAGGCGGCATGCCGTACTCCAGTGCGCGCATGAAATCATGGTCAATCACCATCGCCTCGTCGTCACCCTTGTCCGCAAGCTTCATCTGCTCCACGAAGCGGTTGTACTGGTCGATCGGGTCGTTGAGCTCGCTGTAGGCGTTCGCCAACTCCTTGCCGTTCACCATCAGCTCGAAGCGCTCGGTCAGACCGGGTTTGGAGCGGTGCATCTTCGTCAGCGGACTCATCTCAACGGGGTAGTCGGTGATGAAGGTCGGCTGGATGAACGTGCCCTCGCAGGTCTCGCCGAAAATCTCGTCAATCAGCTTGCCCTTGCCCATGTGCTCGGTGTCTTCCACGCCGAGTTTCTTGGCCTCTGCGCGAATGGCATCCTCGTCCATGTTCGCCAAATCCAGACCGGTCTTCTCTTTGATAGCATCGAGGATCGGCAGACGTCTGTACGGCGCCTTGAAATCCACCTCGTGCTCACCGATCTGCACCTTCGTCGTGCCGTTCACGGCGATGGCGATGCGCTCCAACAGCTGCTCCGTGAAACTCATCATCCAGTTGTAGTCCTTGTATTGCACGTACAGCTCCATACAGGTGAACTCGGGGTTGTGGCTGCGGTCCATGCCTTCGTTGCGGAAGTTACGGCCGATCTCATATACACCCTCTATACCGCCTACGATGAGACGTTTGAGGTACAGCTCGGTCGCGATACGCAGATACATATCTACATCCAGCGTGTTGTGGTGCGTAATGAACGGACGAGCCGATGCACCGCCGGCAATCTGCTGCAAAATAGGCGTCTCCACCTCCGTGTAACCCGCCTCGTCGAACACCTGACGCATCGTGCGCAGGATCGTCGCGCGTTTGAGGAAGGTGTCTTTAACGCCCTCGTTGACCACCAGGTCCACGTACCGTTGGCGGTAGCGCTGCTCAGGGTCATTAAATCCGTCGTAGGCCACACCGTCCTTGTATTTGACGATAGGCAACGGTCTGAGGCTCTTGGCGAGAACCGTCAGCTTTTTGGCATGCACGCTGATCTCACCCATCTGGGTGCGGAACACGAAGCCCTCAATGCCGATGAAATCACCGATGTCTAACAGCTTCTTGAATACGACATTATACATCTGCTGCTCAACTGAAAGCTGATGGCTGACGGCTGATGGCTCCTCAGGAACAGGTTCTTGGATATCATCGCGGCTCACATAGACTTGGATACGTCCTTTCGAGTCCTGTATCTCGATGAACGACGCCTTACCCATGATACGTTTCGACATCAGTCGTCCTGCGATACGCACCTCGTCACCCGTGTGCCATATTTTTTCTCCCTCCTTTAAGGGGAGGGCCGGGGAGGGGTTCCCTTCATCCACGAAGTGGTTCTTTATGTCGACGGAATACCCCGTTACTACATACTCGGCAGCAGGATAAGGATCGATGCCCAAATTACGCATAGTCTGCAAACTCTGCCGCCGTACGATTTCTTGTTCACTTAATTCCATATATTTTGTTGTTTTTGGTCCAAATAATGTTGTGCTTTCCAAGCCGCACACTTTTGCGCTGCAAAAGTACTAAAAAAAAATGATATATGCAAATATTTGAACCTTTTTCTTAAAAAAATGTACGTTCCCTTGCACAATCCAAAAATTATTGCTAATTTTGCACGCAAAAGTGTGCGTATGGAAATAACGATGGAAATATTGTGGCTGGTTTTGGCCTGGTTGTGTATCGTGATCGGCGTGATCGGCTGCGTGGTGCCGGGGTTGCCGGGCGTGCCGGTGGCGTATGTCGGCCTCTGGTTGGCGCAGTTGTCCGAGCGCGTGCAGTTCAGTTGGGTCACGCTGACCATCTTCGGCATACTGACGGCCGGCGCGGTGGTGCTGGATTATATCGTGCCGGCATTGGGAACGAAGAATTTCGGCGGTACGAAATATGGCGCGTGGGGCGGCACCGTCGGTCTGGTGGTCGGTCTGTTCTTCGGCGCAGCGGGTATCATCATCGGCCCCTTCGTGGGCGCGGTGCTGTTTGAGCTGATTGCCGGCAAGAAGACGAAAGAGGCGCTCAAAGCCGGTTGGGGCACGTTTATGGGATTGCTGGCCGGAACGCTGATCAAACTGATGTGCTGCGGCTGGATGGCCATCACCTTGCTGTATGGGATGATTAACTAAAAATTACGAAAATTACGAACTACGTAGAACAGACATATTTGGAACTGGTGCGTGCCGCGTTGTGGGGACGTGAAAATGGCGTGGAGCTAAACCAAATCCCGGAGGAACTGCTGGCGTTGTGCGTCAGGCAGGGGACGGGTCCGTTGGTCTTCCCGATGATGCTTGAGCGCGCGGACGTGCCCAAACCGGCGCAGATGATCATGCGCGGCGTGTGCGTGCAGACCATGCAGCAGCACGTCCAGTTGCAGCACACCCTGCAGACCGCTTGGCTGGCGCTGACGAAGGCGGGTATCCGGCCGGTGCTGATGAAAGGTGCCGGATTGGCGGCTTTGTACCCCGAACCGCAGCAACGGCAGTGGGGAGACATAGACCTCTTTGTCGGCAAGGACCAGTACCATCCGGCCTGTGCCGTGATGCGCGATACCTTCCCAAAGGCCTTGAAGTTCGACGAGGAACTCGACCATTACAAGCATTATAACCTCATTGCGGACGGAGTGTCTATTGAGATGCACCGCGTGACGGTAGGGTGGCAGCACCCGGTGGATGAACGTCGGTACGCGCGTATGGAGGCGCGAGGGGTGCACAACACGCGCACGCTGTCCATCGGAGACGGCACATTCGAGGTGTTCGAACCGACCTTCAATGCCCTCTTCGTGTTCGTCCACGCCTGGGAGCATATGATGACCGCCGGCGCTAACCTCCGGCAGCTGTGCGACCTGGCCCTGTTGTTGCATCACCGGGCCGAGGCCATCGACCGCAAGCAACTGCGCCATGACCTGAGCGCCTTGCGCTTAATGGATGTATGGCAGTTATATATGTACCTGCTGGTGGAGCATCTGGGCTTGCCGGAAACGGAAGCGCCTTTCTTTACGCGCGGGTGTGCCGTGCGTGCGGAGCGCCTGCTCTCGGACCTGCTGGATGGCAGCCGGAAGCCGAAAGACAAAAGCACGCAGGCGCCGGCCAACCGCATTGCCCGTAAGTTCCATACCATGCAGGAACGCCTCCGGGACGCCGCGCATGTCAAGGCGTACAGTCCGGCCTACGGACGTCATCTGGTGTGGACCACCATGCTCCACGGTGCAAGGCGGTTCTTCGCGCCGGACAGGCATTGGGAGTAAGAAGGGATGGAACGGCAGATGGATACGAAGTACCTGAAATATATAGTCTTGGGGTTGAACATCGCATATTTTGCGATGATGGCCTGGTTGTTGCCGATGGGCTTTGAGGAGAACGATGATATCATGATGGCGATGATAGCCAACGGCACTTATTCCGGTACTCCGGATTTCCATTTGGTGTATATAAATGTGATTTACGGCGCGGTGCTGGCGGCGCTGTATAGCCTGACTACGGCGGTGGAGTGGTACACCGTTTCCTTTGCCGTGCTGCATATTTTGTCGATGTCCGCCATCGCCTATTGTATCCTCACAACGCCCAACCGCGCGCAGTGGGAGAAAGTAATATGGTTGGTGGTGCTCTACATCCTTTGGGCGCGCATCATCATCGCTTTGCAGTTCACGACCACCGCCGGCTTGGTCTGCCTGGCCGGATGCGTACTCTTGTTGCGCGGTAGTTGGCAGGCGCGCTGGTCCGGTGTCGCGCTGGTCGTCATCGCGGCGCTTATCCGTTTCTATGCCGCCGGTCTGGTCGGCGTGCTCATGGCGCCGATCATCCTCTATACCTACCGTCTCGAATGGCGCAGGTATATACCCTTGGCGGCGATGCTCGCGCTGGTCGTCACCTGCCGGGTGGCCAACCATGCAGTTTACGACTACGATTCCGAGTGGCGCAATTACCGCCAGTACAACCAGCTGCGTGCACGGCTCAATGACAATCCCAATGCCTATAAGATGACCTCCGGACAGTTGCCCGCAGGGGTCGATGCCATGGATTATCAGCTGCTGCTGCGTTTCATTCCCGATGCCGAGCAGATCAATCTGCCGGTGATGCGCCAGCTCAGCGTCATGGTGGGAAAGGTGCCTTTCGGCCAACGCTGGCATAACCTGCAGCGCTTGGAGAAATATGGGGTGGAGATGTGTATCCTCACTGCCCTGTTTGTGCTCATGCTACTCACCACCGGCAATAAATCCAAATACCTCTTCCTGATTTTTTATGCCCTGTTCGTCGCCGTGCTTGTGGTGCAAGTCAGCTTGGACGGATTCCTCAAGAACCGCGTCTTCCTCTGCATGCTACTCCCGTTGCTGGTCACCGATTTCATGTTACTGCCGGATACGACGGGACGCAAACGCCGATGGGGCATCGGTCTGGCGATGGCGGTGCTGAGCGGTTGGTATGCCTACCAGATTTATGAAGAGCGGATCGTGGCGGAGCATAACCGCTACGTCTGGAATCAGCTGCAGGTGCCTGTCCTGGACTACATGCCCGAAGGGGCGTACGTCACCACCATCGGCACCTCTATGATGGTCGAGGCCATGAACCCCTGGCATGTATGGCCGTACAACTACCGCAAATATATCTTGGGCTGGATGACCTTCAGTCCGCTCAATAAGGAAATAGGGCATAGCTACCGCGCGCTGCTGCGCGACGAGGTTTACGTGTTCACGGATGTCAATTATGTGCAGGAACGTACGGCCTTGCAGCGCGTGTGCGAACAGATAGACAAGCATTACGCTATCCAGACCGAAATTCATTGGCGTAGCCGTAACGGCAAGTACGCCCTGGTTAAAGTGAAGATCAAGCATTGAAGACATTAGCGATTATAGGAGCGAGTTACCTGCAGCGCCCGTTAGTGGAGAAAGCGAAAGAGTTGGGGCTGCGAACGGTTTGTTTCGCATGGCCGCAAGGAGCGGTGTGCAAGGACGTGTGCGATGTGTTCTATCCCGTTTCCATCACCGAGAAAGAGCAAATCCTGCGTATCTGCATCGATGAGAAGATTGACGGTATTTGCACCATTGGCAGCGATATTTCTGCGCCTACGGTGGCGTTCGTGGCGGAGCGGATGGGCCTGACCGCCAACAGTTACGAAGCGGCGGTGCGGGCGAACAACAAATACCTCATGCGCGAGGCGCTCACGGCCGCCGGTGTCGATTGCCCGAGCTTCCGGTGCATGAAAGTCGGCAGTCCGCTCAACCTTCCGGCTGAGGGCGAACTCGCGCTTCCGCTCATCGTCAAGCCCTCCGACCGAAGCGGCAGCCTGGGCGTCCGGAAGATTACGCGCCGGGAGGACCTGGAGCCGGCGGTCATGCAGGCGGAGCAACTCTCTCTGGCCGGAGAGGCCATGGTGGAAGAGTATATTGAGGGACGGGAGATCAGCGTCGAAATGATTTCGTGCAGGGGCACCCATTATGCCCTGCAGATAACCGACAAACAGACGACCGGAGCACCGCATTTCGTCGAACTGGCGCATCATCAGCCCTCGGACTTGCCGGCCGACATGCAGGACCGTATCTTCGCGATCACACGCCGCGCCTTGGATGCGCTCGGACTGACGGAAGGCGCGAGCCACTCGGAGTATAAGATAACCGCCGACGGACGCATCGTCGTCATGGAGATCGGCGGACGGATGGGAGGGGACTTCATCGGCAGCCATCTGGTGCGCCTCAGTACGGGCTATGATTTCGTGCAAGGAGTCATTCAGGTGGCCTTGGGCGAAACCATTCATCCGCATCCACGGGCCTTGGGGCGGAGTAGTGTGCGCTTCATGGCCCCGCAGAACGTCAGCTGCAGCGCAGAGAGAACAGGTTATATCATTTATAAGAACGATGAAATATACGCAAAGTCTGTCGGTGGTAGTGCCGATATATAATGATGAGGAGGTCATTTCCGAACTGCTCCGTCGCCTGACGGCAGTGCTGGACCGGATGACGGAGGATTATGAGATCATCCTGGTGGATGACGGCAGTCGTGACCGCTCGTGGGAGGTAATGCTCGCCGAGCGTGCGCAGCGCGAACGTCTGCGCATCGCGCATCTGAGCCGTAATTTCGGCCAGCAGAACGCCATTGCCGCCGGACTGTCCCTGACCGCCAAGGACCTGATTGTGCTCATGGACAGTGACCTGCAGGACCGGCCCGAAGACATCCCCGTCCTGGTGGATGCGCTGCTGGCGGACCCGCAGGCTACCATGGCCATCGCCCAATGGGAGGAACGCAAAGACAGTGCGCTCAAGATTGCCGTCTCGCGCCTCTTCCAGCAGGTCAGCAACCGCATTACGGATATTCACACCATGCCGCGCCTGGGTATCTTCCGCGTCATGAAAAAGAGCGTCGTGGACGAACTGCGCAATTTCCCGGAGCGCACAGCTACGGCGGTGAGCCTCCTGTATTATATCGGCAGCAAGTACGTGGCAGTACCGCTCAAGCGCGACGCCCGTTTTGCCGGTACCAGCGGCTATAACCTGCGTAAGATGCTAGCCCTCACCTTCGCCCGCATCTTCTCCTTCTCCATGTTCCCCATCCGTGTGCTGACCTATTCCGGCGCTTTGCTCTGCATCGGTAGTATGTTGGCGGCGGTGGGGCTGATCATCTATAAATTGGTGGGCAACGTGGTCACCGGTTGGACCAGTACCATGGTACTCATGCTCTTCCTCTTCGGCCTGAACTTCGCGTTCCTCGGTATCCTGGGTGAATATATCGGCCGGATATTCCTGGAGACCAAGCAACGCCCGAATTATATCATCGAACAAGTGTTATGAGTAGAAAAGTAGTCATCGTGGGCGGTACCGGCAACGGCACAGTGGTGGCGGCGGCTATCGAGCACGCACGCCGGATGGGGGCCACCGATTATGAGGTGGCGGGTTTCCTCAATGACCGCGAACCCGTGGGTAAGAGGCTCGACCTCTTTCCCGTCTTGGGGCCCTTGGCGGACGCACGGCGTCTGTTGGACGAGGGCTGTTGTTTCATCAATACCATCTTACGCATCGACGGCAACCGGGAGCGAATAGCCATGTTCGAGCAACTCGGTATTCCCGATGAGCGTCTCGCTACTTTCGTCCACCCGATGGCCTACGTGGCGCCGTCCGTGCAGCTGGGACCCGGTTGTGTCGTCATGCCCAATGTGTCTATGTCGCCGGCCACCCGCTTGGGCAAGGGATGCCTCGTCATGGCGGGCGCGATGATCGGCCACGATAATCTCATCGGTGACTTCTGTCACATTGCGGCGCAGTCCGCTGTCGGCAGTTACCTCACCGTCGGCAAGGGCGTGCACGTGGGCCTCAATGCCTGCATACGCGAGTTCCTGACCATCGGCGATTATGCTACGGTGGGCATGGGCGCCGTGCTCACGCAGGACGTAGGTGACGGAGAGATTTGGGCGGGTAATCCGGCTAAGTTCCTCCGAATGGCGGAGTAGGATTTCAAATTTCAAATGTAGGACTTGAAACTATCGATAGCTGAAATAGGAGCACTGGTGGGTATCAACCTCTTGTATGCCTGCGTGGGCATCTGCACCAAAATGGCGTCGCAGCAGGAAATGCTGTCGTGGACCTATGGGTTGTGGTTCATGGCGGCGGTGGCCGTCATCGCCCTCTATGCCCTGTTGTGGCAGCAGGTCTTGAGGCGTATCGAACTGAGCACGGCCTATATGTTCAAAGGCACGGCGCTCATCTTCACGATGCTCATTGCCGCCTTGCTTTTCGGAGAAACGATCACCGTGCCGAACATCATCGGTTCGGCCATTATAATAACAGGAATAGTTTTGTTGGCACGCGCATGATGTACGCTTGGATTGCTTTGGCGGTTGTGTTCGTCTCCGCAGGTGCGCAGATGTTACTCAAGCAGGGAGCCCGCCGGGGGTACAGACCTTGGTGGCGACAGTACCTCAACGGATGGGTCATCGGCGGCTATGCCGTCATGTTCGCCGCCATGGCGGCTAACATCTGGTGCATGCACCGGGGCTTGCAACTCAAGGAACTCAGCATCATCGAGAGCCTCAGTTATCTGTTCGTACCGGCGCTCAGTTGGTGTATCTTCAAAGAGCCGATCAACCGACGCAAAGCCCTCGCCATCGCTGTCATCATAATCGGCGTGGTCGTCTTCTTCTTATAAATGCTAAATAGTAAATGACAAAATGGTAAATGGTATTATCAATTTCAATCAGCCTCATCTGACCGGCAAGGAAGCTCATTATATGTACGAAGCCGTCTCTGCCTGCAAACTGTCCGGCAACGGCGTGTTCACCAAGCGCTGCCAGCAGTGGTTCGAACAGCGTTACGGTTTCCGGAAGTGCCTGCTGACGACCAGCGGCACGGATGCACTGGAGATGTGCGCCATGCTCTGCGACCTGCAACCCGGCGATGAAGTGATTATCCCCTCTTATACTTTTGTCAGCACCGCTCTGGCCTTCCTGCGTGAAGGGGCGAAAGTGGTGTTTGCCGACTCTATGCAGCGCAATCCTAATATCGATGCCGAACTCCTGGAGTCTCTCATCACTCCGCGTACACGGGTCATCGTACCCGTCCATTACGCCGGCGTGGCATGTGACATGGAAGCCATCATGGCCCTAGCCGCGAAGTACAACCTCATCGTCGTCGAGGATGCCGCCCAAGCCATTGACAGCTATTTTACGCCAAATCATAAATCTCAAATCATAAATCAAAAATTGCCCCTAGGCTCCATCGGCCACCTATCCGCTTTTTCTTTCCATGAGACGAAGAATATTACCGCCGGAGGCGAAGGTGGACTGCTGGTGGTAAACGACGAGCGCTTTGTACGCCGCGCGGAGATCATCTGGGAAAAAGGCACTAACCGCGCGGAGTTCTTCCGCGGTGAGGTCAATAAATACGGATGGGTGGATATGGGTTCGTCCTTCCTGCCTGCCGAAGTGAACGCCGCCTTCCTCTGGGCGCAGATCGAGAACTTGGATGACATACAGTCCAAGCGCAAAGCCCTTTGGGATTGTTATTATACAAATCTATCCCCCATCTTTGAACGGTTTGCCCCTTATGGGGAAAACCCACGGAAAGGGGCTCTCCCTGACATCCCTGACTACGCCACCAACAACGCGCACATGTTCTACCTCGTACTGCCCTCGCTGGAAGCGCGGACGGCTTTGATTGCCTATCTGCGCGAACATGGTATCCAGGCGGTCTTCCATTATCTGAGCCTGCATAGTTCGGAGTACTACCGGTCCAGACATGACGGACGGGACTTGCCGCAGTGTGACCGATATGCGGACTGTCTGGTGCGTCTGCCGTTGTACTATGACTTGCAGATCGAACAAGTGGAATATATATGCGAAACCATCGCTACATATTATCAATAGGCCTGCTGGTACTGGCTTTGGCGTGGACCTTGTGGTTTGTGTTCGCCGGTTTCGGCAACCAGCAGGACCCGCTATATTGGCTGTATAAGTACGAGCATCTGGAAGGCGGCTGGATGGCTGCCGGCACACTGCTGGTCGGTGGTGCGGTCGTGCGGCTCTTCGGCGCATCACTGCTGCCGCTCAGGCTGTTCGGATGGCTCTGTACGGTGACCGCTATAGCACTGCCTTACTGCTGTCTGCTGGAGAAGGAGCAGCGCCGCAATAACCTCCATTGGCTCGCCTTGGCCTATGTGCTCATGGGCTACGGTGCGTTCCAGGAGTTCAGTCCCGGCACCCTCTCCGTCCTCCTCCTCTCCGCCATCTGGGTAAGTGTATCTAAATCACAAATCATAAATCATAAATCAGAAATCATAAATTTGAAATCACAAATCCTCTCCGCCATTCTCTTGGGGATGGCGGTGACGGTTCGTTTCCCGAATATCCTCGTGCTGCTTGTCCTGCTGCCCTTGTGGCGCAAACGCAGTCTGTGGCTGCTGCCGGTGGCTGCGGCTTCGGCCGGCATCGTGTATCTGCTGGGCTATTTCTTCATCACGCCGGCTTTGACCGATGCCGCCATGAGCAGCCATGAGTGGCTCGACATGCTCTCTAAACTATGGACGAACGGCGGCAAACTTACGGGCTTCCTCCTCATATCCCTCTCCGTCCTCGCCTTGGGTCAAATCCTAAATCATAAATCACAAATCCTAAATCATAAATTTGAAATCATAAATTTGAAATCAGAAATCCTCGGCTTGGCCGTAGGATTTCTGCTGGCTTATTTCATCGCTTATGCCACCAAGCCGATGCAGTGGTACAACACCGACCTAACCTATCTCATCTCCGCCTTCTGTCTGGTTCTTGCGCTGGCAAGTACTAAATCTAAAATCACAAATAATAAATTTGAAATTATAAATCATAAATTTGAAATATTATCTGGAGCAATGATTCTAATCATTGCGACCCTCGGTACCGACACCGCCTGGCTCAAACTGTTCCCGGCCGTGCTCTGCCTCCTGCCGGTCGCTGCGGCGCACTACGCACCGGACTTCCGGCGTTACCTCTTCGCGGTGATGGCCGTGATGAGCCTCTTCGTCGCCGTCCGAATGGCGACCAACAGCGTCGGCGGTTCCAACCTCACGCAGGCAACCACCGTAGCTACCGTCGCGCCCTACCAAGGCATCGCCGTCCGCGAACGCGAGGAGCAGTGGCTCCACCAAATCCAAACGGACCTGAATGAACCGATGCTCAATGTGTTGGCGGTCGGCCAGCGCATGCATCTGGTGCGGGCGGTCACCGGCTGCAGGGCAGGGGAGTTCAATGAGTTCTGGTCGAACATATACGACTCCGTCTATACGGATAAATACCGTCCGCTTATCCGAGCAGAACACCCGGTCGTCGTCTGCACCTTCTCGCCGCAGTTCAAAACCAAACCGGCCTACACAGAC
>Ga0265298_10008682_pt1 | contig 12183 bp, 8 predicted proteins | sample AusTroGonzalo_MG_3_FD_193486 | JGI IMG/M metagenome (GOLD analysis project Ga0265298, IMG submission 193486) | Bovine rumen microbial communities from tropical cattle in Woodstock, Queensland, Australia - Gonzalo_01 | ecosystem: Host-associated > Mammals > Digestive system > Stomach > Rumen ...
GATGAAGGAGAAGGCCGTCTGCTTCATTTCCGAAAATCTGGTCATCCTACTACCCAAGTCGCAGATTGTCAACAACATGCACGAAGCCTACAAGCGCATCGAATTCAACGACTACGGCTACGGCACATTCATCAGCGGCCCCTCCAAGACGGCCGACATTGCACAGGTATTGGTGATGGGTGCCCAGGCAGCACGCAGCGTCACCATCCTTCTTCTGCCTGAGTAAGCAATAATGAAAAAAGTGCTTATCATCATAAGCGTATTACTGCTGACAGTTTTACCTATGGCTGCCAGCCAGCAGTTTGAGACCACTGTTGTTGATATACAAACCAGCGAGCCCCTACCTTTTGCCAGCGTATATATTAATAAGGTGTCGTCGACTATTACGAACGCCGAGGGCACCTTTTCCATAAAGTGCGACTCTACAGACGTTCTCCGCATCAGTTACGTGGGCTATAAGCCACTGACCATTCAGGCCAACCAAATAGGCAGCCACATAGGCCTGCAACCCATGGAAAACCTTCTAAATGAGGTAACAGTCATACCCATTGATTTGAAGAACCTTATCCGCAAGACAACCAGAGAAACCCGCCGCCAACTACAGAAATACGAAAAACGAAAATCCAATTTCTTCTACCGCCAAATATCGTTCGCCGATAGCACCTGCTTTGAACTGATGGAGGCATTTCTGCAGGCCAGACCAGCCGTCTACCTGCGCAACCTGTCTCTATTGAAAGGACGCTTTGCCGGCATACAGCCCGATAGTCTGCACCAATACTCATTTTGGACAAACTTCTTTACAGTTTCTGAGCTGCCCATGCTGACACGATCCGACTATCAGTACAATACAGATGCCAAGCCCCTTACACGCAACTATAAAGATTTTTACGACCTGGACTACGACCTTCTGGGCGACAGCACTGACAGGCTTGTAGTCGTCCATTTCATTCCAAAGGAAACTGTAAAGACTCCTGTCCTTGCTGTGACGCTATACATTGACGAGAATACTTACCGTCTGCGTAAAATGGAGGGAGAGATACGCAACGTCGTTGTCTACCACAGAGACTTCTGGATTGACAAGGACGATCCCAAGAAGGAAATCAAGAAGGTGTTGTCATTCAAAACGGCCTCCTTCAACTTAACAGTCAACATGACTGAGGAACGCGGGTTCCTTGAGGTGCAGTCTGTTTATATCGATGAGCACTACGATCGGTTTGACAAGCCGATGGTCACCCGCTCCATACTTTTCAACGTAGGTGACTATGGGTCTGACATGGGTTCGCCAATCGCGTCTGACGAAGACCTGCACGACTATATACGTGAGCAAGGCTACGACCCTCAATTCTGGCACGATAATGAAATCATCCTACGCACGCCCATTGAGCAGAAGGTTATGGAGCTTTTCGAGCATCAGAACCTATTTGGAGTCTTCTAATAACCATTTTCGCACCAATATTTGGCAGATAAAGAAATAATTAGTACCTTTGTCAGCCAATCAAACATACAAAGTGATTATGAAGAAATTATTCATGACAGCGATGATGCTCGCTGCAAGTGTAGGGCTGATGAATGCCCAGACAGTTCAAAGGCAAATAGTGGAAGAAGGTGGTACTGGACCGTTCAAGTCGGAAGTGGTGGGTGATGCCTCCTGCACAGGCTTTACGGTTTATCGCCCTCAAAACCTGAAGGAAGTGGTGGCCAAACAGGGCGCCCTGCCCGTAATTGTCTATGCCAACGGAGCCTGCTTCAACAACAATGTGGAGATGCGCCTGCTGTTGAGCGAAGTAGCCTCCTACGGCTATGTGGCAGCTGCTATCGGTCCGTACGACGAGGAGGATGTGATGGCACAGTGGAGAGGAGTGCTGAAGTCGGCTTATCCTGAAACCAAGGGTGAGGTCATCATGGCTAATGGTGAAAAGATTCTACCCATGACTGCCGAAGAACGCAAGGCTCAAGAAGAGCAGCAGGCCAAGCAGCGCGAAGAGGCTGCCAAAAAAGCCAAGAAATCCAAGAAGCAACAGTCTGAACCGCCTTTCAGAACCTATCCCAAAATGTTGTTAGAGGTACTTAGTTGGCTGACTGACCAGAATGCCACAGCAGGCTCAGAATACTACCATTGCCTGGATCTCGACCATGTAGCAGCTATGGGCCAGTCTTGTGGTGGGGCACAAGTGTTGGGGGTATCCCACGATCCCCGCATCAAGACTTGTGTCATGCTGAATTCTGGAATTGGCGACATGGAGATGATGGGTACTACCAAGGACAATCTGAAGAACCTACACCAGCCCATGTTCTATATGATAGGCGGTCCTGGTGACATTGCCTACGCCAATGCACAGAAAGACTATGAGCGCATAGCTGACAACATCCCTGTGGTAATGTTGAACTCCAAGGACGGCCATAGCGGTACCTATTACGAGAAACATGGTGGCAACTATGCCAAGGCTGTGGTCAAATGGCTCGACTGGCAGCTAAAAGGCCAGATAGGTCAATCTGCTCTTTTCCTTGACGACGAATACCTAAAATTGAAATTTCCTGAATGGCAAGGCGTTCGTAAGAACTTTTAAGATGCGGTGAAGCGGCTCTTGTTAGCAATATAACAAATTTACTTAGTTGTTCTTTAGCAACAAATCTATCTCGTCGAACTGATGACCTAAATTGAGGTTAAGATAAATGCGATAGAGAGCGGGGCCCCACTTTTGTTTCTGGTCAGGAGCAAGCTGGCGATAACGCTCCATGTAGGGTCTGGCGTGCTGATAAGTGGCCTTGAGCTGCTTTTTCTGACGCAAAGGATGCAGCTGCAATGCCTTGTTGAGATAGGCAGTACCAGCAATGTAATAAGGATCGGGAACGGTATCACAGACGGCGATGAGAGAGTCGCTCATAGCGATGGTCTCATCATAACGTTCGAGATTAAAAAGCACGGTTGACTTTGCATAGCAGAAGAGGTTGCTGGAGGGGGCAACAGCTAATGCGCTATCGACTACGCTGAGTGCATCCTGATACTGCCGATGCTGGGTGTGGTAGTCCATAAGCCGTGGGAAGAAATAGGCATTGAGGGGATAGAGACGAAACCCCCAGCGCAGGGTCTCAACATAGAGAGAATCGTCTTTGAGCCAACGGCGGGCTTCAGACATATATTGGAGAGTGAACTCGCGCTTAGTGGTATCTCGTAGGGCGAGATAGCGGTGACGGAGCGTAAGTACAGGGTCGTTCATGCGGTAGCCTGTATAAGTAGCCCAATAGGCCGCTTCTGGCATTCGAGTATCAATGCTGTCGAGACGGTAGTTGGAGAACAGAGGCTGTCGTGCGCAGTCCATGTAGGCCTCACAGAACTCAAAGGCTCGTTTAAAATCGCCTTTATGGACGTAGTAGATACAGGCATTGAACAGGTTGGGACGGTATTTGATAAGCTGTTCTGCATTTTCACGCCGATAGTCAAGGCTGACGCGTCCTTTACGGTCAGGACGCATGTCGAGGGAATCAAGTGTCTCGCCGACAGAGAAAAGACGACGGGTAAGTTCAAAGAACTGAGCTGTATCCTGGCGCTGCTTCATATAAAGTTTCTCGTTGACAGCCTGGTACTGCAGCAGCACCGACTGGAACCAGATGGCATAGATGCGCTTATCCTCCCGATTAGCCGAGTCCTTCAACAAGCCCTTCATGAGGTTTTCGGCCTGTTCCACACCCCGCCGGCTCTTGAGGATGTCACGTGCCTGACTGATTTGCTTCTTCTGACCTGCTACAGGCAGAACAGCAGTTATAAGGAATGAGAGCACAAGGAATGAGAAATTTGGCTGCGCCTTGATATAGCGCAGCCAAATTCGTGTATAGATAATCCTTACAACTCTCATATCCATAAGATTACTGTCCAAGCAGCTTCTCAAGCTCGCTAGCCTTCTCGTTGTCGCCAAGCGAGTAGTACATCTGATAAAGAGCATAAGCCCAGTTGACCTGTGAACGGTCGGGGTCGAGCTCACGAACCTTTTCCAGATAGGTCTTGGCATCAGTAAGGATGGCCTTGATCTTGTTAGCGTTCTCAACAGTCAGCTTACCTGTCTTCTTGTCAGCGAGCTGGTCCTTCAACTCAATAGCCTTACTGTTAAGGCTGACACCTGCCTGATAAGCAGCAGCAATGTAGGTAGGATCAAGTTCAAAAGCCTTCTTATAGCACTCTACAGCCTCATCGAACTTGCCTGAAAGACGAAGAGCCTCACCTTTGTAGGTATAACCAAACTTATCATCCGGATTCTTGGCAATCTCACCCTCTGCCCACTGCAACAGTTCAGCGTTGCTACCCGACTGCAGATAGTAGTCACCAATCCATGCTGAGTAGCGGTTGTCATCGGGGAACTTGGCGCTAGCTTCCTTCAGCATATTGATATACTCAAGTGTATCCTGCTTAGACTTCATAGTCTCCTTCTTTGAGAAGACAAGAATTTCGGTAGCATCTTTTGCCTTAGATTCGTCCTGAGCAGCTATCTGAGCGTACTTGATGACATTCTCGTAGTCTTTCTCCTGATAAGCTGCGAGACTGGCAAAATAGGCCACCTCATGCTTGTACTGGTCCTGTGACATGTCCATTCCGGTAAACAGGGGAGACTCACCACTATCTACATAGATAGCAAAAGCCTTGAAGGCGCCTTTATAGTCCTTCTGATTGTACAGATACTGACCAGCATTGATGGTCTGAAGACGTCCATTCTGGTAAATCTTCTGGTTTTCGCCACGATACTTCAGCTTAACCTTGCCCTTTTCGTTGGGCTTGCTGTCAAACTCGTCGCACTTCATGGCAGCCTCGAGAGCAGCAATAGCGGCAGCATTCATGGCAGCCTCGTCGACAGGCTCGTTCGACTGCTTCACCTGATTTTCAATCTTCTTGGCCTGAATGTCAGAGAATTTCTTATACTGGGCAGCACTCAGCAAGTTCCAGGCAGCAGCCTTGTCCTCGTCAGTACCAGCTGTCAAAGCTGGCTGAACAGCCTGGATAGCTTCATCGACACTTCCTTTGTCAAAGAGTTTCTTAGCGTTCTTAAACGCTTCGTCCTGTGCAGAGACAGTCATCGTAACAGCGGCCATCATGGCCAATAACATTACTTTTTTCATAAGCTTGATATTACTTGGTTAAACATTTATTCTTTGTTCTCGTTGTTTTCAGAAAAATCGAGTATCTCGGTCGTATCGGAAGTCTCTTGATTATCTGTGATTTCCTCGTCAACAATCTCGGCCTCTTCGATATCCTCGTCTTGATTCGACATCACCTTGCAGACACTGGCAATGGTGTCGTTCTTCTTGGTGAGGTTGATGAGTCGGACACCCTGGGTGGCACGACCCATCACACGGACATCGGCTACCTTCAGGCGGATAAGAATACCGCTCTTATTGATAATCATAAGGTCGTTCTCATCGGTCACCACCTTGATGGCTACCAGACGGCCCGTCTTCTCGGTGATGGCGAGCGTCTTCACACCCTTGGCACCACGGGCGGTCTTGCGGTAGTCCTCTACCTCGGAGCGCTTGCCGTAGCCGTTCTCAGAAACAACCATAATGGTCTCAGTCTGCGGGTCGTTAACGCAAACCATGCCGACTACCTCGTCGTCGCCACCATCGAGGCGCATGCCGATGACACCCGTTGAGACGCGACCCATCGTGCGGACGTCGTTCTCGTCGAAGCGGACGGCGCGGCCGTTGCGGTTGGCCAGCAGAATCTCGTTGCTACCGTTGGTCAGACGAACACCTACCACCTCGTCACCCTCGTTGATGTTGATGGCGCGAACACCTGCAGCACGAACGTTCTTATACTGGTCGAGGCAGGTCTTCTTGATAATACCCTGCTTAGTGGCAAACATCACGAAGTGCGACTTCAGGAACTCTTCGTCGCCGAAGTTCTTGATGCGCAGTACAGCATTGATAGCATCATCGGGTTCGATGTTAAGCATATTCTGGATGGCACGACCCTTTGAAGCTTTGTCACCCTCGGGAATCTCATAGCACTTCTGCCAGTAGCAGCGTCCCTTCTTGGTGAAGAAGAGCAGCGTGTTGTGCATTGTGGCAGGATAAATGTACTCAGTAAAATCGTTGTCACGATGACGAGCAGCCTTAGCTCCCACGCCGCCACGTCCCTGCTCATGGAACTCGGTCAGTGGCGTACGCTTGATATAACCCATATGCGAGATGGTGATAACTACGGGATCATCGGGATAGAAGTCCTCTGCGTTGAACTCATGGTCGAAGGGGATAATCTCCGTACGACGCTCGTCACCATACTTCTCCTTCACCTCCAGCAGGTCCTGCTTCATCACCTCCTTGCAGCGCTCGGGATTGTCGAGGATTTCCTGCAAATCAGCTATCAGTTTCATCAAGTCGTCATATTCCTGATGCAGCTGTTCGACGCGCAGACCTGTGAGCTGTGCCAGACGCATATCAACAATAGCCTTCGATTGCAGCTCATCCAATTCGAAGCGAGCTTCAAGGTTACGCTGGGCATCGGTCGGAGTCTTACTATTCCTTATAATATGTACAACTTCGTCAATGTTGTTGACGGCGATAATCAATCCCTCAAGAATGTGAGCACGTTCCTGTGCCTTACGCAGGTCATACTTGGTGCGACGGATAGTTACGTCATGGCGATGTTCAACGAAATACTTGACACATTCTTTTAGGTTCAATAGACGAGGACGACCTTTTACAAGAGCAATGTTATTCACTGAGAATGAGCTCTGTAAGGCTGTCATCTTAAACAGTTTATTAAGCAACACGTTAGCATTTGCATCACGCTTGCAATCAACCACGATACGCATTCCCTGACGGCCAGACTCATCGTTGACGTTGGCAACGCCCTCTATCTTATGCTGATTGGCCAGTTCTGCAATATAAGCCACGAGGTCGGCCTTATTTACGCCATAGGGAATCTCGGTGACCACAATCTTATCGTGGGTCTCGCCGCTCTCAATCTCAGCCTTAGCACGCATTACGATACGTCCGCGACCAGTCTCATAGGCATCGCGAACACCCTGCAAACCATAGATATAGGCACCTGTAGGGAAGTCAGGACCAGGAATATATTCCATCAGTCCATCAGTATCGATGTCGGGGTTGTCGATGTAGGCACAACAGCCGTCGATGACCTCGCCAAGATTGTGGGTCGGCATGTTGGTAGCCATACCAACGGCAATACCGTTACCACCATTTACCAATAGGTTGGGGACCTTAGTAGGCATCACCGTAGGCTCCACCAGCGAGTCGTCGAAGTTATTCTGCATGTCGACAGTTTCCTTCTCCAGGTCGTCCATGATGTGTTCACCCATCTTCGATAGGCGGCACTCTGTGTAACGCATGGCGGCAGGTGAGTCACCATCAACCGAACCGAAGTTACCCTGACCATCAACCAACGTGTAGCGCATGTTCCAGTCCTGAGCCATACGAACAAGGGCTCCATAGACCGAAGAGTCACCGTGGGGATGGTACTTACCTAATACCTCACCTACTACGCGCGCGCATTTTTTATAAGGTTGTGTGGAAACGTTGTTAATGTTCATCATACCATAAAGGATGCGGCGATGAACAGGCTTGAAGCCGTCACGAACATCAGGGAGGGCACGAGCCACAATCACCGACATCGAATAGTCGATGTAGGAAGACTTCATTTCCTCCTCAATGTTGATTTTAAGAATTCTGTCGTTGTCAAATGTTTGATCCATCTTTTATATTTTCGATTTATTATTTTCTGTTTCTACTATTACTTTTGATGCAAATTTCGCGTTTAAGGCCATTTTTAAGCCCGCTGACACGTTTTTATCTTTGCAAAGGTACGAAGAAAAAACCGAATAGCCATCATTCTTTAAATAATTTTATGCTTAATAATTAATGATTAATGATAAAAAAATGTGGATGGCGCAGGACGCTGCCATCCACTACTATATTGATAAGGTGGTCTGCAATTGCAGATAAAAAAGTCTTATCGGGGGCAAATTTAGTGTTTTCTATGATAAAATGCAAACTTTTTGAAAAGAAAATTCAAATTTTAACATTGTGTGCGCTTACATAAGTCCTAAAATGCCCAAAAGCATTTTTTTTAGAAAAAAAAGGCCAAAAAGTTTGGCGATTCAAGGAAAATGCGTAACTTTGCACTCAGAAAATAGAAACAAGAACAAAATAATGACAATGACTACAAATTTCTGGTGGTGGCGCAACTCAAGATTCGGACAATCGTGAGAAGATAGCCATATACCTATATAAAGATATAAAGAGGCCTGTCGTTCTTGCGATGGGCCTCTTACTTTTAAGAACAACCACATAAAAATTTAAAATATGAGCAAATATCAAGTAAACGAAAAAGGTTATTATGGAGAATTTGGTGGTGCATACGTACCAGAGATTCTCTACAAGTGTGTACGTGACCTGCAAGAGGCTTATCTACCCATTATTGAAAGCGACGAGTTCAAACAGGAGTACCATGCGTTATTAAAAGACTATGTGGGACGTCCCAGTCCGCTGTATTTCGCCAAAAGGATGAGCGATCTGTATGGATGCCAACTGTACCTGAAACGTGAGGATCTTAACCATACAGGAGCCCACAAAATCAACAATACTATTGGACAGATACTATTGGCAAAGAAAATGGGAAAGACACGCATCATTGCTGAGACAGGAGCAGGACAGCATGGTGTAGCAACAGCAACTGTATGTGCATTAATGAACATGAAGTGTGAGGTGTTCATGGGTGCAACCGATGTAGAGCGCCAGCACACCAACGTAGAGCGTATGAAGATGCTGGGTGCCGAGGTACATCCCGTCCGCACAGGCAACATGACGTTGAGCGATGCCTGTTCGGAGGCCATCCGCGACTGGTGCTGCCACCCCAGTGACACTTTCTATATCGTTGGCTCTACAATGGGGCCCCACCCCTACCCCGACCTCGTGGCCCGTATGCAGAGCGTTATCTCGGAAGAAATCAAATGGCAACTACAGGAAAAGATCGGCCGCGACTATCCCGACTACCTCATTGCCTGCATCGGAGGCGGCTCGAATGCTGCAGGCACTATCTTCCACTACATGGACGACGAACGCGTGAAGATTGTGCTTGCCGAGGCTGGCGGTCATGGCTGGGACACCGACTATACAGCAGCCACCATCCACCGTGGTACCGTAGGTATCTTACATGGTGCTAAGATGTTGGTGATGCAGGATGAGGACGGCCAAATACAGGAGGCCTTTACCATCTCGGCAGGTCTTGACTACCCCGGTGTTGGCCCCATGCATTGTAACATGGCCAAGCAAGGACGTACGCAGGTGCTGAGCATCAACGACGACGAGGCCATCTACGGCGGCTACGAACTGACACGCATGGAGGGTATCATCCCTGCTATTGAAAGTGCCCACGCCATCGCCGCGCTGAAGAAGATGACGTTCAAGAAAGACGACGTGGTGGTGCTGACCGTCAGTGGTCGAGGCGACAAGGATGTCGAGACTTATTTGAGAAACAAACAAATGGCGAAAGAATATGGAAACTTTTAAATATACAACGACAAGCAAAACAATATTAGCTGATCTCTACACACCAGTTGGCGTTTATATGCGACTGAGAGACATCTACCCGCAGAGTGCGCTGATGGAGTGTGCCGACTATCACGATGCTGCCAGTTCGCGGTCATTCATTGGTATTCATCCTATGGCCAGCGTAGCCATAGGTCACGGTGTAGCAACCATCACCTTCCCCGACGGGAGCAGGGAAGAACACGAGGTGAACAAGAATTACCGTTCAGACAACGCCATCCACGCCCTGATAGATCAGATTCAGGTGACGGGCGAAGATGCTAACATCTGCGGACTCTTCGGTTATACCTCTTTCAATGCCGTACGCTATTTTGAGGACATTGCCGTAAAGGACGAGACGCAGGCCAAGAACGACGCCCCCGACGTGCTATATATATTATATAAGGTGGTGATAGAATTCGACCATCATAATAATATGCTGAAGGTAGTAACGTTGGGTGACACCGCTGAAATCGACACTATTATCAAGGCGATGAACAAGTCGAGCGTACAGGCTTACGATTTCCACCCCGTGAGCGATGTCAGAAGTACGCTGACCGACGACGAGCACAGAGCCAACATTCGCAAGGGCATTCAGCATTGCTTACGCGGCGATGTGTTCCAGATTGTGTTAAGCCGCAGGTTTATCCAGAAATTCGAGGGCGACGACTTTAAGCTCTATCGTGCCCTGCGCAGCATCAACCCCAGCCCCTACCTTTTCTACTTTGACTTCGGCGGTTTCCGCATCTTCGGCTCTTCGCCTGAGACGCATTGTAGGATTGAGGGACGCAAGGCTTATATCGACCCCATTGCCGGAACGACGAAGCGTACGGGCGATGCAGAGGCCGACCGTCAGGGTGCAGAATTCCTGAGGAACGACCCGAAGGAAAACGCCGAGCACGTGATGCTCGTCGACCTGGCCCGTAACGACCTGAGCCGTAACTGCCACAACGTGAAGGTTGACTACTACAAGGACATCCAGTACTACTCGCACGTCATCCATCTTGTTTCTCGCGTTAGCGGTGAACTCGACAATGGTGCAGACCCCATCAAGGCTTTTATCGATACCTTCCCAGCCGGTACTCTGAGCGGAGCGCCGAAAGTCCGTGCCATGCAGCTCATCTCAGAGTATGAGCCCCATAACCGCGGTGCCTACGGCGGTTGTATCGGTATCATCGGACTGGACGGCTCGCTGAACCAGGCCATCACCATCCGCACCTTCGTCTCGCGTAACGGCGAACTGTGGTTCCAGGCTGGCGGCGGCATTGTGGCCAAGAGCGATGTGGAGTATGAATTACAGGAAGTAAACAACAAACTGGGAGCATTAAGAAAGGCCATTGAAAAGGCAGAGATGCTTTAGTCAGAAAAACAAAAGAACAGCATTATGAGAATCGTAATAATAGATAACTATGACTCGTTCACCTATAATCTGAGTCATCTCATCAAGTCGCTCGGCGCCGAAGTCGACGTCGTACGCAACGACCAGTTCCAGTTGGCCGACCTTGAATCCTACAGCAAGATTGTCCTGTCGCCAGGTCCGGGCATCCCTTCAGAAGCAGGATTGTTGCTTGACGTCATCCGTACCTATGCTGGCAAGAAGCCCATTCTTGGTGTCTGCCTTGGTCATCAGGCCATTGGCGAAGTGTTTGGCGGACAGCTGGAGAACCTCTCCGAAGTATTCCACGGCGTAGCCACTCCCTGCCATATTGTGGTCGACGACCCCATCTTCAGCGGCATAGACCGCGACATCACCGTAGGCCGTTACCACTCATGGGTAGTTTCGAACGAGAACCTTCCCGCCAGCCTTGAGGTGACTGCCGTCAGCGACGAGGGACAGATTATGGCCCTGCGTCACCGTGAGCTGAACATCCGCGGCATCCAGTTCCACCCCGAAAGCGTGCTGACGCCCGACGGCAGGAAGATGTTGCAGAATTGGATGTTTTTATAACGAATCGGAATAACGGAATATCGAAATACAGAAATAACAACAAAAAAAATGGAACAGACAATGAAAGGCTACCTCTTCCGCCTATTAAATCATGAAGAGCTCTCCCGCGAGGAGATGAAAACCATCTTGATTGGTATTACACAGAGTGAATATCCCAACGAGCAGATTACTGCCTTGCTGACTTGTTTACAGATGCGCGGTGTGACCGTTGACGAACTGCTTGGCTTCCGCGACGGCATTCTGGAAACCGGTGTACCAGCCATCTTAGAGGCCGATCGCTATATCGATGTTGTGGGAACGGGTGGCGACCGCAAGAATACCTTTAACATTTCAACTACAGCTTGTTTCGTTATTGCCGGAGCAGGCTATAAGGTAGCCAAGCATGGCAACTATGCTGCTACCAGCGTCAGCGGTGCTTCGAACGTGATTGCCCACCACGGCATCAAGTTTACCGACGACATTGACAAGCTGAACCGCTCACTCAACGAGGCCGGCATCGTGTATCTCCACGCACAACTCTTTGCCAGAGCGATGAAGTTCGTTGGACCTATCCGCAAAGCACTGCCTTTCCCCACGATTTTCAATCTGCTTGGTCCCATCGTCAACCCCTCACGTCCCAAGTGTCAACTGCTCGGTGTGGCCAATCTCGACCAAATGCGCCTCTATCATCAGGTGTATCAGAAACTCGGCATCGACTACGG
>Ga0265298_10008683_pt1 | contig 12183 bp, 9 predicted proteins | sample AusTroGonzalo_MG_3_FD_193486 | JGI IMG/M metagenome (GOLD analysis project Ga0265298, IMG submission 193486) | Bovine rumen microbial communities from tropical cattle in Woodstock, Queensland, Australia - Gonzalo_01 | ecosystem: Host-associated > Mammals > Digestive system > Stomach > Rumen ...
GCTAGTTGTGGAACCGGGCGTGCTGCTGTTTGACGAACCGCTGAGCAACCTGGACGCGAAACTGCGCGTGCAGATGCGCACGGAAATCCGCAGGATCCAGCAGGCGCTCGGTATCACGGCAATCTACGTGACCCATGACCAGAGCGAGGCTATGGCCATATCCGACAATATCATCCTGATGAAGGGCGGCGTGATTGCCCAGATGGGTTCACCGACGGAGATCTATTATCATCCGAACAGCGAATTTGTCGCCGACTTTATCGGGGAATGCAATTTCCTGCCGTGCAGTATCAAGGGCAGGGAAGGCGCTGATGTGGTTGCCGACGTATACGGGCATCCGGTCAGGGTGCGTTCCGAGCGCGACAGCGCAGGCGCGAACGCGGAAATCGTGCTTCGTCCGGAAGCCATTGAGATCTCAGACAACGGCCTGCTGCCCTGCAAGGTGGAACTGAGTTGCTTTATGGGATCGTACCAGAACTATCATGTCAGGGTGGGAGACACGGTAGTCAAGATCGCTGATAACTGCCCGATCGGCAGGAAGACCTTCCGCGTCGGCGACGACGCTTATATCTCCTTCCGCAGTGAGTGCGCCCATCTGCTGGAAACCTGATACCAGACAGAATGGAAAAAAAGGAGGGCCGGCATCTGCGCCGGCCCTGTTTTTATTCCAGTCAGCCGATGTTTCTGACAACACCGACGGAGATATACTGATCGAGTACGGCCCTGAAATCCGAACCGTCCTCGCAGCTGTCGTCCGGGACAACATCCGCCGAAAGGCGAATGCCGTTTCCCGCGGCTCCTTCCTGCGGCGTGTATCGGGCAATGTGCATGGAACCGGAAGATACGGTACGGCCGGTCAGGATACCCCGGCAGGAACCGAGCGGGAAGTTTACATTGAGGATTGTATCCCTCTCGATACATGTCTCCAGAAGATCGGGAAGGACACGGGAAAGATAGCGGTCTGTTACGGAATGATCCGGATGGTAAGGCTCTGAAAAAGCAATGGCGGGAATCCCTTCATGAGCCGCTTCCAGCGCGGCTCCGACCGTGGCGGAATACTGGATATCGGAGGCAATATTCCAGCCGTAATTGATGCCGGACAGGACAAGATCCGGCTTGTATGGCAGCAGATAAGCCAAAGCGATCCGGACGCAGTCTGAAGGTGTGCCGCTGCAGGACCAGGCGGTGACGCCGGAGACCGGAAAATCATGCGGATACAGATCGATCGGCTCGCGGATGGTGATGCTGTGTGAAAGTGCGCTGCACTCCTTTTCAGGCGCGACCACAACCACTTCGCCGAAGACGCGGGCAGACTCCGCCAAGCGAATAATGCCGGAGGCAAGGATCCCGTCATCATTGGTAATCAGAATTCTCTTCATACAGTCGCCCCTTTATCTGCTCAGGGCAGAACGGTCAGCGGATGGGTCGGCGGAATATCCACAGGGTCATGGGTTTCCAGATACCTGAGGATCAGCTCGCTGATATCCGTCTGGATATCGCGGACTACAGGACAGGAAAGATGTAAAAAAATCCGGCGGCAGGGTTTTAAACCGAATCCCGTTCAATCAGGCGGGAAGGAAGCAGTACGCGTTTGGGCAGGGTCGTATCTCCGCGCACGCGGGCGGCAATGATCCGTGCGGCGGTGATCCCCATTTCCACCGCGGGTACGTCAATCGTGGTCAGCGGAGGATTCGCGTACTGGCTCATTTCAATATTGCTCATGCCAATCACTGCGACCTGCCCGGGAACACGGACGCCAAGCTGATAAAGCTCTCGAAGGGCTGCCATTGCCATCAGGTCACTGCCGGCATAAAAAGCGGTGGGAAGAGTATACTCCCGGTATGTCTTTTCAATCAGCGACATACACTTCCGATCGTCCCAGGAGCAGTTCAGCACCCATTCGGGACGGACTTCCAGACCAAGGTCCGCCATCGTTTCAAGATAACTGCGGAAGCGGCGGGAACGCTTCATCGGCAGGTTGCCGACGCTGCCGCCGATGTACCCGATCTGGCGATGACCTTTCTGATAAAGGTATTCCACAGCCATTTTGCTGACCCGAAGATGGTCATATTCCACATTGTCAATCGGCATATGTCCCGTATCGATTCCCACAATATGAGGGATCAGGGTGTGAAGCTGATTGAAAAGCGGTTCGGACAGGGGCCGCATCATAATGAGCCCCGAAAGGCCGGCGCCGAGAAGGCGGTTCAGGACGGATGAATCTTCCAGTTCCTGTTCCGTCTGTATTACGGAGACGCTGCCTCCCAGAAGGGAAAGCTCACTCTCGATTCCACCCAGAATGGAAAGATAATACGGATCGCTGTATTTTCCTTTTGTGGTGGCCAGCAGGACGCCGACGGAAAAAGCGGCGTTTTCCATAGGGTTCTTTACGTGGGAATGCTTTTTAACCAGAGGCTTATAATCCAGCTCCGTGACAGCGCGAAGAACCCGCTGCCTTGTTTCGTCTGTAGTCTTATAGAGCGGATCGTTATTGAGAATGCGGGAGACAGTGGCAGGAGATACCCCGGCCCGGCGGGCTACATCACGAATATTGGCCATGGAAGTTCCTCCTCTGTTATTTCGGCATATATCTGTATTCACAATGTATATTATATGAAATTACAGGTGGTGTCAATATGTTTATGAAACAAAATGCAGAGTGTTTCATATTTGTTAAATAGTCAAAAAAATATGATGCATACGGAAAACACTGTTGACAGTATCTGAAACATATGATACAGTTTAGTAAACAAACAAGAAAGTTACATCGGAGATGAATCATATGAAGTTCATTTTGATCGGCGCAGGGCAGCGGGGGATGATCTACGCAAAATACGCCTGGGAAAAGGGTCATGAGATTGCTGCGGTCGCAGAGCAGGATGAGACAAGGAGAAACATCGCCGGTGAGATGTTCGGAATCCCGGAAGAATATCGTTTCACGACGGGAAAAGAACTGCTGGCCAGACCGAAAATGGCGGATGCGGCCATCATCGCCACAATGGACCGGGATCACTATCAGGAGGCGATTCCGGCCATGGAACGCGGTTATCATCTGCTTCTGGAAAAGCCGATCTCGCCCGACCCGGCTGAAACACTGTCCATCGAGGAAACAGCCGACAGAACCGGAAGGCATGTTTCGGTATGCCACGTGCTCAGATACAGTCCGTTTTTCCGCAGTATCCGGGCTGCTGTAAAAAGCGGGAAAATCGGGCGGATCATCACGATACAGCATAATGAGAACATCGGGAATTTCCATATCGCCCACAGCTTTGTAAGAGGAAACTGGCGCAGGAGCGACCTGGCGAGCCCGCTGGTTATGCAGAAATCATGCCATGATATGGATTTGCTGGTCTGGCTGACGGACAGCCGGTGTGAAAGCATCGCTTCTTTCGGTGACCTCACATATTTCAAAGCGGAAAACGCGCCTGAAGGATCAACGGACCGCTGCAGCGACTGCCCGCACAGGGAGAGCTGCCGTTTCAGCGCTTACCGCTGTTACCTGCCGGTTGCGGGAAACTGGCCTGCCACCGTGCTGACCGAAGACCAGACAGAAGAAGGAATTCGGGAAGCCATCCGTACGGGACCTTACGGCCGGTGCGTGTACCGATGTGACAATAACGTATGCGATCATCAGGTGTCCATCCTGCGATTCACGAACGGTGTTACGGCAACGTTCAACCTGAGCGGGTTCACCGGGAAAATGTCCAGGACACTCAAAATCATGGGCGAAGACGGAGAAATAAGGGCCAATGAGGCGGAAAACGTGATCGAGGTCACAAGATTCGCCAGCACAGGAGCTGAACAGGGAGAAACGGAAAATATATACCCGGAAGCTGCAACCAGCGGTCACAGCGGCGGGGACAGCGGGATCATGAACGATTTCCTGGACATGATGGAAGGACGCCTGACAGAATCCGCCACTGACATCCATGAATCTGTTGAGAGCCATATGATGGCATGCGCGGCGGAGGAAGCCCGCCTGACCGGCAAAGTGGTCAGTATCGGGGAATTCCGTAAAAAATTCGAAAGGAAGCCGGAAGAATGACCGCGGAGCGACTGAACGAACTGCTGAAAATATGCGGCAGAATCATTCCGGAGGCTCTGGAAGAGCACACGGCGGATCTTGAAGCAAAGGAAACGGAACTGCTTCCCCGCGAAGTGCTTGCGGACGTGCTGGACAGGAACAGGATTCCGACGGACCTGCAAAAACCGTTGTTCGAAACGCTGGATGCAGCCAATGCCGTTCCGGAGCTGGTGGAGCTGTCTCACATCATGGCCCGGGATGCGGTCAGGGGACTGATCCGGTGCCACGCGGTTGAGTTTTACCAGCCAAAGCCGCAGTGCCTGCACGGATTCCACAGGGAAGCCTACGCTTTCCTGTATACGCAGCTGTGTGTGCTGGAGGGACGAAAAGCCCTGAGACTTCGGGGAATACCGGAAACGTATGACGCGGACATACCGGAACGGATGACGCGCAAACAGCTGAAAAAGTATGTCGAAACAGGCGATATCAGTTTCGACGATTATCCATGGGACATGAACTTTTACTGCTGCCAGATCTTTTATCTGGACCGGTTCTACTTTATTCCGTACAGGTGGGGCGACACGCCTGCTGCCTGGAGGAACACAGAGACAGGAAAAGTGACCGCCCTGTGGCGCGGGGGAGACAGATTCCGGCGGGACGGCCAGTTTGACGGGGTAAACGGAATCAACGATCCGGAGGCCTTTGTCACGGTTTACGAGGAAACGGACAGCTCAGTCCGCGGCAATCCGGTGCTCCCGGAAGGGAGAGTCGGGCAGGATCCGCTGACACTTGACAAACGGATCTGGCGGAAGGCGCTGGGAGAAAATGATTACCTGCTCGCGCTACATATCCCCGGAGGAGAAGGATATACGACAGAGCGCGTAAAGAGCAGCTGTGAGAAGGCGCTTGCCTTCTATGACAGATATTATCCGGAGTACCGGTATATCGGGTTCTGGAGCGAGAGCTGGCTTTATGACCCGGGACTGAGGGAAATCCTCGCTCCCGACCGGAACATAATCCGGGTACAGAAACAATTCTACTGTTATCCGACGGAAGAAGGGGACCGGATGATCCGGCTGGAAGTGCTGGGGGACGAACAGGCTGACCACCGGACGCTGACACCGCGGAACAGCCTCGAACGCGGGATGTTTGCGCTGTGGGACCGCGGCGAACGGTTTCATACCACAGGAATGTTCCTTCTGCGGGAAGAAGTTCCGCTGATCGGGAACGACCCCTATGAAAGCTGAAACACACAGGAGATGACAGAAAGGAGGACGGGAATCCGTGCAGAAGTCCATCAGAACCGTGAACCGCGGGTTTGCCTGGGAAATGAAGCACAACAGAACACTGTACCTGATGTGCATTCCGGCGCTGCTGCTGCTTCTGGCCTTTGCCTATCTGCCCATGGGCGGTATGTATATGGCTTTCACGAATTACAACGTGGTTGACGGTATCTTCGGTTCACCCTATGTGGGCACGGAGAATTTCACTTATTTCCTGAAAGGAAATCCCTACTTCTGGAACGCGGTCAGGAACACGCTGATCATCAATATCTGGGGACTGATTATCGGCACGATTGTTCCGATTACCATCGCGATCGCGATGAACGAGGTCAGGAACGGATTGTTCAAGAAAGTCAGCCAGAGCGCGATGTTCTTTCCCTATTTCCTGAGCTGGGTGGTTATCGGAGCCATTCTGTACGGCTTCCTGACAGCCAATTTCCGCGTTGACAGGAAAACGGGCGAACTGATCATCACGGGAGCGAACGGCGTCGCGAACCGCGTTCTGATGGCGCTGGGTTCCGACCCGGTAAGGTGGTACGCGGAACCGAAATACTGGAAAGCCATTGTCATTTTCCTGGATGTATGGAAATGGGCAGGATACAACTCCATCATCTATATGGCGGCCATGGCCGGGTTTGACGGCAGTCTGTACGAAGCCGCCACTATCGACGGAGCCAGCCGGTTCCAGCAGATCCGTTATCTGACAATTCCCATGCTGAAACCCAATGTGGTGGTTCTGACCCTGATGAGTATCGGACGGATCTTCTACGGCGATATGGGCATGATCTGGGGCCTTGTCGGACAGAACGCAACGCTGCTGGACGCGGTGTCGGTTATCGATACCTATGTATATACTTCCATGCGCACGATGGGCTTCGGATTCAGTACGGCCATAGGTCTGTGCCAGAGCGTGATGGGCCTGATCCTGATTATCCTGGCCAACAGCGCGGCGAAAAAGATCAATGACGGGGAGGGACTGTTCTGATGAGTACGGCAGCACATACCGGCAAGCAGCATTCCGCCCATATCCACCGCAGCGCATCAGACCGGTGGGCAAAAATCATCGCGTACCTGATCGTCGGCCTTTTCGGACTGATGTGCCTTTATCCGCTTTTGCTGACCGTTACGGTCAGCCTGACACCGGAAGATGTTATCGCAAAGGACGGATACCGGCTGATTCCCAGCAGATGGACCCTGGATACCTACACCTACATTTTTGCCCACAGCGGCGCGCGGATCCTGAAATCCTATCTGGTTACGATTATTGTCACAGTGGTCGGCACCCTCGGATCGATGCTGGTCACCTGCATGATCTCCTATGCCATCAGCCTCAGGGAACTGAAGTATCGCAATGTGATTGCCTTCATATGCAATTTCACAAGCATCTTTTCAGCCGGCCTGATTCCATGGTATGTGGTGTGCGTGAACTGGTACGGGCTGCGGAACAATATCCTGGCGCTGATGCTGCCGTCCCTGTTCAGCGTCTGGTACATGTTCCTGATGAGAACATATTTCAAAGCGATCAGCCCGAGCCTGTACGACGCCGCAAAAATCGACGGCGCGGGACATATGACGATCTTCTTCCGGATCGCACTTCCGCTGAGTATCACCGCACTGCTGACAGTCGGCCTGATGTATGCCCTCAATTACTGGAACGACTGGTGGCATGCCCTGATGTTCATTGATAACCGCGACCTGTATCCGCTGCAGTATTACCTGTATTCCATTATGTCAAACGTGAACGCGGTTTCCAGCGGGCGGGTGCCCTCCGGGGCCGCGGCCAATATCCGGCTGCCGGCTGAGACGGTGAAGATGGCTGTGACGATTATTACCATAGGACCGATTATTTTCCTGTATCCCTTTATCCAGCGGTACTTTGTAAAAGGTATCATGATGGGCGCGGTAAAGGAGTAAACCCGTTCTTATAACACGCCGCGGAGATGATCCGTTCCCAAAGGGTTCATAATGCATAAAGCATTTTATGAATAAAAAAAGGAGGAAAAAAACATGAAGAAACTGTTGGCTGTTGTACTGGCGCTGGTGCTTGCGCTGACCCTGGCTGTGCCGCTGATGGCGCAGGCGGACGATCTTGAGGAAATCACGATCCTCTATCCCGGAGAAGAAACCGACGCGTTCTCTGAATTCATAAACGGCGCTTTTGCTGAAAAAGTGAAGGAAGAACTGAACATGAAGGTGAACTTCCGGTTCCTGAGCTGGGACGCTTACTGGGACCAGAAGAAGGTCATGCTGGCCGCCAATGAAACCATCGACCTGTACTGGGACGGCCTGCCGGATCTGTCCACAATGGTAAACAATAAGGAAGCGCAGCCCCTGGACGAACTGATCGCTAAGGTCTGGCCGGACTATATGAAGGACGTTCTGCCGGAAAGCCAGATGAACGGCGGAAAGATCAACGGCATTCAGTATGGCATCCCGTCCGCCTACGCTCCGTCATCCGCCATGTATCAGTTTGTCTGCCTGCGGCAGGATCTGCTGGAGCAGGTCGGCATGACCGAAGTCAAGACAGCTGAGGATCTGCGGGAATATGCCCAGCGCGTACAGGACCAGCTGCCCGGATATATGGGACCCGGAGACGTTATTTTCAAGCCCCTGACCCGAAATTTCGCGGAAGAGCAGTATACATGGGTCGCGAGCCAGGACCTGGTGGTCTTCGGCGAGGAAAGCCATAAGGCGTACAGCTATGCCCATACCGACGCTTTCAAGCAGGTCGCCCAGTTCAACCGGGAAATGTTCCTGGACGGACTGTATCACGACGAAGTTGCCATCAAGTACAACGAGCGTGACAGCCGTGTACAGACCGGCCTGTATCTGTGGGTTGAAGGTTCCCTGGCCAAGGATCTTGAAATCGGCGGCAAGGTGAAGGCCGTGGATCCGAACGCCGTGATGAAGAACTATCTGCTCGCGCCTGAAAAGCCCCGCTACGTCAACGCTGCCGGCGGCGAAGTGCTTTGCATTCCGTATTCCGCAAAGAATCCCGAAGGCGCCCTGAAGTTCCTGGCATGGCTGTGGGGCAGCCAGGACAACTACCTCTTCTGCCTGTACGGTGAGAAGGGCAAGGACTGGGACCTGGACGAGAACGGCGGCCTGGTACTTATCAGCGAAACCGCCGCGGGTGAAGGCTTCTTCTATGAATGGATGTTCCGCAACGCCAATTACCAGGTGTTCGGCGGCGATGTCTCCGATGAGTATATCGAGATGTACCGGAACTGGGACAACGATGCCCAGATTTCCGCCATGATGGGTTTTGCGTTTGACAACTCCAACGTCAAAGCCATTGAAACGGCCTGCACGGAAGCGTGGAAGAAGGTTGCCCCGATCCTTTACGGATATGTCGATTTTGATGAGAATTATCCGGCGGCAATCGCCGAACTGGAAGCGGCGGGCATCAACGAATATGTGGATGAAGTGAACCGCCAGCTGGAAGCTTATATGGCCGGAAAATAAGAAACACGAAATCTGAACCAATCACACTGCCGGCAGGAAGGCGATCCCTCCTGTCGGCATTCCTTGAGCATGGAGGAATTATATGCAGGATATCATCAATCGTTTCAGCGTGGAAGGGACTCCGGTCCGATGCGTTCCGTTCGGATCGGGACATATTAACCAGACCTGGATGGTGGAAACAGACCAGCCTCACAGGTATATCCTGCAGAAAGTCAACACGGGGGTTTTCCCCAACGGCAGGGGCCTGATGAACAATATAATCCTGGTTACGGACCATCTGCGGAAAAAGGATCCCGATCCGCGTCATGTGCTTACGCTGATACCGACCAAAGAAGGGGAAATGTATATCACCCAGGGCATGAATGAGCTTTGGCGCGTGTATGAGTTTGTTACAGGCGGCATCAGCCTGGACAGGGCGGAGACGCCGGAGGATTTCAGGCTAAGCGGTGAGGCTTTCGGGATGTTTCAGCGCCAGATGGCTGATTTCCCGGCGGAACAGCTGGTTGAGGTGATTCCGGGATTTCATGATACGCCGGGACGCTATCAGGCGTTTCACCGGGCCATCCGGGAAGACAGGAAGGGACGCGCCGGTTCGGTCTGCGCGGAGATTGATTTTATACTGGCAAGGGAAAAAGAAGCCGGCCTGATGATGAACCTGCTGAAGGAGGGCAAACTGCCCCTGCGCGTAACGCACAACGACACCAAGCTGAACAATGTCATGCTGGATGCCGTGACCAGGCAGCCGTTGTGCATCCTGGACCTTGATACGGTTATGCCCGGGCTTGTGGCAAATGATTTCGGCGAATCCATCCGCTTCGGCGCGTCCACGGCGGCAGAGGACGAACCGGATTCGGGAAAGGTCCATCTGGACATCGGATTATACGAAGCTTTTACCAGGGGCTTTCTCGGCGCATGCGGGGATCAGCTGACAGAGAAGGAAAAGGAAACTCTCCCGGACGGCGCGAGGCTGATGACGCTGGAGAACGGAATGCGCTTTCTGACGGATTACCTGGAAGGAGACACCTATTTCCATATCGAACGCCCCGGACACAATCTGGACAGAAGCCGTGCACAACTGGCGCTTTTGTGTGAAATGGAACAGAAGGATGAATTGGTCCGGAAGATGATCGGGAAGATCAGAACGGAGGAAGGAATATGATTCAGTTTGGCACAGGCGGATGGCGCGCTGTAATCGGGGACGGGTTCACACGGCAGAATATTCATTTGATCGGTGCAGCCCTGGCCGCGAAGATGAAGCGCGAAGGATGCGCTGAGCAGGGACTGTGTGTCGGATACGACCGGCGTTTCCTGAGCAAGGAAGCACTGTACTGGCTCTGTGAAGCGCTGACCGGGGCCGGCATCCATGTATATTTTGTGAACATGAGCTGTCCTACGCCGCAGATTATGTTTACGGTCAAGGAAATGGGCCTCCAGTACGGCGCGATGGTAACAGCCAGCCACAACCCCGCTGTCTGGAACGGGATCAAACTGTTTACCTGCGGAGGAAGGGACGCCAATGAAACCGTGACACGGGAGGTACAGGAGGAAGCCAACGCCCTGGAAGGGAAATCCATAGCGGTCATGGACTTTGAGACAGCAAAGGAAAAAAAGCTGATTGAACTGATCGATCCCAGGGACGCCTATCTGGATTCCATCCTCCGACAGGTGAATACAGACGCGATAAAGAAAAGGAAGCTGCGCATCGTACTTGACCCCATGTTCGGGGTCAGCGTGACCGGACTGCAGACGATCCTGTATACATGCCGCTGCGATATTACCGTGATCAATGACCGGCACGACGCTTTTTTCGGGAGACATCTGCCTGCGCCGAATCCGGATACGCTGGTTGACCTGCAGTATGCCGTGAAAGAGCATAAGGCTGATGTGGGCATAGCAACAGACGGCGATGCGGACCGGCTCGGCATTATCGACGAGAAGGGAAACTATGTGACAGCCAACGAAATCCTTGCATTGCTGTATTCATACCTGATGGAATACAAGGGATGGAAGGGACCGGCGGTGCGGAATCTCGCCACGACGCACATGCTGGACAGGATCGCGGAAGCCCATGGGGAGCAATGCATCGAAGTGCCGGTCGGGTTCAAGCACATTTCCGCCGCGATGGAAAAACATGACGCGGTCATCGGAGGCGAATCCTCAGGCGGCCTGACGGTACGCGGGCATATCGCCGGAAAGGACGGTCTGTACGCGGCGAGCCTGCTGGTTGAAATGATGAGTGTAACCGGCCGGAAACTCAGCGAATCTGTCAGCGATCTTTACGCGCGATACGGTGAAATGCGCATGGCCGAATACGACTGGGCGCTGACCGAAGAGAGAAAAAAGGAGATCAGCAACCTGATCATAACAGAAAAAAAGCTTCCTGATTTCGGGCGGCCTGTTACCAGAACCAATTATATGGACGGATGCAAGGTATATTTTGAAAACGGATGGGTCATCCTCCGCTTTTCCGGCACAGAGCCGCGCGTCCGTATTTTTGCGGAAGGACGATCCGCGGAGGAAGCGGACGCGCTGGTCCGCACAATGGCCGCGTTTGCCGGAATCGAATAAACCGGAATGAAGAGGAAGAAGGGCACCGGAAAAACCGGTGCCCTCAGTCTGTCATGAACAGAAAAGGAATTATCCTTTCACACCTCCGGCCGTCAATCCGGCAGCGAGGTGCTTTTCAATCAGCATGAAAAGAATGACGACAGGGATTGTAGCAAGAAGGGCGGCGGCAAAGAGATACTGCCATTCAATCATATTAAAGGAGGAAAACTGGGTTATACCGACGGTGATGGGCCGATTGGCCTGGGTTGAGATCAGCACGGTGGAAACGGTGTACTCATTCCAGGCATTGATAAACACAAAGATCAGCGTTGTGACAATACCGGGGGCAGCCATGGGAAGCAGAATGCGAAGCATGGCACCCAGGACGCTGCATCCGTCGATACACGCTGCCTGCTCCATCTCTGAGGAGATGGAAACAAAGGTTCCCCGAAGCAGCCAGATGGCGAAAGCCTGGTTAAAAGCGGCATTGATGAACATGAGCCCCATCAGCGTGTCGTTCAGGTGCAGCGTGTTCATCAGGCGGGAAATACCGACCAGCAGGACAACGGGAGAAAACATCTGGCTCATGATGACAAAACCGAGATATACCTTCTTACCGCGGAAGTTCATTCTCGCCATGGCGTAGGCCGCGGGAATGCCGCAGATCATCGCGATCAGCGTGGCGCCGCCGGCAATCAGCAGGGAATTGATCAGATAACGGAACACACCGCGGTTCAGCGTATCCGTCAGGTTGCTGAAGACCCAGCGAACCGGAAGGATATGCAGGAAATGCATGTCAGTCGTTTCCGCGTTGCTGCGGAAGGCGGTGATAAACATGACAAAGAAAGGATACAGTATAAAAAG
>Ga0265298_10008684_pt1 | contig 12182 bp, 9 predicted proteins | sample AusTroGonzalo_MG_3_FD_193486 | JGI IMG/M metagenome (GOLD analysis project Ga0265298, IMG submission 193486) | Bovine rumen microbial communities from tropical cattle in Woodstock, Queensland, Australia - Gonzalo_01 | ecosystem: Host-associated > Mammals > Digestive system > Stomach > Rumen ...
CTTCGGCCGGAAAGTCCCAGCTTTCGAAGAAGCTTATCCATAAAGAAAGCAACTCTCGCCAGATACCCGCTGTCTTCAAGTAAGGAAAGGAAGAAGAACAGGGTGACGATGATCGGGATAAAGGAGAGGACGCTGCCCACGCCGGTACATATACCGTCAATCAGCAGTCCGTGGAGCACCGGATTTGCACCGGCGCGGGAAAGCGCGTCGTCAGCCAGTGCAGTCAGCGCGTCGATCCCTTTTTCCAGAAAGCCCTGCAGATTTCCTCCGATCAAATCAAAGGTGAGCCAGAAGGTGATCCCCATGATCAGGATGAAGAAGGGGATAGCGGTCCATTTACCTGTGAGGATCTTATCGATCTTCTCGCTTCGGATACTTTCCTTGCTCCGTCTGGGTTTATGCACGGCGGAGCGGCAGACGCGCTCGATATAGGCGTAACGCATATCCGCAATGGCGGCGCTGCGGTCCAGCCCGCGTTCCTTCTCCATCTGGAGTACGATATGCTCAACGGTTTCCCTTTCATTCTGATCCAGCTTCAGCTGGTCCATGATCAGGTGATCTCCCTCCACCACCTTGCTTGCGGAGAAGCGTAAGGGAAGACCGGCTTTTTCCGCATGGTCCTGCACCAGGTGAATGATCCCGTGCAGACAACGGTGTACGGCACCGCCATGGTCCTGCTCATCGCAGAAGTCCTGCCGGAGCGGGCGCTCCTGGTAATGAGCCACATGGACGGCATGCTCGATCAGCTCGTGGATACCTTCATTTTTCGCCGCGGAAATGGGTACCACGGGAACACCCAGACGGGCCTCCATTTTATTCACATCGATGGTGCCGCCGTTGGCGGTGAGCTCATCCATCATGTTTACGGCAACCACCATGGGAATGTTCATTTCCAGAAGCTGCATGGTGAGATAGAGGTTACGCTCGATATTTGTCGCGTCAATGATGTTAATGATAGCCCGGGGTTTTTCGTTCAGCACGAAATTCCGGGAGACAATCTCCTCACTGGTGTAAGGGGACATGGAATAAATACCGGGAAGATCCGTAACCAGGGTATTCGGATGGCCTTTGATCTCGCCGTCCTTCCGGTCCACGGTAACGCCGGGGAAATTCCCTACATGCTGATTCGAACCGGTGAGCTGGTTGAAGAGGGTGGTCTTACCGCAGTTCTGATTACCCACCAGAGCGAAGGTGAGAGTCGTTCCCTCCGGCAGCGGATCACCGCTTCCCTTGGGATGGTATTTTCCGCCCTCGCCGAGACCGGGGTGGTGAACCTTTTCGAGTTTTTCTTCCGGGGCTTTCTTCGAACCCTTCTTATGGGATTCGTCCTTAGTTTCGGCCGTTTCTTTTTCCTCGGCAAGAGGCTCGATGGAAAGACGTGCCGCGTCTGCCTTGCGAAGGGTAAGCTGATAGCCGTGGAGAGATAACTCCATGGGATCCCCCATGGGTGCGTATTTTGTCAGCGTCACGGATACGCCGGGGATCAGTCCCATGTCCAGGAAATGCTGGCGCAGGGCTCCTTCTCCGCCGACGGATGTGACGGTAGCTGATTTTCCGATTTCCAGTTCTGCTAGTGTCATAGGTACTCCGTATCCCGTCATCAGGAAAATTTCGTTAGACGGGTTGATAAAAAGTTAGCCGTATTGTACCATTATTTCCGGTATGTGAAAAGCACGAGTTTTTTTGGAGGCAGCAGGCCATGAATGAGATAGAGCAGTACATTTCCATAATGCTTTCGGAAGGGGCGGGGAAGATCATCCTCAGCAATCCCGCAAAGGATGCGGAATATAAGAAGATCGTTGCGGAGAAGAAGGAGAGCGGGTATCAGCTTTCGAAGTATACGGATACTCAGGTGTTCCATGAGAATACATCTCCTTCGGATACCCTTGCCCGGCTGTGTCTCCTTACCGACGGGCGCTACCGGCAGGTGAATGGGTTTTCCGATTCGGGTGAGCATATCCTTCTCATCTCGAAGAAGGGGAAATGTAATTACCGCCTGAAGAAGCAGGGGGGCGGGGAGAAGAGTTCTTCGGGTTCTTCTTCACATACGGGCAGCTCCTGCAGTCTTTCCCACAACCGGAAGAAGAATTATATCCTCGAGGAGGGGACGGTGATCGAACCCCTTGTGGATATGGGCGTCTTCACCCGGGACGGACAGGTGATCAACGCAAAGTATGACAAGTTTAAGCAGATCAACCGGTTCATCGAGATCCTGGATGATGAGATATCGAAGAGGAATGCGAAGCAGCTGAATGTCATCGATTTCGGCTGCGGGAAGTCGTACCTTACCTTCGTGGTATATTATTATCTGACGAAGATCCGCGGCATGGAAGTGAAAATGATCGGCCTGGATCTGAAGGAGGATGTGATCCGGAAATGTAACGCCTCGGCGGAAAAGTACGGGTACGACGGGTTACATTTTGAGCTTGGTGATATCAACGGATACACTGCGCCCTTTGATGTGGATATGGTGATCACACTGCATGCCTGTGATACGGCCACGGACTTTGCGCTCTTCAATGCCATTCAGTGGAAGGCGAAAATGATCTTCTCCGTGCCCTGCTGCCAGCATGAGCTGAACGCACAGATGAAGCCGGAGAATCTGACCATATTATCGGAGTACGGGATTCTGCAGGAGAGGTTCGCGGCGATCGCGACGGACGCAATCCGCGGAAATCTCCTTACCTGGTGCGGGTATAAGACGCAGCTTCTGGAGTTTATCGATTTTGAGCATACACCGAAGAACATCCTGATCCGGGCCGTGCGGCGGGAGATCATCCCCCAGGCGGTGAGGGATAAGGCCATAGGTGAGGTGGAAGGGCTGATGAAGGAGTTCGCTTTTGATCCTACGCTTTATCGGTTACTGAAAGGCAGTGATTCGAATTTGTAATAAACTGTCATCCCGAGCATGGTGCGAAGTACATGCGAAGGATCCCCTGATTAGGTGAGGGGATTCCTCGTTGCCGTTACTCCTCGGAATGACAGACATATCCCGGGGGATTTGTATAAGGAAGGTAAGATGAAACAGTATGTTGTAACAGGTATGAGCTGCGCTGCATGTCAGAGCAGAGTAGAGAAAGCGGTGGCGAAGATTCCGGGCGTCACCGCTGTTTCCGTGAGCCTGCTGACAAATACCATGGGTGTGGAAGGGGATGTGGCTGAGGAGGAAGTGATCCGGGCCGTTACGGCAGCGGGATACGGGGCTAAGCCTAAGGCGGATGAAACCCGCAGTCAGAGACCGGATGGAACAGCGGATATGACGGGACAGGCGGGTTACGACGGATTCTCAGCGGAAAAAGATGCGCTGAAGGATCGGGAATCACCGGTGCTCCGACGCAGACTGATCGCTTCGGTGGTAATCCTGATCCTCCTTATGTATATCACCATGGGAGCGGGAATGTGGGGCTGGCCGCTTCCGGACTTTCTTTCCGGAAATCATCTGGCTCTTACCCTGACACAGCTTCTCCTTTCTGCGATAGTCATGGTGATCAATCAGAAGTTTTTCACCAGTGGATTTTCTTCTTTGATCCATGGGGCGCCGAATATGGATACCCTAGTGGCGCTGGGCTCTGCGGTGTCCTTCGGATGGAGTGTATGGGTATTTTATCAGCTGATCCGACTGGTTTCCGGAGGAGGAACGGAGGCGGAGATCATGGATCTCTACCATAACCAGTTGTACTTCGAATCCGCGGCTATGATCCCGGCACTTATAACTTTAGGAAAGCTGCTTGAAGCGCTGTCCAAGGGAAGAACCACGAATGCTTTGAAGAGTCTTCTTAAACTTGCTCCCGAAAGGGCTGTGGTGGTCCGGGAGGGCGCAGAGATGACAGTACCTGTGGCAGAGGTTCGGGTAGGGGACGAGTTCATCGTCCGCCCGGGAGACCGCATACCCGTAGACGGTGTGGTAAAGAACGGCAGCGGTGCTGTGGATGAATCCATGCTGACCGGAGAATCCATACCGGTGGATAAGAAACCGGGAGATAAGGTCAGTGCGGCAACGGAGAATCTTTCCGGAAGACTCAGCTGCGAGGCAACCCGTGTGGGACAGGATACGACACTGGCGCAGATCGTACATCTCATTTCCGACGCGGCAGCCACGAAAGCGCCTATCGCGCGTATCGCGGATAAGGTGTCCGGAATCTTTGTACCGGTGGTGATCGGGATTGCGCTGATCACGGTGGTCGGCTGGCTGATCGCCGGAGCGGATTTCGGTTCGGCTCTCGCCAGAGGGATATGCGTACTCGTGATCTCCTGCCCATGTGCACTTGGCCTTGCCACGCCGGTTGCGGTTATGGTGGGTAACGGCGTCGGGGCTAAGAACGGAATCCTCTTTAAAACCGGAGAAGCACTGGAAAATGCAGGAAAGACGGACATCCTTGTTCTGGATAAGACCGGGACTTTAACTACCGGAGAACCTGTGGTTACGGATATTCTCACGGTGGAAGGAATACCTGAGGAAGAACTCCTCTATAAGGCAGCTGCCCTTGAGCGGGGAAGTATGCACCCGCTGGCGAAGGCAGTGGTGAAGGCGGAGGCGGGTAAAGAGCCGACGGATAAAGAGGCTACGGATAAAGAGGCTACGGATAAAGAATCGACGGATAAAGAAGCTTCGAGAAAAGAAGTTTCGAGAAAAGAAACTTCAGGAAAAGGAAAATTCAGCTGTGCCTGTGATATCATAGTAACCGATTTTCAGGAGCACTCGGGCCACGGCCTTTCCGGAAAGATCGAAGGAAGACTTCTTCATGCGGGAAATGCAGCATTTATCCGGGAGTTCTCAACCATTTCCCAGGATATGGAAAGAGCGGCGGATTCCCTGGCAGAGCAGGGAAAGACTCCCATCTTCTTTGAAGAAGAAGGACATCTTCTCGGGATCATTGCAGTAGCGGATACCCTTCGGGAGGATTCGGCTGAGGCGGTACGGGAACTGAAAACTCTTGGCCTCCATGTGGTAATGGTAACGGGGGATCATTTTAAAACCGCGAGAGCGATCGGTGAACTTGCCGGTGTGGATGAGGTGGCCGCAGAGGTACTTCCCGAAGAGAAGGAGGAGATCATCCGTCTTCTTCAGAAGAAGGGGAAGGTTGCCATGGTGGGAGACGGGATCAATGACGCCCCTGCGCTGACCAGGGCAGATCTTGGGATCGCCATAGGAGCGGGAACGGATGTGGCCATCGACAGCGCGGATGTGGTGCTGATGAACAGCAGTCTTTCCGATGTGGCAGCAGCCATCCGGCTCAGCCGGAAGACGGTCCGGAATATCCACGAGAACCTGTTCTGGGCATTTTTCTACAATGCCATCTGTATCCCCCTGGCAGCGGGACTTTTCAGTTGGAAGATGAAACCCATGTACGGCGCGGCGGCCATGTGTCTTTCCAGTTTTACGGTATGTATGAATGCCCTTAGGCTGAATCTGTTCCGGCCGAAGGATGCGTCAAAGGACAAGCCGCGGAATACATTTAATGCGGAACAGTCACTGCTTACAGAATGGAACAATGCAAAACAAAGTAAAGAAAAGAAGGGAGAAACAAAAATGGAAGTTAAAGTGAAGATCGAAGGCATGATGTGCGGACACTGCGAGATGAGTGTAAAGAAGGCGCTGGAGGCCCTTCCTTTTATCGAGGAAGCAAAGCCCAGCCATGAGACAAATGAAGCAGTTCTCACCCTTTCCGGTGACTGGAATGAGGAGAGTGAAGCCGCGGTAAAGAAGGCCATCGAGGATAAGGATTATACTTACTGCGGGAAGGAATGATCAAATCCTAAGACCGGATAAAAAAATCCTTGCATTTGCCCCGGGAATTTGATATTATTTCACCCGTACTGCCACTGAGTTCCAGGACACTCCGACCGTTACCCGGTGAGCAGCGAATATTATATATTAGGAGGAATCTCAAATGATTACCAAAGAGCAGAAGGCAGAAATCGTAGCACAGTACGGCAACGGCGATGGTGACACCGGTTCACCGGAGGTACAGATCGCTATCCTTACCGCACGGATCAATGATCTGAATGAGCACTTCAAGGTTCATACCCATGATCATCATTCTCGCCGCGGACTTCTGAAGATGGTTGGTCAGCGTCGTAACCTGCTGGCTTATCTGAAGGAGAAGGATATCGAGCGCTACAGAGCAATCGTTCAGAAGCTTGGCCTGAGAAAATAATAAGGCTTAATTCAGAGACTAAAGCAGCGGGAGACCGCTGCTTTCTCTGTATTTACGCGATAACAAAGTTTTATCTGATTTGGAGCAGTTATGAAAGAAATATCCGGAACTACAAATGTCCTCGGCCTGATCGGCAATCCGGTGCGGCACACCCTGTCCCCCGTGATCCATAATACCCTTTCGGAAGAACTGGGACGGGACATGGTCTATCTTCCCTTTCCGGTGGAGGAGGATCCTGTCGCCGCAGTGAAGGGAGCATATCATCTGGGAATCAGTGGTTTAAATGTAACCGTTCCCCATAAAACCGCAGTGATCCCTGCGCTTACGGAACTGGACGATGCGGCCCGGTCCATCGGTGCGGTAAATACGCTGGTCCGTACCGAGGGTGGTTATATGGGCTACAATACGGATCTGCCCGGACTTACGCGCGCCATCAAAATTCGCGGGATCCGGATCAACGGAAGACAGGTGGTGGTTCTGGGGGCCGGCGGTGCTTCCCGCGCGGTCTGCGCCATGGCGCTTAGGGAGGTTGCTTCGGTGATCTACCTCATCAACCGGACAAAAGAAAAGGCGGAGGCGGTAGCGGAGAGTCTGAATGCATATTTTGAAGAACGGACCGTTTCGAAGATCATCCCCCTTTCTGTTGATGAATATAAGAAGGTTCCGGATGTTCCCACGGTTTTCTTCCAGTGTACATCCCTGGGCCTTCATCCCGGCGAAGGACTTCTGATCGATGACCGGGAGTTCTATAAAAGAGCGGTTTACGGCTATGACCTGATCTATAATCCGGCGGAAACCCCGTTTCTTAAGCTGATGAAAGAACTGAAGATCGAAGCGGACAACGGCCTTTCCATGCTGCTTTACCAGGGCGTCATCGCTTATGAACTCTGGACCGGAAAGCAGATTTCCGAAGACCTGGTGCAGAAGGTGAAAGTGAAACTTATGCGTAAGGTCTACGGTGGAAATGTAATCCTCTGCGGTTACATGGGCTCCGGCAAGTCCACTGTGGGGAAAGCCCTTGCAGCTGAGCGGGGCATGGAATTCCTGGATACGGATGCCATGATCGAAGAAGGTGAAGGCTGTACCATCAGGGAAATCTTTGAAAACCGCGGAGAAGCGGCTTTCCGTGATCTGGAAACAAAATATCTGGAGAAGCTTTCCGTAACCGCCGTAAATACGGTGATCGCAACCGGAGGCGGAATGGTACTCCGCAGCAAGAACCGCGAACTGATGAAAAAGACAGGCCTGGTGGTATGGCTTAAGGCGGGTGAAGAGACTACATTTGACCGGGTGAAAAATGATACCGGTCGTCCGCTTCTTGACTCCGCAGGGGAAGAGGAGCTGAAGAAGAAAATCTCTGCCATGCTGAAGGAGCGCGGCGCAGCGTATGAAGCTGCAGCGGACCGGGTGGTCATAACGGACGGAAAGACAGTAGAAGAGATCACTGAAATGATTTAAATTCGGGGAGGATTACCATGTCATATTTTATTCATGAAAGCAGTTACGTGGACGACGGAGCGGTGATCGGCGACGGAACGAAGATCTGGTATTTCTGCCACATTCAGAGCGGGGCCGTGATCGGAACCAACTGCTCCCTGGGGCAGAATGTCAATGTGGCAAACCGCGTCACCATCGGGAACAACTGTAAGATCCAGAATAACGTGTCCATTTACGAGGGCGTAACCCTTGAGGATGACGTGTTCTGCGGACCTTCCTGTGTTTTCACCAACGATCTTACCCCCCGTGCGATCTATCCCAAGGGGCATGAGAATTATAAGAAAACCCTGGTGAAGAAGGGCGCAAGTATCGGTGCCAATGCCACAATCGTCTGCGGAAATACCCTTGGAAAATACTCCATGGTTGCGGCAGGCTCCGTGGTAACCCATGATGTGCCGGACTACGCTTTGGTGGAAGGAGTTCCCGCAAAGGTGGTAGGTGTCATGGATGAGCGCGGAAATGTGGTAAAACGTCTGTAAAAACTTTACCGCGAGCGGGAGTTTACCTTGACTTTGCACGGCTCTGTTGCTAAAATATCCTTTATGATTGCCGCGAGAATATACAGGCGAAGAAAGGTGGAGATGAGATGAAGACAAAGGTTTTATCTCTTTTGGTAGACAATACATCCGGTGTACTTTCCAGAGTATCCGGTATGTTCAGCCGCAGAGGCTATAATATCGACAGTCTTACTGTAGGTGTTACGGAGAATCCGAAGTATTCCCGTATGACCGTTGCAGTGAGCGGTGATGATCGTATCCTCACCCAGATCAAGAACCAGCTGATGAAGCTGGAAGATGTGGTTGAGGTTGTTGAGCTGGAGGACGGAACCTCTGTATGCCGTGAACTTGTACTGATCAAGGTTAAGGCAGATCAGAACCAGCGTCAGGCCATTATCGCCATCACGGACGTATTCCGTGCAAAGATCGTGGATGTATCCCCCGAAACCCTGATGATCGAGATCACCGGTAACAACACCAAGATCGATGCCTTCATCGGACTTCTGGACGGATTCGAGATCAAAGAACTTGTTCGTACTGGGCTTACAGGACTTACAAGACGGTAAGCCGTTCATTTCAAACGATATAACCTCCGGAGTGATCCGGACCTTATACATATTTTAAACATTTTCAGGAGGAAGTAAAAATGTCAGATCTGAAGATTTTCTATGAGAAAGACTGCAACCTGTCCCTTTTGGACGGAAAGACCATCGCCATCATCGGCTACGGCAGCCAGGGCCACGCACATGCGCTGAACCTGAAGGATTCCGGTGCACACGTAATCATCGGTCTCTATGAGGGTTCCAAGTCCTGGAAGCGCGCTGAGGAGCAGGGCTTTGAAGTGTTTACCGCTGCAGAGGCTGCTAAGAAGGCGGACATCATCATGATCCTGATCAATGATGAGCTGCAGGCTGCTCTTTACAAGAAGGACATTGAGCCGAACCTTGAGGCTGGAAATATGCTGATGTTCGCTCATGGCTTCAATATTCATTTCAACCAGATCATCCCGCCGAAGGATGTGGATGTTACCATGATCGCTCCCAAGGCTCCGGGACATACCGTTCGTTCCGAGTATCAGGCTGGCAAGGGTACACCGTGCCTTATCGCTGTATACCAGGATGCAACAGGCCACGCTCAGGATATGGCTCTGGCTTACGGTGCAGGTATCGGCGGCGCTCGCGCAGGTCTTCTGGAGACCACATTCCGTATCGAGACCGAGACTGACCTCTTCGGTGAGCAGGCAGTTCTTTGCGGTGGTGTATGCGCACTTATGCAGGCTGGTTTCGAGACTCTGACCGAGGCTGGTTACGATCCGAGAAATGCATACTTCGAGTGCATCCATGAGATGAAGCTCATCGTAGACCTGATCTACCAGAGCGGTTTCGCAGGAATGCGTTACTCCATCTCCAACACTGCTGAGTACGGCGATTACATCACCGGACCGAAGATCATCACTGAGGATACCAAGAAGGCTATGAAGAAGATCCTTGCTGATATCCAGGATGGTACCTTCGCTAAGGACTTCCTTCTGGATATGTCCTCCGCAGGCGGACAGGCTCATTTCAAGGCTCTTCGCAAGCTGAAGGCTGAGCATCCGTCAGAGAAGATCGGCGCAGAGATCCGTTCTCTGTACAGCTGGAGTGATGAGGATAAGCTTATCAACAACTAATCTATAATAATTAGTGATTTACACCGGTTGAACCTTAGGTTTGACCGGTGTTTTTCATTTGCGCGATACACGAGTGGGAGGTCTTTACAAGAACCGTTAATGTTGACAGAAAACCGCGTAAAGAGTAAGATTAAGGGTGGTGCTGCCGGGGCAGCATCCTAACATTTTGGGGTTATTCAAACATCAAGGAGGAGAAGGAAATGATCCAGTACAACAACATTTTTAACAATCCGAACATGAAGTGCATCGCACAGGGCGGACAGTATTTCATCTATGAACATCAGTCGGATATGTCCGTAAGTCCCTGGAGTGCAAACCGGGCTTATTTCATGAAGGAAATGAATGTAAAGAAGCGTCAGGTTCTGGTCCAGCTGAACGGTAACGCCGTTAAGATCCAGGCCGGTGCCATGCAGTGGATGTCCGGAAATGTAAATGCGGATTCCGGGATCACGGGTGTTGGTAATTTCATTGGAAAGATGGTTAAGGGCGCGGCAACCGGTGAGTCCGCTGCCAAGCCGAGATATTCAGGTCAGGGATTCCTTATGCTGGAGCCGACCTATAACTACCTTATGATCGAGGATGTGGCAAGCTGGGGCCCCGGTATCGTACTGGATGACGGCCTTTTCCTTGCCTGCGATGATCAGATCAAGGAGAGTATCGTTCGCAGAAAGAGTCTTACTTCCGCGGCCTTCGGCGGTGAGGGACTTTTCAATCTCTGCCTTTCCGGACAGGGATACTGTGTTCTGGAATCTCCTGTGCCGAGAGAAGAAGTATTCGAGTTTAATCTGCAGGATGATGTCCTTAAGATCGACGGAAATATGGCTATCGCATGGTCCGCTTCACTGGATTTCAGTGTTGAACGTTTTACAAAATCTCTGCTGGGATCCGCTGTTGCAAAAGAAGGATTCGTCAATGTATATCGTGGAACCGGACGGGTGCTGATGGCACCGACGCTTGCAGGCGCTGATATGAGCGGCTGGAACGGCCCGGAGCAGACCATGGCGACCAAGTAATCTGAGCAGATCGATCAGTCCGGATCAGGTCAGATACTATAAATCAAGAATTATAAAAAAGTAATCGTTTCAATGCGGAAAACAGTATGAACCATTTGGAAGCACAATCGTATATCATGCCATTTATCGAAGGACGGCTGCCGGATCAGAAGCAGCTGGAATTTGTTATGCACATGAAAACCTGCAAAAGCTGCCATGAGGAGCTGGAGATCTACTTCACGCTGGTCAACGGTATGCAGGAGACGAACCCGACGGAAGAACTGACGGGGAATTTTCCAAAGGATCTGGAAAGAAAACTGAATCGCATTGAACATAAAGCGAGGGGGCGACGGAGAGTGCGGTTCTCCACATTCTCTATCGCCACCATCATCATCATGCTGTTTATGATCCTGTTTTACGGGCAGTGTCTGAACCGTGTGTATACGTATGAGCAGGATACCAAGGCTTCCATGCAGGGACAGTATTATTTCGTTCGTGCCATCGGGGACATCCTCTTTATCGCAGAGGACCGGGCCCGGGAGGTGGAAGAGCAGGAAGCCGACGAGGAAAGAAAGAATGAGGTGACGATCTATAAGAAGATCGACGCCTATCGGATTCTGGAAAAAGATGCGGGAAATCTCTGGAAGATGGGAGACGCTGTCTACGAAAAAAATCACAACAGGAGAGAGGAATGAGCAAACTACTTCTGATCGATGGAAACAGTATAATGAACCGGGGCTTTTTCGCGCTTCCGGTGGATCTGACAAATGCGGAAGGGCTTCATACGAACGCCCTTCTTGGTTTTTTGAATATCTTCTTCAAGATCTATGAGGAAGAGCGTCCGGATCATATCGGCGTGGCCTTTGATGTGCATAAGCCCACATTCCGGCATGAACAGTATGCGGATTATAAGGGAACCAGGCACGCCATGGCGGATGAACTCCGTGAGCAGATGCCGGTGATCAAGGAGATACTCCGTGCGATGAAGATCGCCGTGGTGGAGCTCCCCGGCTATGAAGCGGATGATGTGATCGGAACCATGTCCCGCATGGGGATGAATGAAGGAATGGAAGTAACCATCCTTTCCGGTGACCGGGATCTTTTGCAGCTGGCTACGGATACGGTCATGATCCGTATCCCGAAGACCAAAGCCGGAAAGACCACCATGGAGAATTACCGGGCGGCAGAGGTTCAGGAGACCTACGGCGTAACGCCCGTGGAATTTATCGAAATGAAGGGCTTAATGGGAGATACCTCCGACAATATCCCCGGTGTTCCGGGTGTGGGCCCGAAGACTGCGGAAAAACTGATCAAACAGTATCATACCGTGGAGGAAGTGATCGCACACATTCCCGACATGCCGAAGAAC
>Ga0265298_10008685_pt1 | contig 12182 bp, 11 predicted proteins | sample AusTroGonzalo_MG_3_FD_193486 | JGI IMG/M metagenome (GOLD analysis project Ga0265298, IMG submission 193486) | Bovine rumen microbial communities from tropical cattle in Woodstock, Queensland, Australia - Gonzalo_01 | ecosystem: Host-associated > Mammals > Digestive system > Stomach > Rumen ...
CCCGTCCAGGAAAGACGCATCCTCAATGAGCTGGAAGGCAATTTCCTACCCAAACGGGTAAGTGACAACCTTGGCCCCAAGGCCCTTGAGAAATACAATACCAGGGTCGCCGGGCTAAAAAAGAAATACAATTTGAATAATAAACAATCGGTATTATGATTAAAATGAAAACTCTCCTTAGGGCTGCCGCGGCACTCTCCGCCGGCCTCCTCATCTTCTCCTGCAGCAAGGACAAGGTGACAGAACTCATAGTGACACCCCTGCAGGTGAATGTCGATGTCGCCGGAGCGACAGACAAGACCGTCTCCATCACTTGCAACGATGCCTGGACTGCCACTTCCGGTGCAGACTGGTTGACTGTTTCTCCCGCCAGCGGCAACGGCAACGCCACTATCACCCTGAACATTTCCGCCAACACATCCATTGAAGCCCGCGAGACCGAAATCACCATCAAGGCCGCAGAACTCACCCGTACCGTCAAAGTCGGCCAGCTCGGTCAGGAACCGGCTCTCGCGCTCGACAAAGACGCGCTTAGCTTCATCGCTCTCGGTTCCGCGCCCGTCGAAGTAACGGTTACCTCCAATGTCCCCTGGACCGTCAGCATCCCCGCCGACGCCACATGGCTGGCTGCCAATCCCACAAGCGGCACAGGCAACGGCACCGTGACCTTCACCGTCACCGACAATATCTACCGCAAGTCAAACACCGCCCAGGTCACCATCCTCGGCTCTTCAAGTCTCTCATCCACCCTTACCGTCACACAGGACATGGCGCCTCTCTCCCGCCAGACCGACTCATTGGCCCTTGTAGCCATTTACAACGCCGCAAATGGCGCCAACTGGAAAGATGGCCGCGTCTGGGATCTCACAAAGGCCATGGATGATCCTGATAACAAATGGTATGGTGTAACGCTTAATACCGACGGCCGTGTCACGATGCTTAAACTTTTGGCTAATACCATCACTGCTGAATGGGAACTTCCTGCCGAAATCGCCGACCTCACTGAACTCACCGACTTCCGCATCAACACCTGCTCGCTCAAAGGGTCTATCCCTGAAGGCGTCTACAGCCTCACCAAACTCCAGAAGCTTTATTTTCAGGCAAACAACCTCTCTGGTACCCTCTCCACCAAGATCAGCCAGCTGACAGCCCTCTCAGAACTTTATATCAATGACAACACGGCCCTCGGCGGCAGCCCCTCATTCTTCGGTGCCCTCACTTCGCTGACCAAGGTCAACTGCTCCAAAACCGCCATCTCAGGTGCAATCCCCGATGGCATCGGCGGCAACACAGGCCTGACTGACATCCTTGTCAATGACAATGCCGGCATCACCGGTGAAATCCCCGCCTCCCTCGGCAACCTCGCCGGAGTCAAGAACATCAACCTCTCCAACTGCAACCTCACCGGCAACATCCCCGCCTCCTTCGGCAACCTCCCTTCCACCTGCACCAGTCTGATCCTCAAGGGTAACAAACTCTCCGGCGTCGTACCCGCCGCCGTACAGGCACATGCCAAATGGCAGGCCACAACTGCGTGGAAATACAGTACCAATATCCTTCCCCAGCAGTCTGGCTTCGAACTGAAACTAACTGAATAATAGAGTGATATGAGACGCTTTTTGGCATTTGCCCTGCTGTCGCTTTCTTCCCTGCCCCTTATGGCGGGGAAGATCGTGACTGACAGTATGCACAGCGATGTCCTTGGCACCGACGTGACATACAATGTCTATCTGCCGTCTGGCTATGAAGCCGGGCAGCACTATCCCGTGGTGTATCTGCTCCACGGACTCAGCGATGATTATACCGCGTGGGAGGAGAGGGGCAGGATGCAGATTGTGACTGACGAGCTGATACGTTCCGGGGAGTTGCGGCCGGTGGTTATCATCATGCCCAATGCGGGCGGAGAGGATACCCATAATACGTGGAACGGGTATTTCAATATGCCTGGCTGGAACTACGAGGATTTCTTCTTCACTGAACTTATGCCTGCCGTGGAGGCCAAGTATTCATGCGGCGGCGGCAAAGGTCAGCGTGCCGTAATGGGTCTCTCCATGGGCGGTGGCGGCAGCGTTGTATATTGCCAGAGACATCCTGACAAGTTTTCCAGCTGCTATGCCATGAGCCCGTGGCTTGACAACTCCGGTGACGAGGTGGGTCACGGTGATACCAGGGATAAGAGATATTACGTCACAGAGGCTGTGAGGGAGCACTCCGCGCTGAGATTCCTGGACATGGCTGATGATAAGACCGTCTCGGAGCTCCGTACCGTCGCCTGGTTTGTCGACTGTGGCGATGACGACTTCCTCCTTCCCCTTTCCCTGTCTTTCCACCAAAAGATGAAGTCCGCCGGCATCCACAGCGAGCTCCGCGTCCGTGACGGTGTCCACAACTGGGAATACTGGCATCTCGCCCTCCGTCTTTCGCTTCCCTTCGCTTCCCGCAATTTCTATCGCGACTAGCCGATGATGTAGCGGCCCAGACGGGGGATTTTCCGGAGGATTATGGCGGTGATGGCTACGGCTGGGAAGGTGCAGAAGGCAGTGGCAAGGATCTGGACTGGAGTTGTCCAGATACCGAGCAAGCCGTCGGCGCCGATGCCGAGGGCGCTGCGGAAATATGCGGAGAAGACCGCCAGGAAGGCCATGTGCATCAGGTACATGCCGTAGCTGGCGTTAGAAACAGGGAGAAGCACTTTACGGTAGAAGGCCCCTTCGGCTGAGATTTTCCTGAACAGGAGGATGAGACCGGCGGTCATGATGGCGACGCCGAAGGTGTCGAAGCACCAGGTGGTCTCCCAGTGGACGGCGACAGCGAGGTCGCCGGCAGCGGGGAAGACACCCATGCTGAAAACGCGGCGGAGGAATCCTCCGAAGCAGACGGCGAAGCCCGCAAGAACGCAGGGCAACGCTATGGAGAGCGTTTTCTTCCACGACAACTCACCTACGAAGCGTCTGAAGTATAATCCCATGAGCAGGTATCCCGCCATGCCGCTGAGATAGTAGAATGTCCCGTTGTTGTTCCAGCTCGCCTCACCCCAGAGGGGGTACAGGGCCTGTCTGGGAATACCGGTAGGGCCGTAGGTCAGTATGGAAGCTCCGCCTGATAACCAGTCACGGAGTATGGGGATGACAGTCGTGAAAAGCCAGATTCCCAGATATACCTGCAGCTCCTTCTTGCCGACTTTTTCAGCCCAGGGCGACAGCAGTGGCATGATAACGTACAGGCCGACCAGCATGTAGATAAACCACAGATGGCCAGCGGCATAGTTGAAATTAAGCGCCAGGTCTTTCAGGTTGCTCAACGGTTCGCCCCACCAGAAGGCATAGAATAGTGACCAGAGCACAAATGGCACCAGCACGCGTACAGCCCTCCTGCGGAAAAACTCTCCGGCATCGTAATGAAGCGGGAATTGCAGATAACTCGACGCAACGACAAATAGCGGCACGCAGCATCGCACAATGCAGTCAAACAACGCAGCCCAGAAGGCATCCGCCTTTGTCAATATCAATGCTCCGTCGCCTCCGAGATAAAACGGTTCCGTGCTGTGCACGACCATCACCATAAAGCATGCGGACACCCGCAGCCAGTCAATCCATATTTCCCTATTCATATTCGTATTTCGTGTATCCCGCAAATATACGAATATTATTCGGATGCTGCGTAAGGGAATGCGGGTCCTTCCCGGGTGGCGTCAATGCTGTAAGTCAATCCTTCTTGCCAGGCTGATCGCTCCGGTGGGGCAGACCAGGCGGCAAAGATGGCATCCGACGCACTTGCTGCCGTCTATCCGTGGCTGGCGGTCCTCGTCAAACCGAATTGCCTGATGGCTGCCATCCATGCAGGAAGTGTAGCAGCGGCCGCAGCCGATGCATTTCTCGCGGTCCACCTTGGGATAGACGATGCTGTCCCGGTCAAGGTCTGATGCGCTCACAAATACGGGGACCTGTTCGCCGACGATCTCTGCCAGGTTGCTGATTCCGCGGCTGGCCATATAGTTCTGCAGGCCAAGGATGAGGTCGTCAATAATTCTGTTGCCATACTGCATCACGGCTGTACAGACCTGTACATTGCGGCAGCCCAGCTGTATGAACTCCAGGGCGTCCCGCCATGTTTCAATGCCGCCTATGCCGCTCAGCTCTGCTTTCTTGCCGTGCATACCACCTCCGGAGATGATGGAGTTCTTGGACAGGTCCAGGATGTGACGCAGCGCAATCGGTTTGACGGCGCGGCCGGAGAGACCGGAGACGCATTTATGCCCGCTTACCTCCGCGCGGCTGTCCATCGTGATGCTCTTGATGGTGTTGATGGCGGAGAAGGCGTCGGCGCCGGCGAAAAATGATGCCAGCGCAGGCTGAATGATGGATGTGATATTGGGAGTCATCTTGGGGATGACGGGGATGCTGACGTTGCGTTTGACATAGGATGTATAGAAGAGGACCAGTTCAGGGTTCTGCCCTACATCGCTGCCCATTCCGGTGAGCCTCATCTGGGGGCAGGAAAAATTAAGCTCTATCGCGTCGCATCCCGCGCTTTCGGCCATCCGGGCGAGTTCAATCCACTCCTCCTCCTTCTGCCCCATGATGGATGCGATGACGACTTTGGACGGGAAGTCTTTTTTGAGGCGCCTCAGAATATCAAGGTCCATATCCAATGGGTTCTCGCTGAGCTGCTCCATGTTTCGGAAACTGTGGAAGTCTCCGGATCCCTCGTTGTGTACGGCGTCAAAGCGGGGAGACACTTCCTTTATTTCCTGCAGGCATATGGTTTTGTAGAATACACCTGCCCAGCCCGCATTGAATGCACGCGCCACCATGTCATAGTTTGTGGAGACGGCGGATGAGGCCAGGAAGAACGGATTATCGCAGTGAATGCCGCAGAAGTAGATCTCCAGGCTTGGGAGAGCATGGTCTACAGGGTCGGGCAATGCCCTAACAATCTCTCTGATGCGGATAGGGCGGTCATAATGGATGCATGCCTTTTCAGCGGCTTCCAAATCGGACTCCGAGCAGGACTTCACCCATTCGCGGGCAATGGATTCATTGCCAAAGCGTATTGCACGCACGCTGCGCGCCGGGTCGCCGTTGTTGCATGCTTTGCTGCAGGGGGCGTCTTTGCATAGCAGGCATCTTGCTGCCTCTTCGTGGATATGAATAGTGTTCATTGTTTTAGGCACACACGTATTAAAACGAGGTTGATTTTATGGTAATTAGTTGTATTGAAGCAAAGATATAAAAATTTATAAAATAACAAGGTGTTTTTTAAAAATTATTGTTAAATAAAAATTTTTAAGATTTCTTTGTACCTTTGCGGCCTGAAAACAATCAGAAAAAACTATGTGGCTTGGATTATCATTTATGGCAGCCGTGCTGTACGGGTTCTACGACAGCTTCAAAAAGATGTCCCTCAAGGAAAATTCCGTGCTGCCGGTGCTTTTTCTCAATACACTTTTGTGTTCGCTGATGCTTGCCCCCTGCCTGATATTGTCGGGTATGGGCCGGCTTGACGGTTCAGTGTTCCATACCGCTTCGGGTGGATGGGAAGAGCATAGGCTGATTATCCTTAAAAGCTTTATGGTGTTGTCGTCCTGGGCCTCAGGTTACTATGCGATCAGGAACCTTCCGCTCTCCATTGTCGGACCCGTCAATGCGACAAGGCCGGTGATGGTACTACTCGGGGCGATGGTGATTTTTGGTGAGAGATTGAACCTGTATCAGTGGACAGGCGTCATGTTTGCCGTGCTGTCATTTTATCTGCTGGGCAGGAGCGGTAAGAAAGAGGGGATTGATTTCAAACACAACAAGTGGATTTTCCTTCTTGTACTGTCTGCGGTGCTGGGGGCTTTGTCCGGGCTTTATGACCGTTATCTCATGGCGCCTGTTGAAAGCGGCGGCGCCGGTCTCGACAGGATGATGGTGCTATGCTGGTTCAATATTTATCAGTGCGTCATCATGCTGGTCGTCCTGTTACTGGCATGGCTGCCCCGAAGGGATAAGGAAGCAGTGTTTGAATGGAGATGGTCGATTCCGATGATAAGCGTGTTTCTGATTGTGGCGGATTTCCTGTATATGTATGCGCTGACGATTCCTGAGAGCATGATCGGCATCATGTCGATGATCAAAAGGTCGAGTGTAGTGGTCAGCTTCGTCTTTGCCGCCATCGTATTTCACGAGAAAAACATTCGTTCCAAGGCTTTTGACCTGGCTTTGGTGTTTATTGGTATGATTTTCCTGTATCTTGGCTCCAGATAGGCAATAAAACAATCGTGTTATATAGAAAACTCCCCGATATCTTTTGTGTAACACGAAAGTTATCGGGGAGTGAAGTTATTGTGTTATAGTGGATTACTAGAATACCCACTTGGCGCCGAAGCAAGGACGGCACCAGAAGCCTTTTCCTGTACCGAAGTTGTAGCTGAGCTCAATCTCGGTGCCTACGTGGAGGTTGTCGCAGCCGAAGTGCTGGCCTACGTTGTACCACAGCTGAGGCTCGGAGATGAATACGGTCTTGGCTATGTCGATACGGTTATCGTCATCAAATACGATATGGTCCTCCCACCAGAAATCAGCGAATCCGCTGAAGCGGAGACCTTTGACGCCGCAGAGGTCCTGAATGCCCCATACTGCGGTGAGCTGGAGAGGAAGTTTCTGCTGACTGCCGGTAATCATCTTGTGGAGGACTTTAAGGTTGAGGGTCTTGCTGAAGTCGGATGAGTGCATGAAGTAGTCCACGCCGAAGAGGTAGGCGTTGTTGACTGTAAAGCCCTGATATACGCCGCCGTTGTACTCGGCCTGGAAGCTGAATGCGGCAAGCGGGGTGTCCTGCCAGAAGTTGAAGCAACGAGCGATTTCAGCATAGGTGCCGCTGGGAGCGATGACTTTGTCATTTTCATTCTTGGCGTTGAAATCGTGGTCAACGAAGAAGAAAGTGTTGCCCCACTTGTCGTTGTAGAAACCTTCGACGGTGGTAGTGAGGTGTTTGCGGTCCTTGCCGAAGTCGTAGAAGAACTGGATGTTGGTCTGTGCCATTGCAACCTGTGCAAGGCCGAGTGCTGCTACAGCAACTGTCAGAATTGATTTGTCGTTCATAAAGCGTCGTTTATGGTTGATTTATTTTTGTTCTTTGACGCGGTTGACCTCGAAGTTGACCGAGGTGTCGCCTTGTTCGTTTTTGCCGAATTCGTAGTCCATGCCGGGAAGGATGGCATTGAGGGCTATGCCCACGAGGGCTGCGATGGCGAGCCCGGAGAGCGATGTGAATCCGATGGATACAGAGTCGCCTGCACCGTATTTGATGCCGATTGCGAGCACCAGGATGAGGGCGGCGATGATGACGTTGCGGGATGCGGTGAAGTCGACTTTGTTTTCAACGATGTTGCGCACGCCGACGGCGGAGATCATACCGTAGAGGACGAGGGATACGCCTCCGATTGTAGCAGAGGGCATTGCTCCGATGAGGGCGGAGAATTTGGGGCAGAACGACAGTATGATGGCGATGCAGGCCGCAATGCGGATGACTTTGGGGTCGAAGACTTTGGTGATGTTCAGCACACCGGTGTTTTCACCGTAGGTGGTATTGGCGGGAGCTCCGAAAAGGGAGGCAAGCGCCGTGGCCAGGCCGTCGCCCATGAGGGTGCGGTGCAGGCCGGGATTCTCAAGGAAGTTTTCGCCGACGGTGGAGGAGATTGCGCACATGTCTCCGATGTGCTCCATCATTGTGGCGATGGAGATGGGCAGGATGGCGATGATTGCAGCGACGATGAGTCCCCAGTTGGGATTGGAGAATACGGAGAAGGCGGTGTTTTCCATCTTGAAGGGAAGACCGAACCAGGCGGCATCTCTCACTGAGGAGAAGTCACAGAGCCCGAAGCAGGCCGCTACGAGGTATGAGCCGAGCACGCCGAGAAGGATCGGGACGATCTTGATCATGCCGCGTCCGAAGATGTTGCAGACAATGATGATGGCGATTGCCAGAAGCGCTATCCACCAGTTGGATGTGCAGTTGGTGATGGCGGAGCCGGAAAGCGTGAGACCGATTGCGATGATGATCGGGCCCGTCACGACGGGAGGGAAGAATCGCATTACCCTTTTCGCGCCGTAGACCGCGAAGAGCGAGGCCAGCACGAAATAGAAAACGCCTGCACAGAAAACTCCGATGCAGGCGTAGGGAAGAGACTCCGCGGCTGAGAGACCTTGTTCTGTTCCCATTGAGACAACGGCAGCGTAGCCGCCAAGGAACGCGAACGAGGAACCGAGGAATGCCGGAACCCGCATCTTTGTACACAGATGGAAAACGAGAGTGCCGAGGCCTGCGAAGAGCAGGGTGGCTGACATGGAGAGTCCGGTGATGACCGGAACGAGCACAGTCGCGCCGAACATGGCGAACATGTGCTGGAGGCCGAGGGTAAGCATCTTGCCGCGTCCGAGGGAACGGGCATCATAGATTGCCTGCTGTTTTTTTGTCATATAATTTTAGGTATTGGGAATATCCTGGTAACCTGTGGCCTTCAAGCCACGCAAAGATAGTAATTTATTTTATCTTTGCGAAGCAAAAAGAACGTAAATATATGAAACGGATACTTTATATCACCATCCTTGCGGCGATCACGGCCTGCAACCGGCCTTCAGTCTTCGACGTCAGCGATTTCGGAGCCGTCCCTGACGGCGTCACCGATTGTACGGCGGCAATCAACGCTGCCATAGACAGTTGCCACGCCTCCGGCGGCGGCCGGGTCCTCATCCCTTCGGGAGAATACCTCACGTCTACGATCCTGCTCCTGCCCGGCGTGGACCTTCACCTGGCCAAAGGGGCTGTCATTCTCGGAAGTGACGATCCTGAAACATATTCTTCCTATATCCCCGACCACGACATGACCCGCTATGACAGCGGCGGCAACAGCGCCAATGCCAACAATACTACTGACAGGCGATGGCAGCGCGCCCTCATCCTGGCAGTAAGGGCCGATGGCGCATCAATCAGCGGCAGCGGTGTCATCGACGGGCGCCACGTCGTGGATACTCTTGGTGAAGAAGGAATGCGCGGCCCTCATACGGTCACGATTGCAGAGACGTCCGGTTTCAAGATGAGCGGTATCACGATAAAGCGCTCTGCCAACTATGCCGTCCTCGGCTATGCCCTTGAGGATTCGCGTTTCACGGGTCTTCATATCATGGAAGGCTGGGACGGTATCCATATCCGTGGCGCCAGGAGAGTATCTGTTGAAGGCTGCCGTTTTGAGACGGGGGACGACAGTATTGCCGGAGGCTACTGGGAGGACATGACTATACGTGATTGCGATATCAATTCGTCATGCAACGGGCTGCGTCTTATCATGCCTGCCGAGAGGCTGGATGTGTCACGCTGCCGGTTCCACGGTCCCGGAGTATATCCGCACCGTACTTCCGGCGAAGCCCGTCGCAACAACATGTTGTTTGCCGTCAGCATAGAACCGGGAGGATGGGGGGCGGCTCCGGGAGAATTGAAGGAGCTGTATTTCCATGACCTTGAAATAGATAATGTCAACATTCCATTTTCAACTTCTGTCCGCGAGGGCTGTGCAGCCCGTGACCTTACGATTTCGGATGTCAGGGCGACTGGTATTTACGGAGCGATGACTCCTGTGTACTGCTGGAATGACGAGGGTTTTGAGGCTGTCAGCATCTCCGGCTTTTCTATATCACGCTGATACTTCGATTTATCGCGGATTTTTATTATATTTGCGAATTGAACAATTAAAACTGAAAATTATGGCAAACGTAGCTACTAATGCAAATTTTGCAGATATCCTTTCCGGCAACAAGGTTGTGCTGGTAGACTTCTGGGCCACATGGTGCGGCCCATGCAGGATGCTTTCCCCGACAGTGGACGAGGTGGCCGAGGAGATGGCGGGAAGCGTCGCCGTCGTCAAATGCAATGTCGACGACTGTGACGAGATTGCCATGCAGTATGGTATCAGGAGCATCCCGACTCTCATTTATTTCAAGGACGGACAGGTTGCGGACCGTACGGTCGGAGTCGTGTCCAAGTCCACCATAATTGACAAATTAAAAGCACTTATCTAATTATGAGAAAGTTTCTTCGTCTCGTTGTAGCGGCTGCTGCCATTTCGGCTGCCGTCACTGCATCCGCCGAAGGCTTCGGTGTTACCGGAGGCTTCACTTCATCCAAAGCTTCCGTCAAGAATTTTGACGCGAATTCCATCAGCCAGTTCCACGTGGGTGTTACCTATCAGGTCAAACTCCCGTTCAATCTTTCTATCCAGCCCTCGCTCCTTTATCAGGTAAAAGGTGCGTATGTCAAAGACGATATTTCAGGCACCATCGGCTCCCTCGATACCAAGGTCAGCTACCTTGAGGTACCCGTAGCCATCCAGTGGGGTCCGGACCTTCTTGTCGCAAGACCTTATGTCTTCCTTGAGCCTTTTATCGGCTACGGTCTCGGCAACAAGTCCGAGATTTCGTTTATGAATGCGGTTACATCCAGGGAAGCCCGCAACGAATGGGCCGACGCGGCCGTTAAACGTCTTGAATACGGTCTCGGTCTCGGCGTAGGTGTTGAGGCTCTGAGCCATCTTCAGCTTTCCGCCCAGTATTTCTGGAACTTCGGCCCCCTTGCCGGCGGCGATGGAAGCGTTGAATGGGCTGATGTGGCCGCCACATACAAGACAGCATACAAGAGTGGCAACTTCCACGGTCTGAAAGTAACAGCTACAATCTTCTTCTAGCCGATGAAAGCAGTCATATTCTGCTCGGCATGCAAAGACATCGACCCCAAGTACAACGAGGCGGCGCGCGAAATCGTGCGCGGCCTCTCTTCCTTGGGAATTGAAATAGTCAGCGGAGGAACGGTCAAGGGCACGATGGGCGTCATTGCCGACGAGTGCCGCAGGCTCGGGGTCCCGCACACGGGTATCATCCCCCGTTTCATGGCTCCGGTATCATATCCGGACCTGGATTCGGTGATATGGACCGACACCATGTCCGAGCGCAAGGGACTGATGCGCGAAGGCGCTGATGTGGCCATAGCCCTGCCGGGAGGGATCGGCACCCTCGATGAACTCATAGAGACTCTTGTGCTTGCCAAGCTCGACCTGTTCCATGGCCGGGTGATGGCCCTTGATATCGACGGGTTCTATTCCCCTCTGATCGCCCTTCTCGACCACTATGTCGCGACGGGCATGCTTGAGGAGGCCTCCCGTAGTCTTATCACGTTCCCTCCCACGGTATCAGACCTTATCAAATCACTTCGATAGACGATGCGGACAAGTGACATCATAGAATATCTCGGAGAACACTGGACGGCGGTCCGGACGCTCATGGCATCCGGGCTATCATCGGATATAGAGATTCTCAACCATATCAATGCATCCGTGCTCGGACATTCGGGCAAGATGCTTCGTCCGATGCTATGCCTTCTCAGCGCTGCCGTATGCGGCGCTGACGCTGCAGGCTGGCCGAATGCCGAGCGCTTCGCCGCGGCTTCGGAGCTTCTGCACAATGCCACGCTCTTCCATGACGACGTGGTGGACGGTTCCGACGAACGCCGGGGCCTTCCCACGGTGATGTCCCTCGTGGGCGGCAATGCCTCCGTCCTGATAGGTGACTTCTGGCTTGTAAAAGCCATGGAATGCATCCTCTCCGCTTCGGAATACAGCGAGGAAGTCATCCGCATTTTCGCCAAGACCCTTGCAGACCTCGCACAGGGCGAGATGCTCCAGATGGAGAAGGCGGGTCGCGGCGACACCACCGAAGACGATTATTACCGCATAATATACTTCAAGACGACATCCCTTTTCGAGACTGCCGCCGTATCCGGCGCCAGGGCGGCCCATGCCACGGGCGCGAAGCTTGAGGCTATACGGGAGTATGCCGTCAAGCTGGGATACGCATTCCAGATCAGGGATGATATGTTCGACTATTCCGACGGAGGCGATATAGGCAAACCCGTCGGCATAGACCTCAAGGAGCAGAAGATCACGCTCCCGCTTCTCCTCTCTCTCGCCGCTGTCCCCGACGGGGTCGCCGGTGATATCCGCAACAAGGTTTGCAACATAGGTGAGCACCCCGAATACGAACCTGTCGTCCGTGCCTTCGTCGCGGAGCGTGACGGCGTGGGGCTCTCGCGCAAGAGACTCATGCAGCACATCGGGGAGGCCAAGTCCGCACTTGATATTTTCCCGCCTTCGG
>Ga0265298_10008686_pt1 | contig 12180 bp, 14 predicted proteins | sample AusTroGonzalo_MG_3_FD_193486 | JGI IMG/M metagenome (GOLD analysis project Ga0265298, IMG submission 193486) | Bovine rumen microbial communities from tropical cattle in Woodstock, Queensland, Australia - Gonzalo_01 | ecosystem: Host-associated > Mammals > Digestive system > Stomach > Rumen ...
GGGTGCATATATGTCCTGTATGCGGTCTGACTACGGATCGCGATCTGAACGCGTCTGTGAACATACTCCGCCTCGGGTTGACCCGCAACCCTTCCCTTGCGACAACAGGGTGAACAGCCCCGCCCTCTAAAAGGGCAGGGGCACTGGCAGTTTGACGGATGTTCCGATGAGAAAATCCGTCAAACTCGGGTTTGGAATCAGCTGTGGATGTCCGACGAGGGCAGGGTTCCATCCATGTACTGCTCGTATCCGTAGAGATCCAGCAGTCCGTGTCCTGAGAGACAGAACACGATGGTCTTCTCCTCGTTCTTTGCCTTGGCCTCGAGAGCGAGGTCGATGGCTCCCTTGAGTGCGTGGCATGACTCGGGTGCGGGGATGATTCCCTCGGTCCTGGCCATGAGCAGTCCTGCCTCGAACGTTGCTGTCTGGTCGTATGACCTTGCACTGATGAGTCCGGTGTCGTAAGCTGCGGATACCAGGGGTGACATTCCGTGGTACCTGAGTCCTCCGGCGTGGATGGCCGAGGGGATGAACTCGCTTCCCAGGGTGTACATCATGAGCAGAGGCGTGAATCCTCCGGTGTCTCCGAAGTCGTACTTGAACTCTCCCTCGGTGAGACTGGGTGCCGCCTTGGGCTCGACTGCGACGAACTGGGTGTCCTTGAATCCCTCTCCTCTGATCTTCTGTCCGAGCATGGGGAAGGTCAATCCAGCGAAGTTGGATCCTCCGCCTGTGCATGCTACGACGTAATCGGGCTTGATCTCGCCGATCTCCATCTGCTGGATGGTCTCCTCTCCGATGACGGTCTGGTGGAGCATGACGTGGTTCAGCACGCTTCCGAGGGAGTAGCAGATCTCGGGGTCCTTGGCAGCGAGCTCGCAGGCCTCGGAGATAGCGATTCCGAGCGAACCGGATGTCTCGGGGTGCTCCTTGAGGATCTTCCTTCCGAACTCGGTGTATTCGCTGGGGGATGCGTAGATCTTTGCTCCGTAGGTGTTGATGATGGTCTTCCTCAGGGGTTTGGCCATGTAGCTTCCCTTGACCATGAAGACGGTGGTGTCGAGGTCGTAGAGGTTGGAGACCATAGCAAGAGCGGTTCCCCACTGTCCCGCACCGGTCTCGGTGGTCAGTGTGTGGATACCTGCCTCTGCGTTGTAATATGCCTGTGCCAGCGCGGTATTTCCCTTGTGGCTTCCGAGGGGGCTCATGTCCTCTCTCTTGAAGTAGATCTTCGCAGGGGTCTTGAGGTATTTCTCGAGCCTGTATGCCCTCTGGAGGGGTGCGGGTCTGTTGAGGTAGATCAGATTGTCGCGGACCTCCTCGGGGATGTCGATGTATCTCTCGGTGCTTCCTTCCTGCCTGATGATCTCCTTACAGAAGATGGCCTCGAAGTCCTCGGGTTTGGCGGGTTCGCCTGTTCCGGGGTTTAGCGGGGGCTTGAGTCCGCCGGGGATATCAGCTGCCAGATTGTACCATTTTTTGGGGATGTCCTCTGGTGACAGATTGATTCTTGCATCTTTCGGTATTGCCATGTGGCTGAGCACTGAGGATATGTATATAACATTAATGTTCATTGATGTACATAATTGTACATCATACTACATTTTAGTACATTGAACATTGTTAGATGTTACATCAGAGGTCCTTTATCGCATCCTTCATGGATCTGACGAATTCTCCCACGGGGCCGGCAGAATCTCTGCCGTTCTTCTCTATTATCCTGACGATGCCGCTGCCCACAATGGCTCCGTCAGAGATTGATGCCATCCTCCTGCACTGCTCCGGATTGGATATCCCGAATCCTATCGCGCACGGGATGTCAGTGTTCTCCCTGATGATATCGATGATAGGCTGCAGATCAGTTGTGATGTCGCTCCTGACGCCGGTGACTCCCAGCGAGGAGACTAGATAGATGAACCCTTTGGCTTCCTTGGCTATCATCGCTACCCTGTCCTCGGACGTGGGAGCTACCATGGATATGAGGTCGATATTGTGCTCCAGGCATATCGATTCGAAGTCGCCCTTCTCCTCGAACGGGACATCGGGAAGGATCAGTGCCGATACACCGGCATCCTCCGCCCTGCTGCAGAACTTCTCCACGCCGTAATGGTATACGACGTTGGCGTAGGTCATGTAGAGCATGGGCACGCTGATCCTCTTCCTCAGATCCTTGGTGAAGTCAAAAATGTCGTCGGTGGTCACCCCGCCCTTCAGAGCCCTCTCGTCAGCGCCCATGATCACCGGGCCTTCCGCTGTGGGGTCCGAGAACGGGATGCCGAGCTCTATGAGGTCTGCTCCGTTGGCCACCATGGATTCCACGACCTTCCCTGTGGTCTCCAGATCGGGGTCTCCGCAGGTGACGAAGCCTATGAACGCCTTGCCTTGGTCGAATGCCCTGCCGATGTCACTCATGTAGATCCTCTCCTCTGTATCTTGCGATGGCAGCGACATCCTTGTCGCCGCGTCCCGAGACCGTCACCACTATGATCTTGTCCTTATCCATCTTCGGGGCCACCTTCATTGCATATGCCAGAGCATGAGCGGATTCGATGGCGGGAATGATGCCTTCGCATCTGGAGACGTATTCGAAAGCCTGTACGGATTCCTCGTCCGTGATGCCTACGTACTTCGCTCTGCCTATGTCGTTCAGCCAGGCGTGCTCGGGTCCGATCCCGGGGTAGTCCAGTCCTGCCGATATCGAATAAACGGGAGCTATCTGGCCGTATTTGTCCTGGCAGAAGTAGGATTTCATTCCGTGGAATATCCCGACGGACCCGGTGTTGATGGTGGCGGCCGTCAGCGGGGTATCTATTCCTTTTCCGGCAGCCTCAGCTCCGACGAGCTACACATCCTTGTCCTCTATGAAGTCGTAGAACGTCCCGATGGCGTTGGATCCTCCGCCCACGCATGCTATCAGCATGTCCGGAAGCCTTCCCTCCTTCTCCATGATCTGCTGCTTGATCTCCTTCCCTATAACGGACTGGAAGTCCCTGACAATGGTCGGGAACGGGTGCGGCCCCATGACAGATCCGAGGCAGTAATGGGTGTCGCTGATACGCGAGGTCCATTCCCTCATGCATTCGGAGACGGCATCCTTCAGCGTTCCGGTGCCTGTAGGGACCCCCCTGACCTCGGCTCCGAGGAGGCGCATGCGGTACACGTTGAGCTTCTGCCTCTCCATGTCCTCAATGCCCATGAACACCAGGCATTCCATCCCCATGAGGGCCGCTGCCGTAGCTGTCGCCACACCGTGCTGCCCGGCACCTGTCTCGGCTATCAGGCGGGTCTTACCCATCTTCTTCGCCAGAAGGGCCTGTCCGAGTACGTTGTTGATCTTGTGTGCGCCCGTGTGGTTCAGGTCCTCCCTCTTGAAGTATATCTTCGCACCGCCCAGCTCCTCGGTCATCTTCTTGGCGTAGTAGAGTCTGCTGGGTCTGTTGGCGTAATCGTTGAGGAGGTCGCTGAGCTCCTGCTTGAACTCCGGGTCGTCCTTGTACTTGTTGTAGGCCTCTTCCAGTTCAATGACAGCATTCATCAGGGTCTCGGGCATGTACTGCCCTCCGTACTCTCCGAACCTTCCGTTTGGATTGGTCATCTTATGCTCCTCCGTATGGGTGTCTCGCGGAATCCACCGCTTCCATAAACCGTTTCATCTTATCTTGATCCTTGATCCCGTCGGTCTCGATGCCTGAACTGACATCCACCCCGAACGGATGAAGCCTTTCGATGGCTTCCTTCACATTATCCGGATTCAGTCCTCCGGCCAGGATGTAAGGGCGCTTCACGTCCTCCAGGAGGGTCCAGTCGAAGGCCCTTCCCTCGCCGATGCCTCCGTCCAGCATCATCAGGTCCGCTTCTGTGGAGATTGCTTTCTCCAGATCGTTACGGGTGGCGATCCTGAATGCGCGGATGACGGGCATGCCCGTAGCGTCCCTCGTCTCTCTCACGAATCTCTCGCTCTCGCTGCCGTGCAGCTGTACTGTCCTGATGCAGCCTGTATTTGCTATATCGATTATTCTGTTCAAATCGGAATCCAGGAATACGCCGACGGGGACGATATCGGGATTCAGATCATCTGACAGCATCTTCGCGGTCTCCGGTGCGACGTATCTTCTGCTCTTCTCCCAGAACACGAATCCGGCATAATCCGGATTCAGGATGTTGACCGCCGCGATGTCCTCGCTTCTGGACAGGCCGCAGAACTTGACGCAGGTCATTCGATACCCCTGAGCTCGTCCAGCATCGCCTTCTTGTCCTTGGAGCGCATCATGGTCTCCCCGATCAGCACCGCATCTACCTTTGCATCCTCGAGAGGCTTCACGTCTTCACGCGACTTTATCCCGCTCTCGGCGACGAACAGGACTCCGTGGGGGACGCTGTTCCTCAGCGCGAGACAGTTGTTGGGATTGACGCTGAAATCCTTGAGATCGCGGTTGTTCACACCTATGATCCTTGCACCGCAGTCTATCGCCGTCCTTATCTCGGTGGCGTTATGGGCTTCGCACAGAGCGGACATGCCGAGTCCGTGGGCTATGCGTATGAAGCGGCGCAGCTCGTCCGGTGTCAAAATGGAGCAGATCAGCAGGACCGCGGATGCTCCCAGCGTCTTGGATTCGTACACCATGTATTCGTCGACGATGAAATCCTTCCTCAGGCAGGGGATGCTAACGCTGTCGGAGATCTCCTTCAGATACCTCCTCTCGCCCAGGAACATCGTGGGTTCGGTGAGTACTGAGATGGCATCCGCTCCGGCAGCCTCGTAGTCCTTCGCTATCTGCAGGTACGGGAAGTCCTCTGCTATCACACCCTTGGAAGGCGATGCCCTCTTGCATTCGCAGATGAACGACATCCCTTCCTTCTTCAGAGCGGCTTCGAACGGGAATCCTGTATCGTTCCCCATGGAATTCGCCGATTTCATCATCTCTGTGAGGGAGACGATCTTCTTTGAATCCTGTACGCGTATCTTCGCGGAATCCGCCAGTTTCCTGAGAATGTTCTCTGTCATCGGTTCGATGCCTTCCTGAATCTCTCCAGCTGTTCCGCTGCTTTGCCGTCGGCTATCATCTTGTCGGCCAGCTCGATTCCGTCCTTCAGATCGGACACGGTGTTGCTAGCGTACAGTCCTGCGGCCGAGTTGAGGAGGACGCAGTCGTATCTGGGCCCCTTCTTGCCTGACAGGATGTCTGTTGTGATCTTCGCGTTGTCCTCGGGTGTGCCGCCCTCTATGTCGGATTTCCTGCATCTTTTTATGCCCAGCTCCTCCGAAGTGATGACATATGATTCGAACTTGTCCCCGCGGAAATCGCAGACCGTGGTGGGTGCGCTGCAGGAGAGCTCGTCGAGGCAGTCCTGACCGTAGACGACCATTCCCTTCTCCACTCCGAGGTTGGTCAGGACATGTGCCAGAGGTTCGACCAGGAGCTCGTCGTAGACTCCAAGGACCTGGTATGCGGGTTTAGCAGGATTGGTCAGGGGTCCGAGGATGTTGAACACCGTACGGAATCCCAGCTCCTTCCTGATGGGTCCTACGTACTTCATAGCAGAATGGTATTCCTGGGCGAAGAGGAAGCACATGCCGGGGTCTCCAAGCAGCTCAACTGCCTTCTCAGGCGGCTGTCTGATGTTGATCCCAAGGGCCTCGAGGCAGTCCGCGGCCCCTGATTTGGATGATGCGGCGCGGTTACCGTGCTTCGCTACCTTGACTCCCGCCGCCGATATGACGAAGGAGGATGTGGTCGAGATGTTGAAGGTGTTGGAATGGTCCCCTCCGGTCCCGACTATGTCCAGGGTCTTGTAGGGATGGTCCAATTGCAGAGCATGTGCTCTCATGGAGGCGGCGCAACCGAATATCTCGGCCTCCGTCTCCGCCCTGGTGTTCTTAGTCGTCAGTGCAGCAAGGAATGCGGCGTTCTGCGTGCTTGTGGTCTGCCCGTCCATGATCTCGTTCATGACGGTGTACGCCTCGTCGTATGTGAGGTCGCCCTTGTTCACCAGTTTGATTATGGCTTCTCTTATCATCTCTTAGCCTCCGGGATGATCTTGATGAAATTGTACAGCATCATGGCGCCTTCCGGCGTCATTATGGATTCCGGGTGGAACTGGACCCCGTAGATCGGGGAATCTCTGTGTCTGACTGCCATGACCTCGCCGTCATCGGCGACAGCTATGACCTTGAGGCAGTCCGGGATGGTTTTCGGGTCGGCCGCCAGCGAATGGTATCTGGCGACCTCTGTGGTCCTGCCGATGTCCTTGAACAGCGGGTCCTCCTCCATCGTGATCACCGACTGTTTTCCGTGCATCAGCGTCTTGGCGTATGTGACGGTGGCTCCGAAAGCGTAGCAGATCGCCTGGTGTCCGAGACAGACTCCCAGGATGGGGTACTTGCTTCCGAGCTTCTTGATGAGTTCCACGCAGACCCCTGCATCCTCCGGCCTTCCTGGTCCGGGGGAAATGATTATCGCCTTGGGTCTCAGAGCGTCTATCTGCTCCACGGTGAGCTCGTCGTTCCTGATTACCTTCAGGTCGCTGTCTATGGATCCGACCATCTGGTACAGGTTGTAGGAGAAGCTGTCGTAGTTGTCTATGAGCAGAATCATATGTCCTCGCCCTCCGCAGCTTTGATGGCCTTGATGACTGCGGCCGCCTTGTCAAGGGATTCCTGATATTCCTTCTCCGGGACGGAATCAGCTACGATCCCGGCCCCGCTCCTCACGAAGACCTTGTTGTTCTTCTTGTATGCCAGGCGGATCGCGATGCAAAGGTCGAGGTTGCCCGAGAAGTCGATGTATCCGATGCCTCCCCCGTAGATTCCCCTCTTGTTGTTCTCGAGGTCGTTGATGATCTGGCAGGCCCTGATCTTGGGGGCTCCGGATAGAGTTCCCGCCGGAAGGACGGCCGATATGGCGTCCATTGCGTCGCAGTCATCGCGGATCTCTCCTCTGACGGTGGATCCGATGTGCATCACGTGGGAGTAGCGTTCCACTTCGTGGTATTTCTCGAGGATGACTGTCCCGAACTTGCTGATCTTGCCCAGGTCGTTGCGTCCCAGGTCCACGAGCATGTTGTGCTCCGCCAGTTCCTTGGGATCGGCCAGGAGCTCCTTCTCCAGAATGAGGTCCTCCTCATCGGTCTTTCCTCTGGGCCTCGTACCGGCCAGAGGGAACGTGTGGAGGATTCCGTCCTGCAGCTTGACCAGTGTTTCCGGCGATGAACCCGCTACTTCCATGTCGGTTCCCGAGAAGTAGAACATGTAAGGGGAGGGGTTCAGGGACCTCAGTACGCGGTATGTGTTCAGAAGGCTTCCTTCGAAATCTGCCTCCATCCTGTTGGACAGGACGATCTGGAAGATGTCCCCTTCCTTGATGTGGTGCTTGGCCTTCTCCACCATCTCGCAGAACTCCTCCTTCTCGAAGTAGGGTTTCAGAGAGGAGTACAGCTTTCCGTGGAGATTGGGGCGGGGCTTGCCGTATTTGACCAGTTCGGTGATGCTCAGGAGTTCGTGCTTCGCCTTCTCGTAATTGGCTGCTGGGTCATCTAGCTTTATGTTGTAGATGAGCATAAGTTTCTGGGTGAAGTTGTCGAATACGATCAGCTTGTCGAAGAGCAGCAGATCCACGTCCTTGAATCCCTCAGTGTCCTTCGCGTCGAGGTTGAGGATTGGTTCCGAGTACTTCAGGTAGTCATAGGAGAAGTATCCAACGAGCCCTCCGGTGAACGGAGGGAATCCCTCGATGCGGGGGCTCCTGTACTCCTTCAGCAGCTTGCGGATCTCGGTGTTGGGGTCGTTCGTGGTGAACTTCCTGTCACCGATCACCATCTCGCCGTTGAGCATGGTGATACCGATGGTCGGATCGAATCCGAGGAACGTATAACGCCCCCACTTCTTGGAAGAGTCCGCGCTTTCCAGCATGAAACAGTGTTCATCGATGTTCATGAGTGCCCTCATGACCTCAACAGGGGTCCTGAAATCGGACAGCATCTCCTGACAGACAGGACAGATGGTGTATTCCCCGTTTTCCGCGTATTTTTTCACCTCTTCCAAGGTCGGTTTCAACATATTCTCAACTCCGATGCTTGATATGTATCAAATCTAATTCGGGGTTAAGCGAATACATATAAAAATATGATGGACATTGATGTATATTTATGTACATTATTGTACAAAAATGTACATTGAAAAGGTTTTGATGCTGAAAAGGTCAGCAGATCCTTGGAACTGGGTCTCCTGCAGGGGCCTCGAGTATCCTCTTACCGCCGATTTCTGTCTTGAGAACCACTCTCTCGACACCCTCGGTCGCGTATCCGATTATGGCCGCATCCTTTCCTTCGGGCGTTCTTCTCAGCGTCTTGAGGACTTCTTCGGCCATTTCGGGGACCACTCCGATGACCGCCTTTCCCTCATTTCCAATGCTGAGCGGGTCGATTCCGAGCAGGTCGCATCCGTTGATGACCGCATCCCTCAGTGGGATGTCGGAATAGTTGATCTCCATTCCGATGTGGGATTTGGAGCACCACTCATTCAGGGTGTTGGCCAATCCTCCCCTTGTGGGGTCCTTCATGGCCACGATTCCTCCGGTCTTCAGCCCTTCGGCGATCATCTTGTTGAGGGGAGCGACATCGCTCTGTACTTCTGCGTCGAATCCGTATCCTTCGCGGAACGAGAGGAGCGCCACACCGTGGTCGCCTACATAACCGGATACGATGATGGCATCGCCGGGTCTCACGCTGGAATCGGTGCACCATCTGTTTTCGACCTTCCTGTATTCCGCAGCCTTTGCGAGATTTGAATCGAGATACGGTGACCTCTTTCCGACGGCAGATGTGGACATGACCATCTGGTCTACCGCTCCGGCCTCCACTACCTTGGTATCGCCTGTTACGATCGGAACCCCGCAGCCTGCGGCGGTCTTTCCCATGCTGTCCATGACCCTGTCGACGATATCGATGTCCAATCCTTCTTCGATTATGACCGAGCATGCGAGTCCTATGGGTGTCGCACCCATGACCGAGATATCGTTCACGGTACCTGCCACGGAGATCTTTCCTATGTCCCCTCCGGGGAAGAATAACGGTTTCACCGTATGTCCGTCGATGGTGAATACCACGTCGTCCACAACTGCGGAATCATCCATGGAGTCCAACGGTACTTCCGCGTTCATCTTAGGGAAGTGGCTTGTGATGTGCTTGCCGAGGAACTCCTGCATGAGCTCTCCCCCGGCCCCGTGATTCATGATCACCTTCGACATGAGACGAGGATGCGATAGGATGGATAAAGGTGTTGTCACCTGTCTTCGCGACTATGTGAGCGTCCGAGTCCAGAAAAGCGGATAAAAAGTATTAATCGGCCCTCGTGCTAACCATATCCGGCCTTATGGGGTAGTCTGGATATCCTGTCGGACCTCGACTCCGCTGACCTGGGTTCGAATCCCAGTAGGGCCACTATCCATTATTCAGATTCCGCCGATGATCCTTGCGTGGTTCCATGCCACTATGGTGTTCGGCGGTACGTCCTTGGTAATGACAGAGCTAGCACCCGTTCGAAAATGCTCAATAATTTTCAGATTCCGGGGTAGGTGATGAGGGCGAACGGGTCGTATTTGGCGAACTTGTCCATTCCTTTGAGGCCTGCCAGCTCCATGACGAATCCCATCTTGACGATCTCTCCGTCCTCCCTCTCGATGAGTTTGACGAGCGCCTCGGTGGTTCCGCCAGTGGCGATGAGGTCGTCGATGATGACCACTTTCTGGCCGGGTTTGATGGCATCCTTGTGCATCTCGACGGTGGCGGTGCCGTATTCCAGCGAATAATCCTCGGAGATGGTCTCTCTGGGGAGCTTTCCCTTCTTCCTCACCATGACGAATCCCTTGCCCATGGCATATGCAACAGGTGCTCCGAACAGGAATCCGCGGGATTCGGATCCGACTATGACATCGAAGTCCACTCCCTTGAGTCCGTCTACCAGCTGATCTATGGCGAGTTTCAGCCCGTCAGGGTGCTGGACAATCGATGTGACGTCTCTGAACATGATCCCTTTCTTGGGGAAGTCGGGAATCGTTGTTACGTAGTCGGCTAGCTCTTTCATGTCTGGCGGATTGGTGTATCCGATAAAATAATGTGGGAGGCAGAGTAACACGAATTAGGTATTCGTGTTACCTATCCCGTCTCAGAGGTAGTTCTTATTCTTCAGGACCATCACGCCTGCGGCTGCGATAAGGACCGCGATGATGCATATCGAGGTTATCATCACATCATCCGTGTACGTGAATACGAATCCGCATGCACCGATCCCGGCGAGCAGGACCCCGGCCATGATGACCCCGTCCGCTGTGGAGGGTCCGCCGGATTTCCTGGATGCGTCGCGCAGGTAGAATTCCACCGCCAGGAATATGCCGGATAGGAGAAGGGCGCAGAAGACCCCGTTCATGGGAACGGTCAGGAAGCCCACAGCTATGCTAATGATAATCGCGGCCGCCAGTGAGATGCCTGTGATGTTGTTCCATCTCTTCGTCTCGGGATCCTCTTCCATGGTTGGCTGATTGAGTAATAGATAATAACTCCTACCCAAACGTAACCGGGTTACACCTCAAAACTTCTTTAAATACGGTCAAGCAGGTCTTCAATTGGAGAATAAATCCAATAGGTACGAGGTGAAAAGAATGGAGAAGATAGAGAGATTCTTCGGAGACTACTTCTTCCTGCACAAGTGGTATCCGGTAGGGATCAAATACAACGGGATGACGTTCCTGAGCAGCGAGGCCGCATACCAATCCCAGAGATGCGCAGACCCGGAGGACGGGAAGCGTTTCGCAGGTCTGGACCCAGCAAGGGTGAGGGTGTATGCCGATTAGATGGTCCCCCGCAAGGGCTGGGAGGACATCAGGCTCTCGGTCATGGAGGACGTTCAGATGGCCAAGTTCACACAGTATCCCGAGCTCAAGGAGAAGCTGCTGGCAACCGGCGACGCCGAGCTCATCTACAACAACGACTGCGGAGACTCCTACTGGGGTCTGTACGAGGGTTCCGGCGAGAACAACCTCGGTAAGATCCTTATGAAGGTCAGAGGCAGATTGGCGGCCGAATCATCCGCTTGACAATAAGGATGGGGCCAGCGGGAGGCCGCGGCCCTGTTCTTACAGAAAAGTGAATACGGACAAACATTATTATCTGTTCATATTGGTACTTCGCCATGGATTCCAAGACCTTGGCGATCGTAGCAGTTGTAGCCGTAATGGCTGTAGGTGCCGGCGTCGCTGCATTCATTTTGTTGGATTCTGGCAAGTCTGACGATCCGGACCCGTACGCGGACTGCAGATACGAGTTCCTGTCGTATGACCATGCGACCGATTCTAATCTCAAGCTCAAAGCCTATTATGAGGATTCATATTTTGACAAGAAGTCGACCGAGAAGAATCCCGAGCTCATGAGCTTTGCATTATGCCTGCAGCTGTCAAGCGGATTGTCCGCTGAAGATCCGAAGGATAAGCCCACATCCGTTCTGAAGCTTCTGAAGGACATCGGATGCACCAAGGTCTACGCCAATGATGCGTACTACGAGGAATCCACGCTGATATCCTTGGATGTCGCTGTCGGAGCGAAGAAGTACAATAAGGATACGACCCTCGTATTCCTGGTGCCGAACGGGACACATTATAGCACCCAGTTCGCTTCCAACCTTCTGGTGGGCGCCAGCGGGGACCATGAAGGATTCAGCAAGGCCGCCGTGACCGCCCTGTACACCCTGAAGGATTTCATCAAGTCAGAGGGAATCACCGGGAATGTCAAGCTGCTCATCACCGGATACAGCAGGTCTGCAGCAGCAACCAACATCTTGACCGCGTTCATCAGCGATTCGATCGTGAACGGAACCGTCAAGGAGGATATCGGGAACATCAATCTCACGATAGACTCCGTCTACGGATTCTGTTTCGAGACCCCGTTCTGCGGATACATCGAGGAAGGTGATGTGGGTCCGACCGATTCCCGCTACGATAACATATGGTACACCGTCAACCCCGCGGATCTCGTCACATACGTTCCTCCGGAGAGCTACGGCTTCGTCAGATACGGTCACATGGTGACCCTCCCATCCGAGGATATGGACAAGAAGGCGATCATGGAGAAGATTGCATCGAAGATCTATTCGAAAGCGACCGCAGATGTCATTACTCTTCCGGTATTCGC
>Ga0265298_10008689_pt1 | contig 12176 bp, 13 predicted proteins | sample AusTroGonzalo_MG_3_FD_193486 | JGI IMG/M metagenome (GOLD analysis project Ga0265298, IMG submission 193486) | Bovine rumen microbial communities from tropical cattle in Woodstock, Queensland, Australia - Gonzalo_01 | ecosystem: Host-associated > Mammals > Digestive system > Stomach > Rumen ...
CCTTACCTTTACCCATACGGGTATCGAGCGGCTTGGCGGTGAACGGCTTCACAGGGAAGACACGGATCCAGATCTGACCTTCACGGTTCATACGACGGGAGATAGCCTGACGGGCAGCCTCGATCTGTTGGGCGGTAAGCCAGCAATTCTCAAGGTTCTTGAGGCCGAAAGAGCCGAATGCGAGCTGGTTTCCACGACCGGAATTGCCCTTCATGCGGTTTTTCTGCTCCCTTCTGAATTTTGTTCTTTTAGGCTGTAACATTGCTGTAATGTTTTTAAAATTTCCTTAACTGTCCCTAACTCATTGAAACTCAGCTGGTTGGGTGCATTTTGCTCCAATTTCGGGATTGCAAAGTTAGTAAAAATTTCTGAATCGCCAAACTTTTTTAACACTTTTTTCAACATTTTCGACCGCGGGTTTTAACACTTAACGTATTGATTTATCGGCAATTCCTTACTATGTTAAAAAAAATTGCCCGCAATTTTCGACAGGAGCGTTTGGCGCCTCATCTGTCGTTCCGGGCGAAGCAAAAATCCGTTTGGTAAAATATTTGCAAAGCATTACCTTTGCCATGTTGAAAAGGCTCCTTCATATCGCTGTTTTCCTCCTCCTGCTTGTCCCGGCAGAGGCCCTGGCGCAGAACCACATTCGCGCCGCAATGGACCGCGCCCGGCAACAGCGGGAGCAGGCTGCTTTGGTGATAGTGAACAGCGAGAGCGGGTCCAGCAAAGGCGGCTACATGCCTTTCCAGGTGGACGAAAAAGGAGACACCACCTTCCTGGACGCGCTGGAGCCCATCTGGGTTTTCGCCCAAAACAAGGGAAAGGGGAAAAACTGGCGGGACTACTATAAACTGGTCTGGCGCTTCGGGAGGGTCTATCCCTATGCCCAGGTGGCGGGCCGGCTGGTCGCCCAGGTAGACAGCACGGTGGAAGCCAACCACTACGGCCGCGCCAAACGGGACCGCTATATCTCCCAGGTGCAGAAGCAGCTGTTCAAGGACTTCGAGGGTTCCATGCGCAAGATGTCCATCCAGCAGGGAGCCTTGATGATCAAACTGATAGCCCGGGAAACGGGGCAGTCGCCCTATTCCATCATCAAGGAATACAAAAGCGGCATCACCGCCGGTTTCTGGCAGGGAATCGCCAAACTCTTCGACAACGACCTGAAAGACGGATACGATGCCGATGGAGAAGACAAAGACATCGAGGAACTGATTCAAATCTGGAACGAAGGCCACTACCGGGACCTCTATTTCTCCATCTTCTGGGAAGAACCGCCGGAAGTAACCGTCCCGGACGTTTATTTATAGCATAAAACACTGCGAGATTCTCGAAAAAGGCCGAAAACGTGCATTCCCGTTGTCCTAAAGGACCGCGAGATGCTCGAAAACGGCTTAAAGTGAGAATCTTGACGTACTGTTTATCGCTTGGGGAGGGCGAAGGTGACGCGGAAGACGGGTTTTCGTTCCGATGCCGGGCCGCAAAGCCGGCCGCAGTAGTAACGGTCCTTGTCCAGTTCCGTGTTGTAGGTGTAACCCTGCTGGGCCGATGCCTCCATGTACTGGGCCAGCATCATGTAGTTATAGTAATTGGAGTAACCGTATCCGCCATAGCCTCCGTAACCATAGCTGCCGTAACCGTATCCACCATAGCCGCCGTAACCACCGCCATACAAGGCGTTGTAATAGCTGGCGTACAGCATCTGCTGGTAGTATTCGTTGTCGTACAGGGAACCATTGGCAGTGGCCACTTTCTCCGTATGGACGGTAAGCAGCCAGATATCGGCATCCGTGGCGGTGTCCAGATCATCCCGCCGCAGCAGTTCCTGCAGATGGTAAGTGATATCCGGGGAATACACCAGATTGGAACGGTCTATGTCTCCCTGGTCCTCCGTGCTGATACTGGCGTCCGTAAGGCCGGCGAACGTGATACTCTCCTTTCCTTCATCGTCCTTGACGGTGGTGCGGACGGTGGGACTCAGCACCGGAGGGAAATATTTCATGTCCTCGTAATTATCCGGCATCTCGAAGGGCAGCACGATGGTGGCCTTCACAATGACGGCTTTCTCCTGGTTGCCGGGTTTTTGGGCAATGGCGGCCAGGGTTTTGTTCTTCAATTCACGGGCCAGGATCACAGGCTTGAGTCCTCCGCCGCCTTCCACCAGAATATCTTCTCCGGCCGGGTGTTCCACCGTGGTGTGGGTGGCCCGGTTAAAGGCATACTGGTAGAATTTCTGGTTGTTTTCCAGGCTTTCCGGCTCGTTGATGAACTCCGGTTCACCGGGGACGAACAAGAAGGTGGAGTCTTTCTGCACTCCGTTCCAGGTGGAGCGCACCTTGAGGGCGGCCAGGTTGTTGTTCCTGTAATAGTAGTTGTTGGAGACGGACAGGCAGGAAAGTTCGAACAGGTTGATGCGTCCGCCATTGCCTTCCGGCAGGTCCGTGCAGAGATGGATGCCCGGAAGGGCCTTCAGAAAGTCGTCGTAAAGGTCTGCGCCGTCTTCTTTGCTGCGGTCCTTGAAAACCGGTCCCATCCGGCTTATCACGTCCACGTATTTCCGGGCAAACTCCTTGGTGAAATAGAAAGAGATGTCGCTGCTCCCGTTGCATACGGGCAGGCCTTCGGTAATGAGTTTGTCGCCGTGGGCAATCGGCCGAGTGGTGCCGCGTTCTACCTTGCTAAGCGGTTCGGTGAGTTCCGTCACATAGATGTTCTGCAGGATGCTGGCCTGGCTGTCATCGGCACAGGAAATGGTGTCCAGGGCGAAGCGGAGCTGGAAACTCAGAGCCTCCGGGTTGGTGCCCAGGTCCATCGTATCCAGGGCGGGGATAAGGCTGAAGGCGCTTTCGCGGGTGGTGAGGCCGAAGACCTCGTCCCGGATGGCGCCGATGGTGACGTGGCTGTCGGAATAACCGGACAGGTCACTGGAAGGTTTCAGCTGAATGTCATCCAGATTGAAGGATACGGTATAGGTATCGAACAGAAGCGTCTTGTCCACAAGGTCTTCGCCCAGGCTGCTATCCACCTTCACACAGCTCACGGCTGCCAGGATCAGGGCGGTGAAACTCAGCGAAAGATATTTCTTCATTTGAGCAGGTTGTCGTAAAATGCGTTATAGCTGTCCATGTAGCTGCCGTCGGCTATAGCATCGGCCTGGTAAGGGAGCAGGGGGACGCCCAAACCTTCGCACCAGGACAGGAGTTCCGGCTGGATGCCTTCGCTGCCCAGGATGATTCCGTCGGCATACTGAGCGGCTAATTTAGCAAGTTCCATGCCGCCGGCATGCTCCGGAAGCGGGGCGTCCTGGGGCTTGATGGCTCCGTAGAGGATGGTTTTTTCAAACCCGGGGGCAAAGGGCTCCGTGGGGGTGTCATCGAACAGGGACAGCACAACTTTGGCCCCTGAGAAAATAGGGTCGTCCTTATAGGCTTTCTTCAGATACAGGGGCAGTACGTGGGAAATCCAGCCGGAGCAGTGGATGATGTCCGGAGCCCAGCGGAGTTTTTTCACGGTCTCCAGCACGCCGCGGGCGAAGAAAATGGCCCTTTCTCCGTTGTCCGGGAAGAATTTTCCAGCCTCGTCGTGGTAGATCTGCCTGCGGCGGAAGTAATCCTCGTTGTCGATGAAATACACCTGGATGCGGGCCGATGCGATGGAGGCCACCTTGATTACCAGCGGACGGTCCACGTCGCCGATAATGATGTTCATGCCGGAAAGCCGGATAACCTCGTGCAACTGGTTTTTCCGCTCGTTGATGCAACCATAGCGCGGCATGAAGGCACGAATCTCTTTCCTACGCTCCTGGATGCCCTGCGGCAGTTCCCGGCACATCTTGGCGATGGCGGTCTCCGGCAGATACGGATACATCTCTGCGTTAACAAAAAGAATCTTGGCGGAATCTCCCATATTACAAATAATTTAACCTACAAAGGTAACATTTTTTTTTGACTTTTTCGGCCGTTTCCGTAACTTTGGGGCGAATTTCGGCCTGCTATGCCCACAAATAAGCGTAATACAGCCCTCCGCCGGCGCCTGGTAAGCGCCTGGATTTCCACCGTCATCAGTTTGTCGATGGTGCTGCTGCTCGTGGGCATCGGCTCTCTCCTGCTCATTAATGCGAAAGCTGTTTCGGACTATTTCAAGGAGAATCTGCAAGTCTCGGTGCTCCTGAAGGAACAGGTGAACGAGGAGGAGGCCCGCCAGTACGAAAACCAGGTGGCCGCGCTCCCGGGTGTGCGTTCCACTACGTTCATTTCACGCGAGCAGGGCGTGGAGGAGATGGCGCACATGCTGGGGCAGGATTTTCTGGACGTGTTCGAGAGCGCTCCCGTACCCATTTCCATCGACGTGAATCTGGAGGCCGCGTATGTATCCTCCGACAGCCTGGAGGTGATGAAAACGCAATTGGGCAAGTCCCCGCTGGTGGAGGAAGTTGTGTACCAGACTTCGCTGGTGGATGCCCTGAACCAGAACCTGCAAAAGATTTCTCTGGGGCTGGCCATCCTGGTGGGGTTGCTGCTGTTCATTTCCTTCGTCCTCATTGCCAATACGGTTCGGCTGGACCTTTTCTCCCGCCGCTTCTCCATCCATACGATGCATCTGGTGGGCGCAACGCGCTCTTTCATCCGGGCTCCGTTTATGGGTCGGGCCGCCGTCCAGGGCCTGTTTGCCTCGCTAGTGGCCATCCTGCTACTGGTGGGCGGCCTTTTCATCCTGCGGAAGGAGTTCGCCCAGATGTTCGAGATATTTACTATCGATTCCCTGCTCAAGACCATGGGAATCATGGTGCTGTCGGGCGTGGGTATCTGCCTCGTGAGTACCTTTTTTGTTGTTAACCGGCTGGTCGGCTACGACCGGGACCAGGTATATAGTTTCTGATTTATGGCAAAGACTCCTGTCAAAAACAACAGCCAAGACAAGATGGCCACGACGGCCAAAGCTGTGAAAATGATGATAGCCGGCGTGCTGGTGATGGTGGCCGGTTTCCTGCTGCTCTCGGGCGGCGGTTCCAAAGACCCGAATTTCTTCAATGAAGCCATGTTCAGCTGGCAGCGCCTGATTGCCGCCCCCATCGTAATCATAGCCGGCATCGTGGTGGTGATTATTGCCATAATGGGTAACTTTAAAAGTAAAGAGTAATATTTGAGGCCGAAGGCCGATAGCAAGTCCCTTCCCCGAGGGAAGGGATTTAGGGAAGGGGTAACGTGGATAAGTGAGTGCGTGGGCCTGGGCGAACAAAGTTAAATTTATAAGGAAAGGTTAATTATGGAATGGTGGCAAGCGTTTTTGCTGGGTATCGTACAAGGCCTTACTGAGTTTCTTCCCGTGTCCAGTTCCGGGCACCTGATGATTTTCAAAGAACTCCTGGGGGCCGATGCGGAAGGTTTCCTGGATTTCACGGTGACGGTGCATCTGGCCACAGTACTGGCCACCCTGGTGGTTTTCTGGGGCGTAATCTGGAAGCTGCTCAAAGGTTTCTTCAAGTTCAAATATAACGACGAGACGGACTATGTCTGCAAGATTCTGGTCTCCCTGATTCCGGTAGCCCTGGTGGGCTTCCTGTTCAAGGACCAGGTGGACGCCCTGTTCAGCGGCTCGCTCCGTCAGGTGGCTATCGGCCTGTGTATCACGGCCGTGCTTCTGCTGATATCGGACAATATGGGTCGCCGCATCAAGATGCCCGTAGTCCGGGAGTATCGCAACGGCATCTCCTACTGGCAGGCGCTGGTGGTGGGTGTGGCCCAGGCTTTCGCAGTGGCGCCGGGCGTGTCCCGTAGCGGCAGCACCATCGCTACCGGTCTTATTTCCGGCGTGAAACGGGAATCCATGGCCCAGTTCTCCTTCCTGATGGTGCTCATTCCCATCATCGGCGAGCAGTTGCTGGACCTCATGAAGGTGGCTGTGGGAGAAGAGACTTTCGGCGGCGGAGTGGGCCCCGTTGCCCTGATGCTGGGCTTTATCGCCGCTTTCTTCAGCGGCCTGTTCGCCTGCAAGGTGATGATAGCCATCGTAAAGAAGGCCAAACTGTCCTGGTTCGCCCTGTACTGCCTGATAGTGGCCATCCTCATTTTTGTGCTGGTGTAAGTGGAACGCCCCCTCACATACTTCGTCTCCGACATCCACCTGGGCCTGCAGCAGGCCGATCCGGCTGGCCGTGAAGCCCGTTTCGTGGCCTTTCTCCGCGGCATAGATCCCGCCCGGACGGAATCGCTCTATCTGCTGGGCGACATCTGGGATTTCTGGCACGAATACCGTGATGTGGTGCCCCGGGGCTATATCCGCGTTTTCGCCGCCCTGGTGGAGCTGATGGATGCGGGGGTAAAAATTTATTTTTTCCCGGGCAACCACGATTACTGGAGCTACCAGTATTTCGAAGACTTGGGTATCACGCGCCTGAAGCAGCCGAAGGTGGTTGAAATCGGCCCGAAACGCTTTTGCCTGGGGCACGGGGACGGCCTGGGGCCGGTGAGCTGGAAGTACCGGGTGGTCCAGGCGGTCTTCCACAACCGCACCTGCCAGCGCCTGTTTGCCACCTTGCATCCCTGGATAGCCTACCGTTGGGGTACGGGCTGGAGCGCCAGTTCCCGCAAGAGCCAGCGCTATGTCTATGTTTTCAAAGGGGAGGCGGAGCCGCTGTACAAGTACTGCACCGCTTTCCCAGAGCCGGTGGACTATTTCATCTTCGGCCATTATCACTGCCGGGTGGACATGCCGATAGGAAACGCCCGCCTGCTGCTTCTGTCCGACTGGCTGGACGCCTCCAACTGGATGGTTTACGACCAAGAGGCCGATATTCTTTCCGTGATTTACAAGTAGATACCTTGTAGCGATAAAAAAATTCCCGGCGTGAAAACCGGGAATTTTTATTTAGCTTTCGTCTTGGAGAGGAGCCTTATTCACTCACTTTCTCTGCAACTTTAGCAATAGCGTCGCCCACAGTGGCGATGCCGCTGGTTTCCTCATCGGGAATCTTGATGCCGAAAACACGTTCGAATTCCATAAGAAGCTCTACGGTGTCCAGGGAGTCGGCACCCAGGTCATTGGTGAAGCTCGCAGTTTCGGTAACAGCGGACTCCTCCACGCCAAGCTTGTCAACGATGATATCCTTGACCTGCTTTACGATTTCTTCCTTAGTCATAATTAATCGGTTTAAAGTTTATTACGTATTTTATTATTTTCTCGTTTGGTCGATAATCACGGCAAAGTTAGTAATTATTTTTCAAATTAAAAAATCACCCAATCGCTAACAAGTTTCGTGCCTGCTCAGGTTATACCAGATTCGTAGTCCGTTGATGGAATTAATCAGGTAGAAGCTGTATTTCACGATATATACCGGCGCAAAGGACTGGTCCGAAGTAATCCAAAGGCCGATGGAAGTAATGTTCACCACCATCCAGAAAATCCACTGCTCCATATAGGCCGTGGACATGAGGAACTGGCCGATGATATTGCACACCAGCGGTACCACGTCCAGAAGTACCGCCACCCGCAGGAAGCCCTGGGCGGCGCTGCGGTCGAACTGCAGGATAATCACGTAGAGCACCACTGTAGCCGCTACGGAAATACCCAGCCAGCCCCAGCGCATGGCGGGCGACAGCCGGCGGGCCTGCACCTGCGACTCTCCCTTGGCCCCGCGGCGCCTCCACTGGAGGAAGCCCACCAGCTGCATCGGCACAAAATACAGGAAATGCAGCAGGGCGTTTCCCAGGCCGGATCCTCCGCTCCGCCAGTTCATCCAGCAGGAAATGCCATAGATGGATACGTCCAGGAAGCCGAACAGGAAGGTGATAATCCACCCGTTGGCCGAACAGACCGTGGCCAGCACGCCCATCAGTGAACCGAAAGCCGTAATCAGTAGCCACAAGGTTTGCCCGTCGGCCGCATTCCGGAGCTTGATGCCGGTAACAATCACCGTTACCACCGCCATTCCTATCAGGATAAAGGCGCTGAAGATTTTGTTAAACTGTTTCTCTGTCATGTGTTCAGATAATCGTGAATCTTTATGGCCAGGTCGGCCCCCACCAGGGCGGAGAGCTCTTCCAGGGGGGCGGCGGCGATGCGGGCCACCGAGCCATAGTGGAGCAGCAGGCGCTGCTCGGTCTTTTCGCCCACGCCTTTAATTTCCCTCAGGGCGCTCTGGATAGCCGCCTTGGAGCGCAGGTTCCGGTGGAAGGTGATGCCGAAGCGGTGCGCCTCGTCCCGGATCTGCTGCAACACCTTCAGCGCCTGGGAATTCCGGTCGATAAACAGCGGATAGGGATCCCCCACCCTTATCACCTCTTCCAGGCGTTTTGCCAGGCCGATAACTGTCACCCGGTCCAGGATGCCCAGCTCCGAGAGGGCTTGATGGGCGAATTCCAACTGCCCCTTGCCGCCATCAATTACAATAAGTTGCGGCAGGTCCTCGGGGGCCTCGGCCAGCATCCTCGAATAGCGGCGGTTCACCACCTCTTTCATGGAGGCATAGTCGTTGGCGCCTACCACCGTCTTTATCTTGAAACGCCGGTAATCCTTCTTGGAGGGCTGCGCATCGCGGAAGACCACGCAGGAAGCCACCGGATTGGTGCCCTGGATGTTGGAGTTGTCGAAGCACTCCATATGCTGAGGCAGCACGGGCATCCCCAGCGCCTTCTGCAATTCCTGCATCACGCTCATGCGCCAGGCGTCCGGGTCCGTGTGCTCCCGCTGCTTTAAAGAATTGAAATGGAATTCCTTGGCATTCTTGGCGCTCAGTTCCAGCAGGGCCAGCTTGTCGCCTTTCTGCGGAATGCGGAACGCCACGCCGGGTATTTCCACATCCGGCAGGAAGGGTACTATCACCTCCCGCGAAAGCTCCCCGAATTTATCTTCAATCTCGCCGATGAAAGTGGAGAGCATCGTGGCTTCCTCCTCCTCGATCTGGCTCCGGAAACCCAGATTCAGGCTCTGGACGATGGCTCCGCCGCGGATGCGCAGGAAGTTGCCGAAGGCCTCTCCGCCGTCGAAAATCATCGAGAACACATCGGCATCCGTATCAGCCGCCGATGTGATGATGCTCTTGGCGTAGTGCCGCTCCAGGGTGCGAAGCTTGTCTTTATAGACCTGGGCCTGCTCAAAGTCCAGCCGTTCCGCCGATTCAGCCATCAGCGACTTGTAGTGGCGGATGACCTCGCCGCCTCGTCCGCTCAGGATGCGCACGATTTCCTCTATGTTGGCGCCGTACTCCTCGCGGGAAATCCTGCCCACGCAGGGCGCCTTGCACCGGCCGATGTGGAAGTTCAGGCAGGGACGGAACTTGTGGCGCAGGATGGCCTCGGAGTTGATTTTGAGCTTGCAGTTACGCAGAGGGTACATCTCCCCAAAGAAATCCAGCATGTTCCGGGCATGCAGCACGCTGCTGTACGGGCCGAAGTAGCGGTTCCCCTTTCCCTTTTCCAGCCTCCGGGTGATGAACACTTTGGGGAATTCCTCCCCGGTCACGCATATCCAGGGGTAGGTTTTAGAGTCCTTCAGGAGGATGTTGTACTTGGGTTTGTACTGCTTGATGAGGTTGTTTTCCAGCAGCAGGGCATCGGCCTCGGAGTCCACCACGGAGAACTGGGCGTCGGCAATCCTGGATACCAGGATGCGTGTTTTGGTGTTCAGGCGCTCCGGCGCCACGAAATACTGCGCCACGCGCTTGCGAAGGTCCTTTGCCTTGCCCACATAAATGACCTTTCCCTCGGCGTCATAGTACCTATACACGCCGGGGGAATGGGGAAATAAAGCTATTTTTTCCTGGACCGTCAAGGCCGAAGGAACTACATATTGATAGCGTCGGCCACGGCTTTCTCTATCTCCTCGCCGCGCAGGTTGCGCCGGAGGATGGTGCCGTCCGGGCCGAAGAGAATGATGTGCGGGATATACTGGATGCCATAGAGATAGGCCGGCTCGGTCTGGCCGTTGAAAATCTGGTTCCAGGTCATACCCAACTCCTCGACAGCCTCCTTGGAAGCCGCAGGATCATCGCTGATGGCTACACTTACCATATCGAACAGCGGGCCGTGGAATTTCTTGTAAACGGCCTGCAGATAAGGCGTTTCCTCCTTGCAGGGACCGCACCAGGAAGCCCAGAAGTCCACCAGGATGAACTTGCCCTTGCCCACATAGTCCGACAATTTCACGGTGGAAGTCTCCGGATTCTCCGGATCCTGCACCACGGTGAAATCCACGAAAGGCTTCCCCTCGGCCGTGGCCTGGGAGGCTTCCAGGGCCGAAATCATCCCCTGCACATCCTCCGACTCCTTCAGGGACTTGTCCAGGCCGTTCAGCAGTTCCAGCATCTCGGCATCGTCGTCCAGATTCAGGGAGGAGAGGCACAGGAGAGCCACCACGTTATCCGGATTGGCCTTGATTACCTCTTTCACATGGGCGTTGTAAGTCTCCAGGGTCTTTTCCATGTAAGCATCCTGCTCGGCCTCGGGAAGGGTGGCCAGTTCCACCTGATAATTGCTCATGAAATCGTTCTGCCAATCCAGATACTCCTTCAGGCGGACATTGGGGCTCTTCTTATTGGAAGAAACCACGGTCTTCTCCATGAAGTCGAAGGTGATGGTGCTGCCGTCCGAGACAAATTGCATCGGCTGGTTGTCGGACACGATGTAGGAAAGGACACTCTTGTTGGCCGGAATCCGGGCATTGAACTTGCCGTCCGTCACGGTAATGACAGTGTCAACCAAATTGCCGATGATAACCTCTACGAATTCCGGGGCATTCTCCGAAGAAGAATAACTGCCGATGATGGTGGTGTAACGGCTTCCCTTGGTGCCACAGGCGATGACTACGACAGCGGCGGCCAGTACGATTAACAGATTGCGTTTCATATTTTTACTGCGATTATTCTCTTTAGCTTGCAAAAGTACGAAAAAAAAGCGGGGCTACCAAATGGAAGTCCCGCTTAAACAAAACGTTGAAGGCTTAGCGACGCTCGCCACGGCCACCTTCACGACGACCGCCACGGCCACCGCGGCCACCGCGTTCTCCACGCTCACGGCCACCTTCACGGCGACCGGCGCCCGGAGCTGCGGCATTGGCAGCGAAACCTGCGTTCGGGGAGAGGTCCTGCTTGCCGTACTTCTCGCCGTTGCAGATCCACACCTTGATACCCATGGTACCCATCTGGGTGCGGGCCACTGCAAGAGCGTAGTCGATATCGGCACGGAAGGTGTGGAGCGGAGTCCTGCCTTCCTTGAACATCTCGGAACGGGCGATTTCGGCGCCGCCCACACGGCCGCTGATCTGGACCTTGATGCCCTCGGCGCCCACGCGCATGGCGGTGGCGATGGCCATCTTGATGGCGCGGCGATAGCTCACGCGGCCCTCGATCTGACGGGCGATGCTGTCGGCAACGATGGTGGCATCCACCTCGGGACGCTTCACCTCGAAGATGTTGATCTGGACATCCTTCTTGGTCACCTTCTTGAGTTCTTCCTTCAGCTTGTCAACTTCCTGACCACCCTTGCCGATGATAACACCCGGACGGGCGGCGTGAATGGTGACGGTGATGAGCTTCAGGGTGCGCTCGATGATGATGCGGGAGAGGCTGGCCTTGGCCAGACGGCTGCCCAGGTATTTGCGGATCTCGTAGTCCTCGGCGATCTTCTCGGCGTAGTTGCCGCCTACCCAGTTGGAGTCCCAACCACGGGTGATACCGATACGGTTGCTGATAGGATTTGTTTTCTGACCCATAGTTTATTCCTCCACTGCTTTTTTAACGTCAAGAACGATGGTAACGTGATTGGAACGCTTGCGGATGCGGCCGGCGCGGCCCTGCGGGCAGGGACGGATGCGCTTGATGGTGCGGCCTTCGTCCACCATGATGGTCTTTACAAAAACGTTACCGGATTCCAGCTCCTTGCTCTGCTCCGGGTTCTTGGCTTCCCAGTTGGCGATAGCGCTCTTGAGGAGCTTTTCCAGACGCACGGAAGCTTCCCGCTTGGAGAAGTGGAGAAGATCCAGGGCGTGATTGACTTCCTGTCCGCGGACGGTGTCGGCCACCAGGCGCATCTTCTGCGGGGAGGTAGGAACGTCGTTAAGTTTAGCGATAGCGGTCTGCTTCTTGGTCTCTTTCAGGCGCTCGGCCATCAGTCTTTTTCTCTTTCCCATAATGTCAATCCTTTAAACATTATTTCTTATTGTTGCCTGCGTGGCCGCGG
>Ga0265298_10008690_pt1 | contig 12176 bp, 9 predicted proteins | sample AusTroGonzalo_MG_3_FD_193486 | JGI IMG/M metagenome (GOLD analysis project Ga0265298, IMG submission 193486) | Bovine rumen microbial communities from tropical cattle in Woodstock, Queensland, Australia - Gonzalo_01 | ecosystem: Host-associated > Mammals > Digestive system > Stomach > Rumen ...
GTTAGACAAGGCTATGGGATGAATAGGGCGCTATTCATCTCATAGAACAATCTAACTTCCCTATGCCCAGCCGCCGAGTGCGGCTTTTTATAAATCAATAAAAAAGGAGTGATGCATATGACCCTGAAAGGTGACTACAGTGGTGGGACATCATACAACGTGAAAGATGTTGTGCGCTGGTCAAACGGAGAAATCTATGTGCTTCTGAAGCCGTGCGCTGCCGGAAACCCTCCTCCGAACACTCTGTATTGGGGAAAAATCTCTGGTCCGATTGCTGAAGTGATCTCTATGATGATCGACCTGATGAACAGCATGAATGATGCCCTGTCTACGATGCAGGCAACAATTCCTACAAACATCGATGATGAAGGCATCATCCTGAAGGGAACCGGTGATGCTGAATACCTGATCACTGTTGACGATTCCGGTGATACGCCGGAGCTGGAGCTGACTCTCGTTGAAGAGGAGGCCGCAGAAGGCGGTGGTACTTAATGGAGAATATCAATGATGTTGTTGTAGCGCTGAAGTCAAGCATGGAAAGCCTGGTCAAACAGATGGACAAGCTGGCTGATCTGCCGATGATGGTTATGCGGATGTCAGAGAAACAAGCTAACACAGACCGTGAGATTGCACAATTAACGTCTTCCGTCAATGAACTGAAGAACAGACCGTCAAAAAAATGGGACAAGGTTATTGACGGAATCATCGGTGCGCTGGTTGTGGCGTTTATCGGTTTCCTGTTCCTCAAGGCCAGCGGAAAGATCATGTGAAAGGAGAAACAACATGAAAATCAATTGGAAAGTCCGGTTTAAGAATGCGACATGGCTGTCCATGTTCATCTCTCTGATTGTCGGTTTTGTTTTCAATATGCTGAAGCTGTTCGGTGTGGTTCCGGTTGTGACCGAGAATGCGATCATGAACATTGTCAGCCAGGTGCTTACGTTCCTTGGCCTGATCGGTGTGCTGGTCGATCCTACTACTGCCGGTATCGGTGACAGTGAACGTGCTATGGGTTATGACGAACCGTGGAAAGATGAAGTGGAGGAGCAGTGATGGATTGCAAGAACTGCGAGGAACAGCAGGCCTGCGTACCATTCTTTGTCCATGAAAACACGATGATGCATTATAACCGTGCAAACAAAAGGATGCTGATCGCACTGATCTGTGTTCTTGCGTTTGTAACGGTTATGATCGGCATCTTTGTGTACGAAAACACTGTCAGGGAGAAACAGCTCATCGACATGGTCAATCAGAGGATCACGGAGGTGACAGATGGAGTATACCAACAGTCAGATCCGTGAGTTGATTGCGGAACACATTCATTCTGCAAGGGACAGGATTATCCTGGAGAAGAGGCTCATTGACGGCCTGACTTATGAACGGATCTCCGAGGATATGGATATGTCTCCAAGGCAAATCAAAAACATCATATACAAGAACGAAGAAATCCTGTTCAGTAAATTGCCCTAAAGTTGCCCATTGGCTTCCTCGTCAGTGGGCAACACTTTTGCCATAATAATGGCGAAGGAGGCGAGATGATGAATCAGGAGCAACTTCAGCAGATCAAAACGAATCCCATTGAGATGGGCAAGGAAAAGGGATACACGATACCGGAAGAACTTGCCGGTGATCCCAAGGCAATGGTTATGCATCTGATCAATTCCGGTCAGGTCGGTGGCCCTCTGTTGCAGAAAGTCAGACAGATGATGTGGCAGATGAGTTGCAAATAAAATAAGCCGGAGTGTTACCAGCACTCCGACCTATTCAGCACATCATGGAGACACAATGTACTTCAGACAAGTCATTATAACGTAGTTTCCATGATGTTGTCAAGCTGCAAACCGCAGTGCGCAGGCGGCTTGTAAATACATCAAAGGAGACTACTTTATGGACACCAATACTTATATGCCTGTCGCTCCTGTCAGCGGCGGCATGGGAGACTTCGGCAACGGCTGGTGGATTATACTTCTCTTCCTGTTTGCAGGCGGCGGCTTTGGATTCAACGGCTTCGGCAATAATGGCGCTGGCTTTGTAGGCGCTGATGTTCAGCGAGGCTTTGACCAGAATGCCGTTATGGGCGGTATTTCCGGTCTTCAGACTTCCACCACAGCGGCTTTCGGTGATCTGAACACTGCTCTGTGCGGTGGATTCGCCGGTGTGAATGCTGCTATCACGAATGGTTTTGCACAGGCGGAGATTGGCGAGAATGCTCGTCAGATGGCGAACATGAATCAGATGTTCTCCCTCCAGACCAGCATCAGCAACGGTATCCGTGATATCATTGCCAGCCAGACTGCCAATACTGAACGTATTCTGGGAACCATGTGCCAGGACAAGATTGATGCGAAGAATGAGAAGATCATCGAACTTCAGAATGCCCTGAATATGGCAAACCTGAATGCTTCCCAGGTGGCACAGACCCAGCAGATTCTGTCTGCTCTTCCGACAGCATAAGGAGGGGTGACAGATGTTTGAAGTAATCAAGGATGTCCTGCACAGTGAACTTGAGAAACTTGCAGAGAAATATGATGTAGACGAACAGAATCTGACAGGACAGGATCTTGAACACATCGACATGATGGCTCATGCGCTGAAATGTATTGCGACATATGAGGCAATGCAAGGCGAGAGCAGGAGCAGAGAACGGTATTCCAGAGATCGGTATCGTGGACGGTACTGATCCGAACAACCAAGGCACACTCCAAGACATTGGGGTGTGTTTTTTTATGGAAAGGAGAAGAAAAATGATTAAGGCTGTTGATCTTATTGAGAAGTTTAAGTATGCGCTGGACAACAAATGGGGATACATCTGGGGTGCTGCCGGCATCCTGTGGACTTCCGCAAAGCAGAAGCAGAAGGTTGATTATATGATCAATAAATATGGTACAAGCTGGCAGAAGAATAGTGAAGCAAAAGCGGATAACTACTATTCCGCAGCAATGTACGGTGATAAATGGATCGGTCACTATGTATGTGACTGTTCCGGTATGTTCGTTTGGGCATTCAAGCAACTCAATGGCCCTGGCATTGCTCATGGTTCCAACAGTATCTATGACAGGTACTGCACATCCAAGGGAAAGATCACGGATGACATCAGGAAGAACATGAAGCCTGGAACGGCAGTGTTTACCGGTGACGCTTCCAAGCATGGACACATCGGTCTTTATGTCGGAAACGGAAAATGCATCGAGGCCAGCGGAACGATTGCCGGTGTCTGTGTATCAAATCTCTCTGCAAACAAGTGGACATATTGGGGAGAATTAAAGAACGTGTCCTACGAGCCACAGAATGCGCAGGAACCGGCCTCTGATGCTTCGGATGAGGATTTGGTCATCTTTAAATATCCTACGCTAAAAAAGGGCAATAAAGGCGAATATGTGGCAGTTCTTCAGCAGAAACTAATTCTTTCCGGTTATTCGCTTCCGCATTACGGCATTGACGGTGACTTCGGTTCCGAGACGGAGAATGCCGTGAAAGCATTCCAGAGGGATCACGGACTGACAGCAGACGGTATTGTCGGCAAAAAGACATGGGAAGCGCTCAATGGCAATGAGAGTCCGATTGTTCGGAAATATACAGTTACCATTTCCGGTCTGACGAAAGAGAAGGCCGATGAAATCATAAGCAAATACGGTGGCAAGATGACCGCTGAATGATAAGGAGTGATAGGCATGGCGAAAGATCCTACCAAACAGAAAAAGGCGCTTACACAGGAAGATGTCAATCAGCAGGATTCAAAGACAAGACTCTGGCAGTCGCTGGAAGAATCCTACGGGCGGCAAAGGGAACAGAGCAATGAAGCCTATGACAAGGCCATTGCGCAGACAGACCGTCAGGCTTTAAGCCGTGGTATGCAGAGAAGCTCATACAACAATGCGACTCTTGCGAACCTTCAGAATCAGAAGGTGAAGGCGGCTAACGATATCACTTCAGCACAGATTGCGGATTATCAGAACCGTCTTGCCCAGCAGGAAGAATCTGAAGCCGCCAGAGCGTATCAGACTTCCGAGAGGGAAGCATCGCAGGAATTCCAGGCAGCGCAGGAGGCGCTTGCAAGAGAATTCCAGACTGCTGAAAGGTTGGGGACACAGGAATATCAGAGTGGCGAAACCGAAAAAGCACGACAGTATCAAACCGCAGAGCGTGAAGCGCAGCAGGCTTATCAAAGCGGCGAAACAGAGAAAGCGAGACAGTATCAGACCTCCGAGCGTGAAGCTCAACAAGCATATAGCACTGCCGAGCGTGAAGCGCAGCAAGCATATAGCACTGCTGAACGTGAAGCACAACAGGGTTATCAGAGCCAGGAGGCTGAAAAGGCAAGGCAGTATCAGACTTCCGAACGAGAAGCACAGCAAGCATGGCAGAGTAAGGAGAGTGAGCTTGCCAGAGCATTTTCAACTTCTGAACGTGAAGCACAGCAATCCTATCAGAGCGAAGAAGCAGAGAAGGCAAGGCAGTATCAGACTGCTGAACGGCTTGGATCGCAGGCTTATCAGAGTGGAGAAACAGAAAAGGGAAGAGAATATCAGACATCTGAACGGGAAGCGCAACAGGCTTATCAGAGTGGTGAAACCGAGCTTGCGAGAGCATTCCAGACAGCAGAGAGGGAAGCACAGCAGGCGTATAGCACTTCAGAGCGTCAGGCTCAACAGCAGTATCAGAGTGGTGAGAATGAACTTGCGAGAGCATTCCAGGCTGAACAGACTGCACAGCAGCAGGCATGGCAGAGTGGAGAAAATGAGCTTGCGAGAGCCTTCACTACTTCTGAACGTGAAGCTGAACAGGCTTATCAGGCTGAACAGCAGCAGAAGGCCAGGGATGCAGCACAGGCACAGTTTGAAGCACAGCTTGCCTATGAGAAGGAACGTGCCGAGATCGAGGACGCTTTCAAGCAGCAGCAGTTTGAATTCCAGCAGAAGCAGTGGGAAGCTGCACAGGAGCAGTGGAAACAGGAATTTGAGTATTCCAAGATGACCAATGAGCAGAAGGTTGCCTTTGAGGTTATCACTGCTGCCATTGAGAACGGCAATGATGTCAGTGATGAAACGCTGGAGCAGGCCGGAATCAGCCGTGATGACTACAATTCCATGAAGAAACAGGCGGCAGCAGTGACAACAGCTCCGAGAACAACCTCTGACGATACTCCTGCGACAACTCCTCCGAGTGATAAAGATGTTGAAGAAGAACCTGAAAAGAAGAAGAATTGGTTTGACAGAGTTTGGGATTATGCCTTTGGTTAAATCATATTGGAGGCGTATACGATGGGAATCAAAATTATAGATAGAAACCTGGAAAAGCTCCGGCAGAACGTACAAACGAAAACAGCATATCAGCAGAATCTTTCCCAGCCTGTTCAGACGCAAACGGAAAAGCCTTGGTCTACCAGCCGTGTCATGGGCAACATTGCCAAGATTGGCGCTTATGATCAGGGAAAAGCGCAGAAGATGTTCGATGATCTGATGTATCTTCGTTCTGATCCTTCTTCCAAGTATTACAACGCCTATGCGACATACACGAATAAAGCCATTGATACTCTTGCTTCCTATGGAATAGACACAAGCAGGATTGACGATGACTTCTATAAGAAGAATGACTATCTGCTCGGTGATCTTGTCTACAATGGTCAGACGAACACTCCTACGGATGTCAGCAAAAGCAAGAAAGCGACTCCGGCACAGAAGGCCGCTTATGCTTATTATCAGGTGAAGCTGGCGAAAGAGGATACTGACAAAGTCCGCACACAGTACAATGCTCTGCGTGACGATGTCTCATATTGGGCAACGAGAGCAGACCGGAACTATTCCGATGAGCAGATCATGGACATGATTGATTGGAAGAAGTACGGAATGCTTGACAGCATGAAGGAGAAGGCTTCTCTTGGCAAGCCTGCGGAGCTGAACGAAGGTTTCGACATCTCCGATGATGCCATCCATGCGATGATCTGGGCGGCGAGGAACGGCTCCAGCGGAAGCCTTTACGGTGACATGGCAAGGGCATACAACGGAGAAGGCAAGGTCTGGCAAAACAATCAGGACACTGCTGATAAACTGAATCCGTTGAGTGATAAATTCAATCCATATTCTGTCGGCAGCACAGGCAAGGATATCGATGCCGCTGCCGCTTATTTCAATGTGCCTTACTTTGAGCGTGATTGGTGCAATCAGCACAACGGAATGCAGTGGAGCAATGACAAGACCGAGAAGGAAATGTGGCAAGCCGTGTATAACGGTGAACAGAACTGCCGCAGCGCTGAAGATGCTCTTTCTGCTCTGAATCAGTGGATCGATGAGAAGTCTCCACGCTGGAAGTCGAGAGAACAGGCAGAAAAGGCATTCAACGATGCCTATGATAAGGGATATGTCACAGTCAATGTCAACGGTAAACGGCAGAAGGTTGACATCAGTATGCTGAAGAAGATGGATGACAGCATGGGCAGGCCAGACCTGAACGAGGTTGGCAACGGAACCATCCTGAACATGACTCGTCCTGTTGACTATAAGTACGGTGATTATCTTCAGAAGATCAGCGACATCGGATATGAGAATTCCAAGATTCCGATGGATGTTGCCTATGTTGACGATCTTGATGCCATCTCCGGTGTTGCTCCGATGCAGCACACTGATGTCGATTCTGCCATCCTTCAGGAACAGAACAAGACTTTGGGCGAAGCCGCTGAACTGTTTGACGGAGCAGGAACGGAATCTGAACAGAGCATGATTCCGAATCTGTGGTCTTCTGCCTTCGGCATTGTCAAGGAAGGTGCGGCACAGGTTAAGAATTCCATTCCAGGAAAGTTCACCGAGCTGACACAGAATACGATTAAGAGCAGTGTAGGCAATCTGTCCAGCTCCATGCTGACAGATGCTGATGTTGTGCAGAATTATAACATTGCCACAGAGAGCATTCCTGAACTTCAGAAGAAGAAGACCGAGCTGGAAGAACAGATGGGCGGCGGCATGGAATATATTGCTGCCGGACAGTTTAATTCCAACCTTGTTGACTCTGAAGGGAATATTACTCTCTCCGGTCAGCCTGGATGGAATCTTCTTTCCGAACAGGAGAAGAATACTCTGTCTACCATGCTGAACACAGCAGATGATCCGAATGATGTCATCGACATTGTAAAAGAGCAGTACAACAAATACCTGTCTGATCATGCCGGAAACGTGACCGAGGATATGATCAATGAATACCGTGATGTGACTAATCAGCTTGCTGATGCGGAGAACTATGTTGCGGCGAATCAGGAAACATATGACAATGCTGTTGCCAATGCACAGTCTGCACAGGAACAGTATGATGCCATGATCTCCATGTTTGAGTCTGCTGGTCTTGACTCCACAGAACTGAAAGAGGCAAAGACCGTCAGCAACTTCCTGCTTGGATTCACGAAGTATAATCCGACCAAATGGGAATCCGAGAATGTCTATGCCGAGTATTCGCACATGGCAATGGCGAATGATGGCAGTTTCGACAAGATGTATCAGGTCGCAGAGCAGACCGATCAGGAGATTCTCAAGAATATAGAGGTTGCCGAGTGGGTACTTGACTATTCTGAACGGAATGGTGTTCAGATGCCTGACAGTGTGAAGAACAATGTTCAGCGCTGGTTGAATGCCATGCAGAGACAGCACGAAGACTTTGAAAACCTCTCTGTGCTGAAGAACGAAGACCGTGATGAGATGGTTGCCAAAGGCCGTGAAATGGCGAACAATCCTTCCGAGTTCGATTGGAATGCCTATGATGGCACTCTGGAGAGCCAGCCTGCATGGAACCTGTTGAGCGAACAGCAGAAGGAAACGCTTCTCTCCATGACGGAGAATTATGACATCAATGACATTGCCAACCAGATGAACGGATATCTGGAAGGCATGGATGTCGAGAACCGTCTGTTCGGCACATACCGGATGAGTGATCTGCTTGCCGATTATGAGAAGGAAACCTTCTATTATTTGCTTGGCAAGGAAGGTCTTGAAGGAGCAAATGCGTACATAGATCATCTTTCCGATGCTTCCTATGGTGTACTGAATACAAGGGCAGCAGAAAAGACGAGAGAGTCTGCTGATACTCTTGCCGGTTCCGGTTTCTGGGGAGGGAGAGCCGCTGATGCTCTGTCTATGCTGATGTCTCCTGTTGCCGCCATCGGCTCTGCATATTATATGGCAGAGGTTGGCCTTGCAAAGGCTCGTGGCGAGATGGTTGAAGTCAATCCGAACAATGTCAACCTGTCTGCCAACATCTATAAGAAGGAAGCCAGGGCGAAGATCCAGGAAGAGATCGCAAGGGTTTACGGCAAAGATACTGCTCTTGGCAAGTTCATGTCCGGTCTTCAGGAAATCATCTCCAACCGTGGAGACAGCATGGTCAATGCGCTGACTTTCGGTCCGCTTTTCAAGGGTGTCAGTCCTGAAATGCTGAACGAGTTCCTGTCTGCGACTCCGATGGCCTTTGCCGCCGCCACAGATGCTGTTGCCGATGCAAAGGAAAAGGGAGCAAGTGACACACAACTTCTTGGCATCTTTGCCGCAACATTCCTTGCTGAAGCCGGAACTGAAGCCGTTTCCATTGACAATATGCGTGATGCGTTTGGCATGGGCGGCGGTGGATTCAACGGGAAGACGGTTCGTGAATTCCTTCACAATTGGCTGACCAAGGCCGGTATCAGTGAAATGTTCGGTGAGTCTTTGAATGACTTCATCGAGAATACTGCTGATGAACTGATCATGGGTGATCAGAGTGAGTATGAACAGTCTGTGCAGAAGTACATGACTGAAGAGCATATGAGCAGAGAAGATGCCGAGTTTGCTGCAAGGCGAGATCAGATGATGGGCATTCTGCACACTGCTCTGATCAGCTATCTGTCTCCTGGCATGGACATTGCATCCTATGCTGCTGGTTCTCTGAACTATTACAAAGGCGAAGCAAAAGCTCTCCAGCAACAGGGATACGATGTCTCCATCTTTGACATCATGAAGGCAGACAAGGAAAGAAGACTTTCTCCTGCTGAAACAAAACAGACCGAAGTTCAAAATGAACAGGCTGAAACAACCGAACAGGCCCCTGTGGAAGAAACACAGGAACAGACCGAAGTCTCTTCTGCGGAAGAGGCTGGCACTGCCGTGCCTGTCTATGAGGCTGATCTTGCCGTTGAAATTAATCCTGAACAGCAGAAGGCCGAGCAGATTGCTGCTGATTATCAGATCCTCGACAATGCTGGCAAGGCTGATGCAACGAGTCAGACTGCGACTATTGCTTCTGTGCTTCAGGTAGATGAGAGTGATGTTTCTTCTGATGCGGCGAAGGCGGCTGCGGCGAAACTGAATGAGATGGTTGCTTCACTGCCTGGGAAACAGCTTTCTGCTGTTAAATGGCTGAAGAATCTTTGGCTTGGAGCCAGCGAGACAAATGTAAGCCTTGAAACCGTCAAGCAGGCCGTGACGAGTGCTGTTCTTGGCGGTGAGCAGAGTGCTGCCTATCAGCAATTCAGGAAGGGCAAGTTCCGCAAGGCTGACTTCGATGCACAGGTGCTTCGTCTTGCCAAGGCGGTTGAGTCTGACAATGCGAATCAGACCGTGCAGGAACAGATTGCCAAGAGCATTCATGAAGCACGGATTGTGGAAGCCGAAGGACAGATTATTGCCAATGGCCAGCAGCTTGGCGGCAACAAGATCAACCTTGCCATGAAAGCGCAGCAGACTGCTGACAAAGCGGCAAAGGCGCTGATGAAGGCGAAAGAGAATCTTGAAACACGGCAGAACGAACTTACTGCCGCCACAGATGCGCTGAACCAGGCGAACGAGGATCTTCGCAATAATCCTACGGATGAAATGCGGAAGCGTGTTGTTGGTGCGATCAGCAAGTTCAACAGCCTTGCTGCCGTGGTGCAGGAATACCAGCAGAGCCTTGCGAAGGCCGAACAGGACAATACTGTTGCACAGGAGAATGCGGAAAAGGCGAGAGATGAAGCCTTGACCGAAGTCCGGCAGCAGGCAGAGCAGATGGTCGCTGAAGAAGATCAGCGGAGAGCCGGTATTGCCATCGAACAGGAACAGATTGCACAGCAGGAAGCTGAACAGGCGGCTGCGGTGGAAGCGGTTACCAACGAAGTGAACAATATTGCAATGAACGATGCTGATGCCTTCATTGAACAGACCAATCCGAATGCAACGGAAGAAGAGAAACAGAAGATCCGTGATATGTTTGCGAGGATTCAGGCAGAAGTTCCTGTGAATCCTATTGCAAGGGATGAGAACGGACAGATGACTCCTGAAGCGGTTCAGCGGAGAGATAAGTTTGTCCAGCAGGCATCGAAGAAGTTCGGTGTAAACATCAATATCCTTGACACTACTCATGGCGGTACGGTTGAGCGACAGAACGGATACTATGACAGAAGAAATAACCGGATTGTCCTTGATCAGAATTCTACCATTGACGATGCGATGTTCTTCGTCCTTGGGCATGAACTAACTCATGTTGCTGAAAGCAGCCAGACCTATAATGCGCTTGCGAATTCTCTTCTGCGGTTGAGGTACGGTGTTGATCAGAGCAAGATGGATGCCGACATCATGGCAAAGAAGAGTCTGTACGATCAGCGGCTGGCACAGATGCATGAACAGGACAATACGATTGATGCGACTCCGCTGACCGAAGCAGAAGCACGGCAGGAACTTGTTGCCGATATCATGGGTGATCTGCTTCATGGTGATCAGGATCTTGTCAACCGTCTTGTTGCCGAAGAACCGAGTACGGCAAGAAAGATTCTGAACAGCATCAAGAGTTTCCTGAAGAAGGCTATCGGTCTGAAGGGTGCTTGGGTGTCTGATGCACAGCGGACGGTTGATATGCTGGAAACTGCACTGAAAGAAAGCAAAGCGAAACGGCAACAGGGACGGGTGCAGTATTCCCTTACCGAAGGCGAGAACATCAATGAGATCGATGTCAATGCCAAGCCTTTGGTGACGGATAAGGAAGGCAACGAGCTGGCAACAGAACTTCCTGGCGGCACAGTTTCCGTGAACAAGGATATTCAGTACAGTCTGTCTTCCTTCAACGATGAAGAGCAAGAAGAAGTCCGGCAGGCTCTGTACAATGCCAAAGACGAGAACGGCAATTACAGATTCACTCATGATGAAGTGGATCACTACATCAAGGATGCGCTTGGTGTCGCATCGAGGATTGCTGCTGATAAAATTCGTCTTGACTTCACTGCTTCTGATCCGAATAAATCCATGTTCAAGCCGAATGCGGATTACGGTGGAACGATTGATGCTTCTACACTTTGTGCGAAGCGCCTTGTATATCAGGGAACATTCGATGCCATCCAGCATCTGCTTCCGAATACTCCTTTGATGCCGGAAGACCTGATTCACATCTCCGATGTAATGCGTGAGATGGGATATGAGACTCCGTGCGGTATCTGTTATGTGGAGAGCCGGAGACGGAACCTTGACAACTATATTGCCGAATGGCTCAAGGATTTTAAGGGAACAGAGAATGATGACTTCATTCCTCAAGTGGCTGATGTTTCTACCACAGATGGCCTTGAGAATGTTCGGAAAAATCATCCTGAAACCTATCAGGCATTCATGGATGCGATGAACAGTCATGGCAAGCAGAACAATCCGAAACCTGTCCAGCTCCGCACAGAGTACAAGGGCGAGATTCGTGATCTGAATGATAAACAGATTCAGAAGTACATCAATCACGGCGGCATTCGTCTTCAGTCCTTCAGTGACTTTGAGACTCCGCATCTGCTTGACATGATGCAAGTGGTGATGGACATTGCCAGCAAGAATCTGACTTCCCAGGCTTATACGAAAGTTCCGAATTTCGCTTGGGTATTTGGTGATACCGGAATCAAGATCAACCTCTCTCTGATTGGCAAGGGCGAAGGTGTTGACGAGAACGGCAATCTGATCTTTGACGATGTCGAAGGTATGCCGTTTGAGGAAGCAATGAAGCTCCGTGATAAGTACAGTAAGAATGTGGGTACGATCCTTGTCGGTATCAATGATAAGCAGATTCTCGCTGCGATGGCTGATCCTCGCATTGACTATATCATTCCTTTCCACAGCAGCGGCTGGACGAAGAATGATATGAAACTGATGCCGACCATCAGTCAGTACACGGATTATCAGAACTATCAGACGGAGAAGGATATCGATACCGGAGCCAAG
>Ga0265298_10008692_pt1 | contig 12174 bp, 5 predicted proteins | sample AusTroGonzalo_MG_3_FD_193486 | JGI IMG/M metagenome (GOLD analysis project Ga0265298, IMG submission 193486) | Bovine rumen microbial communities from tropical cattle in Woodstock, Queensland, Australia - Gonzalo_01 | ecosystem: Host-associated > Mammals > Digestive system > Stomach > Rumen ...
CTCCAAGATTGGAGACGTTTGCGCTCTCTGAACTGGTTGAAACTGTCTTTGTAGAATAAACCTCTGAGAAAGCGTCTGAATACATGCTTACAGCAATATCCTCAGTACCTTTACTGATTGAACGGACAATGGTATTACATCCGTCTACAGAGAAAGTCAGGGACGATACAAACTCCGGAACCTTCAAAGTGAAAGATCCATCGGCCTTGGTCATTGTTGAATAAAGGGCGTTATTGTAAGCCTGAACCCTGACACCCGCCATGGGAGTATTCAAGGCAGCATCTGTCACGACACCGGTTACTACAACATCATTCTCACTACTTGAGTTCTGAGCTAAAGCGTAAGTCGGGAACAACAGCATTAAACTGATAAGCCCCGAAGGTAAGAACCTTTTAATATCTGATTTTTTCATAATGTCTTAGCTATTTTGTCATTCAAAAACCGGTTCTAGGATAACGCAGTCAAGCCACAACTCCCTGTCATAAGTAGTATTGTTACTATTATCAACTTTGGACTTGAGCCACACATATAATTTTGGATCATTGGTCTTGTAATTGGATTCCTTAAGTTCGAAAGGTCCCATTACAAGAGTATCAGGTTTGTAATCCCACTGGGCATTCTTATTGAAGTATTGTTTACCGATTGTATCATTGATATCCACATACATCTCCCTGAAATCATTCCAATATTCCTTGTGGTAAAGGGTATCCTTGGTCCATCCGTCCTTAGTCTTACGTGAATAGCAGATAAGCGGGTGTACCAATGAAGGTTTCTTCTTATCCTTATTGGGGAATATCACTACCTTAAGGTTATACTTACCTCTCAGATTATCAGGAACCTTATACTCAACTGTATAAGCATTGTCTCTCATCTGCAGCTGGATAACCTTGGCAGGTTTAGTAATAGCCGCATTTGAAGGAGAGAATGTCACGATTGAAGATTTGATAAGGTTTCCGGTATATGTATAATCCTCGGCCTCAATCTTGATGGTACGGCGGAAAGCACGCTCAGAATATGGCCAGAAATCCTTGATGTATACTATACCGTTACTGCAAATCACAGAGTCAATGCAGTCACCGGCATTAAACATGCCACCTGCATCGTACGGTTTGTAATATACATGGTAAGGATAGCTTTCACTCATACGCTCGGATGCCTTGAACTGCGTAGTAGTAACAGAATCGTTAGGATGCTTCTGGATGTTTATATTAAAGAACACGTCAGTAAGCATTGCGGAACGGGTCCAATACTGCTGCATGGAATCACGCTCGGCAGCCGGCATGCTATCGCTATAGGTGTAGTAGTATTTTACAGTGTCATAAACTGAATCCCATAACTCAGGTCTGGGTAGTACAAGTACATAATCACTGTCCTCGACATTGATATAACCGAACTTTTTCATGAGTTCGCTGGACCGGATAACGACCTTGTCAATCCACTCTACCTCACCTGTCTCTACGTTAAATTCACCCTTAACACTGCGCTCCTCATCTATCTCCTCTACAGTGAAGCTTGCGAACCATTCTCCAAACTTCTTTGAGTAATCATACAGATTGCCGTTTTTGCTCTTGAAAGAGACTACTCCGGAAAGATAATCATAGATTGTGGGGCTGTAAGGAATCTGACCTTTCAGTTTATGGAGCAAGCCGTTTGTACAGCGGATGTTCTTACCGTCTTCCAGATAATCAACACCATTCATGTTGTCTCCATAGGAGCGGAAGCTCTTGTTGCTCATCATCTTGACTCTTTCATGAGTCGTAGTACCGACTGAATGGCTGAAACGGGCAATATGGTTCAATATAAACTCGTTACCCACCTTCTTGTGATCCTTATGTTCAAGGTCGTCTGAACGGTATTCATCCCAGTTCTCTACGTTTGAAGGCAACCAAACGGTAAGGAACTGATCATCGTTCAACAGATCCCAATAGGTAAGGGTCAGAATAGAGTCATCACGATACATGAACGTATTCTGGAGAGTCTCCATAAAATACTGAGCATCCTGATTTCCCTGTTTACTCAGACTTTCAATAGTCTTGGCAAGTGAGCTGACAGGCTCATTACTGTCCGACTTGTAACTGTAATGGTCTTTCCAGGCATCGCTCACGCAAGAAAGCATAACCGATGCGCCCATTACCGCAAAAACGGACTTGATTAACAGTTTGAAATTATGTTTCATATTGTGTTGTTTTTTTCTAAAGGTTAATCCGTCTTATTTGGCTTTCTTGATATGCTCATTATCCGTATAAACGGCATTCTGCTTGAGGTTGGGGTTAATGTCAATCTCATCCTTGTTAATAGGAAGGAACAAGCCGTTCAGATTGCTGAATTTAACAGAAATCACACTACTGTTAGAATTGTCTGTCTTATCCTTGACAGCCTCTGAAACGTTATCGGCATTACCGTTTCTCAAAGCCTGGCGTACCAGGTCAAACCAACGCTTGCCTTCAAACATGAGTTCGCGCCTGCGCTCGTCAAATACCATCTCCTCCATAACATCCGGATCGTTATTGGGTATATAGGTAAGTCTTGTCTCTGCACCATAACGCGGGTAGCATGTAGCTCGCATGTTTATTGCATCAACAATATCAAAAGCCTTCTGCAATAATGCATTTACATCAGCGGCAGCTCCGCCCTGATCCTTAAGGTCACGTGCCTGCATTGTCAGAGCCTCGGCCTGCATAAGCAGTACATCAGTATAACGATAGACTATCCAGTTGGGCTCGGCAGCATTGTCACCACGCTTAGTACCAACACTTGTCTGAGCTGATCCGTCCTTAAGATTGTACTTGACATCTGAATATACATACTTTACTATACCGGGGCTGTTGTCCGAAGCGATATTCTGATAGAAACGAACATCCTTCTTGGCAAACAGGTCATCAGCACCTGCTCCACGGGTTATTTTATCTGAAGCCTTCAGCTTACCTGTAGTTGAAGAGCTACTGTTGTAATAGCTGGATATAAAAGGATTAGATTTCTTACTGTCAAAAGGTAACTCAAATATGGACTCGAATGAATTACCCTGACCGAATATTGCATTGTATGCATTACCACAGTTGTCACTTCCAAAGGTCTCAAGTATGAGCGGATACTTGTTGTATTGGTCTGGCTCTATATCGCAGTTCAATCCCTTATCTGCCTTGATCTTCTTATAATCCTCCTTCTTGCTTTCAGTAATGTAATTACAGCAAGCTATACACTTATCCCAATCGCCTTTCCACAGGTACATATCAGCCAGCATGGCATTAATTCCTGCACGGGTAAAACGTGCTGTATTAGCCTTCTTGGTAAGATCTGATGAATAATGAACAGGAGCCCAGTCCTTTATTTTCTCAAGATCTGTGATAAGGCAATTGAGGATGCTGTCAAATGATGACTGACCGATAAAGAAGTCCTCAGTGTCATCAATTGACGGTCTGGTAGTATAAGGAACATCCTTGAATGCTCGAATCAGATACCAGTAACTAAGGCAACGTATTGAGATTGCCTCAGCCTGATGGGCTGCCAACTCTGAACCATGATAGTTAGGATCCTTGGCATGTACCTCAGGTGCATAATACAATACCGTGTTGGCATAGTTGATAGCCTTATAGAAACACAGGTATGTAGTAAGACTGTTCTGATAATTGATGTTCTCATTGATGAAACGTACCAGGTCATCATCACCGTTGCTGGAGTTATCAGTTCCGTCAACAATGTTGTCCGATCTCATTTCACCCCAGGCTGACATCCTTACCAGGCAGTCTGATGATTCCAAAGCGGCATACGCGCTTCTGAGTACGCTCTCCACATCAGCCTCATTGGTGTAGAAGTTTTCAAGTACCACCTCATTCAGAGGCATGAGCGTAAGGAAATCCTCGCAAGATGTGACTGACAGTCCCATCATTGCCACAAGTATATATGATTTAAACTTTTTCATATTTTCCTCTAATTAAGGTTAGAACTGTACAGAAACACCAAATGTAATGGACTTGTTACGAGGAGTCTGAGAACTGTCCTTAGCTACGTTACCAAGGCCACCGCTACCAGCACTCTCCGGATCCAGACCTGAATACTTGGTGAATGTCATCACATTGTTAAGATTGAAGTTGAAGCTTACGTTGCTCACCTTGAGTCTCTTTACGATCTTGGGATCAAGTGAGTAGTTGAAAGCTGTATAGTTCCAACGCAGGAACGAACCGCTCTCTACGTAACGGTCTGAACCCAGATAGTTGTAACCATACTGATGCAGGGCACGAGGCATGATGGTCTGATCACCCTCAACACGCCAACGCCAGTTAACGGCGGCTGATGTGTTGTCGGTGCCGTACATGGCCTCAGCATTCATTCTGGAAGCATTCACAATTCTGTTACCGTAACGGAAGTTGAACTGGTTGTTCCATGACAGACGGCCCCATGATACGCGGAATCCGAATCCACCGTTCAGCTTAGGAAGTGAACTACCCAGATATACTATATCAAGTTCGTTGATGTTACCATCATGGTTGATATCCTCATAAATGGCATCACCACCTACGAAAGTATAGTTTGTACGTCCTACACCGAAGTCATACATCATCTCTCTCGGGTAATCCTTGCCGTTCTTGTTTACAAGTATAGGATTACCGTCGGCATCCCTTGCTACAGGAGCGTTAGGACCGCTTTCGCCATACTTTTCCTCAGCACTCCATTCTGTATACTGGTAAACGCCAAGGCTGCGGAATCCGTAGATTGAACCGTATGCATTCTTAAGAGCTACATATGAAAGGTATGAACCGTTCTTGTAGTCAAAGTCATTGGTCATCTTCTCAAGCAGGGTAGGATTCAGTTCCAGGATCTGGTTCATGTTATCGGCAAAGTTAATGTTACCTCCTACATTGAAATCCTGACCAAGCAGTCTGGTTGAGTAGATACGGTTGGCACTCAGACTCAACTCCCAACCCTGGTTACGCATGGTTCCATCGTTAGCAACAGACAGTGTTGAGAAACCGGATGAAGCAGGAATTGAGTAACCTGACTGCAGCATCTTCTCTGTGAGACGGTCATAAACCTCAACGCTTACGCTCAACTTGTCGCGGAACAGGCCAAAGTCGAATCCCAGGTTCCATGATGTGGTCTCCTCCCACTGCATCGTGCTGGCGCGGATGTTATCGGGCTTCATTGAAGACTCACCCATATATGCGTCACCACTGGAGTATTTACTCAGATACATACCGTCACCACCAGGTGCGTTACCCTGCAGACCCCAACTTACACGGGCAGCAAGCATGGTAAGTATACCTGACTGGCGGATGCTCTCCATAAACTTCTCATCAATGATGTTCCAACGTCCTGAAGCTGACGGGAATGTTCCCCAACGGCTGGCATCACCGAAACGTGTGTTACCGTCTGAACGGGTAGTGAAGTCAAGAGAGTACTTACTGCGGTAAGAGTAGTGGGCAGTAAATGTAACGTTCATGCTGCGGCTACGGCTTGCACTGGTTGACATGCTGCTTATGTTACCGGGAAGACCTATTGACTCAAAGCCTGAAGGCAGACCTGACAGACCTCCGTTCTGACCCTTACTGTTACTTGTATTGACCTGACCTCTTACCATCATCATGAATGAATGGTTAGGATTATTCAGATGAGGTATGAAGGTAAGTGAATGAGTTGTTCCTATTGAAGAACTCTTGTTGGCATTTGCCGATACAGAGTTGGCGTTGTTATCAGCCCATCCCTGTTTAGCAAGGCTTTGAGGAGTGTAATTATCACCTCCACTATTAGTAACACCAAATGTGATACGGGCATCATAAGTAAGCTTGGTCTCGTTGTTGTCAAGTCCCAGAAGGTTATAAACCAGTGAGAACTCAGGCTGTACGTTAAGAGATGTGCTGTACTGCTTCTTTTGGGCTGCTTCAGCAACAGGGTTAGTGTTGTTAGGCAACTCATCAGATGCTGAAGGAAGCATGTGATAGAATACATCTGTAACGATATCCGGACCGTTAGGATCAGTAGGATTAGCCTCCTCATAATAGATGGCCAGGTTAGGCATCATCTTCATGGCAGAACCCAAAGCATTTGAATTCTGCTTATTCTTGCTATAGGTCATAGAGAAGTTTGTCACAATCTTGATACGGTCTGACACGAAGTAGTCAAATGCCACACGTGTTGTGAAACGGTTCATCTTCTGACCCTTGATTGAGTTACTCTGGTTATCGAAACCGGCCGAAATACGGAAGTTGGCCTTGTCACCACCACCTGAAACTGATACGTTATGTGAATGCTGGAGACCTATCTGAGTAACAGCTTTAACCCAGTCGGTATTGTTGTTGTACATGCGGTACTCACTGAATGAGGGATCATAATTGAACTCCTTGATATCAGCGGCTGCATCACTCATTTCAGGATTGAAGAAAGACTCCTTCATGAACATGGTGTACTGGTCACCGTTGAGCAGTCTGTAGCCCTCCGGCTGCCAGGTGGCATTAAGACGGTAAGAGTAGTTTACACGGGTCTTACCGCGCTGTCCACGCTTGGTCTTGATTTCCATTACACCGTTAGCACCACGTGCACCCCAAATGGCAGTAGCAGCAGCATCACGAAGAATGTTGATGGTAGCTATATCCTCAGGGTTAATGTTAAGGAGCTCTGATACCTTTTCCGTGTTCTGAGACTCATTGGTGTAGTCAAAATTGTTGGCAAGGTTGCTCTCGATCTCCCAGATGTTACCATCCACAACTATCAACGGGTTGGCATCACCGGTCATGGTAGCTACACCACGCAAGTGCATTGTTGAACGTGCACCCAGGTCACCTGAGTTGAATACGATATCAAGTCCGGGAACACGACCCTGAAGAGCCTCATCGACTGTGGTAATACCAAGTCCCTCAAACTCCTCCATGTTAATGGTAGCCACGGCTGATGAAACCTCACGCAAAGGAATGGGAAGACCGTTACCTTCCATAACGCGGTCGGCTACGATATCAACCGGCTCCAGATCTGTCTGATCCTTCATCGTGATCTCAAAGTAGAGCTTGTCAATAGGGATATCAACAGTCTCATAACCTACGTATGAAATCTGAATCCTATCCTTGGGGTTCTTCAACTGGAAAGAGAAGTTACCCTCAACATCAGTGATGGCATGGCTTTGAATACGGTCAGCAGCATCTCTTTCGGTGACATTAACCATCATCATAGGTCCCTCACTATCCAATACAACACCACTGATGATATCACCAGCCTTCTGTGCTGAAAGCATACCGGGAAGAACAGCTACGGCAAGAGCCACAGCCACTCTCAATAATCTGTTATTATAGTGTTTCATTGTCATTTGGTTTGCTGATTAAAAATTCACTTCACCGTTACACAACGGACCGTCTATAAGATGAATGACAGCGTATGATGATGTCTCAATACGAGCAGCCGATACATCTGTGATCTCGCCCTTACTATCATCTGTCTTGGATGCATCGAATCCCTTACCCATCTGGTATTCACGACACATTATATTATAATATTTAGCGTCGTCGGTCTTAACGTTACGCACGTTAGAATTAGCATCAGTGAGCACAATTCCGTCATTGTCAGATACAGCATGAAGTCTGACGAACTGTTTATCAGATTCTCTCATGTAAGCGGTCTGATAATAAGCAGAACCCCTGTTGAACTCAGCGTTGATATAAACTGAGTTATCCTGAATGTGATATCTGATAAAGTTCTTGATCTTATTCATCTCTACGTCAAAGAAGTATTGCTCGAATCTGGAGTTGTCGACATGCTCCTGACCCATAGAAGCCGATACTGAATCAGCAAATACAGAATCAATACGTTCAATTGCAGTTGCACCGCGGAAATTCTTACTGAATACCAACATAGAATCCTTCCAGGTTGCTTTAGCGGCATCTTCATTAGCTGCATATGTAACTTCAAACAGTTGCGTAGCTATTGAATCCCAATATACCTTGAGGCCTATGATTTCAGTAGGAATACGTAATTTTTTGTTATTGATAAGGGCCTGTACTGAAGCCGAAGTAGGTATATACAATGTATAATTAAATGTACTGAAGTACGGCATTATCCTCTCTGAGCCATGGTCATATTCATTAGAGTAGTCACCAAAGAAATCGGTAGAATCCATCAGATTAAAGAACCTGGTGAATTCCGGATAATTGGCGTTATCAGAAAGGATGTCATAGACAGAACTGTGAGCTGTCTGGAGAGGTCCATCAATTACATAAGTAACACCGTTACCTCTGGCAGTCTCTATCATGTCATAACGGTTCAGTATCTTGATTGTCTGATTTTTTTCTATTTGCCAACCTCCAGCTACTTCCATTTGGTCAAACTGGGTCTTGGGATCAGCAGCGCCTTTCTTGAAACGCACTACACCGCCACCCTTTGTGCGGAAGTATGCATATTTGGTCTGATCAACAACATCCGTCTCAACACCTTTCTTGTCAGCAGAGGTTGTTACTACGATATGATAATCCAACAAATCCGAAAGACGGTTACGCATGAAATCAGATGATGTTATGCCTGATGAAACGACATCTCCTATTGAGGTTCCGTCATAATCATAAATACTAGCATTTGGAGCCTGTTTTGTATCATCGTAACCAAATGCAATAACCTTAAGTTTTTGTTTTTGGTTATTAACTAAATGACGTTCAAGCGCAAATGAAACGGGATCCACCCAGAGAAGTTTGTTTCTCAAGTCTGCTGGCAGAGTGTCAGAAGTATTGATCTCAGGAAGGAACAGACTGTAAACGGCTGACATGGAATTAAGATAGTAGCAGAATCCCATTGTCTCATCCTCAACAGCCCAGTCAACCACCTTAAGTTTTTCATTGACAAGTGCCGGATAAGCTACAGATTTATATGTCGTAGGAGTATTTATGTAATCAGTAAAGTAAATAGCTCCGTTACAGCATATGACAACCTTGCTGATATCCCTCTTGGCCTGCTCTACATCCTCAAACAGAGGATCCTGGGCATCATTCATTACGTCCTTGAACTTACTGGGAACTGATGAAGCCAGAGAGGTGAGCATATTGTTGTTGACAAGCTTAACAATAACGTTCATGTCTATGGCGCTCATATCCTCTGCAACCTGACGCGGTGTAGTAGGAGGTGTAGTCTTGTACTTGGCTATACCGTATTTGGTTCTCATGTCCTCATTTGCAGGACTAAGCCACCATGCCATCAAAGCACTGTCAGTGGGAACAATCATGGCAGCCATATTCTGTTGCATGTCTTTATTGGCGTCTGATGTGACTTTGACAAAGTATGAATTCCATCCCGGATCGAACTTAAGCAATGAAGAAGTAGCTAAAGTACCTCCACCTATAGGCTTCTTGTTCAAAACATCAGTAGCAGAGTATGAACCCTGATGACGTTTGGAAAGATACATCTTGGTGAAAACAGAATCAGGATGTGCAGCCAGGGCTGCTGCAAGGGCATCAGTGTTATCTATTTCTTTACCCAAAAGTCTGTTGATCTCTTGCAGATGAGTCTTAGCTGAAGTAAGTCCTGCAACAGGGAACATTCCGGATCCTTGACCCTTAACAAAATAAGGAACTGAGAAACGGTCAAGAATTGAACTCCAAATTATTGAGGTGTTGCGGGGAGATAATGTAGTATCTGAATTTGCCAGATATTCAGCCATACTGGGCAACAGATAGATGACATCCTCCATTACGTGAATGAAGCCATTGAAACATTTCTTATTAGGTATCATGATCTTGGTACCGTTTATACTGGCCTCATTATCCTGACGGCTTGGTTTGCCGGAGGGGTTAGCTAGAGGATACTGACCCTGATTGAACAGGAAGTCATAGTCGTCGTCCTTAATACCTTTATATTTTAGGTATGCGTTCGTGAAGACAATCATTGGCTTTTTGGTTCCATCCTCGAATATTACCATTCCGGCCGGATCATTCTTATACCTGTTCCAATAATCGGTTGAAGGCATATCCTTAGGATAGATAACGCGTACGGAGTCATAAATGCTGGAAGTGGTCATCCTACGCATAGTGGTTCCGATAGTCGGGCCCTCTGAATTTGAAAGGGCTGCTACCTGATATACGTTATCAATCATGGAGCCGTAAAGGATCATCTTCATCTGAGCCTTGGTCAGATTCTTGAACTCAACCTTGCGGTTTCCTGCAAGAGGACATTTTTCAAGGAAGCGCTCAAAAGCCTCATCATCGGCAACAAAGATGGTCTTACTACCTGTCTTGGCAAGAACGTTCTTGTAGCCAAGTGAATCAATCAAGGCAGCATAATACTTGAAAGTGTAATGCTTTGTTACGCCATCTACTTCGGCGTCAAAACCCTGATAGAGGGTTTCATAAATACTGGTGCCGAGCCACTCAGGGAATCTCTTGTCAAGATCGAAATCCCTTCTGCAGGATGACAGGGCCAGAATCACGGCCAATACTGTCAAGGCAGATCCGAATGACCCGAAACGGCCTGTAAGTGATTTGATTTTTTTCATCATATGATTTGTTTTAGTATTATACTTTGAAGGATTACTCCTTATCAATACCTTCTATGGTCTTGATGCGGCCCTGGGCATCATATTCCAGCTCACAAACCTTAAGGCTGCGGAGCCATGACTTGCCGCCTGAAGGCACGCTGTCATGATGGAAAAGATACCATTTGCCTTTATACTCAATGATGGAGTGATGGGTAGTCCAACCTACGACAGGAGTAAGAATAACGCCTTGATAGGTAAACGGACCGTAGGGGTTGTCACCGATGGCATAGCACAGGAAATGGCTGTCACCGGTTGAATATGAGAAGTAATATTTGCCTTTGTATTTATGCATCCATGATGCCTCGAAGAAGCGATGGGGATCATCAGCCTTGAGAGGGTTACCCTTCTCGTCAACCACCAGGATGGGACGCGGAGCCTCTGCAAAGTTCAGGCCGTCCTTGGTAAGACGTACGCAACGGCTGGGCAGAGCGTCTTCCTTACCCTCCGGGAGATACGGAGTCTCAAGATGGATGTTATCCTTGTAACGCTGAAGCTGACCGCCCCACAGGCCGCCGAAGTAGACGTAAACCTCGCCGTCAGCATCATCACGGAAAGCACACATGTCAATGCTGTAGCTGCCGGCTACCGGTGCGGGATTGGGGATGAACGGACCCTCCGGACGATCTGCAATTGCTGTACCCCAATGGAACACATCCGTGCGGTCCTTCATGGGGAAATACATGATGTAGCGTTTCTTCTTCTTGCTGAACCCAAGGCCTTTTGCCTGTTCTTCGGCATTAGTAGGAACTTCAATTTCATACTCTTGGACATCACAGTCCCAGAGCTGTCTGCCAGCCCATGGAATATCCTCCAGGCCTATGACCTTACCATGGTCTACAACCTGGCCGTTCATGATGTCGTCTGTGGAAAGGACGTGATAATCCTTCATGACATACTGGTCGCCGTTGTCATTCTCAACGTTCTCACACTCCCAGTCATGTGAAGGATAGATGTAAACCCTGCCGTTAAACACATGTACAGAGGGGTCTGCCATATAATCCGCAGGGAAAAGATAACGCTTCTTCATAAGTTTTTTGGTTAATATTATATTATTTAAAAATTTCAGTTAGCGGCCAAAGTTAACTCTTTTTTTGCTTTCAAAACAGTTTTGTCTCCTTTTTTTTCGGGAAAACGCAAAAAATTAACCTTGAAGCATCTCAAACTACCTTTCAGAGCCACTTTGAAATGTTAAAAAATGCCTGATTCCAGAAAATCAAAAAAAGAGACCGCTTGAAAAGCGGTCCCTCTGTTTGGTCTTCCCCCACATCTTCTCAGACCGGAGGTCAGACATCACGAAAGTCAATTACTAACCAAATATGTGCATGAAAACTTACACCGGCAAAGATAGCGGGCCTTTTCGGGATAGCCCGCCAAAAGCGTATCAATGTCATTAAGATTTGTGCCAGACATTCAGATTTGTGCCGGAAAAAGCATCTCAAATGTTTCAAAAATGTAAACATTTGTTCCAAAAAACAAGGGCAGACATGCTTGCCTGCCCTTTTTGCTGTCGTACCCGGATTCGAACCAGGACAAACAGAACCAAAACCTGTTGTGCTACCATTACACCATACGACAATCGCCTTATGCCCCCTGAAAGGGCCTGCAAATATAGCTATTTTTAGGCTATTCAGCTATAAGCAGATAGTAGTTTTTCTTGCCGCGCTGAGGACTATGTA
>Ga0265298_10008694_pt1 | contig 12173 bp, 12 predicted proteins | sample AusTroGonzalo_MG_3_FD_193486 | JGI IMG/M metagenome (GOLD analysis project Ga0265298, IMG submission 193486) | Bovine rumen microbial communities from tropical cattle in Woodstock, Queensland, Australia - Gonzalo_01 | ecosystem: Host-associated > Mammals > Digestive system > Stomach > Rumen ...
TCATGGCCTAACTCCTGTTTGTGAGCAACCTTCCGGTTAGCTCGTGGTTATTGTCTGGTTCTGAGTATATCAGAAACCGACTTTCAGGTGTTTAGGCCTCTCATTATATCTGTGGCAATCAGGTCTGGCCCTGTTGTTCCACAACTAACAAAGAGGAAATGCTATGCATAGGACTATTATCGTTGCAACGGCGGTATGGGCGGCATTGACGGTCACTTTTGCAGACGGGGCTGAGACGCTTTCGGACGACGCCACGAAGGAGAAGATCGCCTCATTTGTCACATGGCCGAGCCGCTTGTGCGGACGTGCGACAGTTGACTTTTGGAATGAAATAAAGTCAAGGAAATTGACGAATTGTTCCTGGTTTGACGGCGACACCAACCGACTTGCGCGGCTTATTTGCGAGCTTGCCCAGACTAATAATACGAAGATTTCGTCAATGATGATAGACGAACTCGGCAAATACGGCACAACCGCACAGTTGCCATTTCTCTATTCATGCGCGACAAATCCAATCATTGGTGACAGGGCGGTAAGGTCGGTTCTGAACATTGAAGGGGTCACTAGTAATTCCATTGATATAGCCCAAAGATATCTAATGTCTACGAATGTATTCCCTCGGGCGAAGCAACACGATCGATCGTTGGTCTGTGAGGAATTGCTAACGAGAGTGTTTGAGTCGGACGACCTTTCACCCTTTCGTCCGTTGTGCTTGTCCAATGCGCTTGACTTTGCGCAGAATGTGAATACCATGCACATCAGTTTGAATGATGCAATTATTGCCGCCGATCCAACATATCAGTACAGCAAGCGACGACTTGCCGTCATGCGGGCTGCTCAAAATAGATGTGTGAATCAGGGGCTTTATAATTATGTCACCAACGCCATCAACGAGCTTGTGGCCTATCCCGAGGCGAACCTGCCGGATTGAAGGGTGAACGATAATTGTCTGCAAAGGACGAAAATGTGATATGATGCGAAAGAAACGTGTATGGCCAAAAGTGTCAGACCCTTCTATAGAAGATCCACTGTACATGATTGATGAATGAGGGCGAGAGTCTTGCATAAAAATCTCTACACGCTCTACATGTTCTACACGGCCATCTAACCAGCCGCTCTCTAACTTCAAAATCTCTCTGCGTACTCTGCGCCTCTGCGTCTTTGCGTTAAAAACATAATTTAAAAACTTGAAACATCAAACAATAAAACTAACCTATGAAAACCTCAGTCGAAATCACCCTAAAATCCCTCTCCCTCTCTGGAATCCCTGAAAAGGTGCTGTTGCGTTCCCGCAATATGCTCACCGTCGAGATGGTCTGGCCCAAGGCCGGCGCCCCTCGCAAATCCGCAACGCGGCAAATCACGATGAAGAAGGGCAAAGTGGACTTCACCACCGAGCCCTGGGCAAAGCGTGTCCTCTTTCGTGAGGACATAGACGGCCACACCGCGTTCGTGGTTTCCATCACCGAGCCGATTTCCCTCCAGAAGCTTCACCGCCTCCTTCAGCTTACCGCCAAGGCCATTCTCAAAGAAGGTGCGGACATGATCGACGCAGCGATGGTTTCCTATGGTGACATCGCCGCCGCGCCGGTGGATGCCCTCGCCACGATGGTTGCCGAGAAGGACGCCCCTCGCGTCATCGTTCAGGGCATACTCGACTACGACGATCTCCCGGCCGCGGGGAAGACGAAGGAAGTCGTCATCCCGCTCACCCGCCCCAAGTTCACCCGCAAAATCGGCACGCTCACACTCCTTGTCCAAGGGTAATCCCAGACCTCTGCCGCAGGCAGCTTTAAACTTCTCTGCGTCTCTACGTTTAGAACTGCTTTCCCCTCTACACGATCTACATGTTCTACACGGCCATCTAACCTTCCACTCTCCAACTCCAATTTTATGGTATAATATCCGCAGACATTGGAAACCGCCGTTTCGGAAACGGCTGTTTCTTTTGCGGAGGTGGACATGAGATTTTTTGATAGAAAAGAAGAAATCGCAGAGTTACGAAAGAACCGTGAGCTGAGTAGGGATAGTTCGCGGTTCACCGTGCTTACTGGGCGTCGCAGGGTTGGCAAAACGGAACTTCTGCACGAGGCTTTTGCAGATGAGCCTTACATTTATTTCTATGTATCGCGCAAGGCGCTTGTGGATTTGTGCGAGGATTTTAGGCAGATTGCCGAGAAGGCGCTGGGCAGGACAATCCCCGGCGAGATAAGACGGTTTTCTCAGATATTTAGATTCATAATGGAGGAGTCTGCCAACAAGCCGATCACGTTGGTCATTGACGAGTTCCAAGATTTCCTCGCGGTCGATGAATCCGTGTTCAGCGAAATGGCTCGAGACTGGGATGCGCTTCATCGAAAGGCCAAGATCAACCTTGTTGTAAGCGGTAGCATAAATCGACTGATGGTGCGGATATTCGAGAATCGCGAGGCGCCGCTATATGGTCGAAATACAGGGCGGATCAGGCTTGAGCCATTTCGCATCGCTGTGCTCAAGCAGATACTTTCGCATTACAATCGCTCTTGGACGAACGAAGACTTGCTTGCATTGTGGACATTTACTGGTGGCGTTGCAAGGTATGTTGCGTTGCTGATGGATGCCAAAGCATGGACTAAAAAGGCAATGTTGCGCGAGATAATCAGGGAGAATTCTTCATTCTTCGACGAAGGTAAGATCGTGTTGATCGAAGAGTTTGGCAAAGAGCACGGCACATATTTCTCCATTCTTTCTGCAATTGCCGGCGGGAAGACGTCTAGAGACAAGATTGAGGCGGTCGTTGGAGGTGCGGTTGGCGGGTACCTGACTAAACTTGAGCGCGAATATGATTTCATCGGGAAGAAGCAGCCGCTTTTCGAGCGGTCAGAGCGCAAGAATTGCCTTTATAAGATAGATGACAATTTCTATAGGTTTTGGTTCCGCTTCATTTTTAAGTACAACTATCTTCTTGAAGTCAAGATGTTCGATGAACTGCGCGGCATTGTGGAGCGCGACTATAATGTCTTCTCTGGAATTGCACTTGAAGGGTATTTTGCAGCAAAATTTGTCGAGGAACGCAGATACTCTAGACTAGGCGGATGGTGGAACCGCAAGGGCGAGCGGGAGATTGATCTCGTTTGCGAAAACGAGTTTACGAACGAGCTGGCGTTTTACGAGATCAAGCGCGACAAACGCCGCATAGACATTGCGCGTCTAAAAGAAAAGGCGTTGGCGTTCATCAAGAAGAATCCGTCTTTGTGTGAACGCGCTCAGAAATATTGCGGGCTGTCAATCGACGACATGTAGTAGTGCAGATAGGCGACAAAGATATCAATTCCACTCTCCAACTACAACTCTAAACTCCAATCTAACCCCAATGATAAATAAACTCATCCCTCTCGCGTCCCTTCTCCTGCTACTCTCCGGCTGCGTCCACCTCGACCTCTCCAGCGCGGCGGACTGCGACGAAAACTCGAAAATGCAGTTCTGCGACGTCACGAGCGCCTACGGCTGGGATTGGGGCGACACCGCCCAGACGATGCTCGACGCCCGCCTGCAGGGTGCAGACGGTCGCGTTGACGAAAGGGCGGTGCAGCGCATCATCGTCTCCCAGAAGTGGTGGGAAGTCCTCGCCACCTGGGGCTCGCTCGGCATCGCCAAGCCGGTCGAACTAACCCTTTGGCTAGAGGAGCAACAATGAAGCTCGTTGTCTGCATCGACGGAACCTGGAACGAGGCCTCCACTCGGACGAACGTCTGGAAGCTCAAGCAGGACCTCGACTGCTCGCCCGAATCCGACACCCAGGCGACATATATCGAGGGCATTGGCACCGTCACGGGGGACGAGCTACTCGGCGGCATGTTTGCCGCGGACTTCCCGCGCCCGCTCGGCCTCGCCTACCGCTGGCTCACCAAGAAAGTGCTCAACGCCCCCGAGGGAGAGGAAATATCCGTCTATGTCTTTGGGTTCAGCCGCGGCGCATATATCGCGCACACGCTCAGCTGGCTGCTCTCCGAAGTCGGCATCCCGCGCAAATTCGCAGATGCGATTCCGATCGCGGAGGCCTACGCCAATAAAGACACAAAGGCCGTTGAGCGTCTGAAAAGCGGCGGCGTTCTCCCTTCGCCAAAGATAGAGATGCTCGGCCTCTGGGACGCGGTTTCGTCCCCTCACGATCTCTTTAAGGGCTATCATGACGGCGAACGCGCGCCAAATGTGGAGTGGATCTACCATGCGATGGCGACGGACGAGCGCCGTGCGCTCTTTGGCGTGATGCAGTATTCGCCTGCTCAAAACATTGTCCAGTCATGGTTCTCCGGCGTCCACATGGATGTCGGCGGCGGATATCCCGAGGGCGAATGCGAGCTTTCCGACGTCGCGCTGAACTGGATGAAGCGCAATGCCGAGCGCCGCGGGCTCAAGTTCGTCAATCCGGCCGAGTCGCGTCCGCGCCAGTATGACTTCGCCTCGATCGCGAAGATTCACAACGAGGAGACGCCGCTTGATCCCATCAAGCCGCGGACCTTCCTCGAAGGCGAATTTATCGACCCTTCCGTTCGCGACCGCGTTAACACGCAGTCCGGCTATTTCCCGTCCATCACGGAAGTCCCTTCCACACTCTTCGACTGGCTCAAAGGCCTCGCCTCAATAGTCTAACTCTCCCAAACTCCTGACTACTGACCCCTGACTCCTAACTACTGACCCCTGACTCCTAACCCCTCTAAAACCGCGGCAAAACCGCGGTTTTTTGCTTGTCTAAAGCCCCATTTTAGCGCCCAAAAAATTTTTTACGATTTAAGATTAGATTTAAGATTCGTTTGCTATAATGGTTGCGAACTCAACGACATGCAATGACATATAAGCAACGAGCCAAGTTTGGTGAGGAATAAACGCAGAATGAAAAAATCTACAGAACAAATATGTCAATATGTTAAGGCCGGTAAATTGAGAGAGCAATCTTTGCCGCCAGAATGCAATAATGTTGTATATGGGATACAATGGGGGAGCTTTGATCGTACATTTACTCCAGCCTATTGGAAGATGCAGGTAATAATGGCGTCAGATGATTATCAAGTAAGACAGATACTTAGGGGCTCGGGTTCGCTTTCGGATGAGATTTGTTCGTGTTTATTAGGAGGGTATGGGATATCAGCCGAGATGGGATATGCCGCATATGCTAAATTAAGGTGCAAAGGATTGACGAGACCACGCACAGAATTGAACCTTAAGGAAATGTTTGAAGATATCTATTGTATACTCATTTCGGATTTAAATGTTGCCGGGCATTGCACGCATTATCGATTCCCCAGGCAAAAGGCATTGCGTATTGTATATGCATTAATAAAACTTTCGACGGAAGAACCCCCGAAGGATGAACTATTGTTCCGGCGTTGGCTCTTGACTTTTAATGGCATCGGCCCAAAAACAGCATCGTGGATAACACGAAATTGGTTGGGGAGCAATAAAGTTGCGATTATCGATATTCATATTTTTAGAGCGTGCACATTAATGGGCTTGTTTAGAGGGAACGAGAATGTTGAAAGGGAATATTTTGCATTGGAGGAACGATTTCTAAAGCTTGCGCAGGCAATGGACGTGAGTCCAGCGGAAATGGATTTGATTATGTGGATGAGAATGCGTGAAATGGGACGTTTTGGGAGAGACGCATTCAAAAACAGGTGTAGGCTTTTGCATTGCAATATAACTAATATCTCAAAAACAACTAAAACAAGGAGGTAGTATGTCAAGTGGTGGATATGATGATGCGGCATTTGGTCAATCGCATTTAATGACTGCTTTTGGCGATGTCGATGATGCATCGAAAGTGGCAGCAGATGGGGCAAAGTCTACACAGGGGCGAGATCAGGATCTAAGTCGTTCGTGCCCACTTCTAATGTTTTCTACGCCCTTGAATTCTGCTGACCCAGATGTGATCGGCACATTGAAAGTTGGCGCAAGGTTAACTATCCAGGAACGCAGTGGAGTTGTTGTCGCTGTTACTCCTAATGACAAGGTGGCTGGTTCGATAACTGCTCCTACGCTATCGCGTCTTTTAAGGTGTATGGCTGCAGGGTATTCGTATGAAGGTGTCGTAGATGACATCAGGGGTGGAACTTGTTGGGTAACAGTAAGACATAGGAGGTCCTGATGCATATCATTGGGGGAACGTACTACGAGTGTGTTCTGGATAGAAAATGGCAACAGCTTTTTGGTTCTGGTTTCAGAGCTGCCGCGTGTCTTGGACATTTTGGGGATGTGAGATTCCATACTTATCTCGCTCAAGCATTTGCAGAAGAGTTTAATGTTAATGCGAAATCATTCTCCTTTGCGGATATTGAGGCTCTACCTATTCGCGGCAACGCGTTTTGCTTTGAATATGAAACCTCGGTGACTCCTCCTATTTCTTATAACAATGGTAAATGTGAATGTGATCCAATTCAAGTGGCAAGTGACGAGCCGATTCTTAGATTTGGAATGATGGAGGGTACAGCCATTGTCCATGGCAACAAGGTTGTGTATGATCCGCAAGATCCTAACGCGCCTAAAGAGTTTGAAGAAAATGGGTCGACAGCTAAGCAGTTAGCGATAGTTGCCAATCATAAAGAAATACGAGCCTTGTTTGGGAGTGAGTATGCGCAAGCCATAAAGAGGCGCTTTGAAAGCCATCGGGAACTCGCATGCGTTGTCATGAAGAATGGTCCTTTTGGGGCAGAAGTATTTATGCCTGAGGGACGGAAGATACATATTCCTGCCTATAGAACAAGAGATGTGGTTTCGATTGGCACTGGCGATGTGTTTTCTGCCTATTTCACATATTTCTGGGCGGAACGCAATATGGCACCTGAGGATGCTGCTAGATATGCAAGCAAAGCGGTCGCTAAATATGTCTCGGAATTTGGCAGTATCCAGAATGTAGATGAAAAAGTTCTGGACTCGTGCCTACTTAGGCCTGTTTCTGGGGTGGGTCATTTGGATGGCCCTATATATCTTGCAGGGCCATTTTTCACATTGGGAGACAAATTACTGCTGCGAAGAATAAAGCAAGCCTTCCTTTCAATGGATGCGATTGTCTTTTCTCCAATTGATGATGTTGGCGTGGGCGAGCCTGAGGTTGTTTATGAGGGGGACATAGATGGTTTAAAGAAATGCTCTGCCGTGTTTGCGAATATATGTGGGCTTGATACTGGCACTATATATGAAATTGGGTATGCTCAAGCTATCAATAAGCCAGTGTCTTTGTTTGCCCAGGATTGTAAGAAAAAGGACTTAACCATGCTGGAAGGAGGTGGATGCCAAATCTTCAATGATTTTACATCTGCCGTGTACAATTCGATTTGGGATGCTATGGAGTATGAGTATGCGAAGAAGTGATACAGCGTTGCTGCTTTCAGGTGGAATTGATTCAGTAGCGCTTGCATTTATGCTGCGTCCACAATTTGCAATAACTATTAATTATGGGCAACAGGCAGCATTCGCGGAAATCAGAGCATCAAAGAAGATATGTGAGGAAGTTGGAATCCAACATGATGTTGTGTCTATCGATTGTCGCGCAATTGGCATGGGAGAGATGGCTGGGGAAGCGCAGCATCCATGTGCTCCATCGGATGATTGGTGGCCATTTCGTAATCAACTATTAATTACAATAGCAGCCGGGAGAGCATTGAAATTGGGGGCTCGCATAGTTGTGGCAGGAACTGTTAAAACGGATTCTGAATATGTGGATGGGCAGAAGAAGTTTTATGATATGGTAGATAGGCTAGTCTCTATGCAGGAGGGAGGGATTCATATAAGTGCACCTGCAATTGGCATGACAACGCCTGAGCTGGTGCGAAAGTCTGGGATTGATTTTAATCTTTTGTCGTGGGCGCATTCTTGTACTCGGGGGGATTATGCATGCGGGATGTGTCGTAGTTGCATGAAACATAGGGCTGTTATGAAAGAGCTTGGTTACCCTGAATACTAGATTTGCGATAGAAAGTTGATGGCTCTTCGGCAGGAGATATGTGGTATGTGTTTGATAGGTGAGGTGTGTCAACAGGGTCTGACCCCTGTGACACAGTAGGAGTGACACAGTAAAACTTCGTGGGGCGGTTGGCAGAGGAGACAAGGAGAAGATTGATGAGCGGATTTTGAGAATGAAGTGATGGTGGATTGGTTTTATATCGGCTATTGCACTGTAATGGCGATGTTCTTTGTTGCGGCTGCATATGGCGTCGCCTTTGGGCTCCGCGCACTTCGCCGTTTGCCGCGCTCGCTTCTGCTGGGCTTTTCCGCCGCCGCGATTGTCGCAACCCTTACGGCGCAGAAGACGAACAACGTGCCGCCGAACATGAATCAGCCGCAGATGCAATCAGCGGGAGGTTCTTTTCAGACAGGATTTACAGGATTGACAGGATTGGTGGGGATTGGTAATCTTATAAGCCTTGTGAATCCTGTCCAGACAACTATTGATGACATTATGCGCGGGTGGCGAGTTGAGAGCGTCACGACTAACGCGGCTGTTTCGTATGCGATGCCTACGAACGCAGCGCTTGTCGGGAACTGGCACATCCACGGCGCGGCATCGTCGTTCGGCAACAATGTTGTGGACTTCGGCGTTTTGCGGACGAGCGGGACGCTCGTCCCTACCAATTGGTCGTTCCCGCTCGGCACGAACGACGAGGCGTTTTCGTCATTCTGGTATTTCATCGACGGTCGCATCCGCCCGGCGCCGCGAGATGCCGCGCACGAAATCTGCGCCGTCGGCGTTCCAATGTCTGCCGTTCCAGGCCAAAGCCGACTGTGGCGGCTTGACGGCGACGATGGTGCCCGCATCCTCACATGGGAAAACTTCTTCCTCGGCGGCGACACGAACTGCCCCATCAACGCGCAGATCGTCCTTTCTCCTAATGGCGATTTCCTGACACGCTCCAACGATGTCGAAACAGTCTGCCGCCGCCTCAACCCCGACGACTGGGATGATGATGGAATCCATAACGAGCGAGACGCTAACCCGATAAGCTACGACGGAGATTTCTTTGGAGTGGCAAACGGCTTGCCGCCAAGCGCGAATCCCGATGCCTACTACTTGCTTGATCTTTCGGTGACGGGGGTTCTCGGAGTTGCGACAATCCGCGTCACTTGTGATGGACCGAGCGACCTTGGCGACCACGTAATCATTGCGCGGACAAACCAAGTCTGCCAGATCCCGCTTCTCGCTGGCGCGACATACGCAGTCGATAGCAACTTGCCGATTGATTACTCTGCCGTGTCGAGCGAATACGCGGAGATCGTGACGAACGCCGAGAACCACTTGACCGTTTCCCTGCCGTTGGAACTTTCGTTGGTGCGAATACAGACGAGAAGCGCTGGAACGGCGATTAACTATGGCGCGGCATCTTCGCCGATTAATGTGTACCCCTTAATTATCGCCTGTCTCGGAGGATGTTGCTCGCGGGAGGTTGTTGACGGAACCTTGCAGTGGTCGTGCTCCTTGACATGTACTTGCGGAGGAGGGAGCCATGGCTTTGAAACGACTGCGCTGTGGGAAGGGTATTCCAAGTTGTTTATTGGTTATGCCTCGTGCGGATGCTGGGAAGATGCGCCAGACCCAGTGCCGACTCCCTCTCCCGCCCCATATGCGGCGTCTGTCTCGGCCAACTTCAGCAAAGATGCGGTCATATTCGAGGATGCATACGAGAATATGCCGGGCGAGTGGGTTCCGCGGCGCTCGACGGCGACGATGCTGACTATCAGCGCCAGCGGCGGAACTAATGGCGCCGTGCTGTCTGTGTCTGCGACGAATCTTGGCAAGCTACAGAAGAACTCGGGTCCGGCCTTCCCCGCGCAGTCGGTGTCGGTTCCGGCAAGGCAGTCGATAACGTATGCAATGAACTACGTGGGGATGTCGGCGAGCGGAACTGCCGACGACATTGAGGTTGTCGCAACGCTGACCGACAATGTTACTGGAGAGTCGATAACAAACGACTGTCAAGCCACGTCAGTTCGCTTGGAACTCGCCGCCGTTTGGGAGGCGCCGGAGAACCCATGTACAAATCGCCATGTCTATGGTGTAGGGGAGCGAGTGAGGATACGCACATTCCCAGAAAGTGTGGACACAAGTCTGGCCTTGACTAGGATAAACGAGATAGAAACGCACTATGATGTTTTGAGGAATGCGCCTGAGCGAATGTATGTATGCCCAGTCTACTTTGCTAGGCCGAATCTCAAGGTTGCATATGGCGGCGCAGAATACAGACCGTTGATGACTGTTGTCGAGCCGTCATCTGTAATTTGCAAAGGCGCGGCGTGGGACACGGACTGTCTTTTGCCGGGCATTGTCGGAGGCACAATGCTTGCCACAACGAATTATGTTGGCCCGATGAACGTGTCGTTTCGCGGCATATTGGTTGCGGAGATCCCGTGCGTACACACAAACATGCCGACAGGGTATTTTGCGACGACAAACTTTACTGGGCAGTGGACACATTGGTACGTTGATTTCCCAGGCGGCACTATGGCATTCCGGATCAACGAGGGAAACTATTGGACCGTTGACAGGGCTGGACACCCTGGTGCATACGATAACTGGTCGGCGGGGCGTCTGGAATGGGATATCCCAATTGGCTGGTTCAGACAGTGGTCTGATGATGATATGTCGCATATTATTGACGACTATGAATATGAAGTCCATTTTGAGACTTCGGCACGGCCTTTCATCATTGGTGGCGGTATAGATGCCTATCGGCAGATATTTACAATATCCGATGATGGAACTGCGTCTGTCGAAAAACATGGGCACAGCATGTCGCGCAGTCGTTTTTGCCATGTCTGGCTCGATGGAACAACGCTGCAATGGGTTCATTAAATGAAAAAGAAACACATATTGTTGCCTCTTCTGATTGTTGCATGCTGCGCATTCATCGCATTTTGCCTTTTTAGGGCAGAGTTCAAAAAACATGACTTTAGCGATCGTCATCCCTGTTGTGGGGATCTGAGTGTGCGACTTGACGTGCCTGCCGATTGGAGATCTGTCTACAAATGGGCTGACGATGCAGAAATCGTACGTCTCAATTCGATTTGGGCAGAGGCCGCTACCAATCTGGTCGCTGGAAATGTAAAGGAAATGGAGGAGAAGATTTCCCTTGTGTCGGAGCGTATGAAATGCATCTGCAAAGAACAATGGATCGACATTGTCGGGCCTTTTTACGACCTGTTGAATCAGAGACTTGACAAGAAGAAAGTCAATGGAGCTTTTGCCTCTGAGGATGAGTTTAATGCGTACATGGCGGCGACATTGCGCGGAATGAATCTAATGGGCATGGTTGAACTTCATAGATATCCACCAAGTTCCTCTGTTGTGAGATGGGAGTGTTACGCAATGATGACATTGAAGGCTTATCAGCAGCTTTTTTCCGAATCTGGACAAACTCGTCTTGAGGTATGCGCGGAGAGGTTCATTGATCAATTGGTGGAGCAGATAGAGTCTGACGAAGGGCTAACGCGACAATACATGGAGTATCTGCGCGCAAGAGACATCAAAGTGCAGGTAGAAGAAAGGCATGTTCCGCGCGATGTGGTCATGCGTGGGATACGTTCTCATGCTGACATGCTTAGGGTCGCCGGATATGCTCCCAAATGGCTAGAAGAATTCAAGTAGAGATGAGTTTCAACAGGGTCGGCAAGTGCCGAGGGAGATGCGGGTGAGGTAGTCTTGGGAGAGGCGATAGCCGGTGCCGCGGATGGTCTTGATGACATTGGCGTGGCCGATGGATTTGAGCTTGTGGCGGAGGGTGCAGACGCAGGGAGAAATGGTGTCGCTACCTGATGGAAAGGTATTCCCGAAGACTGTGGCGGGGATGGCATCACGTGGGAGGGCATTGCATGGGTGCTTGATAAGGTATTTCAGGAGCAAGCACTCGTGGTTGTTGAGAGTTGCTGATTTGCGACCTGCATGGACGGTATGCCGCCTGAAGTCGAGCATTATCTTGGCTACTTTGCGATGGGACTTTGCGCCGTTTCGGCGGTAGGTGTAGAAGGTGCTGTGTCCAGCGTCCTCTTCGCGGACATATCCTAACTTCGACAGGATTACGTGAAGCCTGCAAAGCGCATCGCGCCTGCGCTCATGGATCAGTATGCCGGTTTTTATTTTTTGCATTTCTGTGCGGCTCCTTGTCTAAGTCACCAGAGGTTGTTCTTCCAGAGAAGCTTCAGCATGA
>Ga0265298_10008695_pt1 | contig 12172 bp, 7 predicted proteins | sample AusTroGonzalo_MG_3_FD_193486 | JGI IMG/M metagenome (GOLD analysis project Ga0265298, IMG submission 193486) | Bovine rumen microbial communities from tropical cattle in Woodstock, Queensland, Australia - Gonzalo_01 | ecosystem: Host-associated > Mammals > Digestive system > Stomach > Rumen ...
GGTAATGCTAAGAAGGTCGTTGACCAGCTACCTAAGGATGCCAAGCTGATATTTGGTCCTGACTATAACCTTGGTAACTATATCAATGAGGTGACAGGACGTCAGATGCTACTTTGGAATGGTGGCTGTCATGTTCATGAGCGCTTCTCAGTAACAAAAATCTTAGAGTTGAAGAAGCAGTATCCTGATGCTATTGTGATGGCTCATTTGGAATGTAAAGGTCCTGTTTTGGCTGTTGCTGATGTCAAGGGAAGTACGGCTGATATGCTAAGGTATGCACGGGAGAACCATGCATCACAGTATATTGTGGCCACAGAGGCCGGTATTTTGCACGAGTTGCAGAGAAATTGTCCGGATAGACTATTTATTCCCGTGCCTCCAGAAATCAGCGAGAGCGGCCTGGAATGCAGCTGTAACGAGTGTCAATATATGAAGATGAATACGCTCTTGAAGATTTACAACTGTCTGAAGTATGAATGGCCCGCAGTAGAAGTAGATTCTAAGATAGCTAAAGATGCGGTCAAGCCTATAGAAAGAATGCTGGAGTTGAGTTAATCTCCAGCATTTTCTTTTGTACGTTATTTATCTTACTATCGCTATTTTACAAACTGTACCACTATTACCGTCTTTGGTGGCTGTAGCAACCATATAGACGCCAGAGGCTACTCTCGTACCCTGTTTGTCACATCCGTCCCAGGTAAATGTACCGCCATTACTTCGTCCTTCAGTGATTAAAGCACCGTTGGCAGCCAGAATCTTGACATCAGCATCATACGTAAGACCCGTAATAGTGATAAGACCCGTATAGTTAGGTGTAACAGGATTAGGATAAGCCCATACGTTGTCTTTGGTCATCTCATCATTAGCGTCTGTTGCATCGCTCACATAAGAGCACAGACCTTTGTCAGTAAGGAAAAATACCTCGCCTGACGGACTCATACAAATAGAAAGAACAGAGTTTGACAACAAGGGAGAATTTTCTGTAGTGAAATGATGAATTTGCGACATATTATCCTCACTCACCAGGAATACGCCGTTATTCATCGTACCAAACCACTTTCTGCCACCACCGTCAATGGCGATAGAATATACGCCAATGCCTGCCAGTAGATAGTCTGCAAGATCGGTACCATCATTGCGTGGAACCTTCTCCTGATAGAAGACAACACTATTTTGCCCTACCTCACTATTCTTGATATACAAAGGACCCTTGTTCGTGGCAACCCACATATTGCCACTCCTGTCTTCAGAGATACCATAAACCTGAAGAAACTGGTTGTTAGACATACCATCCTGATTCGTAAAGTCCTTATAGACAAGCATCTTGTCACTATTGATATCGTAGCAAACAACATTCTGACCGTGACCACTGCTGTTGACGAACCACATCAGCCGGCGACTGTCGATGATGATATTGCGCATACCCTCGTAGCCCACCTTCTCATGTCTTTCAAACAACTGTTCCTTGGTGTATTTTTTCCATTGTCCGTCTTTAGTCAGTTGTAGTAAGTTCACGTCGTAAGCCTGACTATTCAGTACCCAAAGATTACCGTTAGCATCAAATTTGATGCCGTTGACAAGCGTATAGTCGTCGCCAAAAACACGTGAGTTATCGGCAGCTGTAGCAGTACGCAGCGGACTGTTCTCCTTGTAGTGAAAAGCCTTCAGCACACCATTCTTAAACTCATAGAGGCCACAACGACCTGCTACAGCTACATGTGTATGGTCTGTAGGATCTACATCAATACAGTTGATGTCTTTATAGTTAAAGCCTGTAGTCTTGCTGATATCTTGTGGATATAATGTCCAATTGCTGCCATCGTAAACCTGCACCGTACCATCACGACTCATACCAAACAAACCCGACAGAAACTGGCCACCCGTCGTATATAACATGCCATTGATGAATTTGCCTTCATAGAACCAGTTATATCGAGGTCCTCCCGGCTTTAGCGTCTTTACTACGTCTATATACTTGTCGTAGTCACTGTTGTCTTCTGCAGGCAGCGAGCTGGGATAGTCAGGATGGTTGGGCGTATAGGTTTCAGCTATCTCAGCACGTTGTACATCAATCTTGACGATACCAAAGCCACATATAAGATAAGCGTATTTTCCATCAATACGTACGCTGCTGACTGTCTTGTCACCTGTGATGGACTTGCTGTAGAGGTCGCTGATATTGGTGATGTTACCATTAGTCTCTAATAGGTCAATATTTGAATTACTGTAAACCACTACAAGTCGCTTGGCCTGCTGGCACCAACGGATATGCGTGATGTCAATGTCGCTCATACCGTTGACTTTGTCATAGGTATGGATGCTCTGGTCGTTTTGGTTGTACTGATAGAGTGCGCCCGATGCCAATACGAAGAGGTTGTTGCCTGCTGCCTGTATCTGCTTGGGTTCGGCATACGACAGGTAGTTACGCCATGAGCCTATCTGCGCAATTGATAATTGACAATTGACAATTGATAAAAGCAAAAAGACAACAAATTTCTTCATATTTTTATAGCGTCTTTAAATATTCTGCCAATTTCTGGGTAGCACGAGCACGATGGCTTATCTGGTTCTTGATGTCAACACCCAGTTCGGCAAACGTCTGGTCGTAACCCTCAGGCTGGAAGATGGGGTCGTAGCCGAAGCCCTCTCCTCCCCTACGCTCACGGATAATCTCACCGTTGACAATGCCTTCAAACGTGTGTACCTTCTTGATGGCTGTACAGCCACAGGGACAGACGTCTTTCTTTTCTATTAACGCTATAACGGTACGGAATCGTGCCTTACGATTGTTATTATTTCCTAATTCGTGCAACAGGCGGGTCATATTGGCTTCGCTATCGTGACTGATAGCAGTTGTTGAACCACTGGCCGCCATAGCGGCATAGCGGGCGCTATACACGCCAGGAGCACCATCCAGAGCGTCTACTTCCAGACCTGTGTCATCAGCAAAGCAACTCAGCTGGTATTTGTTGTAGACGTATTCCGCCTTCATCATGGCGTTCTCTTCCAGCGTCTGGCCAGTCTCAGGGATGTCCTCATGACAGCCTATATCAGCCAAAGAGACAACTTCAAACGAAGGTCCCAAAATAGCTCTTATTTCCTGTAGCTTATGTGCGTTATTGGTAGCAAATACTATCTTCATCTCATTCTTTCAATTTCTGATGCTCTCCATCCTTCAATTTCACCTTGACTTTCATCTCGTCAAAGCCCTCACCATAGACACCAATAACGGCACTCTGCGATACAAAGGCGTTGGGGTCAATCATCTTGATAAGTCGGAAAATGTTGATGCTCTCGTTCTTCTTAGCCAGAATACAGAGCACCTTCATCTGCCTACCTGTATACCATCCGTGGCCATCCAGAATCGTTACGCCGTGATTCATCTGCGTACCGATGGCGTTGGCTATCTCCTGCCACTTCTGCGAGAATATCATGAACTGTACCGACTGTCTGCGCGCATTCATCACGTAGTCGAGCACATAGTTCTCCATTGTCATCACGCAGAAGCCGAACATCACCTTGTGGGCACGCTCCATATACGTGCCAAACTGTGGGAAGAACATACATGAACCAATGATGCAGAAGTCAGCAGCTATCAGTACGCTGCCCAACGACACATTGCTGTGGTATTTGTTGACAGAGGCTGCAATGATGTCTGTACCACCCGTAGAACCGTTGTTCATGAAGACGGTGGCCAGGGCGATACCCGTCAATACACAGCCAATAATCATCGACATGAAGTCCTGCCCCTCGCCCATCAGTTTGAAGGGCAGTCCATTTTCCTGTTTAGGCAATAGGTCTTGCGCTATCATCAGCATGAAATACAGCGTGAAGATGGCGAAGATGGTCTTCATCAGGAACTTCACACCCAGTATCTTCAGTGCCACTATCAACAGGATGCCGTTAATGATGATATAAGTATTCTCCAAGTGGAATCCTGTAGCGTAGTAGATGATGGCTGAGAGGCCCGTCACGCCGCCTGCCACGATTTCATACGGCATCAAGAACACCGTAAAGGCTACCGTATAAATGGCAAGGCCAAGGGCTATAAACATATAGTCCTTGACCTCGTTCAAGATGATTTTATGATCAATAGTCATTTACTTTTTGAATACTATGTTCACCATACGCTTCGGGACGATGATAACCTTGATAATGTCTCCCTCGATGTACTTCTGGGCACGCTCGTCAGCGAGTACCGTCTTTTGGATAGTATCGTTGTCAGCATCAGCGGCAAACTCCATATCAAAACGGGTCTTACCGTTGAAGGCCACACCCAGCTTGACAGAGTTCTCTACCAGGTACTCCTCGTTCCATGTAGGCCACTTGGCATCGCAGACACTACCCTGCTCTCCCAGTGCCTCCCACAGTTCTTCAGCGATGTGTGGAGCAAACGGAGCAATGAGTACCACCAGCGTCTTCAGCAGTTCACGGTTCTTGCATTTCTGCTGAGCCAGCTCGTTCACGCAAATCATGAAGGCAGAGATAGAGGTGTTGTAAGAGAAGACCTCGATGTCCTGTGTCACCTTCTTGATGAGCTTGTGAACGCTCTTCAACGACTCCTTCGTAGGCTCTGCATCATCTATGATGATGGCATCAGCATTGTCGCGGCTGTTGCCATAGTAGAGTGCCCAGAACTTCTTCAGGAAGCGGTGACAGCCGTCGATACCGTTAGTGTCCCAAGGCTTTGACTGCTCTACCGGACCCAGGAACATCTCGTAGAGACGCAGCGTGTCGGCACCATATTTCTCTACAATCATATCCGGATTGACCACGTTGAACATCGACTTCGACATCTTCTCCACAGCCCATCCGCAGATGTATTTGCCGTCTTCCAAGATGAACTGGGCGTCGTTATATTCTGGTCTCCAAGCCTTAAATGCCTCAATATCAAGCACATCGGCTGATACAATATTCACGTCAACGTGGATAGGCGTGGTGTCCTTATAGTTGCCACGCAGGTTGAGGCTGACGAACTTACCCTTGTCGGCACCTTCATCCTCGATACGGTATACGAAGTTAGAGCGACCCTGAATCATACCCTGGTTGACCAGCTTCTTGAAGGGCTCGTCCTCGCAAGAATAGCCAGAGTCATAGAGGAACTTGTTCCAGAAACGAGAGTAAATCAGGTGACCCGTAGCGTGCTCCGTACCACCAACGTAGAGGTCTACGTTACGCCAGTATTCGTCAGCGTCCTTGCTGACCAGTGCCTTCTCGTTCTTGGGGTCCATATAGCGCAGGTAGTAGGCTGAAGAGCCTGCAAAGCCTGGCATGGTGTTCAGCTCCAAGGGGAATACGGTCTTATTGTCGATTTCTGAACAGTCGACCACCTTGTCGAACTTGGTATCCCATGCCCAGTGCTTGGCACGTCCCAATGGGGGCTCACCGGTCTCTGTGGGCTGATACTTGTCGATTTCAGGCAACTCCAGAGGCAGACACTCCTTAGGAATCATGTAGGGCATGTCGTCCTTGTAGTAAACGGGGAATGGCTCACCCCAGTAGCGCTGGCGAGAGAAGATAGCATCACGCAGGCGATAGTTCACCTTCACGCGGCCCAAGCCCTGCTCAGTGACGTATTTCTTCGTAGCAGCAATGGCTTCCTTGACGGTCAGACCGTTGAGGCTGAACTTGTCGCTGGCTGAGTTGCAGACGATACCTTCCTTGGCGTCGTAGCTCTCCTCACTGACATCAGCACCCTCAATCAATGGGATGATGGGCAGGTTGAAGTGCTTGGCGAAGGCATAGTCACGGCTATCGTGAGCAGGTACAGCCATAATGGCACCCGTACCGTAGCCAGCCAATACGTATTCTGAAATCCAGATGGGTATCTTCTCGTCAGTGAACGGATTGATGGCGTATGAGCCAGAGAATACGCCCGTTACCTTGTGGTCCATCTGGCGCTCACGCTCTGTACGCTTCTTCACGTAATCGAGATAATCGCTTACCGCCTGCTGCTGGTCAGCTGTGGTGAGCTCGGCAACGAGGTCTGATTCAGGTGCCAGCACCATAAAGGTCACACCAAACATCGTATCGGCACGAGTAGTGAAGATGGTGAAGTGCTTGTCAGAGTCAGCTACGTTGAACTCTACCTCTGTACCCTCAGAACGACCAATCCAGTTGCGCTGGGTCTCTTTCAGCGAGTCTGTCCAGTCAATGTCCTCTAATCCGTCGAGCAGGCGCTGTGCATAGGCGCTGACACGCAGACACCACTGGCGCATCTTCTTCTGTTCTACTGGATAGCCACCACGCTCAGAGACACCGTTGATGACCTCATCATTGGCCAGTACAGTACCCAGGGCAGGGCACCAGTTCACCATCGTCTCTGCCAGGTAGGCGATACGGTAGTTCATCAGCACCTCCTGCTTCTTCTTTTCAGAGAAGCCAGCCCAATCGGCAGCAGTAAAGTGCAACTCCTCAGTACCCAGAGCGTGACAGTCCTCAGTACCCATCAGTTCGAAATGCTCAATGAGCTTGATGGTGGGCTGAGCCTTGTGCGACGACAAGGAGTAGTAGCTCTTGAACATACGCTGGAAGGCCCACTGTGTCCATTTGTAATAAATTGGATCACAGGTTCTTACCTCGCGTTCCCAATCGAACGAGAAGCCAATCTTGTCCAGCTGTGAGCGATAGCGATTGATGTTCTCAACGGTGGTCTTCTCAGGGTGCTGACCGGTCTGGATAGCATACTGCTCAGCAGGCAGACCATAGGCATCGTAACCCATGGGGTTCAGCACGTTGAAGCCCTGCAGGCGCTTGTAGCGGGCATAGATATCTGAGGCGATATAGCCCAGAGGATGACCTACGTGAAGTCCCGCACCAGAAGGGTAGGGGAACATGTTCAACACGTAGAACTTCTTCTTCGTGGGGTCTTCCTTGACGCGGTAGGTCTGCATCTCCACCCATCGCTTCTGCCATTTCTGTTCAATGTCTCTGAAGTTGTATTCCATAACGATATTGTGTTTATTTTTTGTTTTCTACATTATATTAGTGCGCAAAGTTACATATTTTCTATGATATGACCAAATTTCCATATATTTTTCAATAAGTCACATATCTGTTACCCGAATACACATCATGGTGAGGTCGTCGTTAGGCTCTGCACCGTTGCGATGGTGCTCGACCTCTTTGGCAAGGGTTTCTATCACTTGCTGGGATGATTCGAAGTGGGTGTTGCGCAGAATACTGAGCAGGCGCTCGTCGCCAAACTGTTGCTGATGGGGATTCTCTGCTTCGTTGAGGCCATCGGTATAGATGAATAGCGGTCGTCCCTTGATGTTGTCTATCTCTTCGCCAACATACTGTAGTCCTGGCCACAGTCCGAAAGGTGCGTTAGACTCCATCTGGAGGAAGTCGCCATGCGACGGAGTACCACCGATGACGGGTGGGTTATGGCCTGCATTACAGAATGACATATGTCCGCTGTTAAGGTCGATAAGGCCGAGGAAGAAGGTGACGAACATATAGTTCTCGTTGTCTTCACCAGTGAGTGCGTCGTTGATGCGAGTACAGATTTCGGCAGGTTGCAGGCCTTGTTTGGCCAGTGTCTGGAACAGGCGGGTAACCTGTGCCATGAAGAGTGAGGCAGGCACTCCCTTGCCACTAACATCGCCCAAGCAGAAATAGAGTTTGTCACCATTCAGCATGTAACCATAGAGGTCGCCACCTACCTCACGGGCAGGTGTCATCGAGGCATACATGTCCAGTCCCTCACGATTGGGGAAGGTGCTGGGCACCATCGACATCTGAATGTCGCGGGCAATGCGCAACTCATTCTCTATGCGGTCCTGTTCGGCTTTAATGGCAGCCAGTCGTCTGGCAGCACGCTGTCGTAATAAGAAGAAGGTGATAATGGCGATGACCACGATGGCGCCGATGATGAACGTCAGATACATCAGGCGTCGCTCATTCTCCATCTTCTCACGTTCGTGCTGTATCTTCTCGCGTTCCTGCTGGGCACGCAACTCGTCGAGTTCAAAGCGCTTGTTCAGCTCGTTCAGCTGTTGGCGCGACTCTTCCTGATTGATAGAGTCTACTAACTCGTAGTGTTGCTCAAGAAAGTTGTAGGCATCTTTCCAGTTTCCCAATTTCGACAGGATGATAGCACGCTGTGATAATACTTCGGAATAGGCGTTGATGTCGAGGTCCTTGGCATCTGGTAATTGCTCATTATTCAGCCTGAGTGCTTCTGCATAGTTCTTGCGCTCAATGGCTAATCGTGTGCGGAAACCTGCCACCTCGTTGCGTGTCACCTTCGACCAACCGTTTCTGTCAATGTGTTTCACCACAGAGTCAACATGCTGGGCAGCCTTGTTGATATCCTTTTTCTTGATGTAATAATAATAGCATGAGTGGTGGTAGTAGTAGAGCCAGTTGTCGAACTGTTTACGTGGTATGGTAGTGTCAGCACGGCGCTCCTCGATATATGCTTTCCACTCGTCAAGTACCTTCTCCATCTTTCCCATCTCCTCCAAGTTTTTCAGTTCGTTGACGTAGTAGACATAGATGGAGTTTTTCAGGAAGGCCTCAGCATCGTCTGGATAGCTGGCCAGTGCCCGTTCGAAACTGCGTGCTGCCTCTTGACGATTCAGTTGACAGTCGTAGACCAGTGCCTTGATAAATTCAGCAGCGGTCAGTCCATATTTGTTGCCACGCTTGGTGGCGTCATCATGTATCTCTTGGGCTATCTGTACGGCCTTATTCGACTCACCGCTGAAATTGTATTCCTCACCCAGCAGCATCCACGTATCGTAGAAGTCGTTCCATAATTCGTGCTCTCGACAAAAGTCGAGCACTTCGGGAACTTTCATCACCATGGTGTCGTGGATGTTATTGTTATAATAATAGGTCAGCACACCATACAACTTTCGTGCGGAGTCACTCCAATTGATAGAGTCTTTCTTCGAAGACTCGTTTGGGTTGTTGGTATTGTTGCCGCTACGTGGGCTGCAGGCACCAATCAGTGCAAGCAGTAGGAGTACAAAGAGATAGTAGGTTTTCTTCATTGGGATAATTGATGTAAGATAATGGCTGTGAAAATGCGACCTGAGTTGATACCCAGTCGGCGGGCAGAAAAATAGGTGTCTGACTGCTTGACAGTGCAGACAGGTGAGAGCGTGATATGATGCACGGGAACACCTGTACCAATGAGTTGCAGGCGATTGCATTCAGGCAGGTTGATATGCCACTTTTCATATTTCTTGCTAATCAGTTCCATGGGGAAACCCTCTTGCTGAAAAGCTTCATAGACTTCGTCGCCAACCTCGAAGCTGTCGAGGCTGATACCAGGACCTATCTGGGCTATGATATCCGCAGGACGGGAACCATAGACGGCCGTCATCTTCTTGACAGCTTGTTCTGTGATGCGCTTGACAGTTCCTCGCCATCCGGCATGAATGGCACAGACGGCACGATGCATAGGGTCGTAGAGCAATACGGGGATGCAGTCGGCAGTAGAGACTCCTATGCACACCTCTTCCATATCAGTCATCAGCGCATCAATACCTTCCAGCATTTGTTGGCGCTCCTCAGCCGTCTGGCGAAGAAAGGCTTCATCGACAATGGCCACCTCCGTCAGATGCACCTGATGGGGCATCAGCAGATGGTCGTCGCTGATGCTTAAAAGGTCGCAGAGTGCTTCACGGTTCTTGCGGATAGCATCCTGCTCATCACCACAATAGCGGTTGATGTTGAATTCACCATAGTTTCCTCTGCTATAGCCGCCTTGGCGCATGGTACTGAAGGCAGTGACACCATCGCCCATAGGATAATATTGCAGTTTAGGTTTTATCATTGTTGACACCATAGTTGGCAGTTTAACAAGTTTTCCGTTGCAAAGATACAGATTTTTTGGCTTATTATAGCTATTTTCAATAAAAAAACGTACTTTTGCACCCATGGAACAAAATAACGAGTTGCTTACTGCATGGGACTTTGTAGAGAATACGGGACGCAGCATCTTTCTGACAGGTAAGGCTGGAACGGGTAAGACTACGTTCTTAAAGGCTATCGTGGAGCAGTCACGCAAACGTCCTATTGTGGTAGCACCGACAGGTGTGGCGGCCATTAATGCTGGTGGCGTCACCATCCATTCATTCTTTCAGTTGCCTTTCTCTCCGTATGTGCCTGGTGCGAAAGTGGAGAGCAAGTTCGATTTCAGTCGTGAGAAGCGTAAAATCATCGCTTCTATCGATTTGCTGATTATTGACGAGATATCGATGGTGCGTGCTGACCTGCTGGATGCCATTGACGCTGTGTTGAGACGTTTTCGTGACCACATGCTGCCATTTGGTGGTGTACAACTGCTGATGATTGGTGACTTGGCACAGCTGACCCCCGTCGTTACACCAGAGGATGAGCGCATGTTGAAGCCTTACTACGATACGCATTACTTCTTTGGTTCGAAGGCGTTGCAGCAGATAGACTATGTGACCATCCAACTGGAGCATGTTTATCGCCAGCAGGATGCTTCGTTCATCAACCTGCTCAACGAGGTGCGCAACGGACATCCTTCCGCAAAGACACTGGCGCAACTGAATAGTAGGGTCATCGCTAATAGCCAAAAGCAAAATGCGGACAGCCCGTTAGCTATCCGTCTGACCACACATAATAATCTGGCCAACTACTACAATGAGTCGGAATTGCAGAAGTTACCAGCACGTTCCTACAACTATCGTGCAGAGATTAAGGGAACGTTTCCTGAATATTCCTATCCCACAGCAGAAACATTGGAGTTGAAAGTGGGTGCACAGGTGATGTTTGTGAAGAATGATCCTTCTGGTGAACACCGCTACTATAATGGCCGCATCGGTCGTGTGATGGAGGCCAGCGAGAAGCACCTTACCGTCTATTGTGAGGGCGATGCCAACGCCATTGAGGTGGAACCCTTGGAATGGGAGAATACCCGTTATACGCTGAACGAGAAGACACGGGAGATAGAATCAGAAGTGCAGGGTACTTTTAAACAGTTGCCTTTGCGACTGGCATGGGCCATCACCATTCATAAGAGCCAGGGACTGACGTTTGACCACGCTATCATCGACGCCAATCAATCGTTTGCCCCGGGTCAGGTGTATGTGGCTCTGAGTCGTTGTCGTACGCTTGAAGGTTTGGTACTTGCTACTCCTTTGGAAGCTCGTGCCGTTATTAGCGACGAGCGCGTCGACAGTTATATCGAACAGCAGGAGAGTGAGGCAGAGCGTAGCATCCAGCAGTTACCCGTGTTGAAACAGGAATACGAGCGCTATCTGCTGCTTCAACTCTTTGATTTCCGTTCTATCCTCAATTTGGAGGAGACAATGGTACGACTGTTTGCTGAGTTTTTCTATCACAGTCATGCCTCGTTGAAACAGTTACACGACCAGGCACTTTTCGACCTTCGTCTGCATGTCATTGCTGTTGCTGAACGCTGGCAACAGAAAATCCAGTCAATGCCTATTGAGGGACTGCGTGATGCGGACTTTCTTGAGCGTGTCAAGCGTAGTGCAGAATATTTCTATGACCAGTTGCGCAATATCCTCAGTAAGCCCATTGAACTATCTGCTAAGGTGGAGACGGGCAACAAACAAGCTGCACGTCGCTTGGAGAATGCGCTGCCCGATTTACGCCAGACATGGATGGCCCGTCGCTATCTGCTGTTGAAGATAGCTGAGAAAGGTTATACCGTTGACAACTATCTGCACGAAAAACAAATGTCTATGCTTGATGCCGTTGATGAGGGAAAAATGAAGTCCAAGCGTGGACGAAAGCCAAAGAAGAAAAGCTGACGAGCGTACATACAAAAGGACCCGATGCTCCCCGCACCAGGTCCTTCACACACACGTTCAATGTATTAACTATCTTATGAATAGCAGTTCTCTGTATTTGGGCAGAGGCCACAGTGCATCGTCAACAATCAGCTCCAGCTTGTCAATCTGATAGCGGATTTCGTCGAGCTTTGGCTCTACCTTATCGTGGTAAGCGATGGCCTTCTCGTGTTCGCCCTCAATCTTGTTGGCTTTCTTGCGAGCTTCAACGAGTTCTTCGACACCCTTCTCAATGGCTGAGGTACGCTCAGCAATCTCCTGAATAATCTTCTTATTACGAGAAGAAAGCTTGTCGGCAGTGTCGATGGGGAAGACAACAGCCATGTTGCCAACGTTCTTCAACAGCTCACTCTGGTAGCTGGTAGCCACGG
>Ga0265298_10008696_pt1 | contig 12172 bp, 10 predicted proteins | sample AusTroGonzalo_MG_3_FD_193486 | JGI IMG/M metagenome (GOLD analysis project Ga0265298, IMG submission 193486) | Bovine rumen microbial communities from tropical cattle in Woodstock, Queensland, Australia - Gonzalo_01 | ecosystem: Host-associated > Mammals > Digestive system > Stomach > Rumen ...
GGACAGATCGTCTTCTCCACCCGCTTCCTCTACCAGACTGTCTACTCCGTCCGGCGGAAAGCCTCGCTGCTGCCGGCCGGATTCTGGCTCATCAGCACCGTCGGCGCAACGATGATCCTGATCTACGGCATATTCCGGCACGATCCCGTCGTGATTGTGTCCGAAGTTTTCGGCCTGATTACCTACATCCGCAACCTGATGCTATGGAACCGGGAGCGAAAAGCCTGACAGACAAGCTGCTGGATTCGCAGTGGCTGCGGCTGGGCTTTTACCTGCTGCTCTTCCTCCCGTTGCTCCTGCGCCGGGAACCCACCCCGACCAATGAACTGAAATATCTGCAGATAGCCGACGAAGCGCTGCGGGACGGGCATTTCTGGTGTCTGTATCTGGACGGAACCGCCTATGCTGACAAGCCGCCGCTCTATCTGTGGATTATTATGTTATTCAGGCAATTGCTGGGCTTCCACTGCATTCCGCTCCTGGAGCTTTTCTCCCTGCTGCCAGCCTTCGGCATGCTGGTGATCTTCAACCGCTGGTGCGGAGAAAGGCTTCCCCGACGCTGGCTGCTGGCGGCAGAGCCAGCCCTGCTGACCACGGCGTATTTCCTGGGCGGGGCCGTCGTGCTCCGCATGGACATGCTGATGTGCTTTTTCATCACGCTGGCCATGTGGCTGTTCTGGCGCATGGACCGGGGGGAACACAAACCCGCTTTGCCCTGGTGCTTTGCCCTGGCGGTTTTCGGGGCCATTTTCAGCAAAGGCCCCGTGGGTTTTCTCTTTCCGCTGCTGGGCTGCTTCGTCTGGCTGCTGACGGAACGCCGGCTGCGCGATTTCGGCAAGGCATGGGGCTGGCGGACCTGGATGGTGCTCGTGGTCCTGTGCGGCATCTGGTGGAGCTCCGTGTATCTGGAAGGAGGCCGCGACTATATCCACAACCTGCTGGTCCACCAGACAGTTGACCGGGCCGTCGACGCTTTCCACCACCAACGGCCGGTATACTGGTATCTGTATGTCATCTGGTACGCCATGGGGCCCTGGTCTCTGCTGACCATCCCCGTCAGCATCTGGGGCACCCTCTGGCACAAGCTGCAGGCTCTTTCCCGTTTCTTCCTGCTGGTTTCCGCCGCATTCTTCGTGCTCATGTCGCTATTTAGCAGTAAGTTACAGATTTACTTGCTGCCCCTTTTCGGCTTTGTCAACTATGCCTGCTTCATGATTCTTGCGAATGGCGAAAAAGAAATGCCGGGCGAAGGCCGTATCCTCCGCCGGACCTGCTACATCCTGTCCGGCATCCTGCTGACGGCGGTGTTCGTCGCGGGGCTCTTCTTTCCGGACATTTTTTAGCCAAAAGAAGTATAACATTGCCATCAATTCGCTATTTTTGTATGTTTAATGTGAAGATAATGGCACAGAATCCTCCTCTTGCGCGACTTGAATTGAGCCGCAGTGGCATACGGAACAATTACAACCATTTCCGCTCCCTTCTCAAGCCTGAGACCAAAATCCTGATCCTGGTCAAGGCCAATGGCTACGGCCACGGCGCCGTGCCCTTCGCCAAGGAGATGGAAGAGGCTGGCGCCGCCTATCTGGGCGTGGCCCTTCCCGGTGAAGGCGTGGAGCTTCGCAAGGCAGGCATCAACCTGCCCATCCTCGTACTGACTACCGGTACCGACGACTATCCCGAGATCATCCGCTACGGGCTGGAGCCCGGCATTCCCGACCTGTTCGCGCTGACGCGCCTGCGCGACGAACTGCGCTGCATCGGCCGCAAGGACTATCCCGTCCACATCAATATCGACACGGGCATGCACCGCCTGGGGTTCATGGAAAAAGAGATTCCCGCCCTCATCGACTTCCTGGCCGAAAGTCCGGAAATCCATATCGAGGGTCTCTACACCCACCTGGCCGCCTCTGACGAAGTACAGCACGACGAATTCACGCTGGGCCAGATCGCCCTCTATGAGAAACTCAGCACGCAGATCATGCAGCATCTGCCTTACAAGCCGCTCCGGCATGTGCTCAACTCGGCTGGCATCGAGCGTTTCACCCAGTACCAGTACGACATGGTGCGCCTGGGCATCGGCATCTACGGCATCAGCGCCATCTCCGATCCCCGGCTGAAACCCGCCGCCTTCTACCGCTGCCCCATCCTGCAGATCAAGGACCTGCATCCCGAAGACGGCACCATCGGCTACGGCCGCCACGGCATCCTCCACGACGGCGTCACACGCTCCGCCACGCTCTGCGTAGGCTACGCGGACGGCATCAACCGGCATCTCGGCTGCGGACGCGCAAGTTTCGAGGTAAACGGCAAGATGGCCCCTACCATCGGCAACATCTGCATGGACATGTGTATGATCGACGTCACCGGCATCGACTGCCAGGAAGGCGACATGGTGACCATTTTCGGCGACAGGCCCTCGGCCGGCGACCTGGCCAAAGTACTCGATACCATTCCTTACGAAATCTTTACCTCGATTCCGCGGCGCGTAAACCGCGTCATCGTGGACTGATACCGCAAAAGAAAAACTAAAACCAAATCAAAAGTAATACAACCATGGCAACTGAGAAACTCGACATCATGCAGACCATCAAGGACGGCGTCCAGTATGGCCTGAAGAACTTCTTTCCCCTCCTGCTGATGGTCATCCTCTATGTAGTGACTGTCTGGATCCCCTATCTCAACATCGGCACCACGATCGGCCTCTATAAGGCTATCATTCAGATCGGCCGTGGCGAGACCATCGATCCCACATCCATTTTCTCCGGCGAAAATTTCAAGAACCTGAGCGGCTTCTTCCTTCTGCTGGGCCTGTTGTACATCGGCATCGTGGTAGCCACCTTCTTCATGTTCATTCCGGGCGTGGTGATGAGCGTCGCCTGGGGCTTCGCAATCTATTTCTTCATTGACAAGAATGTCTCCCCGCTCAAGTCACTCCAGCTGAGCTATGACTCCACCTATGGCAACAAATGGCGGATTTTCTTCACCGAATTCCTTTGCGCCTTCCTGGTCGGCCTGGTATGCGGCATCCTCGCTACCATCCCGAAGGTCGGTCCCGTGCTGGCCGGCGTCGGCGCCATCCTCTGCTGCGCGATCGTGGTGGCCGTCGAGGGCGTGATGTATGACTTCTTCTCCAAGAAGGCAGACAAAATCCTGAGCAAGAAAAACGAAACGCCCGCCGGCCCGGCTGCACCCGTGGTCGAGGCCGAGGTAGACGAAGTGGTCGATACCGTCCGCACCGAGGCGTAAGCAACCCCGTAGATGCACAAGATTTTTCTGCCACTGTACCGCTATTTCCGCGGTCACAGGGCCGTGATGTACACGCTGCTGATCGTCAGCACGCTTGTATTCCTGTTTTTCGGCCTGCAGCTCCGCTACGAAGAAGACGTAGCGAAGCTGCTGCCGCGTTCCAGCGTGGACAGCGAGCTGGCTTTCAGCGACATCGAGCTCAAGGACAAGATCTTCATCCAGATCACGTCGGCCGATCCCGACCAGCCGCTCGACACCTGGACGATGAGCGACTACATCGATGAATTCTGCGCCTCGCTCCAGCAGCGCGACACCGTGGGCCGCTACATCATCGGCATCCTCAGCTCCATCGACCCGGGTACGATGCTCGGGGCCATGGACTATGGTTTCGAACATCTGCCCTCACTCATCGACACAGCCTTCTACGCCGACTTCGAAGCGGCGATGACCCCTGAGGCCATCGCGGCCCAGATGGCCCGCAACCGCGAACTCATCGACGCCGACATGACCGGCGATGCCACGCAGATGGTCTGCACCGACCCGCTCGACCTGCGTGACATTTTCCTCTCGAAGATGTTCCCGGAAGGCCTGGGCGCAGGCACCGTAGGCGACTTCACCATGGAGAACGGGCATTTCTTCTGTCCCGACCGCACTGTGGCGATGGCCTTTGTGTCGTCGACCGTCGACCAGACTGACTCGGGCACCGGCACCCGCTTCGCCCGCATCCTCAACCAGGAGGTGAAAAAGTTTGAAGCCGCCCACCCCGACGCCCGCGTGCTGCTGCACGGCAATCCGCTCGGCGGTGTATCGAACGCCAGCACCATCAAGATCGACCTGGTCTGGACCATCGGCCTCTCGCTGCTGATCATCCTGGTCATCCTGCTGTTGTGCTTCCACAGGCTCCGCTTCGTAATCCACATGCTGGCGCCCGTATTGTACGGCACCCTCTTTGCCCTTGCCTGCGTCTACTGGATCAAAGGCATCATGTCGTTCATGGCCCTGGGCATCGGCGCCATCATCCTGGGCGTCGCGCTGAGCTACTGTCTCCATGTGCTGATCCACTACTATTTTGTGGAAGATGTGGAGCGGATGCTCCGGGAAGAATCCACCCCCGTGGTGCTGGGCTGCCTGACAACCATCGGCGCCTTCCTGGGCCTGCTGTTTACAGAAAGCGACCTGCTGCGCGACTTCGGCCTCTTCGCCACCTTCGCGCTGCTGGGCAACACCCTCTACGCGCTGGTTTTCCTGCCGCATTTCCTAAAGAAAGAGGACGTCTGCTACAAGAAAGAAAAGGGTTTCAAGGCCGTCGACCGCTTCAACAACCTGCCCTGGGACCGCAATCCGTGGATTCTGGGCACAATGACCGTCCTGCTGGTGCTGGGCATCGTGATGAGTCCCCGTGTGAAATTCGACACCGACCTGCGCAACCTCAACTACGTGAACAAGCCGCTCGCCGAAAGCATGGCTCTCTACAGTGAAAAGAATGAGAACGGCAGCATGACGCAGTACTTTGCCGCCTACGGCGAGACCCTCGACGAGGCGCTGGAATGCAACAAGTCACTGCGCGACCGGCTCGACTCCCTGGAAAAGGCAGGGCAACTAACCCGTTACTCCTCCCTCGTACCGCTGCTCTTCCAGACGCAGCGCGACCAGGAAGACCGGATCGCAGCCTGGAAATCTTTCTGGACGCCGGAACGAATCGCCCGTACCCAGCGCGATATAGCCGCTGCCGCCCGGAAGCAGCAGCTGGATCCCGACATCTTCATTCCTTTCTTCGCGCTGCTGGAATGCGATTACGAACCGGCATCGCTGTACGAAGCCGGTGTAATTCCGCACGAAATGATGTCGAATTTCGTGGAACACCAGTCCAGCGGACGCTGGATGGTCTTTTCTACCGCGGCATTCGATCCGGAAGACAAGGACAAAATAACCGATGCCTTGGTAGACGGGCCGCAGGCCGTGGTCCTGGAACCTTTCTACTATTGTCAGGACATGGTGAAAATCGTCCATGACGATTTCCAGCTCACACTGTGGATCTCCTCGATCTTCGTGCTGCTGGTGCTGCTGATTGCCTTCCGGAATATCTGGATCGCCCTGGTGGCTTTCTTCCCGATGTTCCTTTCGTGGTACGCCCTGCAGGGCTTCATGGCGCTGCTTGGCCTGGAATTCAACCTAATCAACATCGTCATCGCGACCTTTGTCTTCGGCATCGGCGTGGACTACAGTATTTTTGTGATGGAAGGCCTGCTGCAGGAAGCGCGCACCGGCTCGAAGGAACGGCTCGCCTACCACAAGGTGGCCATCTTCTTCTCGGCCGTCGTGCTGATCATCGTCATCGGATCGCTGGTCTTCGCCCGGCATCCGGCCATCCAGTCGACAGGCGTAATCACACTCATCGGCATGATCTTCACCATCTTGATGACCTATTCCCTGGAACCGTTCGTCTTCCGCTGGTTGATGCGCTTCCCCTATTTCCGGAAGCAGTTCCAGAAAGAAAACAAAGATGCCTGACATGGAGACGCTCGACGGTACCCGATTTCTGTCCCTGGTCCGCGGCGGCGGTATCCGGCTCAACGAACAGCGGCAGGTCATCAATGACCTGAACGTCTTCCCCATTCCCGACGGGGACACGGGCGACAACATGTATATGACGCTGGAAGCCGGCTGCCGGATCAGCCCGGGTCCGCTGGGCGAGACGGCAGCCGCCGTCTCGCGCGGCATGTTGACGGGCGCCCGCGGCAACTCGGGCGTGATTCTTTCCCGCATCTTTGCCGGTATCGCTCAGGGCCTGTCCGGACGGGAAGAAGCAGACTTGCGTGCCTTCCAACAAGCCATGGCCTGCGGCGTGGAGGCTTCCTACAAGGCCGTCGCCACACCGGTGGAAGGCACCATCCTTACGGTGCTGCGCGAAGGCGTCGCAGCAGCCGGAAGCAGTGGCAGCTTTGCGGAGTACTTCGACAAACTCTGCTCAGAGATGGAGGTTTCTCTCCAGCACACCCCCGAACTGCTCGACGTGCTGAAAAAGGCCGGCGTAGTAGACAGTGGCGGTGCCGGACTGCTCGCCATCGTGGAAGGCATGCGCGACGTCCTGTACGGCGGGACGGCCGTCCTGCCGCCGGAGAGCGGAGCGCCGGCTTCGCAGGCCGTCGACCTGGACGCCTTCACGGAAGACAGCGTGCTGGAGTTCGGCTACTGCACCGAATTCCTCCTCCGCCTGCAGCGCAGCAAGGTCGACCTCGATCATTTCGATGAAAGCGTCCTTTCTGACTGGCTCGCCGCCCATGGAGAATCGCTGGTCTTTTTCCGCGACGGGAGCATCATCAAAGTCCATGTCCATACCCCTTCGCCCGGCGACATCCTCAACCACTGCCAGCGCTACGGAGAATACTTGACCGTCAAAATCGAAAACATGACGCTGCAGCACCATGAGAACCACATGGACGAACGTTACCACACGGGCGGCAAGGCCCTCGGCGTGGTTGCAGTAGCGGCGGGCGCCCCGCTGCAGCAGGCATTCCGTGAGATGGGCGCCGACGTCGTCATCGAAGGCGGACAGACCATGAACCCGCCCGTCCAGGCATTCCTCGACGCCTTCGACCGCATCGGGGCGGAATGCATCCTGGTGCTGCCCGACAACAGCAATATCCTGCTTACGGCCCGGCAGGCCGCCGACATGTATGACAAAGCCCGCATCGAAGTGATTCCTACCCGGAACCTGGGAGAAGGCTACTTCGCCCTGGCCAGCATCGACCGCGACGAAGCACCCGACCAGATCGTGGCAGAACTGACCGAATCCCTGCAGGAAACCGTTACCGGCATGGTGTCGCGCGCCATCCGTGACAGCGCAGCCGGTCACACCGGTGACTATCTGGGTTTCAGCGACAAAGACATCCTCTGCGCCGCGCCCGGACGCCAACAGGCATTGGTGGAACTGGCCGGCCGTCTCGATGCCGGCAGCCACGACATCGCCATCCTGCTTTCCGGCGCAGACGTACCGGCCGATGAAGCTGCAGAAGCAGCCGACACCCTTACCCACGCTTTCCCCCGGACCGAATTCTCGCTGATTGAAGGCGGACAACCCGTATACGATTATATCTTACTGCTATGCTGACACTTTATACTGACACCGACACCGACATCACCCCCGCCGTGGCTGCCCAATATGGCTACAAGCTCATCAGCATGCCATACAGCGTGGATGCCAAGACCATCTATCCATACGTGGATTTTGAGGAATTCGATTCCCATACTTTCTACGACATGCTCCGGAACGGCGTCCTGCCGACCACCAGTGCCATATCCAAGGAGCGTTACCTGGAATACTTCGAACCCGAATTCGCTGCCGGAAACGACATTCTCTACGTCCATTTCTCCCGGGCGATGACCGTGACCTTCGACGCCATGGACCAGGCCGTAGCCGAACTCCGGCAAAAATATCCGGAACGCCGCTTCGCCGAGATCGATACAAAAGGCATCACCACCATCAGCTATGCCATCGTACGTGCCGTCGGCGACCTGCATCTGGCAGGACGCAACCTCGATGAACTCCTCGACTGGGCCCGTGCCGAAGTCGATCACTATGCCATGTATTTCTTTGCCGACGACCTGAAATTCTTCCGCCGCAGCGGACGCGTAAGCGGACTGGCCGCCACGATGGGCACCTTGATCGGCATCCGGCCCATCATCTATATGTCGCCGGAAGGCAAGATGGTCTCGTGCGGCAAGACCAAGGGCCGCATGAAAGCCATGGAACTGCTGGTCGACAAGGTCGCTGAACTGGGCGACAACATCAAGGACCATCGTTTTTATATCGGACACACCGACGCGCCTGAACTTGCGCAGGAAGTCACCCAAATGATGAAAGCACGCTTCGGTGACGACCTGACCATCGAATTCGTGGTTACCAACCCCACTGCCGGCAGCCACTCCGGCCCCAACGGCGTCGGCGTCTGCTTCCACGCCATCCACCGCTGATCCATGATTGAAATAAAAGAAGTCACCACGCGCCGCCAGCAGCGGGAATTCCTCGAATTCCCGCTCCGGCTCTACAAGGACAATCCTTTTTTCGTCCCTCCTTTATACGCCGACGAACAGAAGATGTTCCGGAAGAATTACGTCTACTCGGACTGCTGCCAGTGGGTCTGTTACAATGCCTATAAAGACGGCATCATGGCCGGCCGCATCCAGGGCATTATCCAGATAGCCGCCAACGAGAAAAACGGAGAGCGCCGCGCCCGCTTCAACCGCTTCGACGCTATCGACGACCCGGCCGTTTCCAAGGCCTTGTTCGAGGCCGTCGAACGCTGGGCACGCGACAAAGGCATGGACACGGTCTGCGGCCCGCTGAGCTTCTCCGACCTGGAACGCGAAGGCTTGCTGATCGAAGGCTTCGATCAGCCCCAGACCTTTGAAGAGCAGTACAATGCTCCCTATTACCAGCAGCATATCGAACAGCTGGGCTACAGCAAGGAAGTCGACTGGCTGGAATGGCGCATTTACGCCCCCGAGAGGGACGAAGAAGACCTCGACAAACTCACGGAATTCATCTTCCGCCGCTACAAGCTGCATTTCGGGCCCGCGAAGAACGCCAAAGACTTCCTGGACCGCTACCAGGACGGCATTTTCCGGCTGATCGACCAGTCGTACGAAGGCCTGTATGGCACGGTGCCTTTCACCGAGGGCATGAAGAAACTCATGGTCGACAATTTCCGTCTGGTAATCGACCCGAAATACACGGCCGTGATCCTCGATGAGAACGATCGCATGGTGTGCTTCGGCTTCGCCGTCCCGAGCCTGTCCTCAGCTCTGGTCGGAACGAAGGGAAAATACACCCCGCGGGTGTTGCTGCGCCTGCTGCGCAACATCCGCCACCCCAAGGTCATCGACCTGTGCCTGATCGGCGTAGACCCGGAGTACCTCAACCGCGGCGTGTCGGCCGCCTTCGCTTCTGCCATCCTGCACATGCTCCGCGACACCGACGTGGAATATGCCGAGACCAACCTCAACCTCGAAGACAACTACGCCATCCTCAACCTGTGGCGCCGCTTCAACGCCGTACAGGCGAAGCGCCGCCGCGCCTACGTGAAGAAACTCGCATGATCAAGATCCTCATCGACTGTTTCGGCGGTGACCATTCGCCCCATGCGCCCGTCGACGGCGCCCTCGCCGCGCTGGCAAAGAATCCTGAGCTGTATCTCATCCTGACCGGTGACGAGGCACTGCTTCAGGCCGAACTCGCCGGCAAATCGTACGACGCTTCCCGCCTGGAAATCGTCCATGCCCCGGAAGTCATCGGCTGCGACGAAAAGCCCACCGACGTGATCCGCCTCAAACGGAACAGCTCGATGATGAAGGCCATCATCCTGCTGCGCGACCGCGACGACATCGCCGCGATGGTCTCCACGGGCTCGACCGGCGCGCTCGTGACCGGCGCGCTCGTACGCCTGGGCCGCATCCCGGGCGTTATCCGCCCGGCCTTCTGCCCGCTGCTTCCCACCATGAGCGGCGGCATCGTGGGTATCTGCGACAGCGGTGCCAATCCGGAAGCCACGGCGGTCCACCTGCGCCAGTTCGCCATCATGGCCAGCCTTTACCTGGAGAACGTCTACGGCGTGAAACAGCCCCGCACCGCCCTGCTCAACGTGGGCAAGGAGCCCGAAAAGGGCGACGACATCCGACGGGAAACCTATCGGCTGCTGCAGGAAACGCCTTCCGTCAACTTCGTGGGCAACATGGAAAGCCGCGACCTGCTGTCAGGAGCTTACGACCTGGTAGTCGCCGACGGTTTCTCCGGCAACGTGCTGGTAAAGACCACAGAAGGCACAGCCATCGAACTCCTCAAGAAACTCAAAAAAGACATCTACTCCCGCTCGCTCTACAAGTTGGGTGCGCTGCTGATGAAGAAGATGTTCATGGAAGAAAAGGAATTCATGAACTACCAGAACTACGGCGGCAGCGTGCTGCTCGGCACCGAAAAAGTCGTGGTTAAAGGCCACGGCAGCAGCAAGGCCGTCGCCGTCGAAAAATGCATCGAGCAGGCCTACCGCATGGAAACCAGCCGCCTCTCCGCCAAAATCGAAGCGGAGATTGCCAAATACGAACACTACGAAGAATACTAAACCCGATCGCGCTTTTTTAGATTTTTCCGACAAATTCGAGAAACCGAAAACGCAGCCGGCTATATAAAAGACTGCCCGAAGGAAAGGTCCTCCTTCGGGCGGTCTTTTATATCGGATGATTCATTTAGGATAATTACTCTTCTCGGTCATCGATAAACGTTCCGGTCGAATAAGCGCCGTATGGGGTGGAACCGGACCAATAAGCACGAATCGTGACCGCATCTCCGTTAATCAGAAAAGCTTCGCTGCCGTCTGCGGCCCTGCCGCCGAACGAAGATTCAAAATGGCAGTCTGCGTCGGTGGAAACGTCTTTGTATTTACCGGTCTTTTCATCGAGGAGCAAGGCCTTGAAGACAATGACTTCACCCGGTTTGAGGATCCAGCCGGTGCGGGGATAGATGATGAACTGTTCGGCGTCACCGTCGGGGAAGAAATCGGCAGAAGTGTATTCGTCAGTACCCATATGTACGTTCGTCCGGGTATTGTTCGGCTGCGGAGATCCGGAATAAAAACTACGATCTGGATTGAGATCAGTGCAGGAAGCGAAGAAGACGACCATCAAAGTGGCGAGGAGGATGTGGAAAATAGTTTTCATGATGTTTGTTCTTTTATATTATTAATTGTTCTTTGTTGTTGTTTCCGTTTTTCTGAGCGGTTTCACATACAAAGAGCCAGGTCCTCCACAGAATCTAACATCCGATCGTACTTTTTTTGATTTTTCCGACAAATTCGAAAAGCAGAAAGAAAGGCCGTAGCGAAAGAAGACACGAAATCATCCGTGGCACTTATCTGTCTGTCCTACTGCTATTTAAGAAAAATCGATTGCGTATTTTGACGCAATCGATTTTTAGCATTGAGCTGACTATCAGCAGCTTAGCTGCCACGCGGACCGGGGATCAGTCAGACTGATTATTTCAACGTCCCCTTGATCGTGCCGAACGACAGGCCGATGGAGAAGCGCAGGGGTTTGCGGACGGTGTCGTCGGTGAGGGTCAGGCGAAGGGCTTCCTTGCCGTCCTGGGCTACGATGACTTCGATGACGGGCACTTGCTGGCCGTTGAACTTGATGGTTTTCTTCTGGTAGGAAGAAATGGACACCGGCAGGGCGTCATGGTCGAGCAGCAGGGCGTTCGGACCTGGATTGAGTCCGGGCTGGTCGTAGTCGAGCGTGCGGAGCCACCAGATCATGCCCAGCAGGTCGCGCACCGTGCCGGCCCAGGACAGGGTCTCGTCACGGGGCGGACGGGTGCTCTTGGTCACGTCCATGTGGACCTGGCCCGGGGCCGACCAGTCGTAGCGCCCTTTGGCCCAGTATTTCTTTTCGGTCTGGCTGCGGGTGGCGGAGACAGGCGTCAGCTCCGTGTCCTTGCAGAAAACGGAGCCGTAGCTGCAGTCCAGCGTATAGATGCTGCCCACGGCGGCCTGGAGCGTGGCATCAACCTGCCAGTGGCTGCCCGCGTCATGGGTATGGTAGGTCATGCTGCCGATGGTGCCCGGGAACAGGTTGTGACGGATGGAATAGTCCAGGGTTTCTTCCTGGAAGGAGAAAGACTGTGCCTGAAGGCTCACGGCCAGCAGAAGGAAAATCAAGCTTGCAATTCGTTTCATGGTCTGTGCTCCGCCCGGAGGCGAAATAATCATCCGTACCTTGCAAAAATAGTGAAACAATCGTTAAATTTGAGAAAAAATAGACGGAGCCCATGATTCTATCTACTTCCTACGACGAATTGGTCCGCCTGATCCGCGAAAAAAGCGGACAGACCATCGGCATACGATATAAGGATTCGGATACCCTGACGCTCAGC
>Ga0265298_10008698_pt1 | contig 12170 bp, 10 predicted proteins | sample AusTroGonzalo_MG_3_FD_193486 | JGI IMG/M metagenome (GOLD analysis project Ga0265298, IMG submission 193486) | Bovine rumen microbial communities from tropical cattle in Woodstock, Queensland, Australia - Gonzalo_01 | ecosystem: Host-associated > Mammals > Digestive system > Stomach > Rumen ...
CAGTTTTGATGCCGGTCATCCTCAGCATGGCGCCGGTCAGCATGGCCATGGGATTGGTATAGTTCAGCAGCCAGGCGTCCGGACAGACTTCCTCCATGTCCCGGGCAAAGTCCAGCATCACCGGAATGGTCCGCAGCGCCCGGAAGACGCCGCCCACGCCCAGCGTGTCCGCGATCGTCTGCTTCAGGCCGTATTTCTTCGGAATCTCAAAATCGGTGATCGTGCACGGGTCGTACCCACCTACCTGGATGGCGTTGACCACATACTTCGCTCCCTGCAGCGCTTTTTTCCGGTTTTCAGCACCCAAGTATTTTTCAATCCGGGCTTTTGATCCGTTGTTGCTGTTAATGGCCTGGAGCATCTGGTAAGACTCGTCCAGCCGCGTGGCATCGATGTCGTACAGCGCGATCTCGCTTTCCGCCAGCGCCGGGGTCATCATGCTGTCCCCCAGGACGTTCTTGGCGAAAACCGTGGAGCCCGCTCCCATAAAAGTGATTTTCGGCATAAAGCTGCCTCCTGTCATGATTTCTTTTTGGTTGTTTTTCCGCTGCCCATATCGAGCTCAAGCATTTCCTTCAGGATATCCTTCTCTTCTGTCGAATAGTTCCCATCGTCCCCGACGATCTTATCCTCATCCCCGGGCATCAGGGGCTTCCCGTCCGCGTCATAGTAATAATTCCCTTCCTCGTCCACCAGGGGCAGGTAGGGCTCAAACTCCTTCACCAGCAGTTTCGCCGTCAGCATGGCGATCGCGCCGAAGCCGATAAAGCTCCAGAGGAACGCGTACAGAGGCATCATCTGGGCATCCATATAGGTCAGGAGCATCGGGAACACATGGAAGAAGACGATCACGATCAGTTTCAGGGGCTTCCTGAGCGCGAAATACCAGGCGTTTTTGAAAAGCACGGTCAGTTTGTTGGAAAACGCCACCATCGTGGGATACACATAGATCACACCGATCAGCAGCACCGCGCCGACCGCGTAGATCGCGTAGCGGAAATTCACCATCGTGCCTCCCTGATGGAGCAGGAAGCGCACGTCCACCCACCCCAGCGCGGCCAGCGCCAGCACGATCAGCCAGACGATGGTAGCCTGTTTCCAGTTCTGCTTCAGCCCCTGCCAGAACATTTTGAAGGGATTCAGGGTTTCGGTGCCCCGGAGGACCTTGAACATCACATGCAGCGTGGCCGCCCACGCGGCGCCCATCGTCACCACCGGCAGCGAGACAAACACAAAGATTAGGTTGGCACCGATGATGATGCCGATCTTTGTCATGGTTTTGCCGAATGTACTGTCGTTTGACAGGAATGAATTGATCCAGTCCCGCATGCGTGCTTATTCCTCCAGGATAAAGCGCATAAACAGCGCGATGATGTCCTGCTTTTCCGACTGCGCGCCGATTCCCAAGGCGCAGCTGTCCTTGTACAGGCCGTATTTCGTCACCAGCAGGCTGTCCGAAATATCGAACCCGACGGGAATATCCCCCTCGACGCCGTGGAAGTAAACCAGCCGGTCCACGTAGCGCTCATAAAGCTCTTTGCACCGGTCCACTCGCAGATCGGTCAGGCGCCCGGATTCTGCCAGCGCCTCCAGCGAGGGAACCTCCATCGTGATGATATCCAGGATGCCGCCGTCCGTCAGGGCAACAAACGCGTTGTAATAATCGTTCCCCTTGGCCTGGTTCTTCAGGTAGTCAAAATAGGCTTCGCTGTTGAACTCCACCCGTTTCTGACTCAGGTCCAGCCCGGAATACTCCGTGAAATCCTTCCACAGCTCGGAGCCGTTCCCGGCCTTCGCCGTGGTGTTAGCAAACATCCCGTACAGCCATTCTTCCTTCACGCTGGTGGTAATCCTCACCGTCAGAAAAATGCTGATGGCCAGGAAAGCGCTGATGCCGATGATCCAGAGATAGTAATAACTCCAGACATAGCGGAGCTTCTCCCTCGCATCCAGCTCCCGCATCTTTTCACGCTCCCCCCGGAGCCACTGCCCGAATCTGTTCGCCATCCCTTATTCCTCTCCGGTTTTTCCTTCCCGCTCTTCCCGTTTTTCCCTGCGGTAGTTTGCGGGACTCAGGTTATAATAACTTTTGAAAATCTTGGAAAACGTCAGCGCGTTGTCATAGCCGACCCGCAGCGCGATCTCCTGGATTGAGATATCACTTTCCAGCAGCATTTCCCGGGCTTTGTCCATCCGGTACTGCATCAGGTATTCCTGGGGAGAAATGCCCATCTGCTGGCGAAAAATGCTGGTAAGGTAGCTCCGGTTAATCCCGATGTGCTGCGCCACGTCGTTAATCTTCGCGTTGGGATAGTTCGCCTGCAGATAGTTTACCGCGTACTCCACATACACCTTGGCGTTGTACTCCAGCTTCCGGGGAGAGGTTTTATTGTCCCGGTTCGCGGACTCAATCGCCAGGGCAATGAACTCCATCAGCCGGGCCAGCCGGTTCAGGTCTCCCGACAGGGTCAGGTTGGAGGAGTATTCGAGGGCGTTCTGCACCAGGGTGTAAAACCGGGTCACGTCAATCCGGCAGTTTGTCCAGTTGATCCCGGTGCCCAGGCCGGCCGCTTCGGTGTAGTGGCGGGCTTCCGTCCCGTCGTAGGCCATCCAGCAGTAGGACCAGGGATCTTCCCGATCCGCCCTGTACCAGGTATCCTCCCCGGGCTTGGTCACAAAGATCTGCCCAAAGTGCAGCTGCGTTTCCACGCCGTTCACGCTCAGGATGCCCTTGCCCGAAAGGATTACATGCAGGTGAAAGCCTTCCCGGTCCTCCGTGTGATATTCGTATCCGGGAACGCAGGATTCCACCCCGCAGGTGATGAGCATCAGCTCTTCCAGCTGCCGCTGGCTGAGCATGGTCCGGTAACGGCTGGTTTCAAATAAGGCCGCTTTCTTTTCCATCTGGTTTGCTCCTCATAAAAGAGAACTCCGAAGGGATCGGGGTACAGCCGTATCTCTCCGGAGTCCTGTCTGTCTGAAACACGCCTGCGCGCTGGATAAGTCTTACAGTTTGCCGCCGGAAGTCGCGATACCTTCCACAAACTGTTTCTGGAAGATCACATAGATCACGATCATGGGAACCAGTGCCAGCACCGCGGAAGCCATCATAGTGGGATAGTCGTTGCCGTACTGGCCCTGCATCTTGGCCAGGCCTGCCGCCAGGGTCGTGGTATCGGCCCGGGTGCAGACGATCATGGGCCACATCAGGTCCTTAAACGCAAACAGGGCGGTGAAGATACCGAGGGACACCATGGAGGAGCGGGTCAGCGGCATCATGATGCGCAGGAAGCGCTGGCCGATATTGCAGCCGTCGATGGCCGCCGCTTCTTCCAGGTCTTTCGGAAGCCCCTGGTAGCCTGTTTTCAGCAGGTAGGTACCAAAAGCGGTTACCAGGCCCGGGAAAACCAGGCCGGTTACGGTGTTGAGCAGTCCCAGCTTGGAAACCATCAGGTACTGGGGAATAATGAAGATCTGGGACGGGATCATCATCTGGACCAGCACCAGGGCAAACATGAAGTTCTTTCCCGGGAAGCGCAGTCTGCCGAAGGCGTAACCGGCCATGGTGGCGGTCAGGCAGGCGCAGATCACGCGGAAAAGGATCATCAGCAGGGTATTTTTATACAGGATGAGGAAGTTATAGCTCTCCCAGACCTTTCCGAAGTTTTCCCAGTGCCATCCGTTGGCCGGGAAAATATAGAAAGGGTCGACGGAAATAGCTTCCTGGTTGGTCTTCAATGCCGTGAGGATCATCCAGGCAAAGGGAACGATCATGATAAAGGAGAACAGGATCAGGATGATATACATCACCGTTTTGCTGAGCCTGGCTCTTGCGATTGCGCTTTCCATTCTCTTCCCCCCCTTCCTCAGTTATAGAAGACGAGCTTCTTTTCAAGCCGCTGCAGGATGAATGTCACAATCATGATGAAAACGACCAGCACCATGACAACCGCGGCGCCATAGCCCTTGTTCGACTTGGTAAAAGCATAGTCATAGAACAGGTAGACAATCGACTGGGTCTTCTTCAACGCGACATTTGTCTTGTCCAGGACCATGAACATCAGGTCGAACACGGTCAGCGCACCGATCAGGCGGGTCTGTACGATAAAGAAGGTCGTCGGGGAAAGCAGCGGCACAGTGATCTTGAAGAACTGCTTGATACCGGTAGCGCCGTCAATTTCAGCCGCTTCATAATAGTCTCCGGGAATTTCCTGCAGGCCGGAGATGAACAGCACCATATTATAACCGATGACCGACCAGACGCCGATAATACCGATTGAAATCCACGCCAGATTGGGATCGGAAATCCACGCAATCTGCGTATGGAAGGTATTGTTCAGCAGGCCGAACTGCTGGTTATACAGCCACCGCCAGACCATGGCCACCGCCGCGGGGGCGCAGACCATCGGCAGGAAGAAGATGGTGCGGAAGATAGATGTGCCTTTGAGTTTCTTGTTGAGGAATACAGCCAGCACAAGTGCAATGCACACGCCGAAAGGCACTTCAATGATGGCATATTTGATCGTATTCCACAGGGACTGCCAGACTTCCTGGGAACCCAGCACTTTCTGATAGTTAGCCAGGCCCACCCACTTGTTTCCCATACCAAAGTCACCGGTCTTGTAGAAAGACTGGATCACCGTTTCGACAGCGGGATAATAGTTCAGGATAATCAGGCCGATGATCGTGGGCAGGATGAAAGCCCATGCCCAGCGCGCTTCATTCCTTGCGGCCGCAGTCCTTTTCTTGCGGGGTTTTGCCATAATCCCCCTCCTCGTAATAATTCAGAGAATCCCTCCCCGCGATACAGCGGGGAGGGTGTGAAACCTCAGGATGGATTATTCTTCAGCGATCGCTTCTTCGATGATCCTCTGAGCGTTTTCGCAGGCGGTCGCCATCAGAGCGGGATCTTCCGGATTCTGCCAGGCATCCAGGAAGCCACCGGCCTGCTGAATCGGATCTTCCCAGGCCACCGTGTTGCGGGTGTAGGGACGGAAGTACAGCTTGAAGGATTCAGCCTTGGTGAAGGCGGAAACGTCCATGCCGGGGAACGCGTTGGCGAACTCATCGGAGATGCCCTTGATACCGGCCATCGTAACGCCGAGTTCAGCCTGCTTCTTCTGGGCGTCAACGGAGCAGAAGTATTCGATCAGGCTCGCGCACTCATCAGGATGCTCAGTGTTGAAGGCAGCAGCCCAGCCCAGGCCGTTGTAGCAGCTCCAGCGCTCGCCGTCGTCGCACTGACCGTTGCCGTTCACATCAGCATAGGGCAGGCAAGCCCAGGCATAGTCATCATGATGCTCAGCCTTGTAGAAGGAGTTGATCATCCAGGAACCCTGTGTGATCATACCAACCTTGTCGGACTGGAACAGGGAGTCAGTGCCGGTCTCAGCAACCACGCTCTGCGGAGCGCCGACGGTCAGCAGCTTGCGGACCATTTCCATACCGGCCTTACCGTTGTCAGAACCGATCGTGGTGCCCTTGTGGTCGTCGGTGATAACCTGTCCGCCGTAGTCATAAACCAGGTTGTACCAGCCGTCCTGGTTGTTGGAGGTGTTCATGGCCATACCGTAGACGCCGTCAGCCGCGCCGGCTTCCTGGATCTTCTTGGCGGCTTCGTACATATCTTCCCAGGTCCAGTCATCAGTCGGATAAGCCACGCCGTACTTATCGAAGATCGCCTTGTTGTACAGCAGCGCGATAGTGTCATGATCCTTGGGCAGCGCGTAGATGTTGCCGTCCGCGCGGGTGTAGAGGGCCACGATGTCTTCATAGTAGAGGCTCATGTCGACGCCGTCTTTTTCGATGTAGTCGTTCAGCTTGAGCAGCAGGTCATTGTCCATGTACATCTGGACAGTGTTGGAATGGGTCCAGAACACATCAGGCATTTTGCCGCCCTGTGCGCCGGCAGCCAGCAGCGTCCAATAGCTGTTCCAGTCAATAACTTCGATCTTGACCGGGACACCGGTGATCGCGGTCCAGTCATCGGCGATGGCCTGCAAGCCGGCCTGCTGGTTGGAGTCCCAAATGTTGACGTTGATCGTGAAGTCCGCGGCGCTGGCAGCAGTCAGCCCCGTCAGGCCCATCACCATCATCAGGGCGAGTACGATAGCAAGGATACGTTTCATGGTTTCTTCTCCTCCTGTAAAATTAGATCGTTTTTCGGATTCATCGCTAAACCCGTTGTTGGTTTGATTCTAACCCCGTATGGCAGAATGTTGTATAGCATAATGTCACAACATCATGGTTTTTTGTCGTAAATCGCGCACATACCGAAACGTTACGGAACGCATGTCAACCTTCTCTTTGTTCGTTTTGGCTTGTTTTTTTCTGTCTTTCACCATTTTTGTCCGTACGAATTCTTTTGCCTATGTGAGCATTATATCATATTATGATCACATTTTACCATATTCAATCGTTCTCCGTCCACATACAATGTATATGAATACATCTGGCGCAGAATCACTCCACCAACATGATCTGCGTACAATGAAAAAGGAGGTATGTCCCTTGCCGCGTGGCTCGCGGTGCGGCAGTGTGGAGACCTGTCGTAATGCGCGCTGTTCCTCCGCGGACAGGCGCGAGGCGGATGCGGGTGGGCCGCTCTGCCAGAGCTGAGAGTATGTCCGATGTTGTGATCAAAGGCCTCAAAAAAATCTACGACAACAAAGTCACGGCGGTACACGATGTAAACCTTACCATTAAAGATAAGGAATTTATCGTGCTGGTCGGCCCCTCCGGCTGCGGAAAATCCACCACGCTGCGCATGGTCGCCGGCCTGGAGGATATTTCCGAAGGCGAACTTTACATCGACGGCAAGCTGATGAACGATATCGCGCCGAAGGACCGTGATATTGCCATGGTTTTCCAGAACTACGCGCTTTATCCGCATCTGTCGGTCTATGAGAACATGGCCTTCGCCCTGAAGCTCAAGAAGACCCCGAAGCCCCAGATCGACAAGAAAGTGCAGGAAGTTGCCGAGATCCTGGACATCACCCAGTATCTCACCCGGAAGCCGAAGGCCCTGTCCGGCGGCCAGCGCCAGCGCGTTGCCATCGGCCGCGCCATGGTGCGTGATCCCAAGGTCTTCCTGATGGACGAGCCTCTTTCCAACCTGGACGCGAAGCTGCGCAACCAGATGCGCGCTGAGATCATCAAGCTCCGCGAGCGGATCAATACCACCTTTATGTATGTTACCCATGACCAGACGGAAGCCATGACCCTGGCGGACCGGATCGTGATCATGAAGGACGGTTATGTCAACCAGATCGGCACCCCGCAGGAACTGTTCAACAAGCCTGTCAACCTCTTTGTGGCCGGCTTTATCGGCACGCCGATCATGAATTTCTTCGACAACTGCAGGCTGCTGCTTGAGAACGACAGGTATATCGCTGAAATCCGCGGCGTCAGGTTCGAGCTGGATGAGTTCCAGCAGAAAGCGCTGAAGTCCCGCGGCCAGCAGCCCTGTGATGTAATCTGCGGCATCCGCCCGCAGCATATCAGCGTCGGCAAGGGAGAGCTTTCCGCCAAGGTGGAAGTGAGCGAGCTGCTCGGTTCCGAATACAACCTCCACGCCCGTTCCGGCGACGACGAAGTGGTGATGGTTATCCCCACTGTTGACCTGGAAGAGGACGTTTCCATGGGCTCCGAGATCAACTTCACCACCAAGCCGAAGCTGATCCAGCTTTTCGACAAGGAAAGCGGCAACAACCTGATCTGGTTCGACCAGGCTTCCGCCGATGCCCACGCTCCCGAGTGCGCGAAATACTGATTATCCCCTTTCCTCCTTTTCACTGCGGGGCTGCAGCCGCCCCGCCCGGATTACAGGCAGATTCCGGTTTCCGGATTCTGATTTGATAAAACCCATCAGACCGGCTTTTCGTTCAGTCATTCGAAAAGCCGGTTATTCTCTGAAGGAGCGTTATCCATGTCAATCCAGTACGATCAAAACGCCCGCCTTTTTCACCTGAAAACCAAAAACACTAGCTACCAGATGAAAGCCGACGGCGTCGGAACCCTGTTGCACCTGTACTACGGCAAAGCGGTTGACGGTGATATGAGCTACCTGGTCCGCTATTTTGACCGCAGCGGTTTTTGCGGCAATCCCTACAGTCAGCAGGACAACCGCGCCTATTCCCCCGATGTGCTTCCCCAGGAATACGCCGGCAGCGGCGTGGGTGATTTCCGTATCCCCGCGGTTCAGGTGATTGCGGAAAACGGCAGCCGAAGCGTTGACCTGGCCTATACCGGCTGCAGGATCATCATCGGGCGGGAGTCCCTTTCCGGCCTGCCCTTTGTCAGAGGCAACGGTAAGGAGGAAACGCTGGAGATCACCCTGGAGGATCCTGTCATCAGCCTGCAGGTTCAGCTGTACTATACGGTTTTTGAGGAGGAGGATGTCATCGTCCGGTCCGCGAAAATCACCAACCTCAGCGAAAAAACGGTTTCCCTTGAGAAAGCGGCCTCCGCGTGTGTCGATTTCAACTGCGGCCGGTATGAGATGATTCATTTTCACGGGCGACACGCCATGGAGCGCCAGGCGGAGCGTATCCGCCTGGCGCACGGCATTTCCTCCTTCGGTTCCCGGCGGGGCATGAGCAGCCACCACAGCAATCCCTTCGTGATCCTCTGTGACCCGGAATGTACGGAAAACGCAGGAAACTGTTATGGCTTCATGCTCATGTATTCCGGCAGCCACCTGGAAGAAGCCGAAACGGACCAGACCGGCAGCACGCGCGTTGTCACCGGTATCCATCCCGATGGTTTTTCCTGGCAGCTGAATCCCGGGGATTCCTTTCAGACGCCGGAAGCGATCCTTTCCTTCAGCGCGGCGGGCCTGAACAGGCTCAGTGGACAATACCACCGCCTGCTGCGGGAGCATGTGATTCCTGAAAGATACCGGGAAGCCGCGCGTCCCGTGCTTATCAACAGCTGGGAGGCGGCCTACTTTGATTTTGACGCGGAGAAAATCCTGCGCTTTGCCCGCTCCGCCAAAGAGCTCGGCGTGGAAATGCTGGTGCTGGACGACGGATGGTTCGGGCACCGGAACGATGACAAGTCCAGCCTCGGGGACTGGACCGCCAACGAGGCAAAGCTGGGGTGCAGCCTGAAATCCCTTTCCGAACAGGTTCACGCCCTGGGGCTGAAGTTCGGGCTCTGGTTTGAGCCGGAAATGATCAGCGAGGACTCCGCGCTGTACCAGGCGCATCCCAACTGGGCGCTGGCGGATCCGGACCGCAAACCGGTCGTGGGCCGCAACCAGCTGGTGCTGGATATGTCCCGCCCCGAAATCGTGGATTACCTGTTTGACACAATGAGCGCCGTGCTGGACCACGCGCAGATCGAATACATCAAGTGGGACTTTAACCGGTCCGTCTCCAACCTGTACTCCGCCGCCCTTCCCGCCCGGCAGCAGGGCGAACTGGGGCACCGGTTCATCCTCGGCACCTACCGGCTGCTGGAGAGGCTCCTGGAGCGCTGGCCGGACCTGATGATCGAAGGCTGCGCGGGCGGCGGCGGGCGCTTTGATGCGGGCATGCTGTTCTACTGCCCGCAGATCTGGTGCTCGGACGATACGGACGCCATCGAGCGGCTGGAAATTCAGCGGGGAACCTCCTACGGCTATCCTGTCAGCGCGGTAGGTTCCCATGTCTCCGCCGTGCCCAACCAACAGACAGGCCGCGTGACCCCCCTGCATACCCGCGGCATCGTGGCGCAGTCGGGAACCTTCGGGTACGAACTGAACCCGGAAGGGCTGTCCAATGAAGAGAAAGCGGAAATCCGGAAGCAGATCGCTGATTATCATCAATACAGCAGTCTGATATCCCAGGGCCGTTATTACCGGCTGAATGAGCTGGACAGCGCGGACGATTTTTCCGCCTGGATGTTTGTTTCCCCAGATCAGTCCGAGGTGCTTGTCAATCTCGTGATGACCCATGTCCGGGCCAACGGGCCTTTCCCGTTTATCAGGCTCCGCGGCCTGGACGCGGAAAAGGCTTACCGCCTGGAGGGAACCGGCGAGGTGTTTTCCGGCGCGGCGCTGATGTACGGCGGGTACAGTTTCGCGCCGCCTTCCGGGGATTACGCGGCCTTCCGGCTGCATTTCCTGGAAGCGTCATTGTGATGAAAGAAACTGAAGAAAGAGGAAAACGCAAATGAGTATTGACAGCCTGCTTTCATCCCTGGCGCAGTACGGCATCGACCGGGGGTTGATTGAGGAAAGCGACCGGATTTTTGTCCTGAACCAGCTGCTGGACGCGCTTTCGCTTCACAGCTATACGGCGTCCGAACCGGCCGCGCTTCCCCTGGAGGAGATCCTGCGGGGAATCCTGGACGACGCGGTCCGGCGGGGCGTCTGCGCCGACGATATCACGAGCCGGGATCTGCTGGACACGAAGCTCATGGGCATCCTGACGCCATGGCCCCATGAAGTGCGCGCGCAATTCGCCGCCCTGTATGCGCAGTCTCCCCAGGCGGCGACAGACTGGTATTACCGGTTTTCCCAGGATACCGATTATATCCGCCGCTACCGGATCGCGCGGGATATGCGCTGGGAGGCGGAAACGGAATACGGAAACATCGTGATCACCATCAACCTGAGCAAACCGGAAAAGGATCCGCGGGCGATTGCCGCCGCCCGCAGCGCGCCGCAGTCCGATTATCCGAAATGCCTGCTCTGCGCCGAAAACGAGGGCTACGCGGGCCGGATGAACCACCCGCCCCGGCAGAACCACCGGGTGATTCCCGTGACCATCGCGGGCAGCAAATGGTGCCTGCAGTACAGCCCCTATGTCTATTACAACGAGCACTGCATTGTGTTCAACGCGGAGCACACACCCATGGTGATCGACCGGGCGGCGTTCCGGAAGCTGTTCGATTTCGTGACGGAGTTCCCCCATTATTTTGTAGGCAGCAACGCGGACCTGCCCATTGTGGGCGGCAGCATCCTCAGCCATGAGCATTTCCAGGGCGGGCATTTCACCTTCCCGATGGAAAAGGCGCCGGTGGAACGGGAAATCCGTTTTGCCGGATATGAGGATGTCCGGGCGGGCATTGTCAAATGGCCCATGAGCGTGATCCGCCTGACCGGACCGGACCGGGAAAGGCTCACCGACCTGGCGGACACCATCCTCCGCCGCTGGAGGAAATACACCGACGCGGACACGTTCATTTTTGCCGAAACGGACGGCATGCCGCACAACACGATCACGCCCATTGCCCGGCGCAGGGGAACGGATTATGAAATCGACCTGGTCCTGCGCAACAATATCACGACCGATGAGCATCCGCTGGGGGTCTATCATCCCCACGCGGAGCTGCACCATATCAAAAAAGAGAACATCGGCCTGATTGAGGTGATGGGGCTGGCGGTGCTCCCCGCGCGGCTGAAAACGGAGATGGCTGAGCTGGCGGAGGCGCTGGTATCCGGAAAACCGCTGGAGGGCGAACTGGAGAAACACGCCCCCTGGGCTGAGGAACTGAAAAAGCAGTACCGCTTCTCAGCCGAAAACGCCGAAGGCATCCTGAAAACCGAAATCGGAAAAGTGTTTGCCAAAGTACTGGAGCACGCGGGCGTTTACAAACGGGATGCCCGGGGACAGGCGGCGTTTGATAGATTCATCCAAGCCGTCAACAAGGCGTAAGAAACACAGCAAACCTGCCGGAATACAGAAAACCGCGCTTTCCGCGCGGTTTTCTGTTTCAAAAGGGGATTTATGAAAAAGGTGAACCCTGGATGTCAGGCCTCTTTGACAACGCCTTTTTTCAGGATGATGTTGGCATACAGCGCCGTCTCGCCGGTGGCGATACAGGCGTAGCATTTTGCGCCCCGGGGGTAAAACTCCGTTTTCTGCACGGCGGTCTCCCGCAGGCCGTCCTTTTCGTATTTCTTTCCGATTGTCCGGTAGGTTTCCCAGATCTCCGGCTTGTAGGGATCATCCGGCAGCACGGCCATCAGGATCGTGGGGTTTTCCACATAGGGATCCAGCGGGAAAAACTTCAGGACGGCGTCGAGAATCTCCGGAATCCCGTGGCCGTCCAGGCGCACACAGCGTTCCGGGCAGCCGAATTTCGGATAGTTGCCGTCGCAGATCAGCAGCTCGTCCCCGTGGCCCATCTCCATCAGGATCTTCAGCAGTTCCGGGGTCAGGATCGAAGGAATACCTTTCAGC
>Ga0265298_10008699_pt1 | contig 12170 bp, 18 predicted proteins | sample AusTroGonzalo_MG_3_FD_193486 | JGI IMG/M metagenome (GOLD analysis project Ga0265298, IMG submission 193486) | Bovine rumen microbial communities from tropical cattle in Woodstock, Queensland, Australia - Gonzalo_01 | ecosystem: Host-associated > Mammals > Digestive system > Stomach > Rumen ...
TGGTACATTGGATCAAACCATGGCGGATTCAAAGTAACTAACGTAACTGAAATGACTCCTACAGAGTTTAAGGATATTGTTGGTGCCCCTATGGCTTCGCGTGCTTGGCAAGTTATGGAACAGAGAGATTATTTCTATACTATTGTTTCTAAAAACAATAAAGCGTCAGCCCTTGCTAAGTTTGTACAAATGGAAGACGAAGCTGATATGAATGATGAATATCAGGATTTCCTTTAATAGTAAATGTTATTAAAATAAAAAAGCCACCTAAACAGGTGGCTTTTATTTTCCAGGCTAAATTAAAATCTAAATAGCAGCTTGGATTACTCTGGCTGAACACGTGTAAGAATTACTTCTTTTGTTTCCATGTTGCGGCTTGTTTTGTAACCGTGTGTCTTTCCGCCTTTCTGTGTGCGAAGCGACTTGTAGATACAGTCGCGTGCATTTGAAATGTCAAGACCCTTTTCGTTAGCAAGGTACTTTGCTGCGGCTGATACACCCTTGAATGTAAGGCTCTGTACTGCCTGATTTACTGCTGCTGCTACAGCTGGATTTGTGTTTGCGTTTTCGTTCATGTTATCCTCCTTTGAACTATTAACCAAAAAGCTTTATTCAAGCTTTCTCATCTACTTATTATATGTGAGTTACTGCGTAGAAGCCTAAAAAGCTACTCGGCGTCCTCATCAGTGGCATCCAAAACTTTTGAACGCCATTCTTCAGACGTACCCTTCCCAAACCATTTATCCAGGAAAGTTTCAAGCTGCACACCATAATCTTCTGGTACGATGATCTCTACCATCGGATACATTGCAGTACCAACTGCCATTTTGAATGTACCACATGGATTAAGTACATCTACCAATTCCTGGCAGAATGTACCAATCTGGTTATCTTCAATTACCAGCTGATGCGTAAACTTGAATGTCTTTGTTTTAATTCCCAAATAGTTTTTCATAATTACCTCTGTTTATAATATGTTGTCATCTATACAGAAGTATAGAAACTATTTTACTTTTTTGCCATGATAGTTGCCTTCATTGAGCCAGGTTTCATAGCAATAAACTGCATAGCCTACTGTTTCCATTCTTGCCAGACGATTGCCAAGGTTCTCAACTGTGATTTGGCTTAAGTCAAAATCTTTATAGGCATCTTCTCCTTCGAGAGCTTTCTTAAAGCCATCAATACAAGCTGCGAGAACTTTTGATTCGTCTAATTGGTCCAGATCCACAAACTTAATACCACGTTTGTCCTCTGTGGCCTTAAATTCAGGGTCAATATCTGATGTGCTCGCGTATGATCCAAGATTAAGACGCACGATGCTGCCATAATACTCGCCATAGTCGTCCAATAACGCGTTTAAGAGTTGCTCATCCATAATAACCTCCTATATCTACATATAATATGTAGTCTACGCAGAGGTTAGCCTAGATTTAATAAATATTTTTTCTGAGAAATGTTCGATAAGCTTTATTGAATATAGCTTTATTTATGCCAAGAGATGCATAATTGAGACTTGTAGTTCCCGGCGCAGGTGGCGGAGTTATTTCAAAGGAGTCGAATACTTTATGTACGACTTTCTTTTCTGACTCGGTTAGTTTATGAAAATCGAAGCCAACAATTGATGATTCATCTTCATGTACTTTGTATACATATCTTTTAGCAACTTGGCCTTTTTCATTATGATATGTAAAAGCTACCATTTTTGAATTATTAACTTCTGGTTCTTTTTTCTCTTTTTCAGTTCCTTCAGGAAGCTGCTCATCTGCCATAGCTTGTTGTGCTATTTGATTTGAATCTATTACTTCTTCTTCATCCATAAAATATATAGTAACTTAGACTTCTACATAATAAAAAACATATTATACAGAGTGTAATATATTGGAGGCATGGGCTAATGTTCAGAAAGAAGCATTTGTCTGATAAGGTTAAAGCTCTTAAAAAAGCAATTAAGAGTAAGACCTATGATTGGGATTCGGCTATTGCGGATACTGCGAACCGAATTATAGACTATCCTCAGTCTCTAGCCTGGAGATAATAAAAAAGCACCTCATAGCGAGGTGCTTATTTTTTTTACATTAAGCAGGTTGGATTTACATCAGTGAAGTGTCGCTTGTTTGACAAGTCTAACTCACCTTTCAACACATCCTTAATGCGATTCATTTGATACTTAATCGAGCTAGAAGACACTGACATAGATTTGGCAATTGCTGTAAATGTTTCACCATTCTCACGCATGTTCCAAATCTTTTTCTGTTTATCAGAAAATTTTGAATAAGCATTTTTAATAGCTTCCTTAAGAACTACAGATTCTTCATTCTTAAAGTATGCATCTTCTAGAGTACCTGAATAAGTCGAACCACAAAGGTCCGTAATACTAATCTCGTCTCCGTCATCATTTGTTACAGTAAGGGGTCTTTCGTGTTTTGTTACACGACAGTAATCGTTGATTTTGTCACGATTTGCAGAGCGCAAGTAACCATTATACTGAATCCAGAACTTCCAAGTTTTTGGATCAGTTTTGATTTTACTAAGCTGTAGCCCATCTACTGCTTTAATGAATGCATCATAAAAATCGGAGTAATAAGTATCAGTCTCAAGTCCGTAGAAATTGCCTTTATTGCGTCTTGCCTCAAGTACATGTCCCATCTTATGGGTTAATGCCTCATATCTAATCCAAAGTTCTGAAAGTGCAGCTTTCTTATCCTCGCTAGTAGCTGAGGGATTCTTAATGTACTGAGCAAAAAGCTCATAGTCGGTTTTTTCTTTAAACATCCGTTGTCTCCTATCTTAATTTCTTAACCTTAAGCATTAAGAATAAGAGACATTTGCATTTGTTGATGCTACCGTTTATTTATGGTGGCCAGTACTACCACAACATCTTGGTCCTTTCCTAACACTTAAGGTTAGGACAGAAAGGCAGACGTATCATAATTTTTAACCTCCAATTGCTACTGCCTAGATGTCACAAGATTTCTCTTTCTAATGAGAACAGCTAAAAATGGTATAGCAAATTGTAAATTAACCACCCGAGCGTTTCTAATCGCTCAGCTTTCTTCTATATTATTTTTTAATGGGATTTTAATATCTTCGATGTTTTTGTTTATATTCCTTAGAATAAATACGAATAAGTCCAGCAATAGCGGTCAAAGTAATAATAGAAACAATAAAGAAACCGCCAATGATAAGTGTTGAAATCGGGTCTTTCCCGAATGCGTTTAGATTAGCAATGAAATTACTTACAAACATAAAATTAGTCCTAATTTCTGATTTTTATATAATATGTGTATAAGTGCTCTCAAAGTATAAAAAAGAGAGTACCCAAAATGGGTACTCTTGTAATAGTACCCTTAGTTTTTTCCTTCTACAACTGTGTCAGCTATACTGTTAGCACGATCACTTGTTGGGAGATTACCATTAGCGTCTCTCAATGAAGCTGTTTTCTGTACTTCACCAGTTACGCCATCAATAATCTTATCTGCGAGATCATTAGCAATTTCGTCTGGGTCAACCTTTGCTTTCTCTGTAAGCTTTGTCTTAACTGCCTTGAATGTCTGAACCAAAACATTATAACATGTCTGTGTCAAACCAACAACAATAACAGTAAAGATTGTAATGCTCTGCCAAGAAAGTACTACATTAGGATTGATTGCTTTATTAGCAAACTGATAGCCTACTGCGGCAATAACTGAGAATACAGCAGCAATACCTGCCATTGCTTTATTATTTTCCTTTACTTTCTCAGGAAGGAAATTTTTAAACCATTCTGTGATACCAGCTACAACAACAGCTACTAAAAAATATGTTTTCACGAAACATTCCTCCAATAGAAAATATATTAACGGAGAAATGCTATATAGAAAGAAAAAACCCCAGGCTTATGCTGGGGTCGTCAAAAAAGTGTATTTTTAATTGTCTGGGGAATCCTTACGGATAAGTACCCTCGAAAGGTTATTACACTAACCTATGCCTCAATGTCCCACGAGTCGAACGGGGTTCTCCTGCAGTCTGCAGTACCACAGGCATGTAACCAATACACCAACATTAACACCGCTGGCGAGACGTAGACCAACATTATCGTATGATGGTGCCACTTCACGGTTGGATATCAACTCAACCTCTGACTTCCACAGAAGCCGCTATCGCTGCCATTCCCAACTTAGCACGCCAGGCATCACCTTTTATCCTGGAAAACTATCGCTAGCCTCAGAGCCCCTTCCATCCAGGCTCAGCCCGAAAGCTTCATTGCCCTTCATATTCGGTGGTACTCTTACCTGGTAGTTCCTTACAATATTCAGTTATGTATCCCTAGGTCTATAAAGTAAATTCAATTAGACTCGGCTGGGTACGTAACCTGGGTGAGTTACTGAATATTCCTACTCACTTCCATTAGCATCTAATTGAGGAGTCCTGTCATAATAAAATCCAGGGTTTCTCTATGGACTCTCAGGTCAATTCCCCTTAAGTTGCTCAAAATAACTAGCGCGATTTAAGCAACAGAAACGCGCGCGATTATTGGGGTTGTCCCAGCTTCTAACTAGGAACAAACCTTCTCCACCACTCACTTTTTACGAAAGTGAGAAAACGGGTCAGGTCTACAGAGTGTAGACACCCCACCGCCACCTTGTTTTACTAAACAAGGAAATCTATATAAATTGCCTTAAAACCCTATTTATAGAGTCATATGCAATATTATATTTTGTATAAATGGACCTGGGCGTAATCGAAACGCCGTCTTGCTCTACCTTTCACTAAAAGACTTCTATACAAGCTTAAGCTAGTTTTCGATTCGGGATAGCTACCGGATTCTGCCCAAGTTATTGTCGTTATCGGCTACATGCTCTCGCTCCGCATCTACCGACTTCCAAGAAGGATTTGTCTCCACGTCTGAAAGGCTACTTCCTACACCTCACCAATCTAAACGGCACGTCTCTCTGGACGGCAATATGTCACAAAGTAGACTAAGCTACCATGCGCATATCTTCGTAACAGTTGTCGTCGTTTACTTACGTCAGCTTTTAGGGTACTGTAACCACACGCTTGATCTATTAGATACTTAATAGCCAATCGATACCTTGACAGGCCCAAAACTTATCAATACATTTTTTAAATGTTTTATTTTTAAATAGATATTTTTAACTGATTATAATATGTTAGCAATGTTAAATTAGCCTAGTTTAGCGATGACTCCAAATAATAAATGCCACAAGAAGCATAATAAACATTAAGGCTAATACCACGCCAATATCAATAAGAATTGGCAAAAAGATGATTTTAAGCCAAGACCAATACTGAAATGGCCCAAATCCAAATATCTTACCACAAGCAAATATGATAAGAAGAACAGTGCCCAATCCTATTCCAGAACTGGCAGTTACAGTTGTCTTATCTGACATGGTAGTTCCTCCAATATTATATTAGCTATTATTTACCGAAGACAGCTTCTTGTACATCAGGATCGCTTAAGTGATTATAAGCTAAATCTTTCATAAACTTAAGATGCGTATCCATAACAAACTTTGGAAGGTTATTACCTGAATACATCCTGAAGCTTTTTTCAATGTTACCAAGCTTAAAAGTAACTGTTGGTCTACCATATATGCAACCAAGAGTCATTTTAAGATTTGGGTCCATATCCTTCACAAACTTGGTGTACTCCGTTAGTGCCTGAACTGCCTCATCCATTTGTTTTCTCCCAATCTACATCGTCATGACAGTCTTGTCCAGATTCGTACTCCTCAACGCTATTCCAATATCCGTCTACCACAGTAACACCACGAACATTTGCCTTACCACTTCGAATAAGAGCATTGTCTACTGTTTCGCGAAGAGTAGTAAGCTTTGTACCAATTTCGCTGCGGTCTGCACCTTCAACTTCAATCTGGACTAAAAGATTAAATACCTTTTTCATAATTCCTCCATACATATATTATATGTAGATAAAGCTGCAGAAGTATAGAAGCTTAGTAAAAAATTACCCAATACTTGTCCAACTTGACTTCTTTAAGCTTACGATCCAAATACTTAGCAAGGCCCTTTTTAGTATGAGGTAAGTTTACATTCTTATCCAGAATTGTATAAATCTGGTCTCTAACGTTATCAGAGCCTGGAACACAACTTACTGTTCTTATCATCATATCACGGCTTCTCTTTGTACGATATGATTTAGTAAACCAGATATGATGCTGTTTGTAAGACCATTTCTTAATGTAAATACAGTTCTTGCTAAGATGGTCAAACTGGCGAAGTCCCTCATCAAGCTGCTGTAACTGTGCTCTAATATTATCTGTTACACCCCGATATTTCGGGGCTTTTACTTTCATTCGCTGAATCATAGTTTATGCTTCCACAATTCTGAACTCATCGCGACCTGCGAGAACTTCTCTAACATAAGCGCGACCTGTAGCAGAAAGCTGATATTTCCAAGAGCCAGGAATACGGTAAAGGAAACCAAAATCAGTTACTGCACTGGTAAAGTTTGACCAGGAAGTACGTGGGATACCAATGACTTCTTTTGCATCGCCCAAGCGCATTGGAAGTTTATTGTCATAGAAGATTTTCAAAATCTTAAAATAAGATGTGCCCTTTGGCTGTGTGAAGTTGAATGCAATAGTGCCATAGCTGCCAAATCGTGACCAACCAGCAGGCTTACCATTATAGAAAACCTGACAAAGAAGACTTGTAATAGGAATACGCTTTGTGCCGTTATCCAATACGTATTTCTTTTCTTTTGTTCTCATAGCTACCTCCATAAAAAAATAAAAGCTACATATATAATATGTAGCCTCTACTGTAGAATCCTAAATATCCCTTACAGGAATTTCATCTTTCCAATGTTTCTCTGGACAAAGTGCTTCAATCTTACATGACTTATCCGACTCTACAGTTTTTATAGGTGTATATCCTGATTTTATTATCAGTGAAAATCCTAAAATCACAAAGCCAGCAAAAAATAAAATTATCGATTTCATACAGCCTCCAATATTATATTGGCGGAAAAATAAAAAAGGCTCGTCATTGGAACAGGCGAGCCTTAAGGTTATTTATCTCTCAAAATGGATTACATGCCCAAACTATTATCTTCATAATAATCTGTTTCGGATTTTTCAGCTTTTGATGGAGAAGATTTATCTTTAATATGTACCTTCTCTACTCTCTCATCGGCCCAATCCTCATCAGCCTTTGTATGATCCATTGTTTGAGTTAATCTGATAGACTTGTTACCAAGTACGTAAACTACAATTGTTGACATAAGAGCAGAGCCTACACCCTCTAATGGCAAATTAAGCCCAGGATATACACGCTCTACTGTTTCGCCCTTTATAACAAGTTCCTTCGTAAAGTCCTGACCAAAAAAGAAGTTGAGAGCTATATTCTCAATAAATACCACACAAAGAAGGTACATAACACTTCTTAATTTCGCAGGGTCTCCCATATCACAAGTACCAACTTCCATTAAGGATGACTTTGTTGCTAACGAAGCTCGGTCCATACCAGAATAACCAGCACAGATTGCCAATAAGCCCCACGCAAAGATATCCAATGGAATTCCACTTGTTGCCGTTGTTGATAGCCAATATGGATTAAAGTCAGGTCCTGCGACCTGTATAAGTAATCTAGGTAAGCAATACATTAAAGTTAAAATCATATAACCTATTGTATATGCAACAACCCAGAAGTGTGTTGACCATGTTAACGGCGTCTTCTTGTCCTTTTTTGTATGTTTCTTCATACATTAATTAGGACAGGCCCCTTATAAAAGTCTAATTGCAAAGTAGTAGGAAGCTAATACGACAATATCACTACTACCCGTCAGAATCTCACTGGAGGGTTTTAAATTAGTTATACTTACCAAAATAGATTAAAAGTATTCTGACAAAATATCTTCCGGTTCAAGTGTTACAGGGTCAACTGATACGTATTCTAATTCTGGTAAAACTGCTAATGCAAGCTCATTGAATCCTTTTGCTGTTAGGCTCTCTTTATTCTTATTCAGAAAATTGACATAATGCTGTCTTAAAGACAAACCTTGAAGTCTGGCGCCTTCAACATATCTAAATTGGTGTACACACCTTGCATTATACATATATGATATATTTATGAAAACATCATTTTCATCTATATCTATGTTATTCTTTTTATAATAACCTAAACGATTCTGTGGTGGCTTGCTATAAGTAACAATAATATTTCTCTCTTTTATACTTTGATTAGCATCACAAATACGAATAACCCTTATTGTTTCTTTCTTATTTGAAAGGATACCCTGCGGATTAACGTGCCACATAAGCTTATGATGATGATTATACATACTCAGCGCTGCGTAGTTAATAGCTTGATTACACCTGGCAATTGCTTTTTTATTTACAACATCCGTATTAAGTACCATAACTTCAAACATTTTAGTCTGGTAATTTTCTATTTTCCGACCCTCAAAAAGGACATTTACTTCTTTTGTAGTATTGTTATAAACAACATTAGCATGAATCATTTATGGCTCCATATTAAAAAAGCCCAGCTATATTAAGCCAGGCTTTTATTATTTAGACAGCTTTATTATCTTTCTTTTTCAGTTGCAGCAATATACTTGATGATATTGTCTGACCAACCATAAACAGTTGTCCAACCAGAGTTCAAAGTATAATCAACTGCATTCTTCTGAGCTCCAACATTTACAATGTAGCCTCTTGAAGATTTTGGAAGCTTTATCATACGAGCAGCATCATACTCAGTTCCCCATCCAGTACAGTATGAAGAATTATCCTGAGCATCAGTAACAATGATTACTCTGTCTGGATAGCGCTGACCATTGTGGTTGCGGAAATCCTGAACAGCGTGCTCAGCACATTCAGCAACTGCTGTACATCCACCAGTGTGTGAAAGCTCACGTACCAATGGAAGACCACGAAGGTCCTTTGAAATCTTGTAAAGGCTTGTATCGAATGTGTAAACAGATACATCATCACTGATTTCGCGTGCAATACCACCAAGGGCTGCTGCTACATCAACACGTCTTGTTTCTGATTTGGCTGAAAGCTTACCGTTCATAGAGCCAGAAACGTCAACAAGGATAATAGTTGATCCTTTAAGCTTATCACAATTCTTAGTTGATTCCAAGAACTTTGTATTCAATTCATCAGCCATTTCTGGTGCATGACGAGATGCTGTTACAATCTGGAAAGGCAAAACACGGCCAACAGATGCATTTTTAATTGCTTCACGGATAACAGCTCTGTCTACATTTGCTTTTTCCATACCATTGAGATTACGGAGCAATGCAAGAACACCAAGCTTATTGAATCCATTTGAAGACTTATCTGTAAGCAATCTTGTCCAAGCTGCGCGCTTAGCTTCAAGATCAGAACCTGCAGCAGAAATTGCTACTTCCCAAGTATCAGGAGTAGAGAGAGTTCCATCAAGAACTTTCTTATACAATGCTGAACGTTCTGGAGTTGAAGGCTTTACGTGTGCAATACGGAGTACGTCACGAGTCTTAATTGCTTTGTCGTCAAGACGATACTTTGCGAAAGCGTATTCATCAAACTTTGGATTTTCAATAGCTTTCTGGAGTCCCTTTGTAATTGCCTTTGGTACAGCACGGTTATCGCGGTGAACACGCTTACCGTTAGCGTAGCACTTAGACTTCTCTTCTGTTGAGAGCGGATTCTCGTCAAAGTAAATTGCAAGAAGGTCAGCCATTAAGTCAACACGGTCACAAATCATTGCTACATCATCCGACTTAAGTTTTCCTTCTTTGGCCATCTGAACAGCCCAGAATAGAGGCGCGTGACGAAGCTTATTATCTACCTTTGCTTCTTTAAGCAACTCACGACAATCGTTTTCATTAAGCTGCTTTACATAGCTGCGCAAACGATCTGAAATTGAAACGCCAGATTCATAGAACTGGTCTTCCCACAAGAGACAAGTCATCAATGTACGACGAGCTTCTTCCTTAACGCCTGGTACATAAACCTTCTTAGCTTCAGCTACACTGGCTTTCTGATTAACCTTACTCATTACTCTTTTTCCTCCACTTCAAACGAAGTCTAATATATTTTAAATAAAAAAAGGAAGCTAGAAAATAGCTTCCTCTAATGTTGTTATTCAATTAAGGACACGTCAACTATAAGGTATAATCGTGTCGTGAATTCAAAATTAAAGAAAAGCAAAAGGCGAAAACGGTGTAATTTATTATCAAAACCCAAAATTGATCTAAGTAACCGATTTCAACAGCATTTTCTGTTTATACTATATTAGCGCATTTTTGAAAAATGCAACGTAATAAAATTACGCCTACTAGCCTGTCGTACATCCAGGTGTTCGTTCCCTCCAAAGCTTACATCCACACATAAAGCGGGAAAGGCCATAATGGAAGGCAAAACGTTTGTTACCTCGAACAAGAAACTCAAGGAGGCGAGAAGAAGAAGCGTATAGTCTTCCATTCTTTTTTGGAGAGTTTTTTACTTAACTTCCATTGTAATTATAATATGTTTATTATTACAAAAAAGTCTAAATAATGGGCATCCAATGAGTTACACATCGCAGACATTGACAAAAACGCGTTATTTGTCTTCTGTTACCAAATTGACTAGTACTTTCGATAACAATGCCATCGGGTTCACCACCCGACCCAACTTATTGACAGTTGGCAGAACGCCCGTAAAAGTCGCGTTATACCCGATACTATGCGTGGTCAAAGCCTCGCTCAACTAACCAATCTACTGTCAAGTATTTCGGCATGTCATGGTAAATATCGAGCCATTTAGAAATCAATTCATTTGCTTCCTTATCACCAGAAACATAAGTATTGATTTCCATTCCAAAATCGTCCCATCCCCAAACGGAGAAAATACACCAAGGTTTCTTGGCAACTGGACATTTGTTAAAATCCCCAGAATAAAATATCTTAACGTTCAAATGACCATCAGAATATTCATTCCAGCAATAATCTGCAGGGCTTGCCTGGACCATCTTATGATAGACGATCATCATTCACTCCTTGCACCACCGAAGTTTTTACTAAAAACTTGGAAAAAAGAAAAATGGACATTCTGGATTCTAACCAGAACCCAGGCTTGCAGGTATGGCCGTACCGTCCTGTGTTCTCACACAATATTTCTAGGATAAGCTTCCAAATCTTGCTAAAGGATTAAGCTTCACCCGGAAATACGCAATCTGACTTTACAGATCATTAAACTAATGTCCCCATGCTATTTCGATTACTCCAGTATTACGCCCGAAAACTGCGCCTGGACCGCTAGGTTCTCACATGGTCAGTATTATTCCAGCTACTAGCAATAACTGGTACTAGACGGGATCTGCAAGAATCGAACTTGCGTAGGCGGATTAACAGTCCGCTGTAATAACCGTTATACGAAGATCCCAAATTAATTGATTCGGAAGACAGGATTCGAACCTGTGGAATACCGGCACCAAAAGCCGGGGGCTTACCGCTTGCCGACTTCCGAGTAAAAAAAGGTTGGATGTTGTGGCTGTCCCTGCCTTTATCGTAGGATATTTGCGTGGTACGAGTCCCACGAACCTCAGCAATTAAGTGCTACCTAATTGTTATCCAAGGCTCCCAGTATAATTCACCAACTACTTTAACGCGCGTAATTTTCGTAGATTACTCCTGGCGATTTTCAATTCGTGTTAGGCATGCCTGAACACTATGCATACATAGCGAGAGTTGCACCGCCTATCATACCTGTTACAGTATGACGTCTCCTCGACGTATGCGGACACAAAATCGTTCAAAATCCCCTATTTTTATTGTGCAAGTAGGGATATCCACTAAATGCACATAGGATCAATTTACTCCTCAATTCTATGCCACGTATGCGGAACGGATGGAGTCGAACCATCTTTCACCTCAATCCGCGACTTGGGCTACACCAAAGAAAAGCAGGCTAAAGCGTACAGCTTAAGTGTCCCATGGTCTTTACTATTTCAAAAGACTTTGCTGTGCAGTGGGCCAGACGGGACTTGAACCCGTACGCCCTTACGGGCGGGGGATTTTCTTACCACCATAACTTTCATTACCCTCATCAAACAAAAGGTTTGTGGTCTGGACTATTTCATTACCATGCATTTCTGTTTAGGTACGAGGTGTATAGTCTCTACACATTTTGCTTAGCTCGTCGTTGCCATAACGCTTTAACTATCGTTAAGGG
>Ga0265298_10008701_pt1 | contig 12168 bp, 16 predicted proteins | sample AusTroGonzalo_MG_3_FD_193486 | JGI IMG/M metagenome (GOLD analysis project Ga0265298, IMG submission 193486) | Bovine rumen microbial communities from tropical cattle in Woodstock, Queensland, Australia - Gonzalo_01 | ecosystem: Host-associated > Mammals > Digestive system > Stomach > Rumen ...
GACCGAGTTACTACAAAAATTGGTTATAATCAAAAAGAGCACCCGTTTGAGTGCTCTTTATTATTTTTTCATTCTGTAATCAAAACTCACAGCATATTTCTTCAAAAATAATTTCAACTTTTTCATCATTTTAGTCAAGTCAGAATTATCAGAGAACACAGAAAAATAACATTCCTCTGATAACTCATCCATAGTATCTGATGAGAATTTGTTTATGTTCGCTTTCTTCGTTTCTTTCCATTCTTTCTTGTCTTCTGCTGTAATTTTAAAATTTAAGAAGAAATCAGACATATTCATTATAGCAGCACGATTCATAACCTCGAAATAATACCAAGCATCAACTGGCTGTGCTGACAAATGAAATGTACCCTCTTTACCAGACGATTCTTCAATGAAACTTCCGGAAATCGTCTTAATATCAACAGTGACTTCATCAGCCGGATTATTGTTCGTAAGACTAATTCCGTTCTTATCGAAATAATCTTCATCTAACATTTTGATGACAGTTTGAGACACTGCATCCATAATTTGATTATATAGTTGCTTCTTATCCATTAGTTATATAATTACTCTGCTTTTTCAAGGCTAAACGTAAACGGAACTGTGTATCTTTCCTGTGTAGCCTGACCGTTCTTCTTGCCAGGAATCCATTTCGGCATCAACTTGACAACTCTTACTGCTTCTTTAGTAAGCAAAGGTTCGGCACTTCTCAGAACGTTTATCTTCTCTATTGAGCCGTCTTTTCCTATCAAGATTGACAAAATAACTCGTCCTTCAACACCAATCTCTTCTGCTTCTGCTGGATATTTCGTGTTCTTGGTCAAGAAATCACATAACGCATCACTACCGCCAGGGAACTGCGGTGCTCTATCAATTACAGCATATTCTGTTCTTGCTTTAGAACTGCTTCCAGGGTCTTTCAAATTATTCGCATAAGTTATATCCGGACTCACAAAGATAGAAACAAGACCGAGAGCACCAGCAAGAACTGCCTCTTTCCAACCCTCTTCGATTATATTGTCAATATCAACGTCTGCATCGTTCTCGATAAGTTTCTTGATTACTATCTGAGATGCAGTCTCCATAATGCTGTTATACATCTGTTTCTTTTCTTCTTGTGTCATTGTCTTGTTTCTTTATTAATTTGATTATTTATTGCTATTATCATCACCTTCGTTGCTTTGTAATATTATTGTAGTTGTAGCCGGCAAATCACTTCCCTAATTCGGTTTCGCTTTCGGGAATTGATTGTACATATCTAAGTGATGTATGATTATCTTCCGGTATGCTTCTCGAGTGAGTTTAAGTTCTTTCTCCAGTCGAACAAGCGTCTTGTAGAAATCAGCATTCGGATGCATCTTTGCCAGATGACTCTCTATCTCTTCCATATACATAAACTCGTATTCATATAGAGCATCTATTTCTTCCTGAAGAGTCCTAACTGATGTCACTACATTGCCGACATCGAATATATAGCGATCCATCACAATATTCTTGTTCGTCTTTTCGTTCAACTCTTTCAAATCCTAGCGAATATCGTCAACATTGCTTGCTGTTACTAGACGATTATACAAGAAATAAACACCGCCAATAATAACCGATGCGAATACAAGAATACGTAACCAACGAGGAACTCCAAACCACAAAGATACAAAAAAGTTCTTCAAACTTGCCATCTGTTGGTCGGTCAATTTGAAGTCCAATTTCTGTATGTTAATCAGCGCCATCGGTTTGGTTCCTTTCTACTATATACTTTTAATGAGCACTCACAAGAATGCTCTTAGTATTTATCAAACCGAGAAATATCTGAATGGTCAAATACAAAGAGTGCTGCCTATTCAGACAGCACTCTCCTTAATAAAGCAAGAATTTCTATTACTTATCACTTTCTGATGGGCTTAACGATAGCTACACGGCCAGTGCTCTCACCGAATTCAACACCGCGACCCTCGAAAGAGTTAATCTTGCAGCCACGCTTTGTCAAGTAATCAGCAACAACAGCAGCACGCTTCTCAGAGAGTTTCTTGTTGTAGTCAGCACTGCCCTCAGCAGAAGCATAAGCAACAACATCGTAGATACCGTCCTGACCGACCTTATCAAGTTCAGCCTTAGCATACTCATCAAGAGTAGCACTGTTGAAAGCGAAGAACACATAAGTAGCAGCAGGATCAAGCTCTGCATCAGCAGTTGCAACAGCATTGGTCACAGGAGCAGCCTCTTTATAGACAACCTTCTCTACGATAACCTCGTTTGGCTTCTTAGCCAGCTCATCGTTCAAACGAGAAATCTCACCCATCATAGCACCGACATCATATGTCTTGAAATGACGAGTACCGTTGCTGGTCTTGAAATGATATACCAGACCGACAGAAAGAGCCAACTGAGCATTATTCTTATTGAAAGCCAGATTGCCGTTAGCATTCAGGTTCCAGTAGATAGCAGGGCTCAGTACTACACTGATAGCCTTGGTCTTGCCGAGATTGAAAGCAATATCGAGACCAGTCTTAGCTGTCAGATAGTTAGCACCGCCACTGTTCCACAGATGCATCCAACCCAAACCAGTATTAGTAGAAATCTCGAATACACGAGGAGTTCCCTGATAACCATCAAACAGATTATTCAGATTGATAGTACCGTTAATGCCGACGTTTGTCAACTTCACAGTAGTAGAAGTCCAACGGGTCATATTGTTCTCATTGAAGAGGATTCCACCCTCAGCCTGCAAGCCGAATACGGGAGTAATGTCCTTATTAATGAACAACTTTGCACCAGTATTCACAGGGAACACAGAATTGAAATCAAGAGGAGTCGTCGCACCAGCACCAACACCGATAGACCAATTATCGAAGAACTTAGAGTTCTCGGTAGCAATCTGCGCAGAGGCAGTCATTGTTGCAAACACAGCAACAAGCATTAAAATAAACTTTTTCATTTCTTTCTCTTTTTCTTGAATTAGTTTTAGAACATATCTGCAATAAGGCAGACAATGTTGTTTTTTACAAATCCGGAGCAACTGTTGAAGATGCTCCGGATTCTATCACGTTTAGAGGATTAGTCGACGCAAACAGTGTCGGCAGCAACTGAATCAACTACTACACTGTCAAGTGAATCAACAACCTCGATTGAATCGACAGCAGTGCTATCAGTTGCTTCATTGTTAGCGGTCTTGTTACCGCAACTTACGAATGCGGTCATCATGCAAGCCGCAACAAAAACAAAAATCTTTTTCATTTTTTCTGAACTAAATTTTTAAATTTTATTCTTGCTTAGAAACCCATTTCATTCGGGCTCTTTTATTTTACTTGTTATTTATATGTCAGTTTTTCCTAAAATGTCCGTATTTTATATAAATGTGTTCGAACACAGTCATTTTTTGACTTAAATCAAATATGATTAACTGTATTTTTTACACCTTGGCTATTTATCACTAACTTCACTTTTCCGGAACAGAAATCTCTCAAATTCCAGCAATTACAGTAACTCATCGCATCCCGGAGATACCACGAACACAAGTCTGTCCACTGCTTCAGTGTTGTCTTTAACTTCACTGTCTCAGACTTTCCCTCAGTCGGTTTCAGAATTAACTCACTTTCTGACTTGCCCAACATCTCGGCTCGTTCTTTCTGTGCCTCGACTGAAGACATTCCGAAACTCAACTTATATAAATCGAATGTATTAATCAGCCACTCACCGACTTCCGGAATAGCAATCTGGTCACGAGTCAGAGTAATCTCATATCGCTTCTCCATAAACTGGTTATAATGAGTATCACTTCTCTTGATAGTATCCAGATGATACTTTGTCACCAATGCATTATAATATGCCTGGCTCAATATTGTATCACAGATGAAATGATACTTTCCGTCATTCTCATCATTATATGCAGAAACTGTCAATGCTTCATCTTCGTTTCCCTTTCTCGACTTGCATAACAATGTGCCGGCACTTTCGATACATTCTGAGAATAACCCGCCAATCATCACATAATCTGCTCCGAGAGCCAATGCAACATTCACATCAGCAAAACTCTTGATACCACCATCGGCAATAATCTGAGTCAAACGGAAATCTTCTCCCAACTCTTTGTAACTCTCGCTCCAACGTTCCTGTACATTAAATGATGCTGCGTGTTCTTTCAGATATATGAAACTCTCACCCAACCACTTCTTGCAATATTCATCACGAACTTGCCAAGTATCCTGGACCAACGAAGCCAAAGGATAATGCACACCCGTACAGGGAGTTGTCAGACATCGTGAACCTCCGCCAATATCGAGACGGCAGTAGTCGATGCCCGCTTTCATATACGAGATAATCGTCTCTGGATTTGCCACATTACCAGCCATGATAAACAGTTTCGGCTTCATCTTGTGCTCCCTTTCTACTTCGCGGACTTTCTTGACTACATCCAGGATGCGCTGCATATGCCCGTTGGCAACATCAATCAATGCATTCAACTGCTTAATATCTTCAGTACATTCATCGAAGATATTATATATGACTCCATCAGTCTTGTTCTTGTAGAATACCTGCTCGAACTCATCAAGAGTCCAGGCGCACCAGAAACCATTCAGAGTCAGTTGATAACGAGTCTCGAACGGGACATTCCGGTGAATAATCGGAATGATATGATTCTTCTGGAAATATTTGTATGTCTTGTCATCACAGACAGAGGACATAGGAGCAGTAAAGATAGGAAGATTTCCGTCTTTATAATAGGGATTACACTGAGACCGACTGCCAATGTTGCTAATGACAGCCGGTACAATGTTCAAATCGCAATAAGTATATTTTGGTGTTGTGTCAATCATCGTTTTCTTCGTAAATTCCAGTTAAACCCCAAGAAATCTTAAGGTGTTCTTTTGTATCATACTTTTCCTCATCGTTCAGACGTTTAACGAAATACCCGTTTTCTTCCAAGTATCGAATCAAATCGTGAACATCTGGAAAGTATGTCGTGTCACAATCATCATAAACATATTCGCACTGACGAACACGAATCTTTTCATTCGCCTTACGAATCTGCTCATCAATCTCAACAAGTGTCTTCTTGTACTTATCTTCAAAGTCACAAAGCCACCTGTTGAGATTCTGTCTGTATTCAGTTCTTGCCTGTTCTGCTGAGATCATACGACCAATGCTTTACGATTGCCGAAGATATACTCACCTTCCTGGTGACGCTTCACAATCGTTGAATACAATAAGATTCGAGTATCATAATAAGGCACTCCGACTGTCTTGGCATAGACCTTACGAATCTGATGCTCGTTTGAATGGTCGTGCTTTCCAATGAGAACATACAGATAAGGCTTCTTAGTACGGTCCTTGTCGTATGCTACACATACACGGTTCTGATATGCATCAGGGTTCTTCAACATATCTGCCGTCATTTTCAGACCCTTAGCATAGGGTGCGTAATTCTTCACTGACTTGCTAGTCTTCTTGCTCTTTGCTTTCATCGTTATAATGCTTTAAATTAATTTTGTTTCCGATAATATTACTCGGTAAAAACAAAGAATTCTTTTTGCGGAAAAATCCAAAGAAGACAAATAAAAACCGTTCCGCTAATCAATAACGGAACGGGAAAAATAAACATTTTACTATGATCAATTAAAGAAGAACTTTCGTTATTTATTCGTTTGCGAAATAGTCTTCAACCATCTTGAAGTAGTCACGATCATAACCGAGACCGCTTGCGATAGCTGCCGTAGCAGAGAGTTCGCTTCCTTCCTTCTCAACAACCGAATAACTCTCATTCAGAGACTCAGCCAGAATCTTGTCGTTTGTAGCAGCAAGACCAGTCTTCTCCCAGAAGCGAAGTGCATCAGCAGCATTATTGATAGTCACTAATTTAGCAGACTCTTCAATAGCCTCCTGAATATCCATCGGAGCCTTAGCATACAATGTACGATACTCTTCCGGAGCATAACGCAGCCAGTTCTTGAGTTCACGCTTTGCTTTAATCAGAGGTGTAGCCCACTGCTCGTTAATCAGCTTAATATCACGAGTCTGGAGACTCTCGATATAGAGTTCGCACTTACGCTTGTCAGCAGGCTGCAATGCAGCAAAGCGAGCAAAGTTCTCATCACTCAGAGAAATAGAGAACGGATAAGTATTGATGATAGATTCCTTGACATCAGAAACCTTCTTTGCTTTATCGAGCAATTTCTTATACTTGTCCATATCCTGCTCAGTCTGCTTCTTAATATCGTCGGCCTTATCAGCATCGTTCAATACTTTCTCTGCATCCTTTGTTCCAACCTTAGCGTCTTTCTCCTTAGTAGTCAACGGACTGTCGCACTCATCATCAGATGGCTGCTTGCAATCAGCACCGTCACACTCTTCTTTCTTCGGAGTATTGCATTCATCAGTCTTCTCTTCTTCAGAATTCTCATCGAAGATATTCTCATCATCAGAAGATTCAGCATCTTTATCTTCATCCTCGCTCTTTTCTTCCTTAGCTTCGACATCGAGGATTTCAGCTCGCTTCTCTTCTTTCTCAGCATCAGTAGCATTGTCGCCGTCAGCATCAAAAGCTTCAACATTGAGAATACGAGCGCGACGCTCTTTCTTCTCTTCATCAGTCAGTTCCTTCTTCTCTTCCTTCTCGGCATCATCACCATCTTTCTTCTCATCATCAGAAGTCTCGGCTTTGCTGTCAGAAGAATCATTTGCGTTGTCTTCTTTCTTATCGTCATTATCTCCATCACCCTCATTAGCAGTAATAGGATTAGTATTCATCTCAGGAAGTTTGAAACCGTTATCATCATCTTCTTTCTTCTCATCGTTCTCGAACAAAGGCTTAGAGAGTTTCTCGATGTCTGCTTCGTCCATTGCCTTCTTAGCACTCTCAGAAAGAACGGGAACTTCAATAGATGTCTCGCTGACAGTCACACCCTCAACAAGAACACCATACTTCTTCGTCATCTTCTTTTCTTTCTTGATAGTCTGAGCAGACTCGTTCAGATAATTGACAGCATTCTCTGCCAGGTTCTCATCAACACGAGACAGACGAGCCTCAGCAAAACCGGGAGTGCATACAATATCATATGTGAAAATCTGTTCGATATGAACTTCCTTCGTCTTCGGATCCACTTCACCAGCAGCACGGGAAGAAACAAACAAAGGATAGCCGGCATCAATCAACTTGCGGCAAATCTCGCCGTTGGGAGTATCCATCACCTCCAGTTTACCCATCACACAATGTGTGCTCTGGTCATACCAAAGGTCAGTAATCATATGCGAAGCCTCCTTCAACTGAGTGTCAAAACGGTCAACGGGATGGTCCAGTTCACCAAGAATAAAACCATTCTGCTGAATATTCTCACGCAGATATGCAAGGTGACGAAGACACTCTTTCTCACCATATACACGATTGTTACGATTCACAACAATATGATCGTCTGTAGAACATGCTGTGAAAACTCCCTGGAAGATATACTTCTTGCTAGAGGGAGTGCTGTCAGCGGCCTCAAACAACTGGAGAGGCTGAGTTGACTTGCTCTTTATTACAAGATTTTTATTCAATTTGGCCATATGAATTTATAAAATCAATTTCGTTATTTTGCTTATTTATCTTATTGAAATTTATATCAAATCGAAAATGCCTTATTTGCGCAATTTCTCGGATTAATACATTATTTATATTTGGATTTTCAAAACCTTGAATAATTTCGCTTGTACAATTTTAAACTATAGTTTATTCTGTTATGACAAAAGAAGAGAAAATTAAGATGTTGAAGTTCAGAGCGAACACAGCAAAATGGGCTTGTCTTGGTTCATTCGTTCTGCTCGCTATTATAAACAGTCCACATATTGTTTTGATGAACTGGGTTCTTGGAACTATCTGCGTACTTTCTGCATTTTATTCATTATACGATTATCATCTGTTTCTCAATACTGATGCGTACAAAGAAGATATTGAGAATATAGAAGAGCAACCATCTGAAATGAATAAATAAGTTATGACTTTAACACATAATGATAAGAAAAAACTGTATAGTCAGATAATGCAATCTGTATCATAGCATTTAAACAATGCTGTGAACGAATCTTATGATTGGACAGCAAAACTCAGATTTATCCAAAACCAAACTGAAGATTTTGTTGCTATTGGAGATGCTCTATTAGAAGATGCTAAAAATGAGAATTTGCTTGACGGTGCAGAATATCTCGCTATTTTATCACACACTCGATTTATGCACGGAATGTTCTAGTGGACTTTGATGCTAATAATCGAAGATGAAGAATCTGCTGAATACGGAGAATATGATTTGTGGGCTTTCAAACTTCATTATGAGCCAGCATCAAAACCTTGGAATGAGGGATGGGCAGCAGATGTTATTCGAATTCATAACAACAAATTCGACACTGCTTTTTTATTTCGTGCTCATTATATTAATCGCTACGCACAAAGATACTGTCATCGCAGCAAATGGCTCAGACAAAACGATAAAGAACTGGCTGCGAAATATGTCAAAGAAATCATCAAAGATTACTATATGGCGTATATAATGATGGGAAACCGAATGCAATCAGAAAAATATCCCCCAGAAAAATGCGACTTCGGAAAAACTGCTGACAATGTTGTGGCATACACTTGTAACGGAATGGGATGCGGGTATATCAATGCACAACGTACATATATAATGATGGTTACTTATGTTGATGAAGATAATATGAAATCGACACAAACTGAAGAACGAAACAAATACTACAAAGGAAGATTCATCAAAAAGATATATTAAAACAAAAACTCCCGAAGAAACCTTCGGGAGAAAAAATAAAAAATAATAAATCATTTATATTATGAAAACACAATTTGCATTCTAATTATTATACTTATTTGTCGGTCAACATTCCACTTCGGTCAAGAACTTGCGGCATTACAGTTGAGAAAATCTCATCCCGCAAATAACCAGCTTCTTCCATCGTTCCGTATAGTTTATTGAAATCGTCAGTATCTACACACAGAACATAATAACCAGTCTTGTCCTTTCCGTAAACAAGTTCAGAATCCTTGAACACTCGCTTGAAACCGTTCATATCACGAATGATGAAATCATCATCGTTGCGAACCAAGTTATTCAGATAAATCTTCGCTTGCTGAACATTGCTTTCATTCAGGAAATGATACTTCTCCGGAAGTCTCAAGAAACCCTCATTGTTCAACTGACTCAGAATCTGAAGACGGTTATTCTCGATTGTATTCACCTTACGAGCGTGATTCAACTCAATGTTATTGATGTCTTCTGCAAACTTCATATCCAAGTCCAGGATTTTCTTCTTAGCGGCAATCACGTCACGAGAAGTTGCTACCTTGTCATACAGTGAAGTCGTATCAGAATCAGATGCAGCATCAGTAGCAGCTGTCAGAATATCTTGAGCGGATTGTTTCTGTGCATTATACGTATTTGTAACTGTCTGCTTCTGAGCAGCATAACGTTTGTTCTCTGCATCCAGTTCTACGTTAATCTGCTGGATTTTCTCATTCTGCTCAACAGACTTGTTCTGTTCCTGCTGAACAGGCTGCTGTTGTTGCTGATTCTGTTCAGCCTTCTGTTCGCCTTCCTGGTTCTGTGGACTTTCCGAAGCAGCAAATCCCGTATTGTCATCTTCATTGACGATACGGTAATGTCCCAATTCTATATCGAATATCTTTCTCATTTGCTGCTGTTATAATTAAATTTTAAAATCCTCGAATGACTTCTCGATGGTATGACGATAGAAGTCCATCTGCTTGGCTTCAGAAATACGCTCGTTCAGTTTCTCACCGAAAGTACGTGAATAAGATTCCTGCTGCTGATTGTTCTGAACGGCATTGTCCTGAGCAGACTGCTGAGGCTGTTGCTGACCGGCACCGGCAAACTGGTTCAATGCATCAACGAACCCAGTAAACGTATCCTTTGAAGGACTTACCTTGAACTTACCCCATGCATCCAGTCCGGCTTTTGCGTTGGGATTGTCCTGCTTGAATTCGGGAACTGCTTTCTGGAGTTCTTCCGGAATATTGTAAGCCAATGCCCAATAGATACCGTTCTGCTGAAGATTATTCTCTACATTGCTGAAGAAAGTGTTCATCTTCTGCAAAACATCGTTATTCTACTGTTGATTCTGCTGCTGACCGTTATTATTTTGCTGATTCTGCTGTTGATTATTGTTATTATCATTAGCGGGTTGAGCAGCAGGAGCATTGTTATTATTGTTATTCTGCTGAGGAGCAGGCTGCTGCTGTTGATTGTTATTGTTATCCGGTGCAGAAGGAGCCGTAGACTGCTGATTCTGCTATTGATTATTATTCTGCTGAGCATCATCTTCCAGCAGAACATTCTTATGTTTTCTAATTATTGCTGACATAACACTCAATTAAAGATATTTTTCAAGATACTTCTCAAAGCCGGTTTCTACGTTGTCCAGGATATACTTAGCATATCCCTTTTCTGCAAGAGTAGTAATGATTTCCACATAGTCATCAGGAATAGTTGCATAGAAATAGACTCCGCGCTGACCGCCAATCTGCTGAACCTTATACTTGATATAGTCCTTGCCGTTACAGATGTCGAGAATAAGCTGGGTCATATTGTCGCCCATCTCCACGATAGCACTGTTGTCAACATAGACTGTATAGTAATCACCATCAGGCTCAAAAGCCTCGTTCAACGATGTGCGCTTATACTCCTTATGAAGCCTGCTCTCATATAGGCGTGTAGCCTGGGAAGCAGTCACTGTATTGGCATAAGCATCAAGTGCTTCAAGGCTGAAATTAACTTTTTCTTTTTTCATCTTTTAATATGTAATATTACAAATTTTTCTTATTTATCATCAAGGTGTTGTCAGGAAGAAATGATTTGCATCGCGCTGAATCTTCCACTGTTCCTTGCACTCTTCGAGTTCCTTGTTTGCCTCTTCTGTATAAAGACCAGTATTCACCGTCACACCGCCCAACAGATTCGTAGTGAACGTTCCTATCATCTTCGCTACATTCAACTTACACTTTGCAGCCAACCACTGACGAACCCAGGGGTCGTCGAAGAGTTTCGTATCAGGTGCTTTTACATAGACTTCACAGAATACATTGACTGACGGATCGTGACCAGTCACAACAAGTGTATGAGAATCTTCATTCCATATGTGCTTAATGTCAACAAGAGTAAACACCTTCAACTAGTCCCACAGACTCCACTGTATCGTACGGAACATAATAGAATCCATATTCAACTGAGAGCCAAGCCACATATCAGCCTGGAACGTCTTATTGAACGAGAAGTCCGGGTCATTGATTCCGAACAGCGAATTACGACGCTTCATTTCCTCGAACTTTCCTATACCGAGCACACAATCTGGGAACTGCAATGTACGGTTCCGCCTAAACTCTGGAGTATAGAACGCCGAACGAGGCACTACGCAATAATTATGTTCGACTGCTACGGGATACAACTGATAGACCATATTCAGTTCCTTATCCATAATACGTTCATATTCGGCATCTGTCAAACTGATGTTGATAGAACCAGACATTGTGACTTCATTCTTCAGCCACTGAACCATTTCCTTACGAGTCATTATTATACAAATAGTGATAATTTCATTATTTATTGCTGGAAAATTCCTCAAGAAAACCTTTATGATGAGAAATTGGTACAATTATCAAACGATTTTTAAGATAACAAAATGGAAGAGAAAGTAACAATTGGAATCATCGTTGCAATGGACAAAGAACTGGCTTTGTTCAATATGAACGACAAATATGAAAAAGTGAGAACTAGCACTACGAACGGTTTCACGTTCGAAAGTTACAATATCGGAGATGCTCGTGTTGTAGTGACAAAATCCGGCATCGGTAAAGTGAACGCTGCTGTAGCAACAACACTGATGAGTGAACTGTTTCATCCCGACTATATCATCTCATCCGGAGTATGTGGTTTCCTCGCTCCGATGAAGAAGAAAGTCCAACAGGGTGATATTATATTATCAGCAAAAGTTCATTATCACGATGTATATTGCGGTGAAGACTGTCCTGATTCTATTCAGGGACTGCCGGAATACTTTCCTTCATTCTTTAATCCAAGCATATCACGAGCTATCTGCGATGATAATCTCCCCAGAATATTCCTAACGAATATCATTACCGGTGACTACTTCGTAGATACTTATCAGAAAGCGAAGGAA
>Ga0265298_10008702_pt1 | contig 12165 bp, 12 predicted proteins | sample AusTroGonzalo_MG_3_FD_193486 | JGI IMG/M metagenome (GOLD analysis project Ga0265298, IMG submission 193486) | Bovine rumen microbial communities from tropical cattle in Woodstock, Queensland, Australia - Gonzalo_01 | ecosystem: Host-associated > Mammals > Digestive system > Stomach > Rumen ...
CCTGTTGCAGTCGGGTATCATCTTCAAGGACCGCCTCGACAACCTGAAGCTCAGCGAGAAGCAGTTGCTACGCCTGACAAAGGACTACCCCCAGTACGAACAGCTCGACGATGCGTGGTACCACCTCTTCCTGCTCTACTCACGACTGGGGCGCCACGATTTGGCCGAAGCCTGTCTGAGCCACCTGAAATCCGAGCACCCAGAGAGTGAGTGGACCACACTACTCTCCGACCCATACTATGCCGACAATGCCCGTTTCGGCACCCATATCGAGGACTCGCTCTATGCAGCCACCTATCAGGCCTTCAAGGATGACAGGTTCAGCGAGGTGGCTGGCAATGCCCGTATCTCTGCCGACCGTTTCCCGATGGGTGAGCACCGTGCGAAGTTCATCTTCATCGACGGTCTGAGCCGCTTGAACAACGGCGATGCCAGCGGCTGTCTGGAGCAGTTGAAGGAGGTGGTGGAGAAGCACCCCAAGAGCGAGGTGGCCGAGATGGCAGGTATGATTGTGAAGGGCGTACAGGAAGGTCGCAGGCTGCATGGCGGAAAGTTCGACATCGGCGATGTGTGGTCACGTCGTGACATCACCCTCACAGCCGACTCCACGAAGGCCGACACCCTGAGTGCCGACCCCAACCAGCGGTTCGTCTTCATGCTCGTCTACGAGCCCGACAGCGTGGATCAGAACCAGCTGTTGTTTGAGATGGCACGCTATAACTTCACCAACTTCCTGGTGCGTAATTTCGAGATTGCCACCGACGAGGACAACGGTCTGCAGCGCATGTTGATCAGCGGCTTCCTGAGTTATGACGAAGCCCTGCAATACGCCCGTCAGTTGTATGCCAACGAGGTGATGGCGGAGAAGACCGCAGGCTGTCGCAGCCTCATCATCAGCGAGGTGAACCTGCCACTGCTGGGCGTGCAGTTCAGCTACGACGACTACGAGCAGTTCTATGAGGACATCTTCGTGCCGATGAAGACAAGCACCGACAAGCTGCTCATCCGTCCGGAAGACATCGAGGTGTTAGACCCCGAGGATATTCCTACGCCAAAGTCAGGCACAACGGATAAGGACGAGGAGGATGAGGACGACATGCCTCAGAAGAAAACCAAGAAGAAACAAACCAAGGAATTCGACTTCGACGACGATTTCTGGTAAAAAACTGAATAGTGATGATCAACGGATATTTATTATGGGTAGATGATGAGATCGAGCAGTTGCGGGCGCAACGCTTGTTCTTGGAGAGCAAGGGCTATGACGTGATGACGGTGAGCAACGGCACCGACGCCATCGACCTCTGTCGTGAACGCCATTTCGACCTGGTGCTGCTCGACGAGCAGATGCCGGGCATCAGCGGACTGGAGACATTGCAGCGCATCAAGGAGATGCACCCCACCCTGCCCGTAGTGATGGTGACGAAGAGCGAGGAGGAGGACATCATGAACCAGGCCATCGGCCAGAAGATTGCCGACTACCTGATCAAGCCCGTGAACCCCAATCAGATCCTGCTGACGCTGAAGAAGAACATCCACCGCGAGGCCATCGAGACGGAGGTGACGCAGACGCAGTATCAGCAGCAGTTCCAGCAGATAGCCATGCAGATCATGGACTGCAGGACGTGGCAGGACTGGGTGGAGGTCTACAAGAAACTCGTGCACTGGGAGTTGGAACTGAGTTCGACAGACAGCAGCATGACCGATATGCTCCGTATGCAGAAGGAGGAGGCGAACCTGGGTTTCGCGAAGTTCATCAAGAAGAACTATCTGGACTGGGTGGCCTCCCTCGACCCCACCAAACCTACTGGCGACCGTCCTATCCTCTCGCCCGAGGTGTTCAAGAGCAAGGTCTTCCCCTTGTTCAGCGACGACAAGAAGGTGTTCCTGGTGGTGCTCGACAACTTCCGCTACGACCAGTGGCGCATGCTGGCACAGGAACTCAACAAGCAGTTTGACATCGAGGAAGACCTCTATTTCAGCATCCTGCCCACCGCCACGCAGTATGCCCGCAACGCCATCTTCTCAGGCCTCATGCCCAACAAGATTGCACAGATGTTCCCCGACCTCTGGGTCGATGAGGACGAGGAGGAGGGTAAGAATCTGAACGAGGCGCCACTCATCCAGACACAACTCGACCGTTATCGCAAGAAGAACACGTTCTCATATCATAAGGTGAACAATTCTTCCGATGCCGACAAGCTGATGCAGCAGATGGCGAACCTCGGGAAGAACGACCTGAACGTGGTGGTATTCAACTTCATCGACATGCTCAGTCACGCGCGCACGGAATCTAGAATGGTACGCGAGCTGGCCAACAACGAGAGTGCCTACCGCTCCATCACCCTCTCCTGGTTCCGCCACTCGGTGATTGCCGATTTCTTCCGTCAGCTGGCACAAGAGGACTGCAAGGTGATTGTGACCACCGACCACGGCAGCATCCGCTGTACGCAGCCCGTAAAGATTGTGGGCGACAGGAACACCAATACGAACCTGCGCTATAAGTTGGGTAAGAACCTGAGTTACGACGACAAGAACCTGTTTACCATCCGCGAGCCTCAGAAGGCACAGTTGCCTGCGCCCAACCTCTCGACGACCTACGTGTTTGCCACGGGCGATGCCTTCCTGGCCTACCCCAACAACTACAATTACTATGTGAGCTACTATCGCGACACTTTCCAGCACGGTGGTATCTCGATGGAAGAAATGATTATACCACTCATCACAATGACAGGAAAAAAGAGATAAGTTATGGAGATTAAGATACAGGATCTGGAACATATCAACGAAGCCGCAAAGGCGTTTGTTGAAAACATTGGCAACCACACGGTGTTTGCCTTCTACGGTAAGATGGGAGCCGGTAAGACCACGTTTATCAAGGCCGTCTGTGAGGAATTAGGCGTCGACGACGTCATCACCTCCCCCACCTTCGCCATCGTCAACGAATACACAGCCCAAGGCGAGCCTGTCTACCACTTCGATTTCTATCGCATCAAGAAGTTAGAGGAGGTCTACGACATGGGCTTTGAGGACTATTTCTACTCTGGCGCCCTCTGCCTGATAGAGTGGCCGGAGCTGATAGAGGAGGTATTGCCTGAGGATGCCGTCAAAGTGACCATCCAAGAAAAAGAGGACGGCTCGAGAGCCATCCTCTTCTAAAGGTTCTGTTCCTGAAAGTCGAGGTCGGCCTGTACAACGAAGAGCACATATTCTGGTTCGAAGTTATCGACACCTTCCTCCTTAGCCTTCTTACAGACATAGTCGGTCACCGCATCCAGGTCGATGTCAATCTCCTCCTCATCACTCTCCAAGATGCCACTCTCATAGTAGTAGTCTACTATCAGGTCCATCATGTACAGGATGGTCGCATCGCTGTAATGCTTCTTCGCATCAAACGGGATGCGCTCGCGGATAAACGCCAGTTCCCTTCTGTTCTCCTCCTCATCGAGGCGAAGTTCTTCTTCGAAACTTGCCATCGCTTACAGGAGTGACTGGAACTTATCGTTTATAGCTGTCTCGCTCTGGGCGCCGACCAGCTTGTCGATCACGTTGCCGTTCTTGAAGAAGAGGATAGTGGGGATGTTACGGATGTTATACATCGTGGCCAGGTCCTCGTTCTCCTCGACGTCGCACTTACCTACCACAATCTGGCCTTCGTACTTCTTTGCCATCTTCTCAATGATGGGCGCAACGATACGACAGGGTCCACACCAGGTAGCCCAGAAATCAATTACCATAGGCTTGTCGCCTTTCTTCAGGGTCTCGAAATTCTCACTTGTGATTGTTACTTCCATAATGATTTACTTTAAAGGGGTTTATACTAAAATTAATTGATCTTGTAATCCATGACATTCGGATGGCTCTCGATATAGTCGATGAGGGTATGGCGCACATCCACGCCCCGGTTGGGCGAACGCAGCAGCACGTGGTTCTTGCCCAACGAGTCGCGCAGCTGGAAGAACAGCTTGGTCTTGCCAGGGTTCTCGACTATCAGTTCGTTGAGTTCTTCCACAATCTGCTCGTCGAGCACCTCCGGATCGGTGATGATCGAGATGGTGATGCGGTCGATGGCATTCTCCTTCACCGTCTGCAGATATTCCACACGGCTCACCTTCAGTTCCTTGGGGCCATCGTTATTATACTGGAAGCGGGGGCGGATCTTACCCACCACAAAGACGGAGGCACCGATGGAGAACATGCCGCTGTACTGTCCCCAGTTCTCACCGAAGAGCGGCAGCTCGCCGGAGCCGTCGAAATCCTCGAGGGTGACGATACCGAAGGGTTTGCCATTCTTGGTAAAGCCCGTCCTGACGGCTGTGACGATGCCGCCTAATGCCACATCCTCACGATCAGTGACGCTGCCGATATCCGTCAGTTCCAGACAATTGGTGTTGCACAGGTTATCAATCACGATCTTAAACTCGTTGAGAGGATGGGCAGAGAGATAGATACCCACCAGGTCGCGCTCCTTGTTCAGGCGCTCGATGTCGCTCCAGCGCACCTCGTTCTTGGGCACAGGGGGCGTGGCAATCTCCACGGCGTTAAAATCACCAAACAGCGAGTTCTGCTGCTCAGCCTTATCCTGCTGGTAGGTCTGGCCGTAGCGCACGAGGGTATCGAGGAACATCTCACCCTTGGTATTCGTAGCAAAATAGTCCTCACGACGGATGCCGAAGCTGTCGAAGCCCCCACTCAGCGCCAGACTTTCATACGCCTTACGGTTGACGGACGAGAAACTGACACGCTGCGCGAAGTCGTAGATGCTCTTGTAAGGGCCATTCTTCTCGCGCTCCTCGATGATGGCGAGGGCTGCAGAATCGCCCATACCCTTGATGGCACCCAGACCGAAACGGATTTCACCATGATGGTTCACACCGAATTTCTCATACGACTCGTTGACATCAGGTCCTAAGGTGTCGATGCCCATTGTCTTGCACTCATCCATGAGCTTCGTGATTTCCGTAATCTGGTCTCTTCGACGGCTCATGATAGCGGCCATGAACTCAGCCGGGTAGTTGGCCTTGAGGTAAGCCGTCTGATAGGCCACCCACGAGTAGCAGGCAGCATGCGACTTGTTGAAGGCGTAGGACGCGAAAGCCTCCCAGTCGGCCCAGATCTTCTCGAGTATCTTCGGGTCGTGGCCGTTCTTCTTGCCACCCTCGATGAACTTGGGCTTCATGGCGTCGACGATATCCTTTTTCTTCTTACCCATCGCCTTACGGAGGGCATCACTCTCACCACGGGTGAAGTCGGCCAACAGACGTGACAGCAACATCACCTGCTCCTGATACACCGTGATGCCATAGGTATCCTTCAGGTATTTCTCCATGATGGGGATATCGTAGGTAATCGGCTCGTCACCATGCTTACGGCGGATAAACTGCGGGATATAGCCCATAGGACCCGGACGGTAGAGGGCGTTCATGGCGATGAGGTCCTCGAAGACCGTGGGCTTCAGTTCGCGCAGGTATTTCTGCATGCCCTGCGACTCAAACTGGAAGGTGCCGACGGTGCGGCCCTGCTGATAGAGCTCGTAGGTCTTGGCATCGTCGATGGGAATGTTATCGAGGTCGATGTCAATCCCCCGCGTGCGCTTGATATTCTCGCAGGCCTCCTTCAACTCCGAGAGCGTCTTCAGGCCCAGGAAGTCCATCTTGATGAGTCCCGTCGACTCGATGACGTGACCGTCATACTGCGTACAGTTGGTCTTAGTCCCCTTGAAATCAGGGTCGTCGGCTGTCGACACGGGTACATGGTCACTGATCGGGTCGCGACAGATGATGAAGCCACAGGCATGGATACCCGTGCCGCGCACCGTGCCTTCGAGCATCTTGGCATATTTGATGGTATTCGCCAGCTGCGGATTGGTAGAGGTTTCGGCCTCGCGCAACTCGCGCACCGCTTTGATGGCGTTGGTGAGGTTCATCTTCGGCGTCTTGCCGTCGACATCGGGCAGACGGTCGGGGATGGCCTTACACAGGGCGTTCGACTCTGCAAGGGGCAGCTTCTCCACACGCGCCACATCCTTGATGGAGTTCTTCGTGGCCATCGTGGCATAGGTGATGATATGGGCACAGTTCTCGTGGCCGTACTTATCCTCCACCCATTTCAGCACCTTACCGCGCCCGTCGTCGTCGAAGTCGGTATCGATATCAGGGAGCGAGATACGGTCGGGGTTGAGGAAACGCTCAAACAGCAGGTCGTACTTCAAGGGGTCGATCTTCGTGATACCCAGGCAATAGGCCACCACAGAGCCAGCCGCAGAGCCACGTCCAGGCCCCACCATCACGCCCAATTCGTCGCGGGCGGAGTTGATGAAGTCCTGCACAATGAGGAAGTAGCCCGGGAAACCCATCGTCTTCATGATATGCAGCTCGAACCTGACGCGCTCCTCAACCTCTGCGGGCAGCGGGTCGCCATAAATCCGTCTGGCGCCCTGGTAGGCAAGCTTCGCCAGATAGTCGGCCTCGAACTTGATGCGATAGAGCTTGTCGTAGCCGCCCAGCTTCTTGATTTTCTTCTCGCCTTCCTCAGGGGAGAGCGGGTTCTGGCCATTCTCATCACTGGTAAACTCGTCGTAGAGCTGCTGCTCCGTAAACTTCTGGCGCCATTCCGCCTCCGTACCGAAGTCCTCGGGTATGGGGAAGAACGGCATGATGGGGTCGTTGTCGAGGCTGTAGACCTCCACCTTATCCAGGATCTCGAGGGTGTTCGACAGAGCCTCAGGCACATCGCTGAAGATGTCGTTCATCTCCTGACGCGTCTTAAACCACTCCTGCTTGGAGTAGAGCATACGCGTGGGGTCGTCGAGGTCCTTGCCCGTAGAGAGGCAGAGCAGATGGTCGTGGGCCTCCGCATTCTCCTTGTCCACGAAATGGGCATCGTTGGTACACACCAGTTTGACACCATATTCCCTGGCCAGTTCGATGAGCACCTTGTTGGCCTGCTGCTGCAGGGGGAAGGTCTCGCGGTTCGCCCGCTGCAGGGGATCGGTCACCTCATGGCGCTGCAACTCCAGATAGTAGTCGTCGCCCCAGAGGCGCTTGTGCCACTCGATGGCCTCGCGGGCACCCGCCAAGTCGCCCTTCAGGATCTTCGCAGGCACCTCGCCAGCGAGACAGGCCGAGCAGACAATCAGATCCTCGTGGTATTTCTCAAGTTCCTTGCGGTCGGTACGCGGACGGTTGTAGAAGCCGTCCACCCAGGCGTTGCTGACGAGCTTGATGAGATTCTTGTAGCCGTTGGCATTCTTGGCCAGCACGATGAGGTGGTAGCCGCCAAGGTCTTCCTTCGTCTCTTTCAGGCTCTTGTCGCCACGACGCGCCACATACATCTCGCAACCGAAGATGGGCTTGAACGGTTCGAGACCCTCTTTCTTCCGGCTTTTGTTCACGCTCACGCAAATGTCGTGAAATTCCTTAATGCCGAACATGTCGCCGTGGTCGGTAATCGCCAGGCCTCGCATGCCGTCCTTAACAGCCTTGTCCACAAGCCGTTGGATACTCGACTGTCCATCGAGAATTGAATAATAGGTATGTACGTGCAGATGTATGAAATCTTCCATAATTCTTCAAAAAATGCCCTATTGGCAGATGGCAAAGATACGGCTAAAAAATGAGAATACCAAAAGAAATGGCTGAAAAATTTGTAACTTACGTTAAAAAGTTGTACCTTTGCACACAAATTCATAAAGATACCTAATTATATAATGGGAGAAAGAATCAAGAAACTGAAGAAAATCAGGATTCACCGTGAGGGCACCCACGAACTCACATGGAGTGCTTTGGCCATCATCGGCATCGCTTATCTGCTCTGGTATTCATTCAGTACTACGATACCTTTTTGGATCTTCATCGTCATCTTCGGTGCGGCCTGGCTCATGGCCTTGAACTTCTACCGCTGCCCCGTCCGTTATTACAATGGTGATACGGAGAAGCTGGTGGTGGCCCCTGCCGACGGTAAGATCGTGGTGGTGGAAGAGGCTGAGGAAAACGAGTACTTCCACGACAAGCGCCTGATGATCAGTATCTTTATGAGTCCGCTGAATGTGCATGCCAACTGGTTCCCCATCGACGGCAAGGTGAAGTTCGTCCACCATCAGGACGGCAACTACCACAAGGCCTGGCTCCCGAAGGCCAGCGAGGAGAACGAGCATAGCGATATCATGATTACAACCCCCGACGGCGAGGATGTGCTGGTGCGCCAGATAGCAGGTGCCATGGCCCGTCGCATCGTGACCTATGCCAAGGAGGGTGAGGAGTGCTATATCGACGAGCACCTGGGCTTCATCAAGCTCGGCTCGCGTGTGGATGTCTTCCTGCCCCTGACAGCCAAGGCCTGCGTCACAATCGGTCAGCCCACAATCGGCGACCAGACCGTCATAGCCAAGATGAAATGAAGAAGCATATACCTAATACGATTACGTGCCTGAACCTGATTTCGGGCTGCATCGCCACCTATTGGGCCTTCATGGGCGTGGCCTATCTGGCGCTGCTCTTCATCGTGATTGGTGCGGTATTCGACTTCTTCGACGGCATGGTGGCCCGTCTGCTGCATGTCTCCTCCCCTATCGGCAAGGAACTCGACTCGCTGGCCGACGACATCACCTTCGGCTTCGCCCCCTCGGCCATCGTGTTCAGCTATCTCTGCACGTTCCATATCCATTGGCCCGTCATCCCCTTCCTCGCCTTCATCATGGCGGCCTTCTCAGCCCTGAGACTGGCGAAGTTCAACCTCGACGAGCGACAGGCCCTCGGGTTCATCGGTCTCCCCACCCCTGCCAACGCCCTCTTCTGGGGTTCGCTGATCGTAGGTCTGGGCGACACCATCTCCACCATCCCCTACGCAGAATGGATCATCCTCTGCGGCACCTTCATCAGCTGCTACCTGCTCATTGCCGAAATCCCCATGTTCGCCCTGAAGTTCAAGACCTGGGGCTGGAAGGGCAATGAGGTAAAATACATTTTCATCCTCTCGTGCATACCATTGCTGCTCCTGCTGAAAGTGAGCGGACTGGCAGCCATCATCGCCTGGTATGTCATCCTGTCTGTCGTTACTACCAAGAATATCAAAACAAACTAATAACCTATCATGATCAAATTCATCATTGGCGCCATCATCTTCGGCTTGATAGCCTTGGCCATCATCATTCTGGTGGTCATCAACTTCACCTATAAAGGTGTCCGTCAGATGCGCAAGGCCGTAGAAGACCAGTTCGAACTGCACCAGAAGCGTAAGGAGCAGAAGGAGAAGAACCCCTTTGGCGACGATTATTTCAAGAGCAGCGAAAGCCCACAGCAGCAGGCCCGACAGAGAGGACCGCAAAGGGGCCGCCAGCAAGCCCAGCAGCAGACACAGCAGGCAGACAAAAACACTGCCCGTAGAACAACTACGAGCAGTGGTGTAACGATTATCGACGAGCGCGAGGCCGACAAGAAAATCTTCAGCCACGACGACGGCGAATACGTCGAGTTCGAAGAAGTCCGCGGTTAAGCGAGAGCCATGCAAGCTCGCTTGCTGATGGCCGAGCGGTAGCGGACTCGCCGAAGGCAGGTCTAGGGCCCCCCGATCTTAGTGTCCCTTTGCGCCTCTGCGCAGCTTCAGAACGGGCCGTAGCCCATGCAACTCGTGGTCGTGATGGCCGTCAGGAAGGCCGTGAGTGCGGCTACTACTACCTTCACCGCCACCTCAATAATGCGCTTCTTCATAGCTTTTCACTTATCACTAATCACTATTCACTAGCGCAGCGCCTAGTCCTTGTCGAGGTCATCGCCACCGTCACCACCCGTGCTACCCGTGTTGATCACGAGGCTTGAAGCCTGTCCGGGCATCGCGAAGCTACCAGAGTAGACACCCTCGCTCTCGGTCAGCTCGATCTGCGAACCGTTGATGGTAGCCGTCGGCACCTGACCCTCTGCGGGCGTGATGCTGATCTCTACCTCGTCGTCCTCGTTGAGGTTAGCGCCTGAGGTCACGGCATTGCCGTCGTTGGTCACGCTTGCGCTTCCGCTACCGCTGGTCGAGATACTCAGTGCATAGGTCGTGGGCTGGTTCTGGTTACCGCTCTGCGAACCACCATTCTCCGTGCCGCCACCATTCTCGGAGCCTGAGCCGTTTTCAGAACCACCGTTCTCATTTTCGTTCTCCTCCTCAATCTCGCCGCTGTCGCCAGAGGTCACACGCTTCAGCACGTTGCCGTCCTCATCGAGACAGGTGATCTGAATTGAGGTGTTCTTCAGCTCGTCCTTCACCTCTACGCTCGGCGTGAACACGATGCGGCGGGTGGTGATGAGGCCGGTCTTCACGTCCTCCAGCTTCTCGACTGCCTTCGAACGGACACCGAAGCGCATGGTTCCCAGACCGGGCAGAGGAATCGAGTGACCTTCAGTGGCCCACGTGCGGAGCACTTCACCGGCAGCATCCCAAGCCGCCTTGATCACACCTGCAGAGATACCAGAGTGAGTAGAGGCCTCTGCAAACACCTTCTTCTCCTGGATGGGGATGTAAAGATCTGGTCGCATCACGAACTTCTTCACACCCGGATTCTTGCCGATTTTAAGCACTCGGCGCTGTGCAATCACTTTAATAGCCATAATACAATTAGTTTTTAAATAGTTTGTTTGTTAAAAAAATTTGATAGTTCTCTCGTTGTCGCCTGAAATCGCCTTGATTCGTACTATTAGGGAAAACAATTGTTACTATTAATGCGCGCAATTTCCAGATTTAATTCTCACAATTTTTAGCCTTAATGTCCGTCTCTGCAGCGCTTTCATTTGACATTGCAAAGGTACGACTTTTTCATTGCGGTCTACGAATACTTCCCGATAAAATTTCGTTATTTCTGCTGTTTTTTTAATTAGGTGTCAGACTCCGTGCACCGTTGCACCGTTGCAGTTCTTGGAATCATTATTATATACCTTAAATTAATCTATATTTATATATAAATATAGATTAATTTTTGACTTTCATAGTATCTGTTTTGGAACTGCAACGCTGCAACACTGCATTAGCTTCGTTCGCCTACCCACATACTTTTTGTGAAGAGTAAACGAAGTTAAATTTGTGCAAAAGTGTTTTTATTTCGAATATTTTACGTACTGTTGCATCAAGTATCGCCGACGCGTCGTAAACGGCGTAAGCCAAAGCTGATCCTTGAGTGCAGGGTGGCGGATGATCTTTGCGGATTAATTATAGCGTTAGTGCTATATTCGGTGATGTCCCTGAACCTAGGAAATTCATACGACACTCACAACACAGGCTATTTCATAACTATTTTGATGAAAATAGCAAAAAAATACGTCAATATGATGTCAGAATGAAATAAATTTTGTATATTTGCAGCCGTAAAACGTTAAGATTATGGCACAAGTATCAATGACCGTCCGTATGGACTCTGGCATCAAAGCCTCGTTCGACGCTCTTTGCGCCGAGTTCGGCATGAGTGCAAACACTGCAATCAATGTGTTTGCAAAAGCCGTTGTAATGTATAGGAAGATTCCGTTTGAAATCAAGGCATCTCCCAAGAGTGACTCAATGACTGGCCTCGAAGCTTTCCAACAGATTCGGAAGATGGCTGAAAGTGGCCAACTGCCAGATTTGACACTCGATGAGATTAATGAAGAAATCAGATTGGCGAGGGAAGAAAGGAGGAAGTAAGTATGATTTATGCTGTGATAGACACGAACGTGTTTGTTTCTGCGCTCTTGTCTCGTCATCCAGATTCGGCTACTGTTCAGGTTGTAAACACAATATTTAGTAGTGGTATCTGTCCGCTATACAATTCGGATATAATTGCTGAATATCAAGAAGTACTCCATAGAAACAAGTTCTGCTTCCCGCCAGAAGCAATAGGTTCTATCATCAATACTATACAGGAAAATGGAATCAACGCTGAGCGTATTCATAGTTCAGAGTCATTCCCTGACCCTAAGGATATTGTTTTCTATGAAGTTGCATTGTCAAAGGATGATGCCTATTTGGTAACGGGTAACAAGAAGCACTTTCCACAGACACCTATTGTGGTTACACCGGCTGAGATGATGGAGATATTGAATTTAGACACAGAGGCTAGGAATAATTTGTAATTACACAAGGTTCTAGCCCTCTTTGTATTTCGTTAAACTATATTAATTAAATTACTTGTAACGCAACTTTTTAGAATATTATTAA
>Ga0265298_10008703_pt1 | contig 12162 bp, 10 predicted proteins | sample AusTroGonzalo_MG_3_FD_193486 | JGI IMG/M metagenome (GOLD analysis project Ga0265298, IMG submission 193486) | Bovine rumen microbial communities from tropical cattle in Woodstock, Queensland, Australia - Gonzalo_01 | ecosystem: Host-associated > Mammals > Digestive system > Stomach > Rumen ...
TAAGGAGCGGGCATTTCGGGGTAAGACCCTTGGCGAGGGCCTGCTTGATCATGTTGGCGGCCATGAACAGGTCTTCGTAGCTGGAGTTGGTGCAGCTGCCGATGAGGGCGGCGCTTACCACCGGCGTAGATTCAGCCTTGGTTTCGGTGGCCTTGATGGATTCAGCCATGTCGGTGACGGCGTAAGCGCGGTCCGGGCTGAAGGGGCCGTTGTAATGGGGTACCAGTTCGTCGAGGTTGATTTCCACGACGCGGTCAAAGAACTTTTCCGGATTGGCTTCGACTTCGGGGTCGGCCTTGAGGTGTTCGGCAATCTTGTCGGCGGCGGCGGCGACATCGGCGCGGCCGGTGACCTTGAGGTAGCGGCTCATGGAGTCGTCGTAGCTGAAGGTGGAGCAGGTAGCGCCCACTTCGGCACCCATGTTGGCAATGGTTGCCTTGCCAGTAGCGGAGAGGCTGCGTGCGCCTTCGCCAAAGTATTCGATAATAGCGTTCGTGCCACCCTTAACCGTAAGGATGCCAGCGAGCTTGAGGATAATGTCCTTGGCGGTAGCAAAACCACGGAGCTTGCCCGTGAGCTTCACGCCGATCATCTTCGGGTACTTGAGTTCCCAGGGGAGGCCGACCATGGCGTCCACAGCGTCAGCACCGCCCACGCCAATGGCGAGCATGCCGAGACCGCCGGCGTTCACCGTGTGGGAGTCGGTACCGATCATCATGCCACCGGGGAAGGCGTAGTTTTCGAGCACCACCTGGTGGATGATGCCTGCACCCGGGAGCCAGCAGTCAATGCCGTACTTGGCAGACACGGACTGGAGGAAATCGTACACTTCCTTGCTTTCTTCCTTAGCGCGGGGCAAATCCTTTTCGGCACCTTCGCGAGCGATAATCAAGTGGTCGCAGTGCACGGAGCTGGGCACTGCCACCTTGGACTTACCGGCGGTGGTGAACTGAAGCAAGGCCATCTGGGCGGTGGCATCCTGCATGGCCACGCGGTCCGGGTGGAATTCGGCAAAATCCTTGCCGCGTTCGTAGGTCCTGTTCTCGGCGCCGTCGATCAAGTGGCTGTAGATGATCTTTTCGGCGAGGGTGAGCGGGCGGCCGAGCTGCTTGCGGGCAGCTTCAACGCGGGCGGGAATGCGGGCATAGACGCCCTGGATCATGTCGAAATTGAAAAGCATAGTTACCTCTTTAAAATTTTCGGGCGTAAAAATAGAAAATTATTTTGCCATAATCCGGTGGCCAATGTTGTTCCACAGGTTGTCAATGTTGCCGCCGCCAAGGCGCAATCGGCTCGGTAGCGTGGGCTTTCTATCGTAAAGCATCTGGATATATTCGTCCCTTTGACCGTTGAAGTCAAGAATTTCGATGGTGTAGACGCTGGGAATGTCGGGGTTACAGGAATTGTAAATTGAAACGACGGTTCCTTTGACGTCTAAATCATATTTGCTGTTGGAAATGTTGAGCTCGATGGGTTCTCCCAGATAAAGGGCGTCAAGTTCGTCGGTGTATATATCGACGCCGTGTTCCAGGAGCTTTGTGGTAATGCCATCGATTTGGCGACCATCCTTTTTTCGAACCGTAATCATTTCGGCAGCGCGGACTTTCACGTTTTCGCCATCGGTATCTCGGCCCATTCCCAGGAAAATGCACATAATCAGGTAGTACGTGTTACGCAAAAGCCAGAAGAGTACGGCGAGAATTCCGATGTATTTCAAGGCAATCAACATATAAGACATGCGGATAATGCCTGCGACGGTCAATGCTAGCAGAATCACAAAGGGAACAAGGCTTTGCTTGTCGATAGTCTGTCGCGTGTTGGGCTTGTCCTTTTTGGTGACCTTGAAGGTAGAAAGGGTGATTCCCAAAGCTTCTTTGATAATCGGAATGAGCAAGAAGGGCATGACCGATGTCTCGTAAATGCCGCTCCAGCGGGACGAAATTTTTCCTTGGCTTGTAATTCTTAATGCAACCATAGAAAGCAAATGCATGGGGAACCAGAACAAGGCTAGGTCAACCAAGGTGCATTTGAAAATCGGTATGCAGAAAACGGCAAACATCAAGGGCGAAATCAGGTAAATCAAGTTCTTGATAGGCGAGAACCAATAGAGCACGGAACTTAGGTAACTGAGCTTTTGCGACAAATCCAGCTTGCGGTTGCGCAGGAACTTGAGCTGCTTTGCGGTGGCAATCACGCCGCGACCCCAACGGGTTCTTTGCTGGATATGCTCCTTGAAAGAGGAAGGGGCCAAGCCCGATGCCAAGGGTTCCGAAAGACCCAGACTTACAAAGCCCGCCGATTCAATCAGCATGCCTGTGGCAAAGTCTTCAGTAATGGATTTTGTATAAAATCCGCCAATGGCTTCCAGCGCTTTGCGCGAAATAATCGTGTTTGAACCGCCATAAATCACGCTGTTGGTAGAAGTCTTGGCCGCTTCAATGACGTCGTAGAAAAAGTCCTGTTCGTTAGGAACCTTGGTTTCGGCATAAAGATTGTGCTGGAAGACGTCGGGGGTATAGAAACTTTGCGGGGTTTGTATAAATCCCAGCGGACGACGCTTTTCTTCGGGGAGCGTGGCGTTAATGCGGTCGGCGTCGACAAAGTAGGGGATTGTCTTGAGCAGGAACTTGCGCTGCGGAATCATGTCGGCGTCAAAAGTCACCACGTAAGGCGAACTGGTGCGTTCCAGAGCCTTGTTCAGGTTGCCCGCCTTGGCGCCTTCGTTGTCGGGGCGGTCAAAATAATGGACTCCCAGTTCTTCGGCAAGTTCGCGCATTTCGCTTCGACGGTGGTCGTCGCACAGGTAAATGTGGACCTTGTTCTTGTCGGGGTATTCCATGTACTTGCAGCCGATAATGGTTTTGCGCAAGAGTTCGGGCGGTTCGTTATAAGTCGAAATAAAAATGTCTACGTCGGGGTAGTCTTCGGGGGCAATTTTAGGCAGCGGGTGCTCGCGGTATTTGAGCATGCTGCTGTAGTGAATCATGGATTCGCAAAAACCGAGAATCTCAATGACTAGCAAGATGCAACTTCCGATAATCGCAATCCAACCGTAGGCAAAGGGAATGGAGCAGGAAACGCGCCAACAAAGGTAAATCAAAGTGCAAAAAGAACTTGAAAACAGGAACAGGTCGCTCAGAATGACTTTGCTGGGTTTGGAATTGAACTTTAATGCGCCTTTATCGGGGCTGTGTTTTAGCAAGTCATCGTAGGTTTTGATCTTTTGAGACTTGAATCTTTTTTTGAACTTGTGAAAGAGAAGGGTGATGAAAAGAATAATGAATACAGGAATGGCGAACAGGGCCCAGACCTTATGGGGCGCGGAGCGAGCCAATAACTTGAATTGGGATTTCGTTTCGTAGGCAAGCTCGATTTTGTCTACGTCGGTTCCCTGGAACATTGCCTTCGCAAATTGGCCCGAAAGCGTAAGGTCTTTGTCGGTCAAGGAGTCTGTGGCGTACGAATCATCCTTGATCATGGAGGCCTCTTCTTCTTTATTAGAGAGACTCCAAATCGTGTAGTTTAAATGTAGGGAATCGAGCAGGCGGTACCATGTTCTTACGCTTTCAAAATCAATTTTTCCATCGCCGGTTTCTTCGCAGAGGCCGCTTTCAGAAACAAAAATGGGGGTTCCCTGCCCAACGACTTCGCGGAGCTTGGCCCGAAATTCGTCTTTGTGGGAGGTGGCGTAAAAGTGGAACGTGTACATGACGTTTTCAAAATTCACCGGGTCTTTAGCCGCGTATTGAATTTCGCGGTCATAGTTGGGCGTTCCGATTAAAATCAAGGCGGCGGGGGAGTGCCTGCGAATCACGGGGATGATAATGCTTGCGTATTCCTTGATATCTTCCCAAGTGCAGTCCCCGTTCGGTTCATTGCATATTTCAAAGATGACGTTTGGAACGTTGGCGTATTCCTTGGCAATCTGGTTAAAGAATCCAATGGCTTCGGCAAGATTTTCGTGGGGATTATTGTCTTCTAGAATATGCCAGTCCACAATGACATACATATCGTTTGCAATGGCGTATTCTATACCCTTGTGGAGAATTTCCAGATTCTTTTGGCGGTCGCCATGCACGTAGTCGTTGGAATACATGGCTAGGCGAATCAGGTTCGCGTTCCATTCGGAACTGAGCTGCTTGAACAGCTTGTTGTTCACGAACTGGGGGAACCAGGCCAGTCCATGGGTAGATGCTCCCCTGAGTATGACAGGATTGCCGCCTTCGTCGTAAAGGTCGATTCCCTGAACATGGAGCTTGCCATTTATGGAGGGCCTTGCGACTGTGGAGGTCGCATGGGCTGAAAGTGCTATAGCCAAAACCAATAGCGATATGGCTCGCAAAATGGGGGAAATGGACTTTTTCATACCTTGAAAGATAATAAAAGGCCATTTTTACCCTTAACAGCCGGTGTAAAAATTCCTAAATTTGGCCGCGTTCCTAAGATTGGAGACCCCCAAATGCCCAATATTCACGCCAAAGAGTCCGTCAAGAATTTCCTTGCTGGCGTCAAAACGACCGTTACTCCCGAATTGTTCCGCACAATTCGCAGGGGCTACAGCAAAAAAAGCCTCATAAGCGACCTCATGTCGGGCTTGATCGTGGGCATTCTTGCCCTCCCGCTGGCCATTGCCTTTGCTATTGCTTCGGGTGTGGGTCCGGAACAGGGGCTTTACACGGCCATTATCGCGGGCTTTACCATTTCTCTGTTGGGCGGTTCTCGTTTCCAGATTGGCGGCCCCACGGGCGCTTTCATTGTGATTGTTTACGGTATCGTGAGCCAGTACGGCTACGACGGCCTTGCCTCGGCCACCCTTTTGGCCGGTATTTTGCTGATTATCTTCGGTTTGGCCAAGTTTGGTGCCATCATTAAGTTTATCCCGTATCCGGTGACTGTGGGCTTTACCGCCGGTATCGCTATTATTATTGCTCTTGGCCAGGTGCCGAACTTCTTTGGTCTGCGTTTCCTTTCCAAGGACCCGGCAGACGCCGTGGGCAAAATCAAGCTTTACGCCTCTTCGATTGATACCGTCAATATTTATGCTGTGATTGTGGGCCTTGTGGCTTTGACCGTTTGCATTTTGTGGCCGAAGATTACTACGAAGGTTCCGGGTTCCCTGATTGCCATTATCGTGGCTACGGTGCTGGTGAAAGTTTTGGGCTGGGACGATCCGATTACGGGCCACGGTGTGGTGACGATTGGTATGAAAAACCACATCCCGAGTGGATTCCCGGTTCCGCACCTGCCGAACATTAGCCTCGAAATGATGCAGAAGGTGTTCCAGCCGGCTTTGACGATTGCCATTTTGGGTGCTATCGAATCCCTTTTGTCTGCCGTGGTGGCTGACGGTATGACATCGACCAAGCACCGTTCCAATACCGAACTCTTTGGCCAGGGTGTGGCTAACGTGCTTTCTCCGATGTTTGGCGGTATCCCGGCAACGGGTGCTATTGCCCGTACGGCAACCAACATTCGTAACGGTGCCGTGAGCCCGATTTCTGGCTTGGTGCATGCCATTGTGCTTTTGCTCATTATGCTGGTGCTCGGTAAGTATGCCGAAATGATCCCGATGGCAGCCCTTGCCGCCGTGCTTTTCCAGGTCGCTTTCAACATGTGCGGTTACCGCAGCTTTATCAAGATGTTCAAGGCTCCGAAAAGCGACATTGCTGTGATGCTGGTGGCCTTCTTCTTGACCGTGATTATCGACCTTACGGTGGCAATCGAAGTCGGTGTGCTTTTGGCAGCAGTGCTCTTCATTAAGCGCATGAGCGATGTTTCTGAAATGGAAACGGTGACCGAAGCCCTCAAGGAAGACGACGAAGAAGCCGCTCATAACGATCTCAGCCGCCAGGTGCCGAAGGGCGTGGTGGTTTACGAACTGGCTGGTTCTCTGTTCTTTGGTGCGGTGGATAAGTTCAAGGATACCATGGCCCGCATTTCGGACAAGCCGAAGATTCTTATTCTGCGCATGCGTAGCGTGTCCAGTATCGACGCTGCTGGTATCCAGATGATCGAAGACTTGCTGAACCGTTGCAACCGCGAAGGTACCCAGCTGTTGCTCTCGGGCGTGCATGCCCAGCCGGTGGTTGCCTTGACTCGTGCAGGCGTGCTCAAACAGCTCGGCGAAGAAAACGCCCTCGGTAACATCGATGCCGCCCTCAACCGTGCCCGCGAACTCCTTGGCCTCCCGATTGTGGACGCCTCTCACGAAACGCAGCCCGCACCTACCGTGTCTTGGGAAAAGAACCTGGACAAGCCGTGGATGCCGGAAGAATCCAACGCTGCTATTGCTGAAGAAACGCCGGAAGTTATCGCCGAAAAGATGATGGACGAACCGGTTGTCAAAATCGAAGAAAAAACAAAATAATATTTTAATTTTTTGTGAGCATCAAGCGCCACGTGTTAACGAGGCGTGGATGCGAGAGCGAGGCGAAGTTACATTTTACTTATGTGATAGAGCCGAGCGGTCTGTAAGTTTTATATAACTTTGTGACGGATATCGCAATGTGATATCCGTCTCTTTAATTATACTTAGTTTATATCTAAATTAGGGGCATGATTAAGAGTCATGCATTGTCGGGTACGGAAAGAACAAAAATCTTCTGGCATTTCGTCATCAACTACCTGCTGACCTTCTGGGGTGTAGCGATAGTGCTGATGAATATCTGCTAAGACACAAACGTCTCTCAATTTTTTTCTATCTTTGGCGCCATGTTTAAAATAGGCGTAATGGCTTCCGGTGGTGGAAGCAACTTTAAAGCAATTATTGACCGCATTGGCGAGGGTGATCTCGAAGCCCAGTGCAAGTTCCTGATAACCAACAATGGTGGTTGCGGAGCTGTTTCCCATGCGCAGTCTTACGGAATTCCCGTTTTCCACATTTCGGGTAAAACTCACCCCGATACTGCTGCCTACGAAGCGGCATTGCTCGAAGTCATTGACCGTTACGATATTGATTTGCTGATTTTGGCCGGTTATATGAAGGCCTTGCCCGTAAGCCTTATCAATAGGCTTCCGGACCGCATTCTGAACATTCACCCCTCCCTTTTGCCCAAGTATGGCGGCAAGGGCTTCTGGGGAATCCACGTGCACGAAGCCGTGATTGCGGCTAACGAAAAGGAATCGGGCCCCACGGTTCACTTGGTCGGCGAGGAAATCGACAAGGGCCGCATTCTGGCCCAGACCCGCGTGCCCGTTGAAGAAGGCGATACGCCGGAAACACTTGCAACCCGCGTGCTGGTGCAGGAACACGAGCTGTACTGGCGCACCATTCGCGACTACGCCAAGCAGGTGCTCAAGTAATGAAGTTTAAAGTCCCGGCATTCTTAGAGGGCATGGAAGCTCCTATCGAAGGCGAAGTTGCCATGCGCAAATTCGCGGTCTCCCAGATGGGGGAGAATGCCGTGGTCGTGGGCATTGACGAAGTGGGCCGCGGCCCCTTGGCGGGCCCCGTGGTGGCCTGCGCCGCCGTGCTCAAGTCCGCCGACATTATGCCGGCCTTGAACGATTCCAAGAAACTCACGCGCCCCAAGCGCGAAGCCATGTACCAGGCTGTACAAGACGCTTGCGAATGCTTTGCCGTGGCCAGCGCCTCGGTGGAAGAAATCGACCGCATGAACATTCTGGAAGCGGACTTTTTGGCTATGCGCCGCGCCCTACAGGCCCTTGGAATGCCCGGAATCAAGGAATCCGCCCCCGAAATTCCGATTTTTCAGAAGGGAATGTTGCCCGCGTCCTCAAAAATCTTGATTGCCGTCGATGGCAACTTGAAAATCCACGGAATTCCCGAAGAAATGCAGATTCCCGTGGTCAAGGGCGATGGTCGCATCGCAAGTATCTCGGCGGCCTCCATTTTGGCAAAAGTTTTCCGTGACCGCTACATGGATGATCTGGAAAAGCGTTACCCGGGTTACGGTTTCGACAAGCATGCCGGCTACGGCACCAAGGCTCATTTAGACGCCATTCGCCGTCAGGGAATGACCCCTGAACATCGTAAAAGCTTTCACCCCAAGAGTTTACAGACCGAACTGGATTTGTAGGCCTCTTTAATGTAAACTTTTATTTCTTACGTTATTGTTGCAAATTTTACCTAAGTCCCGGAAATTTTATCTCCGGTGTTTGCTATATTGTTGCCAAACAACAAGATACGAGTCTTTTTCCGGCTAACGGGAGGTGATTTTGAACAATTCGGTACCTTTACTCCAAATGCTTACCCAGTCCGATATCGCGACCATCGTGATTTTGGGCATCTTGGCGGTCATGTCGCTCGGTTCGTGGGGCATTATCATTGTAAAGTACATCGTGAACAGAAAGAACCAGCGCGCAAACGTTGTGTTTTTCCGCGAGTTCATTAACGTGCGCCAGTTCGTGGAATTGCAGGGCCTCTGCGAAACCGCCGACGACAGTGCACTCCGCAGTCTTACCTCCGAGGTGCTTAAGGAAGCGTCCAAGTTCAGTAACTTCGTGAGTTACGACTCTATCCAGCACCGCGCCTCGCTCCTGGAAGATACGATCCAGCGCTCCATCGAAGGCCTGCGCCTTACCGAAGACCGCTACCTCGGCTTCTTGGCCACCTGCTCTAACCTTGCCCCGTTCTTCGGACTTCTGGGTACGGTGTGGGGAATCATGGTCGCCTTCTTCCAGATCGGTCAGCACGGCTCTGCAGACCTTACCGTGGTCGCTCCGGGTATCGCTATGGCTTTGATTACGACGGTTGCAGGCCTTGTGGTTGCTATCCCTGCCTCTGCCGGTTATAACTACTTTACCTCCCGCAACGGACAGAACGAAATTTCGTACTTCAACTTCGGCTCCCAGGTGCTTAGTCTCTTTAAGCGCGGTGACTTGCTCGCCCTTGAAGAAGTAGCAGGCTAGGAGGCATAGTGAAGCGCAGTCGCGGTAAAGAACTTAAGCAGGAAATGAACCTCACGAACATGATCGATATCGTGTTCGCGATTCTGATTGTGTTCATTATTTCTGCGCCTCTCATGAGCCAGGGTGTCAAGGTGGACCTGCCCAAGGCAGAAGCCCCGACCATGGAACAGGAGAAGCTCCTGAAGGTTTCTATCACTAAGAACGAGGAACTCTACATTGCCGACATGATGGTCGACTTTGCAAGTTTCAACAACGTGTTCAAGTCGCTCTGGAACGGCGAGATGGCAGTGGTCATCAATGCCGACGAGTCGGTGAACTACGGCCTTGTGATGAAAGTGGTGACCCAGGTGCAAAAGCTCGGTGTCACGAAGCTCGGATTCCTGACGATGAATCCTAAGGAAAAACCGGGGAAGTAGGTGAGCGAAGAAAGAAACATTCAATACTTCTCGTCGCAAGATGATGGAACGATGGTGAAAATCATCGTGTGCGCAGTGGTTTTCCACTTGCTCGTCGCTGGTGTTTGTATCGCTTTCCATTTTGTGAACTTTAAGCATGAACCGGAACCGATTCCGGTGTTCGAGATGGTGCAGGTGCAGCAGGCTGTACAGCCGCGTCCGCAACCGCCGCGCCCCAAGCCGCCTGAGCCCAAACCGCCTGAACCTAAGCCTTTGGAACCGAAGCCCAAGCCGGAACCGAAGCCGAAGGTGGATCAGCAGTTGCCGCCCGAACCCAAGATCGAAGAAAAACCGCCCGAACCGGAGCCGGTGGAAGAACCGCAGCCGGAACCCGAGCCGGAACCGCAGGATGATTTTGAAGTAGACGATTTGGACTTGCCGACGGCAGTTGAGGCCCCGAGCCTTAACCCGGTGGGCTCCGTGGATATGGACCCGCTGATGCAAGTTTATCTGGAACGTTTAAAACAAATTATCATGAGTAACTTTAATCCGCCCTCGAACTTGAACGTGCGTCGCGACGTGAAGACCACGGTGCAGTTTACGGTGGACCGTTTTGGCGGCATTACGGCGATTACCCTCAAGCGCAGTTCCGGTAACAAGACCTGGGACCACTTGTCGGTGCGTGCAGTGCAGATTTCGAAGGTCCCGGAGCTTCCGCCTAATTTTAGAGCCCCTTCGCTGGTGCTTCACTTTAATTTTACACCAAATTAAGGAGTCGGGTGGTTTAGGAAGGAACAAAATTGTATTATATTGAACAAACGAGTGGATTAGAATGGAAAAAATGAGATTTCTTGTAAGCGTCGCTGCTTTTGCGCTGGCCTTGCTGCCGGCAACATCGCATGCGACTATCGATACGATTGCCGTGGATGTGGGTATTTCTGTCTTCAAGACGATGCCCATTGGCGTTGTTCCCTTTGCAGAAAAGAAGTCCATTGACTGGATCGAAGAAAAGCCGCACCTGATTGTGACGCGCGATGCCAACCTTTCGGGCCGCTTCGATGTGATCTCCTCGGACAAGTTCGATTTGCCGAAATTCAGTAAGGCTCACGCCAAGCACTACATTACGGGTAAGGTGACACCGGTCGGCAAGATGCTGAAGGTGGAATGCTTCTTGTACGCCTCGCAGACCAAGGACATGATGCTTGGTGAATCTTACGTGGTGGAACAGAAGGATATGCGCCGCGCCTTGCACCAGTTCTTTGACCAGGTGATTTACCGCCTGTGGGGCGAACGCGGTGTCGCATCTACCAAGCTTGCCTATGTGTCCAAGATGGATGGCGTTAAGCAGGTGGTGGTGTCCGATTACGACGGATTCCATCGCAGCCAGATTACCCGCGACACGACCATTAGCATGATGCCCGTGTGGATGAAGGGCAATGCCGGCCTTTACTACGTGAACTTCAAGACCCACCGTCCGAAGCTTTATTCCAAGACTTTTGGTGGTGTGGAACGCGCCGTGTTCCCGCATTTGGACCAGACTTACAGCCCGGCAGTGAACCCGAAAACGGGCGAGCTCTTGTTCTCGAGCACGGTGGACGGCAAGACGGATTTGTATATCGGTAACCCCGAAACGGGCAAGGCCAAGAAGTTTGCTTACCTGAAGTCCAACCAGACGAGCCCGGCTTGGAGCCCGTATGCCTCGGAAGTGCTGTTTACCAGCGACCGCGGCGGTGGCCCGCAGATTTTTGCCATGGGCAAGGACGGTTCCGACTTGCGCCGCGTGACCTTTATGGGCCGCTACAACGAACGTGCCAGCTGGTCGCCCGAAGGTGACCGCATTGCCTACACCTCGATGGACGGCGGATACATGAACATTTACACCTGCGCTCTCGACGGTTCTGACATTGTGCAGCTTACGAGCAACGCCGGTAACAACGAACACCCCACTTGGTCGCCCGATGGCAAGCTGATTGCTTTCTCCAGCAACCGTAGCGGTTCTTACCAGATTTACATTATGAGAAAGGACGGCTCTAACGTTACGAGAATCACCAATTCCGGTGAGAATACTTCTCCGACGTGGTCCTTTTTCTATGACGATTTTAAACAACCAAAAAAGGAAGGTAAAAAATGAAGAACTTTGTTAAACTCGCTGTAGTGGCATCTGCCGCAGCCCTCTGCCTTGTCGCTTGCGCCAAGAAGCAGCAGCCTCAGACGGAACCCGAAGCCGCTCCGGCTCCTGCCGCTGTCGCTCCGGCTGCAGAACCCAACGCAGACTCCCTGGCTGCTGAACAGGCTCGCCTGGAAGCTGAACGCCTGGCTGCAGAACGCGCACGCCTCGAAGCTGAACGCGCTCGTCTCGAAGCCTTGATCAACCAGATCATGAGCGAAGACGTTTACTTTGACTTTGACCGTTCTGAACTCACCGAAAAGGCTAAGGAACTCTTGGCTCAGGTGGGTGAACTCCTGATCAAGGAAGAACGCTTCACCATCACCATCGAAGGTCACACCGACGCTCGCGGTACTGAAGACTACAACTTCACTCTCGGTGCAAAGCGTGCCATGAAGGTGAAGGAATTCCTCGCTGCTTACGGCATTGACGGCAAGCGCATGGAATCGGTCAGCTACGGTAAGGAAGCTCCGAAGGTTGAAGGTGCAACCGAAGAAGCCTACTCCCAGAACCGTCGCGCCAACTTCCGCGTGAACATCAAAGAGTAATTCAGAATTAGATATGAGGAATTAGGAACTGGATGGCTCCTAATTCCAAACTCCGAATTCAAAATTAAATAGAAGCTCATGACTAACTTGAAACTACTTACTGCGGGTTTTGCCGCGCTTGTCTTCGCGGGGTGCAGCCAGATGACGGTGCTCCGTACACAGGAAATGAAAGCTGTAGGCT